>ENA-OZLN01000340-OZLN01000340.1-human-gut-metagenome-genome-assembly--contig:-NODE-340-length-12249-cov-6.670166_pt1 | contig 12249 bp, 7 predicted proteins | sample MGYA00243863_ERZ653791 | MGnify/ENA primary metagenome ERZ653791 (study PRJEB26926, sample SAMN06164639) | human gut metagenome | biome: ENVO:00009003; feature: ENVO:2100002; material: ENVO:00002003... | reverse complement strand
GGAGATGTGTATAAGAGACAGACATATAGATATACTCTCATGTATTTTACCTTTTTACTTTTTTACCTTTTTACTTTTTTACCTTTAAAAGTTTGTAGTATTCAGCAGCACCCAACAGGAGGCATCCTGTGCCGTAGTCCTCGAAATCGGGAACAGACGTATAGGTGACAGGCTGTCCAGCCGATGGGTCCTTGCCAGTGCCCTGGTTGTAACCGATGAAACCATCTTCATGAACCGATGCAGCCAGCGCCTTCCATGCCTTGTCCATAGCTTTCTGATAAGTGGCAGCAGGCAGAATGCCCTGTCTCACGCCCCATGCCATGCCGTAGAGGAAGAGACCTGTACCCGTCATTTCAGGGCCGCCATAGTTGGCAGGGCAAACGAGGCTTACATTCCAGTATCCATCCTCGCGCTGGCATTTCAGCAGAGCTTTGCTCATGTTGATGAAGTCTTTCTTCAGATACTTGTAGTTCTTGTCGTTGGCAGGCAATGTCTCCATCACGCGAACCAAGGCTGCGTAAACCCAGCCATTGCCACGGCTCCAGTAACAGTTGCTGCCGTCTTTCTCCTTGTAGGGAGGAACGTAGTCCTTGTCTCTCCACCACAAACCTTCCTTCTCGTTGAACAGTCCGCCTGCCAGTGTGTCGCGTGTCCACTTGTAGGAGTTCATGGCATAGTCAAGATATTTTTTCTCGCCGCTGACTTTTGCATATTTTGCATATATAGGCATAGCCATCTGTATGGCGTCGATCCATGTCCAGTAAGAAACACGGTTGGATGCAATCTGATGGTCGAGGTTTGCCTTCACATGACTTAAGTCTTTCTTTCCTCCGCTCTGTACGTAGCGGTCGATGTAAACCTGCATGCAGCACTGGTTGTCGGCATTGTCGTTGGTCTCTCCGCTGCGAGCCTGCCACTTGTGATAGTCAGCCCAGCGATCTGTATAGTCGAGATATTTCTGCTGAGGGTCAATCTCGTAGAGTGCCATGAGTCCCTCGTAGTACACGGCGCGTGTCCACAGGTTGCTGGTACGTACTCGTTTGACAAAGGTATCGAGTGTAGGGTCGCTGTACTTTGCCATGAAATAGTTGTTGGTGCGATGAGCCACCTCCATGATTTCCTTTTTCAGGTTTGTTACGTTTCTATGAACTTTCTGGGCTGAGGCAAAGCTCATACCCATGAGTACACAGAGTGATGTTAAGATCAGTTTTTTCATTTGTTGAGTTGTTTATTCAGTTTATGTTTATTTTACTTCCACCAGCTTGACGGTGCTGTTGAGTCCGCTTGGCACAGGTTCCCACTTGTCGTAGGTGGTTTTCTTGTAATTGATGTCTACGACGTTGATTTCCTTCATCTTGCGCCATTTCACACCTTCGCGGTCGAGTGCAGCAATGCGGTTGGCAGGTAGGTTGGTCACTTCTATGCGGATGGTGTTCTTGCCCTTCGACAGTGCATCCTTGCAGTGGAGAATGTAAGGCACAGCCCAGGCGCAGCCTATGTAATGGCCGTTGATGTAGACGCGGGCACTTTCGCGAACGTCGCCTAAGTCGATGCACCATTGCTTTTTGGCTTGCTCTTTCGACAACTTGAACGCTGTCTCGTAGACACCAGTTCCCATCGTCACCTGGGCCTTGTCGCTGAGGCTCTCCCATGTTTTGAGACCTTGCAGGCTGAAGGTTTCCTCTACTTTGGGTGCTTCCTCAGTGAAGGAGAGTTTCCAGGTGTTGGCGGTGAGGTCGATGCTTTCACCCTTGTCTATGGTTTGAGGTTCGGTCTTTGCCTGGCGCAGTTTCTTGTCTTGCAACCAGGGTGCCGACTCTTTCTGTGCACTGAGGAGGATTCTGCTTTCGCCACTTTTGAGGTTGATATCCAGTTCTCCGCGGTCGTTTATCACAGCAGCATGGTAAGATCCGTTCATAGGATTGTACCACAGCGCAGCGTTCTCTCCTGTAGCAATAGGCACTTGGGCCTTGATATCGTGGTCGGTGAGGTTGGCGATGAAGTAGTGATGACCGTACTTGTTGTTGCGTCGTATCAGCTTCAGTCCATATTGTTTTCTCATCATTTCAGGGTTGGCAGCCTTTGCCATCGCCTCAGTGTTGTCGCCCTTGATAATCTTGGCTCCTTGCGCCTTCAGCTGCGAGATGTGCTGTATCACGTCGCTTGGCATGATGTTGTTGCCGGGAATGACCAGCGCCTTATATCGTGTTCCGGCAGCAGTCTCTATCATGCCGTTCTTATAAGAACACGAGCGCAGGTATTGGTCGCTGATGTAGTCGCAGTCGAATCCGGCCTTGTCGATATCGAGGATGCACTTGATAAACTCGGGAGCCTTCTTCGCCATGCTGTGAATGTCGAACATCATGAGCCATTTCTTGGTATTGGTGCGCCACATGTCTCTTACGGGCAGATACACCAAGAAGTCGTTGTCGGGCTGTCCCCATTGCAGATAGGTTTGACAGTGGGTGATGTATTTCATCAGTTCGGGCGCATCGCGCCAGATGCTGTTGGTGGGGCTCATGTCGATGGAAGCATAGAATTTCCATCCTGGCCATGGATCGTTTTTTGGCGAATAGGCTGTGCCGTGGAAGAACATGTGGTTCACGCCGGCACAGAACATCAGGTCCATATCGGGTTTCATCTGACTCAGTGACGTGCGGAAGTGCTCGGTGAGCCAGGTGAAAGTCTCGCTTGATGTATATTTCTTGCCCGTGATGTGGGCAGCCGAAGGAGCATATTTCAGCATGCTCAGGTCGCTGAAGTTGGGACGAGTCTTCCCCGGATCCTTGCGCAGGCCCTTGATGCCGAAGTCGGTCAGTCCGAAGCCTTCTATCTCAGGAATGTCGACAGCAGCATAGCAGTCAATGAGGTTGGCGGGTGAGCCGTGCGCCTGGTTGCGTGTGATGGCTCCGTGCTTGTGTGCCCATGCAGTCCATTGTTTGGTGAAATTGTGCAGCAGCATCTCTCCCAGGGTCTCGCGATAATCGCTCACAACGATTGCGTCGCCATCCAGGAACTCGGGGAACTTGTCCTGCAATTTGTAGCCGTGCATATTTTCAAACTCAGTCAGCAGGGTAGGAGTCCAGTTGGCGCCATACACTTCGTAGCTGTCGTTGAAGAAAGTATGTGGAAAAGGTGTTCCCGAAGCCGTAAAGGCGCTGTCGATGTGTGCCAGATAATGGGCTACGGCAGTAGAGTCGAAGTGGTCGATGACGTAGCCTTCGCCTCCAGGCGCAGCTCGCTTCACCATCTGTCGGGTGCGGCTCTCGTAGAGTGCGATGACGCGTTTCTTCTTGTTGGCTCCTGCCACAGGATAAGCCTTGATGACTTTCAGTTTGGCGAAGTTGCGCTCTTTCTTGGGCAGGGTGAAGTTGATGTCCATGAGTTTCTTCTTGACATCTACAATGGTGTCGACGAAAACAGCCTTGCAGGCAGCCTCGCTCAGTGGAACCCAAGGTCCGCCGAAAGGCCATCCTGTTCCGGTAGCCATATCGGTCTCAATGCCCAATTCCTTGTCTTTCTTTTCCACGAATCTGAGCATTTCCATCCATCGTGGCGAGAGGTAAGGTATGTCGTTCTTGTCGTTTCCCTGTACGCCATAGAGTGGAGTTATCTCCACTGCGCCTATGCCAGCCTTGGCATATTGGTCGAGATTCCATCCCAAGTTCTCCTTGTCGACGGCCGATCCCATCCACCACCATCTTATACCAGGTTTGGCTTCCTGTGTGGGGGAAGGCAAGAACTGAGCCTGTGCGCTGACTGCTGTGAGCAGTGCGCTGGTGAGGCATGTTGCAATAAGTCTTTTGCGTTGTTGTCTGATCATATCGATTATAATAGCCTTTAAGTTTTTATTTCTTTTGCAAAGATAATGCAAATCGAATGCAGAATATCAAGCTTGCTTGAATATTTTGCTGAGATGCAGCTTATCTTCTGCAAAGATAGGTATAATAGTTCAATAAAGCATAAGAAATCGTCCATAAAGATGTAAAACCGTACAAAAGCGAGGGGTGTATGATTGTGCTGTCGGAAATTTTGCTTATCTTTGTACACACCAGCTTGGGATGCTTATATTAATAGGTACGCGAGACACAGGCAAGCCATGCGGTTTGGACGAGACAGAAAGTCGTAAATCCAACAGAAAAGAGACTTAACCAAGGCTTGAATAAAATATAAAACTTGAATAATAAGAAACCATCAACCAACATGAAACAAACTAAATTAAAAACTATCGCAGTCGTATCGGCTTGTATGATGGGAATGTTGTCCTCGTCAGCGCAAGGAGTGATGCAGCGTACTGCCAACTACCACCCCGACGGTAGAGGTTTTAGCTGTGTGAATGGCAACAATCGTTATACACGCGCCCTCTATGGCAGTGTGGATGAATGGCGACTGGAAACCAGCGACCGTCCTATATTCGCTATCTTTAAGAAGAACAATCATCGCAACATCCGTTTCGTGATAAAATGCAACGGTCAGGCTTTTCAGCTCGACTCGGTAGAGTACTGCAGGGCAAGATATGAGGCTGGAAAGCGTGAGTATCTGATGAAGGACAAACGATGGGGTAGCGGTGTACTGAAGCTCTCGGTGTTGGCTTATCCGCAGACGGAAGGTGCTGTCTGGAAATTCGCTGCCGAGAATTTTGGCAAGGCGAAAATAGAGATTGTGGGTATGATATGCGAAACCAGGGTGAGCAAGTTTAAGAGAGCCGGCGACATCGGCAAGTTTGACGGTCCAGAGGCCTTCGATGCGCCTGCCCAGCCCAAGATGCTCTCTACCGTTGCAGGCATGATGCCTCAGAAGGGCGCTGCCGAACTGTATTTCTCGGTCGACAACACCGTCTTGTCGACAGGCAAGAACTCAGAGATGTGCAAGCGCTATCAGGCAGCAGAGCAGTGGCGTTCCGACTTGTCTTCTTCCGTCATCTTCAATACTCCCGATGCTTATCTTAATCCTGTAGGCGGAACCATGGTCATGGCTGCAGACGGAGCCTGGAACGGGCAAGTGTGGACGCATGGCGCTGTGGGTTGGAGAATGCCTCTGCCAGGCTGGCGTGCAGCTTATATGGGCGATTTCTTGGGTATGTTCGACCGCCAGCGCATTCATTTCGACGCCTATGCCAAGAGTCAGGTGACCGACATCCCTGTGACCCGTCCTCATGTGATGGACAAGGAGCACAATCTCTCGCGTGGCGCCTACGAATGGGGCACACCGATGTACAGCAATGGCTACATCTGCCGCAATCCAGAGAACAACAAGCAGTTCCACCATTACGACATGAACCTGGTGTATATCGACGAGCTGCTCTGGCATTTCCAGTTTGATGCCGATACAGCCTATATGCGCAAGATGTGGCCTGTCATCAAGAGTCATCTCGCCTGGGAGAAGAACACCTGGGATCCCGACAACGACGGACTCTACGATGCCTATTGCTGTATCTGGGCAAGCGATGCGCTGCAATACAACAGCGGTGGCGTAACCCATTCGTCGGCCTATAACTACCGTGCCAACCTCTTGGCTGCCCGCATGGCAGAGATGATAGGCGAGAATCCAGCGTCTTATCGTGAGGAAGCCGACAGGATACTGAAAGCCATGAACAGCCGACTGTGGCTGAAAGATTTCGGTCACTGGGCTGAATATCAGGACTTCATGGGACTGAAGCGAGTTCATAAGGACGCAGCGCTGTGGAGCATCTACACACCGATAGACTGTGGCGCAGGAACTGGCGAACAGAACTATCTGGCAACGAAGTATGTGGACAGGCACATCCCGCGCGTACCTTATATGTATGATGGACTGGAGTATCAGACGGTGAGCACATCCGACTGGTCGCCTTACGAATGGAGTATCAACAATGTGGCGATGGCAGAGGTGATGCATACCGTGCTGGCTTATTATCAGGCAGGAAGAGCGGAGGAGGCTTACCGACTGCTGAAAGCCAATGTGCTCGACTTCATGTATCTTGGCAGCAGTCCGGGCAACTTCGGACAGTTGTCGACGATGGACCGTGCCACAGGCGAGGGCTATCGCGACTTCTCTGATGTGACGGGCATCTCGTCGCGTGCGTTTATCGAAGGCCTTTATGGCATCACGCCCAATGCTTTAGAGGGCAAGTGCATCATTCGTCCTGGTTTCCCCGCAGCATGGGACAGCGCGTCGGTGCATACGCCTTATTTGGACTACTCGTTCAGAAGAGTGGGCGACAAGGACATCTTCGATATAGAGCAGAACTTCGCCCGTCCGCTGCAGATTGTGATACGTCAGAATATGGGTGGAGGAAAATACAAAGACACCGAACTGACAGCCGACAAGCGCCAGCACGTGGAGCTGGCAACCATCAAGCCCGTAGACAATGATGAGGTTGAGGTAAAGAAAACTTACACTTTGGCTGATGCCGTTGCGGAACAGACGGCCGACCGATGGGGAACGATGACAGGTGTGGGCAATGACTTCGACAAGTTGAACGACGGAAAGCGAAGAATGGTGAACATGGATGCTGCCTTCAATTCGGAAGTGAGCGACATCTTCAAGAACCAATACCTCACACCCCGCTCGCCTTACACCACACTCTGTGTGCCTACGCAGGGAATGGGCGACTGGTGTTCAACGAAGAAACTCGCCAAGATAGACGACTCCAAGTTGCGCAGCATGGTGAAGGACGGATCTTTCGAGACCTTGCCAGGCTTGTCGTTCCGCACACCTGCCGAGGGCAAGAATATTGCCTATACCAGTTTGTGGGACAATTATCCCGACAGCATCACCATTCCTTTGTCGGGCAAGGCTTCACATGCCTATCTGCTGATGGCAGGCTCTACCAACCCTATGCAGTTTGCCATAGAGAATGCCGTGGTGAGAGTGGAATATACCGACGGCACGACAGACGAGCTGATGCTTGTTCCACCTGTCAACTGGTGTCCTATCGAGCAAGACTTCGTGGAGAACGCTGTGGCTTTTGCCATGCCTGCCGTTCGTCCTTACCGCATAGGTCTGAATACGGGTATTGTAAGCCGTCATCTTTTCCGCGACTCTCACTATCAGGAGGCAGCCACTGCCGGCGATCTTCCCGATATGAAGCTGGCGATGTGTGCCTTGTCTGGTGGCGCTGCCACGATGCTCGACATGCCTCTCAACGCCAAGAAGAAACTCCGTTCGCTGACTCTCCGCGCCTTGAGCAACGAGGTGGTTGTAGGATTGATGGGAGTTACACTGCAGAAGTAAAAACAGCTTTCGCAAATGGGGAAGTTAAGTTAAAGAAGTTATAGAAGTTAAAGTCATATGCTTTATGGCTAAGTATTCAACCAAAAAAGGCTGTGTCTTTGGGAAGAATCCCTTTGACACAGCCTTTCGTTTTTGTATGTAGTATTGTAGTAGAAGATTACTTAACCATGATCTTCTTGACAGAACCGTCGCTCATCTTCACGATGTTGAGTCCCTTGTTGAGCTGGGCGTTGCGAACACCATTCACGCTGAAAATAGCTTCAGCCTTGGCAGATGAGTTGGCATTGATGTTGTCGATACCTGTTGGAGTGCTGTTGAGGTAAGTCTTGATTTCCTCGATGATGTTCTGCAATGTGTTCTTGTTTGCAGAATATGTGCCGTAATTGGCAGCAGCTGTAGAGGTGAGGACTTCTTTCAGCTGGCTGAGCAAACTTGTAGAAATTTTCTCGTTGCTTGTCAATTCACTTGCTTCTTTGTAGAGCGCAGAATATGTGCTGTAAGCCTCTTTCTGTTCAGGAGAGATAAAGAGGAAGTCGTTGTATTCGCTCTGTTTTATTGCTGCTGTGTATTTGTTTTTGTTAACGTCAACGTTGAAATAGCATGTAACTAAACCATCCTTCTTGGATAACTTGTACGAAAATCCTCTGTTTTCTGTATTCTTTGCTATCACTTTGTATGTAGTGGCATCGTTTGTGTTTATAGCTGTATGCCATGTTGCTCCCCATCCCAAATCACTCCACATATTTATGTGGTAATCCCCACAGCTGAACTGGTTGTTAGAAAGTGTCCAGAGTGCAGCATTGTCGATATTTTTTTCAGAGGGAGTGTCGTCGGTAGTTACGAAAATGCCAGCGCCAACATTATATACATAAACTTGCTGTTCTTCACCTGTTACCTCTTCGCCTCTCCACCAGCTGTTGGCTTCTGCTGGAGCATAGGTAGTGTTGTCTGCTTCTTGAGCATTTGCTGTAGTCAAAGCGCTTGCTGTCATTACAGCTGCGAGCATGATGCTTTTGGCGTATTTAGCCACTGTGTAAATCTTTTTCATTTTTACTTATTCTTTTGTGATTCTTAATTAAATGTGATTCTTAACTTGAAATGATGTTCAATACAATTGTATGAGAGTGCCGGACGACTGTGATGTGTCATGTTATCTTGTTTACAATCCTGTCCGCACCTTTGTTTTGGGTGTGCAAAGGTACGAAAAAACTATAAGAACGAGCGAGGTTTTGAGAAAAAAGTGCGGAATAAGAGGAAAAATTGATTTTCGTCATGTAAAAAGTGCTTGAAATGTAGATTTCTGTCACGATTATGCAGCAGTTCTTTTTAAAAACAATGCTTCATTTTCTTTAAAACAATGCAGCAGTTCTATCAAAAACAATGCAGTATTTGTTACGAATTACATCAGTGGTAAAACGAGAATGCCTCCGAAATCACTTCGGAGGCATACTGTATATTCCTGAAACGATAAACAAAAATAAAGTCCAGGATTTTTGTAAAGATGATGACAAATTACAAATCCCAACCCACAGCGCTTGCGCCGAGAACAGCTGCAGAGCTGCCGTCGAGAGTTGACACAAGGAACTTAGCCTTGCCCTTGAAGATAGGTAATACGGTATTGTCGTATGACTCCTTGAGAGGTTTCATCAAGAGATCGCCAGCCTTGGTAAGACCGCCGAAGAAGACGAAAGCCTCAGGTGAAGCGAATGCTGCGAAGTCGGCACAAGCTTCACCCAGCATCTTGCCAGTGAAGTCGTACACGCGCTTAGCCAGGGCGTCGCCCTTGCCGGCAGCAATACTTACCTCGTAAGAGGTGATGTCCTCTGGCTTGATTTCGCGGAGCAATGAAGGCTCATCGCTCTTCTCGAGGAATTCGCGTGCAGTACGAGCCACACCTGTTGCAGAGCAGTAAGCCTCAAGACAGCCAGTTCTGCCGCAGCCGCATTTACGGCCTTCCTTGCCACGAACCATTACCACATGGCCCAACTCGCCAGCGAAACCATCGCTACCATATACCATCTTACCATCAATAACGATACCAGAGCCTACGCCTGTACCCAATGTGATGTCGATGAAATTCTTCATACCACGAGCTACACCGTATGTCATCTCGCCCAATGCTGCAGCATTGGCATCATTGGTAAGCGCTACTGGGAGTCCGCCAAGAGCCTTGCTGAAGAGGTCTGCCAAAGGAACTACACAAGTGTGAGCCCAGGGCAGGTTGGGAGCGTACTCGATAGTTCCCTTATAGAAGTTGCCATTAGGTGCTCCGATACCCATAGCCTTGATTTTCTCAATACCACCAACGGTTTCGATAATAGGTTGTAGTGCTTCGACAGCTGCCTTTACGTAATCATTCACGTTGTCATAGCCACCGGTCTTGATGGCTGTAGTAGCCTTGATTTCACCACGTGCGTCAACGATACCGAAAACAGAGTTGGTGCCGCCAAGGTCCAAGCCGATTACATACGGCTTCAATGCATTTTCTGTCATATTGTTTATGTTTTTTAATAAGTTAGAGTTTTAAAATTTGATGGCAAAGATAAGAAAAAAAATGCATCGGACAAACTTTTAGACGGAAAATTTGCATTGTATGATTAAAAAATTGTATCTTTGCACCTCGTATGAATTCATTGTTTCCAATAGAGATAAACATCCTTGATTTTATTTTCAAGGGTATTGTCATAGGTATCATTGCCTCTGCTCCCATGGGTCCAGTAGGTATTTTGTGTATTCAGCGCACGTTGAACAAGGGGCGCTGGTATGGTTTTGTGACAGGTATCGGCGCTGCTTGCAGCGACATCGTGTATGCCATGTTCACGGGTTTGGGTATGAGTTTTGTGATGGATTTTGTCAACAATGCCCAGAACAAGTTCTATCTTCAGATTTCGGGCAGTCTGCTGCTGCTTGTCTTCGGAGTGTATTGTTTCAAGAGCAACCCGATGAAGAATATGCACAAGAGCAGCAACAAGCAGGGCACATTGTTCCACAACGGCCTGACGGCCTTTCTCGTCACCCTCTCCAATCCGCTCATCGTGTTCCTCTTCATGGCCACATACGCGCAGTTTGCCTTTGTGGTTCCCGACATGCCTATTGAGATGAGCGTGGGCTATCTCAGCATCGTGTTTGGCGCCTTGTTGTGGTGGTTTGGTCTTACCTGGCTCATCGACAAGATACGCGGCAAGTTTGATACCAATGGCATTCTTATTATTAATAAGGTGATAGGCAGTGTAGTGATCATCTTCTCGCTGATAGCGCTGATAGGCACGGTGTTCAACCTGTATCATCTGCCCGAGTTTTAGGCTGTCCTACGGGGCGTGTGCCCGGAAAGATTATATGAGAATATTATTTTCACAAAATATATGTTTGTAGCACAAGAGTTAAGAAAGAAAAGTATCGCCGAATACCTGTTGTATATGTGGCAGGTGGAGGACATTATCCGTGCCTATGGCTGTTCGCTGCCCGTTATCCGCAAGCAGTATATCGACCGTTTCGACTATACCGACGAGCAGAAAGCCGAGGAGCTGGACTGGTTTGGCAACCTCATCCGCATGATGAACGAGGAAGGAAAGCGCGAGTATGGACATCTCGATATCAACCGCGTGTTGCTCAAGGACGTCATCGACTTGCACGGAATGTTGCTGCAGAGCAGCAAGTTCCCCATCTATAATGCCGAATACTACAAGGTGTTGCCCTACATCGTAGAGCTGCGCAACAAGGGCGACAAGGATGTGAACGAGATAGAAACCTGCTTAGACGCACTCTATGGCGTGATGATGCTCCGCCTGCAGAAGAAGGAGATAACGCCCGAGACAGCCCGTGCCGTGACCGAGATCAGCACCTTCGTGGGCATGCTGAGCGATTATTACATCAAGGACCGTAAAGAGGGCTTAAAGTTTGACGACGACATGTAGTGTTTAATTTTTAGGATATACATATTTTATAATAATATACAGAACTTGAGAAAAGTTCAAAATATATATACAACGAGATGAAAGAGATTGAAAGAAGAAGAACGTTTGCCATTATTTCTCACCCTGATGCAGGTAAGACCACACTGACCGAGAAGTTCCTTCTCTTTGGTGGACAGATACAGGTGGCAGGTGCCGTAAAGAACAATAAGATACGCAAGACAGCCACTTCCGACTGGATGGATATAGAGAAACAGCGTGGTATTTCTGTTTCCACGTCGGTGATGGAGTTCGACTACTTGCCCGATGGCGAGCATGGCGATCCCTACAAGGTGAACATCCTCGATACTCCCGGTCACCAAGACTTTGCCGAGGACACTTACCGCACGCTGACAGCCGTTGACTCAGCCATCATCGTGGTCGACTCAGCCAAGGGTGTGGAGGCCCAGACCCGCAAGCTGATGGAAGTGTGCCGTATGCGCAATACGCCTGTTATCATCTTCATCAACAAGATGGACCGTGAGGGCCGCGATGCCTTCGACGTGCTCGACGAACTGGAGGAAGAACTCAAGATCAAGGTTCGACCCCTGAGCTGGCCTATCGGACAAGGTGCCCGGTTCAAGGGCGTGTACAATATCTACGAGCAGCAGCTCAACCTCTTTACTCCCAACAAGCAGCGCGTGACCGAGAAGGTGGAAGTGGACGTCAACTCCGAAGCGCTCGATCAGCATGTGGGTGAGCGCGAGGCTGCCCAGTTGCGTGAGGATCTGGAGTTGGTCAACGGCGTTTATCCAGCCTTCGATGTGGAGACTTACCGTTCGGCCGAGGTGGCACCGGTGTTCTTCGGTTCTGCGCTCAACAACTTCGGTGTGCAGGAACTTCTCGACTGCTTCGTCAAGATAGCACCGTCGCCCAAGCCCACTCAGGCCGAGGAGCGACTGGTAGAGCCAGAGGAAAGCAAGTTTACTGGCTTCATCTTCAAGATCACCGCCAATATCGACCCCAACCACCGTTCATGTATTGCCTTCTGCAAGATTTGTTCGGGCAAGTTTGTGCGCAATCAGCCTTACCCTGTCTCTTATACACATCTCCGAGCCCACGAGACACTGAGCGATCTCGTATG
>ENA-OZLN01000337-OZLN01000337.1-human-gut-metagenome-genome-assembly--contig:-NODE-337-length-12343-cov-4.863607_pt1 | contig 12343 bp, 10 predicted proteins | sample MGYA00243863_ERZ653791 | MGnify/ENA primary metagenome ERZ653791 (study PRJEB26926, sample SAMN06164639) | human gut metagenome | biome: ENVO:00009003; feature: ENVO:2100002; material: ENVO:00002003... | reverse complement strand
TACGAGATCGCTCAGTGTCTCGTGGGCTCGGAGATGTGTATAAGAGACAGGCCCTCTCAGGCCGCTTCGCGTCCAGCTCTCCCAAAGGGAGAGCCTAGAATGCAGCGGTCGGCTTTAAGCCTCTCCCTTTGGGAGAGGTAGCATTGCGCAAGCAATGACGGAGAGGGCAAGGACGCTCAAGGAGGAACCATGCCGCACCGTTATTTTACCACTGAAATTTCCGACGGCACCGCCGTGCTGCGGGGGGCCGACGCCCACCATCTCTCCCGCGTGATGCGGGGCAAACTGGGGGACACCGTCATCCTCTGCGACGGCAGCGCCGTCGAGTATACTGCCACCATCACCGGTTTCGGCGACGAGACAGTGGAGTTCAGCGTGGAGCCGGGCTATCCCAGCGCCGCAGAACCCACCGTGGACGTCACCCTGCTGGTGGGCTACCCCAAGCAGGACAAGCTGGAGCAGGTCATCCGCCATGGCGTCGAGCTGGGCTGTGACCACTTCATCCCGTTTTTCAGCCGCTACTGCGTGGCCGCGCCCAAGAAGGAAGAGCAGAAAAACGAGCGCTACAACCGCATCGCCTTTGAAGCCGCCAAGCAGTGCGGCCGGGGCATCCTGCCGGATGTGGCCCTTCCGCTGCCCAACTTCGGGGCCGTCTGCCGCAGCCTCGACCAGTATGACCTCGTGCTCTTCTGCTACGAGTGCGGCGGCGCACCCCTGCGCCAGCTTCTGGCTGAGGCCACGCCCGCCGATGGCGAAAAGCTGAAGATCGCCATCATCACCGGCGCAGAGGGCGGCTTCGCCGCCGAGGAAGCTGAGATGGCCGCAAAAGCCGGCGCAAAGACCGTCGGCCTCGGCCCCCGCATCCTCCGCTGTGAGACGGCCCCGCTGGCCGTCGTCTCTGCCGTCATGACCCTGACGGGGAACCTCGAATAAGTTCTGACATCAGAAACGGCGTCCCGCCGAGGTGGGACGCCGTTTTTCTTTATCTTGCATCTGCATCCCGCAGAGCCTTTTTGATGGTCAACAGGTTCTGCGGGCTCATGGAGAAGCTGCGCAGGCCGAGGCGGAGATACTGGGTCGCGTTGACGGCATTGCCGACGGCGAGGCCGCAGATGGTGACGGGGATGTCCGCTTTCCTGGCGGCGTCCACCACCATGGCGATGAGCTTTTTCATGGCCGGGCTGGCGGGACGGTAGTAGTGCTCGGCAATGGCCAGTTCCCGGCTCACCGCGTGGGTGTACTGGGTCAAATCGTTGGTTCCGATGACGAAGAACCGGCAGCCGTGAGCCGTGAAGTCCTCTGCCGTCATGCAGGCGGCGGGTACGCTGAGCATGACGCCGAAGGGGACATCCGGCTCGAACTCCACGCCCCGCTCGGTGAGCTTGCGGCGGCAGTGGTCTACCACCTGCATGGCGGAATCCCAGTCCTCGATGTCTGTCACCATGGGGAACATGACCCGCAGCGGGCCTTTTGTGGCGGCACGCATGAGGGCGCAGATCTGAACTTCCATCTGGGGCAGATTGCGCAGACTGCTGCGGATGCCCCGCAGGCCCAGCTTGGAGGACTGGACGCCCTGATAGGCGTCGGCCATGGTGCGGTCAGCACCGAAGTCGAAGGTGCGCACCGTCACCATCCTGCCCCTGGCGGCGGCGAGGCAGGAGGTGTAGAACAGATACTGCTCCTGCTCATCCATGGCGTGGCCGGGCATCATCATGTAGCTGCTGCGCAGCAGGCCCACGCCGGACGCGCCGGACTCCATCGCGGTCCCCACGTCCTCGGGGCCGAAGCAGTTGGCCAGAAGCTCGAACTCTGCGCCGTCCCGGGTGCGGTTGGGCAGCTCAAGCTGGGCGTTCAGCTCCTCGTTCTGGCGCTGCATCTCGCAGATGCAGGTGATGGCGCTCTGCCGGGCGGCGGCATCCGGGTCAAGGATGCACTCGCCCTCGGTGGCATTCAGGATGACCTCGCGGCCGTCGCAGTCTTTCAGGAAATCTTCGCCCACCTGGGTGATGCCCGGGATGTTCAGCGAGCGGGCGATGATGGCCGCATGGCTCTGGCCGCTGCCCTCGGCGGTGATGAGGCCGAGGATGCGGCCCGCCGGGACGCTGAACAGATCGGTGGGCATGAGCAGGTCAGACGCAAGGATGACCGGGTGGTCGAGGGCCTGCCAGCTGCGGAGCCGGTGGCAGAGGATGTTGGTGATGCGCTGGGTCACGTCGAGGATGTCCACGCTCCGCAGCTGCATGTAGGCGTTGTCCTTCATGGCGGCCAGCTGGGCGGCGTAGCGGCGGCCCACACGGTCCATCGCCTCGGCGGCACCGACGCCGGCTTTTATCTGGAAAGCCACCTCATTCATGAAGCCCTCGTCTTCCAGCATCATGCTCTGGAACAGGAAGATGGCCTGCTCCGAGGGCGCGGCGCGGCCGGCCATCTCGTCCAGCTCCTGCTGAGCGACCTTGATGGCGTCTTCCAGCGCCTGCTTTTCCTGTTCGGGGTGGAAAGGCCCCTCGTCGAACACCAGCGGCGGGCGGTCCAGCCGGCTGACCTGACCCAGCACGAGACCGGGCGATGCGGTAAAGCCCTTATATACCTTCATGTTTCCATCTCCTCCGGCGGCACTCTGCCGGTCAGCGCCCGGCAGACCAGTGCCTGCAAAAAGGTGTTGGGCAGCAGAGCGGCCCGTGCGGCCTGCGCCGGGCCTGCTTCACCCTCGAACAGCGGCTCAAAGCTCCTGAGGCGCTCGAAGTCGCATTTTGAAAGGAAAGCTTCTCCCAAAGTACGGGTGGTGTAGTAGGGGGCGGGGTCTACGCCCACGTCCTCGGCCGCAGCTTCCAGCGGGGCAAGCTCTACATCCGAGAGTTTTGCCAGCAGGAGAGCAGCGTCTGCCGTCAGGGTGGAGGGGTGCTTTTCCCGCACGTCCTTCTGGACGGCCTCGAAGGCCGTATGGAATGCGGCGGCATCCGCGCTGCTCTCAGCCCCGCTGTCCACAGCGTAGGCGCAGCCCCGCAGTCGCCCGAAGGCCCGCAATGTATCGTGGTAGCCCAGCTCGATGTTCCGCCGGGCGGTGGTGGGCTCGAAGTGGAGGATGTCGCCCAGCTCCCAGTAGCTTCGGATGAGGGTGGTGGGTAGGCCGGTGCGGTTGGGGCGGGTGATGCCCACACCCTCCAGGTCTACACAGACCAGCTCTTCTGCGCCCATCTTCTGGGCCAGCGCGGTGGGCATATTGTCCCGGTAGCCGCCGTCGAGGTAAGACACCCCGTCGATGGTGTGGGCCCGCAGGGCGGGGAAGCAGGCCGCAGAGGCCAGCAGATAGTCTTTCACCTTGCCCTCGGGGATGTCTTCCAGCGGAAGCTCCCGGGCCTTGAGGGTCTTCTGCTCCACGGTCACAAGGCCCAGCCGGATGGGGCTTTTGCGGAGTTTCTCTTCGTCCAGCACCCGCTCGACGATCTCCTCCAGCGGAGTGACGTCCATGCCGCCCTGAGTCACAGCGTCTTTGAGGAATGCGTGCAGCTCGGAAAGCGGCGCATCCTCGGCGGGCAGCTCCATCACATCCTGGCTGCGGATGGTCAGCCACATGTCCCGGGCCGTCTCGTAGAGGTCGAGGGCGAACATGGCGCCGTTCAGGCTGCCGACGCTGGTACCCGTAATGATCTGGGGCCGCCAGCCCAGCTCGGTCAGCGCCCGCCAGACGCCCACCTGATAGCTGCCGCGGGCGCCCCCGCCCGCCAGCACCAGCGCCTTTACAGGGGTGTTGTTCTGCGCCATGTTTTCTGCCTCCTTTGATGTGTTCCGGTTTTGCCTAGATTATAGCATATTTCCCGGGAGATTTCTCTCTGTTTTTGTAACAAAAAATGTGCTATAATAAATTCACCTTGCCAGAACGATTCAGGAGGACGACAGATGCACCGCAAGCAATGGATTTTCGACATGGACGGCACCCTCACCGACAGCATGACCGTGGTGTGGCAGGGCGCACCGCTGGAGCTGCTGCGCCGCTATGGCCGCACCGCAAGACCCGGCATCCACGATGTTCTGCTGAGCATGGGGATGGTGGAGGGCGCGGAATATCTCATCCGCACCTACGATCTGCCCCTGACCCTCCGGGACTACGAGCCTGCCATGCGGCAGGTCATCCGGGACCTGTACAAAAAAGTTGAGCTGAAGCCCGGCGTCCGGGAGATGCTGGCCCGGCTGAAAGCCGAGGGCGTGCGGATGTGCATCTGCTCCAACACCTGGGCAGAGCAGTGCGAAGAAGTGCTCACCCGGCTGGGCGTCGCAGACTATTTCGAGTTCTTCTACACCGCGCAGGGCGCGAAGAGCAAGGCTCACCCCGAGGTGTTCCACGAAGTCCTCGAGCGGCTGGGCGGCAGCGAACCCGCCGACGCCGTTGTCTGCGAGGACGCTGTCTACGCCACCCGTACGGCCAAGCAGTGCGGCTTTTACCTCATCGACATCGAGGACGAGACCAGCGCTGCCGATAAGCCCGAATTGCAGCGCCTCGCCGACCAGTACATACACGACTGGACACAGCTGGACTGGACAAAATTATAAAGCAATGGGGAGGCCCTTCCGGGCCTCCCCATTGCTTTATCGGAACTGCTTTTCCAGATAATCTTTCAGCGCCGTGCGGGCTGCAGGCTCCCGCCCGCGGGGGACAGGGACCCGTGCGCCGCTCTGCATCCAGAACTCGCCCGCCGCCAGCTGGGACACCGCCGCCAGATTGACCACATAGGAGCGGTGGAGCTGGACGAAGCGCTCATCCGCCAAAAGCGGCTGGGCCACCTGCGCGAACGGCACCCGGACGGACAGGGACGGCACATCCTCGCCGCTGGCGAGATGGAAATGCACCACATGGTGGGTACACTCGAGGTATTCGATGTCCGCGAAGGGCAGCACCCGCAGACCCGACGCCGTGGCTACCGGGATGGCCGGGCCGTACTCCGGCTCGGCGGCCCGGGCCAGCAGAGCGTCCAGCTGTTCCGGCGGGACAGGCAGCAATAAATACTGCATGGCGTCCACCCGGTAGGCACTGTAGGCGTGGGCGGGCGTGTGGGCCAGAAAAGCCAGCGGGCTGCGCCGCCCCCGGCTGCGGAGCGCAGCCGCTGCCCGCAGCGACGCGGCTGCCGCCGTGGACGGCAGCTCGATGAGATACAGCTCGTACCGCTCCCCGGCGTCGTCCCGGGCCAGCAGGGCCTCCGGGCTGTCCAGCTGCTCGATGATGCAGGCGTCGTCCCGCCGGGCATAATAGTCGAGACACTGCCGCTCCACCCGGCTGCGGAGGACGCTGTCCGGGCTGCACACCGCGATATGAAATATCATTCCGAAGCCCCCTTTCGGGCCTGCCGCCGGCGCTTGCTTTTTCGGCCCGGCGGGAGTATCATTGCTATAAAAAACAGAAGAAAGCAAAAGGAGAAACTGCTATGGAAATGCCTCTCGTCAGCATCATCGTCCCTGTGTACAATGCCCAGAGCCACCTGAGCCGCTGCCTCGAAAGCATCTGCGGGCAGGAGTACAAGAACCTCGAGCTCATCGTCATCAACGACGGCTCCAAAGATAAGAGCCTGCCCGTCTGCGAGGAGTTCCGCAAAAAGGACAGCCGCATCCTGCTGGTGGACAAGGCAAACTCCGGCGTGTCCGACACCCGAAACCTCGGCCTGAAGCTTGCCGGCGGCAAGTACGTCCAGTTCGTGGACAGCGATGACTACATCGCCCCGGACTACACCGCCCGGCTGGTGGAGGCAGCAGAGAAGACCGGTGCCGACCTCGTCATCTCGCCCTACACCATGGTCATCCCCGCCGGGGCGTCGAAGCCGGAACAGGTGCTGGAAAAAATCCAGGACGACCTCGGCGTCATGCATGTTGCACGCCCGCCGGAGAACCGGGAATACGGTTTCCTGCCCGAGGGCGTCTACGACAAGGACACCTTCGCCCGCCGCCTGATGGATAAGCCCGCCTCTTACTTTTACAGCGTGCTCTGGAACAAGCTCTACCGCCGCGACATCCTCACCCGGCACGACATCCGCTTTACCAGCGAGATGCGCTGGGCCGAAGACCTCGTGTTCAACATGCAGTATATCCAGTACGCCGAAGTCTTTGCGTCCATCCCGCAGCCCGGCTACTACTACGTCCAGAACCCTCAGAGCATCTGCCACACCCAGATAAAGCCTGCCACTCTGGTGCAGAACAAGATCCAGGTGTTCCACTACTACAAGGACCTCTACACCCGGCTTGGAATGTATGAGCAGGTGCGGCCCCAGCTCTACAAATTCCTCATCGACATCGCCGAGAGCACTTACCCCTCCGGCCCCTTCAAGAAGGTCATCGATGAGGCGAAAGCCTACTGGAAAGAGCACAAGGCAGAGCTGGAACAGAAATTATAACGAGAAACAAAAACGGGCTGTTGCACATCCCAACCTCTCAGTCTCGCTGTCGCTCGACAGCTCCCCTACCGAGGGGAGCCTCTGGCGAAGAGATAAAGCTTTACGAAATGCCCAAGCCTCTCCTCGATAGGAAAGGTGGCATTGCGAAGCAATAACGGAGAGGTTGTCGATATGCCGCAGCCCTTGTTTTATTTGTTACGCTCCAATGGCGGCACACTTCTTAGCCAGCCAGTCGCGCTCGTCCTCGGTCAGGCGGGGAGCCAGCTTCTCGAAGACCTCGCGGTGGTAGGCGTTCAGCCAATCCAGCTCGTCACGGCTCAGAACGCCCGGGACGATGGGGGAGGTGGCGATCGGCACGAACGTGATGGGGCAGAATGCCAGGAACTCGCCGTACTGGTTGGATGCCTTGTGGCAGCACTCCAGCTCATTCTCGATGCGGATGCCGACGATGCCGCCCTCATAGACGCCCGGCTCGTCGGTGACGATCATGCCCGGCTTGAAGACGGTGGTGTTGCGGCCGTTCAGGGCGTGGGGGCCTTCGTGGACGTTGCCCACATGGCTGACGCTGTGGCCGGTGCCGCAGCGGTAGTTGATGAGGTGGCGCCACAGCGGCTCACGGGCGATGGTGTCCAGCATATGGCCGTCGCAGTAGTCCAGCCAGACAGCCCGGGCGATGTCGATGTGGCACTGTAAAGTCCAGGTGTAGAACAGGCGCTCGTCCTCCGTCAGCTCACCCAGCGGGTAGGTGCGGGTGATGTCGGTGGTGCCGTCCATATAGGTCGCGCCGCTGTCCACCAGCAAGAAACCCTTCTTCTCGAGCTTTGCGTGGTCTTCCTCGGTGGCATGGTAGTGCATCATGGCGGCGTTGGGGCCGTAAGCTGCAATGGTGCCGAAGCTCTCAGTCAGGAACTTGTCCTGTGCGCTGCGGTACTTGTGCAGAATTTCGTCGATGGTCAGCTCGGTCAGCTCTTCGCCGGCGGCCAGACGGTTCTCCAGCTCGATCTGGAAGCGCACCATAGCCACGCCGTCCCGGATGTGAGCCTCGCGGGTGTGAGCCAGCTCGACTTCGTTCTTGACGCCCTTCATGGGCAGCAGGGGGTCGGCCTCGTCCTTGACGGTCAGAGCCGGGTTGGCCTGCAGGGTCTGGTAAACAGCGTAGTTGACGGAAACGGGGTCGGCCAGAACGGTCTGCTCTTCGGTCTGGGCTGCAAGGAAAGTGAGCACATCGTCGTACTCGGCCAGCTCCACGCCGTTCTCCTTCAGCTCCGCAGCAGCCTCGGCGCTGACGCGGGCGGTGTTGATGAAGAGGGTCGCCTTATCGGGGGTCACATAGCAGTAAGCCATTGCATAAGGGGTGCATTGAATGTCCATCGCACGCAGATTGAGCAGCCATGCCAGATTGTCCAGCTTGCCCACCAGCTGTGCGGTGCAGCCCAGCTCAGAGAGCTTCGCACGCAGCTGGCCCAGCTTCTCGGCAGGGGAGAAGCCTGCGTACTCTTTCGGCAGGAGCCATGCCGGGGTAGCGGGCAGGGCGGGACGGCCCTCCGTCCACAGCTCGTCCTCGAGGTTCAGCAGCTTGATGGTGCCTTTCTTGGCGTCCAGTTCTTTCTGCAGGCTGCGCACCAGACCGCAGGAAGCAGTCAGGCCGCAGAGGCCCAGCTTGCCGCCCTCGGGCAGAACTTTGCCGCAGTACTGCTCGGCGGTCGGCACGCCCGGCTCGCCCATCCGCATCAGCTGGATCTCCGTGCCGGCGATCTCCTTCTCGGCCTGCACGAAGTAACGGCCATCGGCCCAGACAGCGCTCTCGGTCATGGTGACGACGAAGTTGGAGTTCTCGCCGTGGAAGCCGGAGAAGTAGGTCAGGGCAGTGTAGTGGTCGGGCATATACTCGCTGGCGTGCGGGTCTCCCACCGGGATGAGGTAGACGTCCACGTCGTTTGCCTTCATGGCCTCGCGCAGGGCGGCCAGACGCTCGGGAACGGTATTCATGCTCATGTCAAAAAGCCTTCTTTCTTTATTCTGCCGGAAAAACGTCCGGCGGCGATGGTTTGCTGTACCTTATTGTATCATTCCGGGGCACAGAATGCAATTCATGGGCGATGTTTTGACTTTTCGCGTTTTTCCGTGTATGCTAGGGTCGGAAGCTCTTTATAGAATGGAGGCGTTTTCATGGTATTTTCCATCATCATGCTCGTCTGCCTTATCGTCTGTGTTGGCATCGACTATCTGAGCCTGAAACGCATCGAGCGGAACGGCGCCCTACTGGGCGTCACGCTGCCGCAGAATGCCGCCGAGCTGCCCGAAGTGCAGGACATCGTACAGCGGTATCTGCGCCGGCTGCGCACCATCTGCCTGCTCTGTGCCGCTGTGAGTGTCGGGCTGTTTTTCGCGCCCAATTCGCTGTTTTATGTCACGGTCTGGGTCTATTTCTTTTTCGGAAGTCTGGCCCTGCCGTATCTGCCCTGTCTGTGGGGGAACCGCGCTCTGCAAAAACTGCGGGATGCCCACGGCTGGCCTGCCGCGCCCGAGGACGCCGCATGGAAATACGGTCTGCTCTATTATGACCCCGACGACAAGCGCATCTCCGTTCCCAAACGTATCGGCAAAGGAAGCGCTGTCAATCTCGCCACCCTCCGGGGTAAAATCGCTATGGCGGTCAATGTCATTGCAATCGTCAGCATTCTGCTGGTTGGGCCGGTGCTGGGCGTTCTCGACCACACCCCCGCAAGGCTGGAACTGCAAGTGTCGCCCACGGTAGAGCTGCAATCCTACCATGGAAAGACTCAGAAGTACACGATTCCCATAGACGACATCACCGAGGTTCAGGTTTATTCCTCCCTGCCGGAGGCCGGCCGGATACACGGCCTCGATTTGGAGCACTACTGGCAGGGTTCTTTTGTCATGGTACACGACGGCACCGTGCATCTCTGCCTCGACCCCACCGCCGGGAAGTTCCTCCGGGTGGAGACGGAAGACGGCATTTTCTGGTTCACCGGCGAGACGGACGAAAAGACTGAGAAAATCGCCGAATGGATTATTGAAGAGATGGGGCAGACTGCCGATTGACACCGCATTTTTTGCTCCCTGCCTGCTTGCGGGGAGCTTTTGTTTTGCCCCTGCCGCCCGAAAACGCAAGCAAATTGCAAAAAATGTTACAAATTTCTCATCAAAAAGGCCGGTTTGCCATTGACAGCCTTGTTATAATAGGAGTGTAGGAATTTTACGGGTCAGCACTCAGCGGCCCGGACTGCTTGTAAGGCCCGACGGGCCTGCTGGGCAGCGCCTTTGCGGCGTCTGCATAAAAGAAAGAGGCATTTCAGACTATGACCAAGATCGATATTTTCTCCGGCTTCCTTGGCGCCGGTAAGACCACCCTTATCAAGAAGCTCATCAAAGAGTCCTTTGCAGGCCAGAAGGTCGTGCTCATCGAGAACGAGTTCGGCGAGATCGGCATCGACGGCGGCTTTTTGAAGGAGTCCGGCATCCAGATCAATGAGCTGAACGCCGGCTGCATCTGCTGCTCTCTGGTGGGCGATTTCCGCGCCGCTCTGCAGCAGGTGGTGGAGCAGTACCACCCCGACCGCATCGTCATCGAGCCCTCCGGCGTCGGCAAGCTGTCCGACGTGACCCGCGCTGTCGAGGGCGTGGCCGAGCATCTGGATGTTCAGCTGAGCAGCTTCGTTACCGTGGCCGACGTCAACAAGGTCAAGATGTATATGAAGAACTTCGGTGAGTTCTACGACGACCAGATCAGCCACGCAAGCTGCATCATCCTGAGCCGCACCCAGAACGCCACCGAGGAAAAGATCGCCGCCGCTGTGGCCATGCTGCGCGAGAAGAACCCCACCGCTACCATCGTCACCACCGCCTGGGACGCCCTGACCGGCGAGCAGATCCTGAAGGCCATGTCCACCAAGGACGACTTCAAGGCTGAGCTGATCGCCATGGCTGCCAAGGCCAACGAGGAGCACGCCCACGAGGACGAGGAAGAGGAGCACGAACACCATCATCACCACGACCACGATGATGACCATGATGAGCATTGCTGCTGCGGCCATCATCATGATGACGACGACGATGAGGAGGATGAGCACGAGCACCATCATCACCATGACCACGATGACGATGATGAAGACGAGCATGAGCATCATCACCACCACGACCATGATGACGATGACCACGACGAGCATTGCTGCTGCGGCCATCATCACCATCATCATGACCACGACGCCGATGAGGTCTTCACCAGCTGGGGCGTCGAGACGGCCAAGAAGTTCTCCAAGGCTGACATTGAGCACGCCCTCACCGAGCTGGACACCGGCAATTACGGCATGATCCTCCGCTCCAAGGGCATCGTGGACGGCGGCGCAGACGGCTGGCTGGAGTTCGACTACGTTCCCGGCGAGTGGGAAGTCCGCGCACGCGGTGCAGACGTCGGCGGCAAGCTGGTGGTCATCGGCTCCAAGCTGGATGAAAAGGCCATCGCTGCACTGTTCGGCTGCTGATCGACCCTGAAAGGATAAAAGATTATGGCAAATGAGATCCCGGTTTACCTGTTTGTGGGCTTCCTCGAGAGCGGCAAGACCAAGTTCATTCAGGAGACCTTTGAAGACCCCAACTTCGACTCCGGCGACAAGACCCTTCTGCTGGTCTGCGAGGAGGGCGAAGAAGAGTACAATGAGAAGAAGTTCGCCTTCCCCGGCGTGACGCTCTACAACCTCGAGGACAAGGCCGAGCTGAACCCCCAGAACCTCGCAAAGCTGGCCAAGGAGGCCGACGCAGGCCGTGTGGTCATCGAGTATAACGGCATGTGGATGCTGCAGGACCTGGCAAACAATCTGCCCGAGAACTGGATCGTCTACCAGTGCATCGCCACCGCCGACGGCACTACCGCGCTGACCTACGCCCGCGACAACTCCATGCGTGCGCTGATGCTGGACAAGATCGCCCGCAGTGAGCTCATCGTCTTCAACCGCGCCGAGGCCGTCAACAACGACGCCGCCCGTCAGGAGCTGCACAAGCTGGTGCGTCAGGCATCCCGCAAGTGCGACATCGCCTACGAGTTCAAGGACGGCAGCGTGGCTTACGACGACATCCCCGACCCGCTGCCCTTCGACATCAACGCCCCGGTCATCGACATCCCGGACGACGATTACGGCATCTGGTATATGGACTGTCAGGACGAGCCCCAGAAGTACGCGGGCAAGACCGTCAAGTTCCTCGCACAGGTCTGCCAGACCAACCGCGCCGGCAAGAACAGTTTCGTGCCGGGCCGGTTCGCCATGACCTGCTGCGTGCAGGACATCCAGTTCGTGGGCTTCCCCTGCAGCTACGATGGCTACAAGGCGCTGGAGCAGCGCGCATGGGTGCGGGTGACCGCCAAGGTGGGCTACAAGTTCCACAACATCTACCGGGGCAAAGGCCCGGTGCTGACCGCCGTGTCGGTAGAGCCCGCCGAAAAGCCCCTGGAAGAGGTCGTAACGTTCTCTTAACGTTTCTTTATAACAAGGAGGTTCTGGTATGAAAACTCTGTTCCGTATTCTTGGCACGGCTGCTGCCGTGGCCGTCACCGGCGCTGCCATCGTGGTGCTGGACAAGATCCTGAACCAGAAAGACCCGCTCCATGTGGAGGAAGTAGAGTTCCCGGAGGACGCCGAGCAGAACGCTGAGGAAGCCGCCAAGACTGCCGAAGCCTACGCCGAAGCGGAAGCCAAAGCCTCCGATGCTGCCAACGAAAAGGTTGCAGAAGAAGCTGCGCCGGAAGCTCCTGCCGAAGAAGCCTCTGCCCCGGCGGCACCCGCGGAGGGCGGTGAGAAGCCGGTGTTCGACCCGGAAGCTCCCAACCAGAACCCTGTGGAAGCAGGCCCCGCCGTTGCTCCCAAAGACGAGAGCGGAAAATTCGACCCCACCAAGATCGCCGAAGCCAGCGACTTCGGCGACTGTCTCTTATACACATCTCCGAGCCC
>ENA-OZLN01000332-OZLN01000332.1-human-gut-metagenome-genome-assembly--contig:-NODE-332-length-12404-cov-31.185440_pt1 | contig 12404 bp, 9 predicted proteins | sample MGYA00243863_ERZ653791 | MGnify/ENA primary metagenome ERZ653791 (study PRJEB26926, sample SAMN06164639) | human gut metagenome | biome: ENVO:00009003; feature: ENVO:2100002; material: ENVO:00002003... | reverse complement strand
GTAGTACAACAGTAAGACGATTACTCATGCCCATAGGGGGTGCTGAGTAGTTACCTAGCTGCTCTAATAGGTAAAAGAATGTTAATATAATATTTTATATTTATATATATATAAATATAACTTTTCTTCTTACTCTTTTACTACCCTCGGAAAAAATAACTGTCAGTGTCAGTGTCAGAAAATGATAGAAAAAATGTGTTCATTTGTTTGGTCATTCAAAAAATTATATATACCTTTGCGCTACCTTTTCGCTTTAAGCGGGAATTGTATTAACAACTAAATATTTTTAGATAAAGGATGAGGCCCTGCTGCTTTGTTTCCCGAGCCCAAGCTCAACAAACTTGAACCCCCGAACCGGAACCGCATCTTATACTTTACCCTAAAAACACAATTTAAACAAAAATTATATTTATGAGAGAAGTATTCGAAGGGGACCATAGCCTTAATTATGGAGCTGATGATGAACATTACATTGTTTATCCTAAGGTGAAAACTCTTTATGAGTTGTGTAAGGAAAAAAATACTACTGCGAAGATGCAGAAAGAGAAGGTGGAGGATGAAAAGGGGGAAAAACAGATTTCTGTTAGCACCTACCTCGGTATGATTGATGACGTTAGCCAGAAACTGAAGATTGGATTCGAACAGTATATAATGGCGAAGGAAGAAGAGATTCGCAAGCTAAATGAGAAGCTAGCTTCAAAGCAGCGTATCTCTGATAGTCTTATATCGGAAAATCAGCAGCTGGTTCAGAATCTGGATGAGGCTAAGAAGGAAAATAAGCAGCTGTCTCAGAGTCTTGATAAGGTTCAGGCGGGAAACAGGCAGCTGGCGCATAGACTTCGCGAGGTTCAATCGGAAAAACAGCAGCTGGCTCAGAAGCTGGATAAGGTTCAATCGGAAAAACAGCAGCTGGCTCATGACTCGGAAGCAACTCAAGCGGAAAACAGGCAGTTGGCGTATAAACTATATCAGGCTCAGGAATCAAACAAGCTGCTGGCGAAGAATAGTGAAGATATTCTGAAAGCAAACCAGCAGCTGGCTCAGAAACTTGATGAGACTCAAAAGGCAAACCAGCAGCTGGCTCATGACTTGGGTGAGGCTCAGACGAAAAATAAGGAGCTGGCTCGGGGTCAGGGAGAGGCTATGGCGGAATGCAGCATGCTGGAATATAAACTGGAAGAGACTCAGGCGGAAAACCAGAAACTCAGTAAGAAACTTGATGAAGCAAGAGATGAAATCAGCTGTAAGGATATCACCATTCGTCGCATGAAGAAAGATGCAGAACGTAAAGATACAGCCATGCAGGCTGATACATCTGAGGTGAAAGAAAAATTTGCCAGGGAAATGATTGACTCCGGTATCAGATTTGTTAAAGATATGAAGACTGCGATAGATGATTCGCAGACTTTTAAATGTATGGGGCTGTTAACCCGTATGACAGATGATTGCTTTGGCAAACATGAAGCTATACATAGCGAACTGAAGGATATGATTCAAGGTATTTTTGACAGTCGTGAACAAGTTGCAAAGGAGCAGAATGAACCTAGGCCTAACAATGTTACGGTAGAAAAAGGAGGGGTGTACAATGCTGAGGTTCATCATCAGGATATTCATCCTAAGGTGGACAAGCGGGATTCTCTTCCTGAGGCGGACCTGCCGGGTTCTCTTCCTGAGGCGGATTTGATGGATTCTCTGCCTAGATACAAACGTAGAAGATTTAGATTAGAAGGAGAAGATTATGAGTGGAAATAAGATTATTATATGCCCTGGGGCTTTTTACAACGAGCATGTTGAACAGCAGAATATCTTTGGCGTGGTGAATGTATATCCTCCGAAAGATGGAGAGAGAGGCGGACAGACGGTTTCTTCTGTACAGCTGATTGACTGTTCGGAGGATGAGGACCTCGAGGCGGAAGATGTTGCTGCTGCTGACATCAGCCAGAAGGAAACCGGTAGGGGCAGAAAGAGCGAGTGTCTCTTTGCCCTTGATGAAAACTACTGCGTCAAGGACGAGGCTAAAACCCGCAAACAGGCTGATCTCTTCTGCAGATTCCTAGAGCAGAATGACTGGGCAGGGCTGCGTACCAGTTCTAGAAGAAGTTCGCCCCTGAACATCGCCATCTTCTCCTTCCTTGAACATTGGAAAGAAAATGGGGTAATTCCCCGCAAGCGAGCGGTAGGAGTGAACACCATCTTCAGGTTCCTGACCAAAGACTGCCAAATCAGTATTGATGCAATAGAGAAGTCGTTCAATAACGCCTTCTGTAACAAGCCCCTGGAAAAGGATTCCGATATGGAGAAGCTGATGGATGCATTTTTTGAAGAGAATATGTAGGATTAATGACTGAAAAAGAGAAAAAACGTAGGAAAAAATAATTAATCCTATTTTGCCTATTTATCCTAAAGGTGAAAAAGCCGTATCTTTGCCCCGTAATCAGATGACAAGTCTGGTTGCGGGGCTTTTTTTTGTCCGTAAATATGATTTATTAATTTTTAATTTTTAATTTTATGAAAAAGATGAAAGTAGTCAAGCTTCTTGACGTTCAGAGTGGTGTAAGCCAGCAGACAGGTAATCCTTGGAAATCTCGCGAGGTAGTGGTGGAATCAATGGAGAATGCGGTTCATCCCGACCGGTATGTGGCGCGGCTCTTCGGCGATGCGGTAGACAAGTTTACGGCTAAGGAAGGCGATGTACTGGGCATCGGGCTCCGCCACAGCGTGAGGGAGTATAACGGCAGATATTATGGCGAGACGCATATCTCGGAGTTTGAGCAAGTGCAGCCATTCTGATGTTAGTTAATAGTTGACAGTTAATAGTTTATAGAGTTTTGCCTATTATAAAAAATAAAGAATTATGTATATTAAGATTCAGATTTCAGATGCTGTGTATCAGGCTCTCCTGACGCAGGGTAAACGCAAGAAGGGCTCTATCGCCCTGGTCAGCCCCAAGGAGGGTAATTTCAACGCATTCGCCAGCAATAGCGAAACGCGGAAACAACGCAAGTTTATACGGCTGGCTCATGGAAGTGCCAGCGTGGGCGATGAGGATGTGAGAATGCATCTGCGTATCAGCCGCAGAGAAGCCGAGGTTATGCCGGCTCAGGTTATCTGCAAAGAGAGTGAGATTGCCGGTGAGTTTGTAACGAAAAATTGCTAGTCTATGAGTTTTGGAATATCCGAAAGTGTAAGGAGCAGGGCGGTACAGGTTTGTACGCCCCAGCTCTTTCATCAGGCAGCCCAGAGCGGTGTGGTGGTGAAGACTTGCGCCGAGATAGAAGACGCACTTGAGAGCCTGCGCAGAGGCGAGATGAGCAAGGATGATTATGTGGCGCTGAAGACGAAGCTGAAGGCTAAACTCCCGATTCTCACTCCGCATGCTACCTTCAAGAACGGCCGACGACTGAATGCGGATGCCATTCCCAGCGGGCTTTCTATCTACGACAAAGACCATATTCCCGACCCGAGAGGGTGGTGGAAGACGAAGAGCCAGGAGCTGAAGAAGAATAAGCCTGAGGTGCTGGAATGCATCCTGCTGGTTCATGTTACGCCTTCGCTCGAAGGGCTGAGGCTTGTCTTCGTTATCCCGGGGGGAATGAACCTGGCTGATGCGCAGAAATGGATGTCGGAGCAGCTGGAGGATAAGGATTATGATTCTTGCGTGAAGGACCTGGCTCGGCCTTCGTTCATCGTGCCCGAGGACTATATCCTCTTTATTAATGAAGAGGAGCTGTTTAAGGATAGAGAGGCTGCAACCCGGAGCAGGGAGAACGGAGAACTGAAGGGGGACGGGGCTTGGAAAGCCCCGGAACGGGGGCTGCCTGACGGGAGACCGGAGGGAGCTGCTGCTGCTGAAGGAAGCGGGGGCGCTGCTGAAGGAAGCACGGGTGCTGGAAGCAAGAAGGCTGCTGCTGAAGGAAGCACGGGCGCTGAAAGCGGGGCTGCTGAAAGCAAGAAGGCTCCTACCAGCTACCCCAAGGAATACCAGGGGGTGCCTTATCCGGTTATCATAGAGAAGCTGATAGAGCTGCTGGGAGGAGAGCCGCAACATGGCTCCAGAAACTCGTTTATCTTTACATTAAGCTGCTATCTCCGCTATCTCTGCGATGATAATGCGGAATGGATCAAGCAGGTGATTCCAACCTTTGGCGAAGACCGGAAGAGGGCGTTCATAACCGTGGAGAGTGCCTGCAACAGAAAGCAGAGCTACCGAATGCCCAGCATCGTGAGCAAGGCCGTAGAGCTGGTAAGGAATGAAGAGATGAATACGCTTTCTGCCAACTATGATGATAGCGATTTCGGCGATATCAACAATCCGGAATCTTACTTCTATCATATTCATCAGATGCCGGAAAAATTGCCCAAACTCATCAGACTCCTGATTTCGAAAACACCGGGGATTTACCGTCCGGCCGTATCGCAGGCCATCTTCCCGCCACTGGCATCGCATCTCTGCGAAACCCGATTCCGCTATCTCGATAATGTAGAGCATGAGGCTACCATTTCTTCTATCTTGTGTGCCCCTACTGGAAGCGGAAAGGAAGCCATCACGCAACCTATCAACCACATCATGGCTGACATCAGAAAGCGGGATGCTGAACAGAGAGAAAGAGAGCGACTATGGAAAGATGAATGCAACCGCAAAGGCTCGAACAAAGACAAGAGAGAAAGACCGCAAGGGCTTGTTATACAAGAGGTTAATATTGATATGACGAACCCTGCCTTTGTGCTCAGAATGAAGGAGGCTGAGAACCATTTCCTCTATTCAAAACTGAACGAGCTGAACCTCTTCGATGCGCTGAAGGGCAAGACTAACCAGCACTTCCGCATCATGGAGCTTGCCTTCGATCTGGGTAATTACGGACAGGACAGAGTGGGCACACAGAGCGTTACCGAAACCATCAAGGTGCGCTTCAACTGGAATGCCTGCTGCACCCCGAAAAAGTGTCGCGAATATTTCAAAAGGGTGGTAACGGATGGTCCTATCAGCCGTATCTCGTTCAGCACCATCGAGCGCCGTCCATGCGGTTCGGAGCTTCCGGTATACGGCACTTATGATGCAGCCTTCGATGAACAGCTGAAGCCCTATATCGACAATCTGGTGAAGGCTAGAGGACTGGTAGACTGCCCTGGAGCCCGCAAGCTGGCTCAGACGCTTCTGGATGAAAATGCCCAGTTTGCCCGTCTGTCGCAGGATGTGGTATTCGAGAATCTCTCGTTCAGAGCCAATGTCATCGCCTATCTGAAGGCATGCGTGCTGTATGTGGCAAACGGCATGAAATGGGAGAAATCCATCGCAGATTTCGTGCGCTGGAGCGAGCGTTATGACCTCTACTGTAAGTTGAAATTATTTGGACAGATGATTTACGATGCAGACAGAGAGCAGGACAGCGTGCCTAAGACAGCACCGAGGGGTCCGAAGAATATGCTTGAGATGCTGCCCGAACAGTTCTCGCTCAAGGATTATGCCAATCTGCGCAGGGAGCAGGGGTTCGACGACAACCGCAAGCGTACGATGGATGCTGTTTACCAGTGGGTATCGCGCGGATATGTGGTGAAGCTGCTTAAAGATGAAACTGCTGACACTGACAGTTTAATTTTCCGCAAGGTACATTACAACAGAAGTTATCTTCTCAATAAAGAATAAGCTTATGGAAATAATAGTAAAGCGAATAGCCAAGAAGAAGACCTATACGATAGGTCATCTTTATCTTCTGAAAGAGGAGGAGGTAGAGAGCCGCCAGAGTTTCAGCAAGCGTCTGGAAGACAAACGTGAATTTCGCGATACCTTCGACCGCTCGTTGCTGGATAAGGAGCATTATTTCTGCGATACGCTGGAGCCTACCTGGCGCAATCTGCTGGGCATCACGTTGAGTGCTGGGGAAGTGGATGCCCGTTCGGGCAGGGTGAGCGGCAAGATAGCGCGCAAGGTTCGGGGCAAGACGTCGATACCCGAGGGCACTTATCCGCTGCTTGTTACCCCGTCGCCCAGGTTTAAGTGTTTTCTGCCTCTCGTTCAGGGAGTGCCCGGTTTCGAGGGCATCCGCATCCATGCAGGCAATTATCCTGACGACACGCAAGGCTGTATCCTGGTGGGCGAAAACAAGTTCAGGGGAATGGTAGTGAACTCCCGCATCTGGCTCAACCGCCTCATCAGCCGCATTGCCGAGGCCAGGGAGCAGGGGGAATCTGTATGGATTACGGTTATCTGAAAATAAAAAAGAGGGTGAGTCATCTGGTTATGACACACCCTCTTTTTGGCTTTTATTTCTTTTTCTTCTTCTTCTTTTTGATGCCGAAGAAATCGCGCCAGCCGTTGAAGTCTTTCTTCATGATGAGACCGAGACCCTGCGTGTTCAGACTGTTGCGCGTAAAATAGCGGTCGTTGGTCTGATTGTACATGCGTATGGCGAGGTTGCCGTTAGGGAAGATGAGGTAGCGGAGGTCAAAATCACCGATGAAACTCTGCGTGGCATTCGGATTGTCGCGATAACCGAACTGGCCATTGAAGAGTAACCGGTTGTTGAGCAGCTTGCCACTCAGAATGCCCTCATATTCGGCATTGTTGAAACCTTCATCGCCCGTGGATATGTTGGCACCGAAATTCCAGTTGTTGCTCTTCACCACGTTGGAAAGTACGGTGTTCAGCTGCTGCGAGATGGTGCCGCTCAGCAGGCTCTGCATCGCCAGCGAAGTCTGACTCTGCTGTTCGCCATCCTCGCTCACCTGGTTGTTGTTGGTCTGGGCGTAGAAACGGCCGATACCCAAGAGATAGAGCACCTGCTGGTTCATCTCTTCCTGAGAATTGATGATAGAGTAGATCATCTGCTTCGCATCGCTGTTAACCGTAGGCAGGTCCATCGAGAAATCTACCTTAGGCGATTGAGGCGTGCCGGTGATGTCCATCAGGCAGTCTACGCGGATGTTGTTGCCCGAGAACGAACGGCCTATGCGCAGGTCGCTCAGCGGCACTCCGTTTACGGTATATTTAGCCCGCAGGTTGAGTGGGGCGTTGTATGGGTTGCCACCGAAGGCGATGGTGCCGCCCGGCATAAACTCGAACTCCTTCTTGATGAGATTCTGGATGGTGAGCTTGTAGGTGCCGTGGTCTACCACATAGTTGCCAAACATATCGAACGAGCCCTTGTTGAAGTAGTTGGCGCGAATTACGCCATCTCCGTTCAGGGTGATGTAATCGCCCGACTGCTCGTCCATGATCAGCTTGAGCGTGAGGTTCTGGTTGGTGTTTACGAGGAAGTTGATGCGCATATCCGATTCGAAATCGATGTCATCCTCTCTCTGTTTCGTGGTTGGAGCCCCGTTCAGGCTGTCCATGATATCCGGCACAATCTCGTGCCAGTGGATAAAGCTCTTGTCGCTGATGGCGTCCGGACTTGCCACATTATATACAAAGATGCTGCCCGGTTCGGGTTCGGCGTTGATATCGATGACGGTTTCGCCGCTCTTGCCGTGGATGCCTACCTCGCCCGTGGCATAGATGGTGCCATAGAAGGTGTTGTCGCCAAACTCGCGGGTATCGAAGCCCAGGAAGTTGTGCGCCTTGATATCGAGGTCGTAGCTCAGCCTGGTGAGGTGCTTGTGGTGGATACCTCCGCTCAGGATGGCTATGTTGCGGTTGCGGTCGAAGATGGTATCATTCTCTATGAGGATATCATCTGGGATAGCGTGGGCATGGAGCGCATCGAAGGTGTAATCGGTGTTGAGCTGCTTGAGGTGCACCTTGCCGTGAGCGGTAAGGTCGCCCACGAGATTGATGTTTTTCAAATCGCCCACCACATTGAGATGGCCATCGCCCCAGGCTTCTACCTGGTTCATGAAACTGCCGCAGAAATTCTCGAGGAATTTCATGCTGGTGCCCTGGGCATCGATACCCAGGTCGATATAGTTGCGCTTAGGCGAGACGTATCCGTTGATGAGCGTCTGATGCTCAGGACCATCGTCGGCAACTGCATGAATATCAATCTGTTCGAGCTCCTTGTTGAAGTTGACACCAGCATGGAGCACACCGAGCGGTCCGTTTTCGAAGGTAAACTCCTTTACGTCTAGCTGGGCGTAGGCATCAGGGTCGTTGAAGAGGCTCTTGATGATAGCCTTGCCCGAAGCCTTGCCGGTGAAATCTACCGAATGGAAATTGACGAGGTTCAGCACGTATGCCACATCTACATCCTTCAGGTCGGCTACGATAGAATCGGTCTTCTCGGGTGTAGCAAGACCGGAAACGATGACATGCTGCTGGTCGTGGCTCACGGCGAAATGGTCTACCAGCAGACGGTTCTTGCTGTAGATGATGTCGGCAGGATGAACCTCCCACGGCGTGCCGTCGATTCTGATTTCAGACGGGTGTATGGTTACGTGGGCGGTAGAAACATGATCTTCGTTCTTGAAGAACTGCGCCCTCGTATCGATGATGCCCTGGATAGGGAGCTTGGCCGAATGGTTGTTGTAGAAGAGCTTGGCGAAGAGCTGGTTGTCGGCAGCGGCTGCCTTTACGTGGATGCCCGGTCCGTTATCTCCCCATTTGCCCTGCCTGATTTGTGCATCTATCTTGAGCGAATCGTTGATGGTATGCAGTCGCACTTTGGCTCCATGATAGTCTTTTGCGTCATAGCTGAAGTCAGGCACGCTGGCATAGATGTTGACGGTTTTCTCGGCATCGTTCATGAATCCATCGGCAAAGACGGGCTGCTCTATCTTCAGCGGAATGCCCAGCATGCGCTGCAGAATCTCGGTAGAGGTGATTTCTGCCTGGAAGGTGAAATGGTTCTTCGCACTCCTGTCTACCTTGCCGATGCCCGGAAGGGTAGGCAGTTTGCTGGCTACCAGGTTGGTGAAGCTCTTGGTGAGGGTAGCGTAATCGTACTCTCCGTCAACATGGATGCTGGCGAACGGGGCTTCGAGGTCGAAATAGCTGTCCTTGCCCTGATTCTTGGCGCTTACGGTGATGTCATCGAGACTGTAGGTCTTGTCAGAAACCTTCAGTCCCAGGATGGTTGGCAACAGATGCTGTACATGGGCTGTTGCGGCATACTGTTTGCGCGGAATGGAGTAGGAGCCTTCTACCTGGATGTTGGCGTTAGGGTCGGCGATGGATGCGAGTCCTTCGAGCAATCCCCGGTTATAGCTGCCGTCTATCTGAATGTTGCGGTAGCTGTACTTGTTGAAATCGAAGCGCGGAATGCTGCCCTTGGCATAGAAATGCTGCTTGTTGCCGTGAGCCGAAAGCGATGCTGCCAGGATGCCGAACTGCCCGTTGTCGAGGATTCGGCCCAGGTTGATGCCCTGGGTGTTGATGCTAGCCTTGAGCTCGGAGCCAGCCTTTTCGGCCTTGATGGCTACTTCGCCCACGCCGGTCTTCAGCTGGCCGCGGGTGCCTACGTTCTTGCCTGCACCATATACTTCACCTATATAATATATGTCGCCCAGGCGCAGCACTTCTTTCGGAATGCTGATGCGTTTGCCCAGATTTCTGGAAACCTCTCCGATGCCATCGCCTGATATCTTGAGGGCTGAGATGTTTGCCTTCCAGCGCAGAAGGCGGTCCCAATCGCTCACACGGCCGTTAGCCCTGAGCAGCAGACTGCCGCTCTGAGTCTTGAATTCGAGGTTATGGATGCGGGCAGATGTACTGGTGCCCGAAAACTGGAGATGAAGCTGCAGGGCATCCTTGAACTTGCGGAGTTCAGGCACGAAGCAGGCAATATCGGCAAGCGTGATGACGGATGGCTTGATGCCGCCCTGAAACTGGAGTGTAGGCTTTACGATATGCTTGTTCTCGATGCGGTAGGTAGCGCGCAGGTCATCAAACTGCAATTGCGAATGAGGAAGCTCGATGCTGAAGTCTCTGAGCTGGGCTTGCTGCTGGTCGGCATCGAGTTTGAATCTCAGATTCCTGAGTTGAAGTCCTGATTCATCTTTCAGCGCTATCTTCTTGACAGCCAGATGGATATCCTTGTCGGTGAGATGGCCCAGAATAATGTGGGCAGAGAGGTCGGTGATGCCCAGATGCTGCGGCGAAAAGACGCCCGGCTTAGGCGCAATATCGCGCTGGTTGTAGGCAACGGCACCATGACGGATAATCAGGCTTCCGATGTGCAGGTCGAGCGGAGTATGGCGGGTGGTATCTTTCGAAGCCAGCGAATCGAGCACGAACTGGATGTTCATCGGGCTCTTGGCATCCTGCTTGTAGATGTTGGCGTTGAGCCCGAATAGCTGGGCAGATGAAACCGAAATCTTGCCATCCTTCAAAGGCAGGAAATCGAGCTTTGCCGATACGCGCGAAGCACAGATCATGCTGTCGCCTTTCTGGTCGAGCATCATCACGTCATCTATGATAATGCGGTTGAAGAAGCCCAGGTTCACCTTTCCGATACTTACCTGAGTGCCGAATTTCTGAGCCAGTGCACCGGCTACTTCAGAGCCGATGAAGGCCTGTACTGGTGGCACGTGCAACAGTACGACAAGCAAGAAATAGACAGCAGCCAGCGTCCATATAATGCTATTGATGATATGTTTTAAATGTTTCAGAGTTGCTTTCTCTAGTTTACAAAAATGTTACTAATTTGAATTTTGCGACAAAATTACTGAAAAATCGGCATAAAATCGAATAATTCACACAATTTTTCTTTTTTATATCACTTTTTTTCACTATTTTTGCAGCACGTTTAGAAGTTTCAGCATAGAAGTAGATAAAATATATGTTTTATGGCAGATAGCCAGGATAGCGTCTTGATGAGGGCGCTGACGCATATATCTTGAAGTGATTAGTAAGTTTATATATAATATTTTTTAATGTAGTTATGGCAAATGTAATTAAGTTACGTAAAGGCTTGGACATTAACCTTACGGGTAAGGCTTCCAAGGATGTAACGCTCCAGGTGGCTCAGGCTGGCGAGTATGCGCTGGTTCCTGCGGCTTTCGTGGGTGTGACTCCTAAGGTAGTGGTACGCGAGGGCGATCATGTCAATGCCGGAGATGCCTTGTTTGTGAACAAGGCTTGCCCGGAGGTGAAGTTTGCCTCGCCAGTGAGCGGAGAAGTAACCGCCATTGAGAGAGGTGAGCGCCGAAAGGTGCTCTGCGTGAAGGTGAAGGCCGACGCAGTACAGACCTCTATGGATTTTGGTAAGAAAAACGTTGATGCGTTAGACGGTGAGGCTGTCAAGCAGGCGCTGCTTGAGGCTGGTCTCTTCGGATACATCAACCAGTTGCCTTATGCTGTGTCCACAACTCCCGACACCAAGCCTAAGGCAATTTTCGTTTCTGCCCTCCGCGACATGCCGCTCGCAGCCGACTTTGAGGTAGAACTCGAAGGCAACGAAGAGGCTTTCCAGACGGGTTTGACAGCCTTGAGCAAGATTGCGAAAACTTATCTTGGTGTTGGCGTTGACCAGCACAGCAATGCGCTCGGCGAGGCTAAGAACGTAGAACTCAATGTATTCGACGGTCCTTGCCCAGCAGGTAATGTAGGCGTACAGGTGAACAACATCGACCCGGTTAACAAGGGCGAGGTGGTTTGGACAGTAGATCCAGCATCGGTTATCTTCTTCGGAAGACTCTTCCTGACAGGTAAGGTTGATTTGCACAAGACTGTAGCTGTGGCTGGTAGTGAAATCAAGACTCCTGGCTATGCTGAAGTATTGGTAGGTACACCTTTAAGCAGTTTTGTAGCCAATCAGCTGAAAGCTACTGACCATGTGCGACTTATCAATGGTAATCCTCTTACCGGTGTAAAGACAACCACAGAAGATTTCGTAGGTGGTCATACATCAGAGATTACAGCCATCCCAGAGGGTGATGACAACGACGAGATGCTGGGTTGGATTCTTCCACGTACCGATCAGTTCTCTACATCGCGTTCATATCTCTCCTGGCTCTTCGGCAAGAAGAAGGAGTATAATCTCGATGCCCGCGTGAAGGGTGGCGAGCGCCACATGATCATGAGCGGCGAGTATGACAAGGTGCTCCCGATGGACATCTATGGTGAGTATCTCATCAAGGCAATCATCGCCGGCGATATCGACAAGCAGGAGCAGCTCGGTATCTACGAGGTAAGTCCTGAAGATTTTGCTGTGGCTGAGTTCGTGGATTCATCTAAGCTCGAATTGCAGAAGATTGTACGCGAGGGCTTGAATACCCTGCGCAAGGAGAACGCTTAGTTTTAGTACTATTAATTATTTAAATAATGAGTGCATTAAGAAATTATCTCAATAAGATAAAGCCTAACTTCCAGAAGGGAGGTAAGCTGCATGCCTTCGAGAGCGTGTTTGACGGTTTTGAGAGCTTCCTGTACGTGCCTAATACGACAGCGAAGAGCGGAGCCAGCATCCACGATTCAATCGACTCGAAGCGCATCATGAGCTTTGTGGTAATCGCCCTGATTCCTGCTTTGC
>ENA-OZLN01000323-OZLN01000323.1-human-gut-metagenome-genome-assembly--contig:-NODE-323-length-12501-cov-5.850876_pt1 | contig 12501 bp, 9 predicted proteins | sample MGYA00243863_ERZ653791 | MGnify/ENA primary metagenome ERZ653791 (study PRJEB26926, sample SAMN06164639) | human gut metagenome | biome: ENVO:00009003; feature: ENVO:2100002; material: ENVO:00002003... | reverse complement strand
GTTATAGAAGTTAAAGAAGTTATCACTCCCTTCGGTCGTTAGAAGTTAAAGCCAATAGCCTTGATGTATAATGTTTAGAGCTTAATCTTAAGTCCACTGAAGCATTTGTCTTAACTTCTTAACTCCTTAACTCCTGAGATTTCTTGTCTCCTCGCAACTTACACTAAAAAAGATGACAATTCGGGGAAATGGTTTATTATGTTTGAAAGTATTTAACAAAAATAAACAAGAAACCTTGGCGGGTTCATATTTTTTATTTACCTTTGCACCCGCAATTGGTTCGCAACTATCTTCGTTCCGCAGAGGCAATAGGAGGTGTTGCGATGAAAAGGGAATCAGGTGAGAAGCCTGAGCAGTCCCGCTGCTGTATGCGTCTTATTGGGCAAGCATGATGGTCACTGACATTTTTTCGGGAAGACCGCTTGAACGAGTTTGACGACGCGAGCCAGAAGACCTGCCGTTGCCATAGAGAGACAATGTGTGTACTCACTGTATGTATCAATCAGCATACTATAAGTATTTACTCTTTCTGTCTATGATTCTATCCCGCCTCGTGGGTTAGGTTTTGGGATGGAGAACCATTAAGTTTTTTAGGATAAGATGAAGAAAATCTGCAAAGGATTATTGTGCCTCTGTGTGATGCCCTGTCATGCGCAGAATGTAGGTACGATTCATCGCGACACGCTCTCGCTCGACGAGGTGGTGTGTGTGGGCGAGCGCCCTCATTACCTTACACCCAGTCAGACCCTCCAGGGCGATATGCTGCAGAACCTGTCTACCACCTCCGTGGCCGATGCCCTGAAGTATTTCTCGGGCGTGCAGATCAAAGACTATGGTGGACTGGGCGGACTGAAGACCGTCAACGTGCGGTCGCTCGGTTCGCAGCATGTGGGCGTGTATCTCGACGGCATTCGTATCACCAACGCACAGAACGGACAGGTGGATTTGGGCAAGTATTCTTTGTCCAACATGGAGTCTGTGTCGCTATACAACGCCAACAGGAACGAGCGTCTGCAGTCGGCTTCCGAGTACGCCTCGGCTGCTACGGTCTATATGCAGACCCGTCGTCCCGACCGCACTATGCTGACGGGCGAGTACGGACTGGGATCGTTTGGACTGCAGAAAGCCAAGCTCTATTTCGCCTTGAAGAACTGGCTCTTTGTAGATGGCGAATATCAGCACAGCGACGGCGACTATAAGTTCCGGTTCCAGTCGGCTTCGGAAGACACGATAGGGCACCGTCACAATTCCGACATCACCTTCTACCGGCTTGAGGCAGCAGGCTTCTATCGGGGACTGTCGGTCCACACCTATTATTATAACTCCGAAAGGGGCTTGCCAGGTCCTGTCGTCAGGCGACTCTCCGACCAATGGGACTCCACCGACCGGCAATGGGATCAGAACTTCTTCGCACAGGCTTCGTACAAGAAACTGTGGAGCCGTTTCGGTCTGAAGGCCAACATGAAGTATGCGTTCGACTATCTGCATTATCTGCAGGACCCATCGACCAATGCTGCCGCTATGTACTGCAACAATCACTACACCCAACAGGACTTATACGCCTCTGTGGCTGGTTCTTACAACAGTACCTATCTCTCGCTGACAGCGAGTACAGATCTGCGATGGTCCGACCTCGACTGCGATGTCTATCGCTTCAACTACGTTTATCGCATCGACTCCAAGTCGCTCCTCTCGCTCATCGGTTCGTACAAGGGATGGGAGGCCAATGTGGCGCTGCTCTACACCCATGTGCAGGATCATACCGTGGCACAGGCTGACGCCATGCAGAAGCTCACGCCCATGTTCCTGCTCTCGTATAAAAAGGACGGCTGGATCCTCAGGGCTTTCCACAAGCGCATCTTCCGTGTGCCCACGCTCAATGACTTGTACTACACGCTGGTGGGCAACACCCAGCTGCAGCCCGAATACACCTCGCAATGGGATGCGGGAATCGACTATAAGGGTAAGCGATTCCATTTTGCGGTTGATGGGTATTATAACCATATTGATGACAAGATCGTGGCGATACCGATGAAGTGTCAGTTCCGCTGGTCGATGGTCAACTTTGGCAAGGTGAAGTCGTATGGTGCATCTTTCTCTGGTGGGTATAATCAGGACTGGGGCAAGTTCTCATTGGCGGCTAATGCCAACTATACCTATCAGATAGATAAGGACTATACGATGCCTTCCGATCCTGAGTACAAGAATTACATTCCGTACTCACCGATGCATTCGGGTTCGGTCATTCTTGACTTGGGATATGATTCCTATTCGCTCTGCACCTCATTCCTTTATACAGGTGAGCGCTTTGCGTTGGTGTCCAATAATGCCGACGACCTGTTGGGCGATTGGTACACGATAGACTTGAAGTTGAACAAGCGATTCAAGATAGGGAAGTATGTGTTGCAAACGACCCTTGAATGCAACAATCTGACCGATTCTCGGCATGAGGTGGTGAAACGCTATCCGATGCCAGGAAGAAACTGGAAATGTACGGTGAAATTTGAACTTTAAAAGTGAAGAACCAAGAGTGAAGAACCAACGGTCATCGGCCGAAGGGAAAGATAATTCTCTTGCAAATAATTCAAGATTGGAATGAAGATTCAATTGATAAAAAATAAAGGCTGGCAAGAACACAGAGGCAGATGGGGTATTTGTCTAGTGATGCTGGTTATCTTACTTTCGGGCTGCCGTATGGAGGTGAACGATGAAGTCGTCATCTCTACACCTACGAAGACGGAGAACAAGCTCTTGATACTCTGTGAGGGATTATGGGGCATGGACAACTCCTGCATCTCTTATCTCGATCAGGGAACGCTCGTCAACAAGTGGTATCAGAAGCAAAATCCAAAGCATCGTCTGGGTGACACAGGCAATGACATCATTCAGGTAAACGATACCTTGATAGCCATCTCTGTGAACTGGTCGAACATCATCCAGTATATCTATCCTGATGGAAGGGCAATAGCTGCCACCGAAGACATCCCGAACAATCGCAAGTTGGCTACAGATGGCGACTACCTCTATTGTACCTCGTATGCCAACCATGGTTATGTGGCGAAGGTGGATGTGAGAACGAAGGAAATCGTGGATACCTGCCATGTGGGTTATGAGCCGGAGGGCATTGCCTATTACAAGGGGCGGCTCTTTGTCGCCAATACGGGAGGCTATTCCTTCCAAGAGGGACATGATTATGAGACCACCGTCTCGGTGATAGATGCCCAGACGATGAAGGAACTCAAGCGCATTGACACGGGTTGCATCAATCTCTATGGTAAGATGTCGCAATGCGGACAGTTTATCTGCATCAACTCTTGTGGAGATTACTACGATGTGGAACCGAAGTCTGTGGTGCTCAACATGGAGAGTGAGGAGTTTTGGGTGTTTGATTTCCCTGCCACCTATAACTGCACGTATGATGGTAAGTTCTATACCATAGGTTCTGCCTTTTCCTATAATACTGGTGAATATCAGTACTCTATACATACCATTAGCTTGCCTTCCATGCAAGTGGAAGAGGGACTGGCAGAATATGCTGGTGCAGAGGAAGTCATCCGGCAGATGCAGTCACCCTATGGCATTTATATCTCTCCTTATTCAGGTCATCTCTATGTGTCGGATGCGAGGAGTTATGCCACCAATGGCTATGTCTTTGAGTTTGACAGGCAAGGAAATCAGCTTAACAAGTATTACTTGGATGGCTTGAATCCCGCCCACTTCTTGGCTTTGCCATAAATTACATTTTTAATGAAATGTTGGGGATTCTGAGGTGACTTTAAAATAAAGAAAAATCGCCCTCTGTAAGGGCATAGTATTAACATAAAAACAATTCATTTATGAGAAAGTATTTACTTATGATGGCAATGCCTTTCATTGCTCTTTCTGCTTTCGCCTCTGGTGAAGAGAAACCTACGCTTAATGCGGTATGCGTGACTCTTAAATCAGGTGGTAGCAAGTATGTGGCTTTCACCGATCGACCAAAGATTCAGACCGAGGATGGAAAGCTATGTGTACTCTCTATGGCTGACAACAAGCAACTTGTTTTGGCTGACTGTGCTGATGTTGAGAAAATCACAGCTGAAAGCCATGATTTCACTCCTACTGGAATCAAAGATAACGTAGTTGTTGATGGCAAGAATGTCGAGGAAATCTACAATATAGATGGTACAAAAGCCTCACATATTGTACCGGGCAAAATCTATATTATCAAGAGTAATGGTAAAACAAGAAAAGTAATCAAGTAAAAGAATTAGAAAAGTATGAAAAAGATATTTGTTTCATTGTTGATGGTTATGCCATTGGCTGCCTCAGCACAATCTGTATTCACTGTTGAGTCGAATGGTCAGAAATATTCTTTCCCTTTGGAGAGCACTACTATCACAGTTACCGATGATGAACCAACTCAGCCTGCTCAGGCTCCTGTATATAAGTCTAACTTAAAGGGCGTTAGCCTTTTTGGTAAGGCAACTACTTTCCAGTTCAAGGGCATGAGCCTTATCGCTGACTATATGTGGGCTGGTAAACTGATGCCGAAGGCTGATGATACTTTCAAGTTCCAGGCAACCACCAATACAGGTTCCGACCTCTATTTCGGTCCAGAGGGGGATGCTAATGCTCCTATCGCAGTGTCTGGTACTGCAACCAAAGGAAGCACTAAGCTCTATACCATCGAGAGTGGTTATCAGCAGGATTCTGTGCTCGTTGTTTTCAATGAGCGTACTGCTCAGTATTGTGTGATGGGGCTTGTCAAGGAGGCACCTTATTATACGATTGACTTCGAGGGCAGCAAGTGGAGTGCTTTGATTGATACACCTGAATATGGTGGCCCATTACTTTATGGAGCTGATGGCGGTGGCTTTTATACAGACGAAGGTGTCTATGAGTGGACAGACGAAGCTACATCTTTGCACTCTAAGTTGAATAATGCATATGGTAGTTGGGCTTATTGGTCAGGTGGAGCTGCTGTTTCTAATTATCATTGTGATATTGCAAATGGTGGCTCCAATACGCAGCTTTCTCTGCCTACAGAAACTCCTGCTCACTCTGGTGATAACTTCATTGTAACATACGGTTATAGCGATGGAAGCCAGTTCGCAACAGATTCTCGTCCTGTATTTGACTTCCAGGATGGTGTTGCTCGCCAAGTCAAGGGTTTGTGGATTACCAACAACTCTTATTTCCTCCATTCTTTGACACAAGGCGATGGCTTCAACCAGTCAGCTACTGATGACACCTTTATCGATGTAACAATCGAGGGCTTCGATGCTGCCGGTATCTCTCAGGGTATGGTGAAGTATCGTATTCAGGATGGTAAGAAAGCTTTGACCGATTGGGCTTATGTTGACTTGTCTTCTCTTGGTAAAATCAATACCTTGAAAATTAACTATGAGTTCTCTAAGGATCAAGACAATGGTTATGGCTTTGCAGCACCTGCTTATCTTGTAATTGATGATATTGAAATCTATAAATAATAATTGTATAAGATCTTGAGTATTAAGCAATTTATAGTGTCTTCGGCTTCGAATGTCAGCGGCATTCTGCTTTCTTCGGCTTTGTCTGTGCTTGCCCTCCAGGGTCAAGCGCAGACGCAGCAAGTACAGGTGCTCGAATATCATCCTGCACCAGGGCAGTTTGTCAATGCCTTGCCAGACGCTGATGAGAGTACCACGCAAGAAGAGGTGAATCGCAGATGCGAGGAACAGTTGGCAAGCGATGGACTGATACACCTCGGAACGTTCGGGGGATATATCACCGTGAAGTTCGACCATCCCATAGAAAATAAACTTGGTTCCGACATTCTGATATTGGGTAATGGCTTTTATGCCGACAACGACCCGATATATGGCCCAGCCACGATAGGTGGTTCCATAGAGCCAGGCATCGTGTACGTGGGAGTGGGCAAGAACTTGGAGGAGGCGAAATGGTATGAACTTGCCGGTTCGGAATACTATACCTCTGAAATCCATGACTTCGAAATCACTTACCACAAGCCTACGGCGGAAAGCGGTGAACATTCGCAGTTCGGCTCCTCCCACGATAATTATATCAAATGGGAATGTTCGTGGACAGACAAGAATGGTGAACGCCGTGATTCTACCGGCTATCATTGCAAGAATGTTTATCATCGTCAGTCGTATTGGCCTCTTTGGGAAGGTAAGGATGAACTGACTTTTAAGGGTGGTAAGTTGCCCAACAATGCCATCGATACCAGTGGAAAGGGTACCTATTGGGTGCAGTATCGTTATGCCAAGGATGCCTATGGCTATGCGGATGCTTGTCCCGCCACCGATTCACTCTATTCTTCCTTCGATATCAACTGGGCGGTAGATGATGAGGGCAATCAAGTAGTTCTTGACCATATTGATTTCATCCGTGTAAAGACGGGCATCTTCCAGTATTGCGGATGGTTAGGAGAGACCTCTACAGAGGTCAGTTCCGTGGTAGACCTTCATCTCGTGGACGGCTACGACGACAATCCCTACATCATCACACCTCGCAAACGTCCTTCTACTGGCATCCAGCTCCCCACGGTTTCTGATCACCAGGTGCACGGCGATGCTGCCTACTATACTCTTACAGGGCAAAGAGTGGAACGTGTGGAACGCGGCAAAATCTACATCCACAAGGGCAAGAAAGTGGTATTCTGATTTTTCAAGTAGTTGTTGATTAACTGAAGTTTCGCTAGTTTTGCCCCACACGCCCTTTTAGGGCGTGCTGCTTCTGGAGCTTCTGGGCCTTCAGCCCGTACTTGAACCATATGTGAAACTTGAGTTTGATTAACTTCTTGAACTTCCATTATAAAAAAAATCATGTCAATAATAAAAAGGTATTATAAACATTATAATATACTGGCGCTCTGTGTGCTGGTATGGCTCTTCGGCTTTATGCTGTTGTTCAACTCGTGCGGAAACCGAACTGCTACAGCTCAGGCTTCGGGCGACACCATCCAACTCGACTATGCCAAGTACTTACAACTCATTCGCCACAAGGGGTATACTGAGGCTGTGGTGCTCAATCCCTGGAAACAGGGTGGGGAGCTTCATCGCTATCTACTCGTTCCCAAGGGGGCAGAAGGCGACGAGGTGGCTAAGAAACTGGCCGACCAGAAGACAGCAATTACAGGAACAACACTCTGCGACATCCTGCGCACACCCCTGACGAAGAGCATCATCACCACTTCTTCCCATTGTCAGCTACTCTACGAGCTTGGCCGTCAGCAAGCCATCGCGGGTGTCTGCGACCTCGAATACATCCTTATTCCCGATGTTCAGAGGCGTACTTCACACAAGTCTCGTCCCTACATTTCCAACTGCGGTTCCAGTATGCAGCCAGATATCGAGCGCATCATGTCGCTCCGTCCCGATGCCCTGCTTCTCTCGCCCTTCGAGAACAGCGGCGGTTACGGCAAACTCTCGGCCTTGCAAATACCTATCATCGAGGCTGCCGACTACATGGAGACCTCGCCCTTGGGTCGTTCTGAGTGGATTAAGTTTTACGGCTTGCTCTACGGTTCCGAAAAGGCTACCAGTCTTTTTAGCGGCATAGAGAAATCTTATCTCCATTTGAAAGCCTTTGCAGCCAAATTGCCCTTAGGCTATTCCATCCTTACCGAGCGCAAGACGGGAAGCGTGTGGTATGTTTCTGGCGGATACAGCACCATAGGCACCTTGCTGCAGGATGCTCATGCCCGTTATCTCTTTGCCGACGACACCCATAGCGGCAGTCTTCCCATGAGTCCTGAGCAGATCTTGGCAAAGGCTGACGAGGTGGATGTCTGGGCAACAAAGTATTGGGGCGACCATCCTCTCTCGCGTGCCGAGTTGCTGCAGGAATATCCCGGCTACAGCCAGCTGAAGGCGATGAAGACGGGGCGAGTCTTTCAGGCAAGCACCAGTTCGCAGCCTTACTTCGAGCAGACCAGTTTTCATCCCGAGCGCCTGCTTCGAGAGTTTATCATCCTCTCGCATCCCGAGACCACCCGTTCGTTGGGAGCATTGAGGTATTATTTGCGACTATAGACATAAGTAGTCAACTGTAAAGATGACTAAAAAAATAAGTAAGTTAATGTGAATTATAAATAAGGCATAGCTGAGTCTACTCGTATTGCCAATAATATTTAGAGTGGTCAACTAAAATCATTAAATCACATTGAAATCTCCGTTCAAAGGCTTTGAACGTACATTCAAAGGCTCTGAACGGACATTCAAAGACTCTGAACGGACATTCAAAGACTCTGAACGGACATTCAAAGACTTTGAATAGAACTTTTATAGGCTAAACAGAACTTTTATATAGTATAAGAGAAAGATTTCACCAGTATTAAGCGACCTTTTCTTTGGGTTATAAGGCAGAAAACACAAATATAACATTATCAACATAAAGCTCTAAAGCAGCCAAAGGAGAATACGAGAGGTTGGAACGTAAACAGTTGGGAATCAACTTATTAATGAATCAAATAGAATAAAGATGCAGGTAAACCGTAAAAAAAGTAAGTAAAAATGTCGTTTTAGCGTTATTATGCAAAGTATAATCACGTACAACGTAGTTTAATGCAATTTAAATATTTCCGAAAAATTACTCGGTAAAAAAAAGTCTTTATATCTTTGCACCAGGAATACAAAATGAGGCAAATAATTGCAGTTTGCTTTCGTTAGTATAAATGTTTGACCTCATTTACGAAAAAGTATGTTTGATTAAAAAGTAGTATTTTGAGAAAGTTTTTCTTTACAATAGTTGTGTGTCTCTCAACAATGTCCCAAATGATGGCGCAAAACATTTCAGGAAAGATTGTAGATGCCAAGGGAGAGCCTTTGGCATTTGCAAATGTAGTGCTACTAAACCGTCAAGATTCAACATTCGTCAAGGGGGCTGTGAGTGGAGAAGATGGGCATTTTACCATCGACTCTCCTTGCAATGGTGGAATCCTCAAGGTAACTTCTGTAGGCTATAAGACTATCTTCAAGGACTGCAAAGGTGAGAATGTGGGAGTTATCAAGATGGAAGAAGACAGCAAGATGCTCAATGAAGTCGTGATAAAATCATCTTTGCCGAAGACCGTTTTGAAGAATGGGGGAATGATGACTACTATTGTTGGTTCTGTCCTTGAAAAGGCTGGAACAATGGAGCATCTGCTCGACCGCATACCTAACGTATCTGCACAAAATGGCAATATCAAGGTGTTTGGACGTGGCGAGCCTATAATATATATCAATGGACGACAGATGAGAGACAGAAGCGAACTTGACCGTTTGAGTTCGGACAACATCAGGTCGGTTGAAGTAATATCCAACCCAGGTGCTCGTTATGCTGCAAGCACTAAGGCTGTTATACGTATCACCACAAAGAAGATACAAGGCGATGGATTCGGATTTGACGCTACAACAGAAGGTTCGTACGACGAGAAAAAGAATATTGGAGGATATGGCAGGCTGAATATGTATTACCGTAAGAACGGATTGGAGCTTGGCGCTTACGCCTATGGCGCAAAACAATCATCGCCAGACGAGAAAGACTTGCAGCAAATGACATATCTCGACAAGATATGGAATCAGCAGGATAAAACACGTTGGAAGAACAAAACCGAGACTTTTAGTTCTCGCTTGAATGTCAGTTATCAGTTTGACGACAACAATTCGTTGGGAGCAAACTTTAGTTTCTTACGCAATCCAAAGCTGATAACAGACGGAAAGACGGAAGGCTCTGTACTGAGAGATGAAGTATTGACGGAGACTAACACTTCTATTAGATCGGAGTTTGGACAGAATAGCAACTTGTCAAGCAATATATATTATGTAGGCAAGGTAGGGAAATTGGGTATTGACTTCAATACCGACTGGTTTTGGTCTAAAGGAAACAATAAAAACAATATAGATGAGCATTATCAGGAGGTAAACTCTGAAATACAAAACCAACTTGTAAACAGTACCATTTCAAAGTACAACCGCCTGATAGCTTCCAAAATGGTTCTCTCTTATCCACTTTTGGGTGGTGACTTGTCTGTAGGTGGCGAGTATTCGTTCACCAATCGTAACACCAACTACGCCATCATACCAAACACTCTTTCCGACAATGTAAGAGACCGCATAAAGGAAGGCATGTCTTCTGCGTTCGTTATCTATAGTCGTGACTTTGGCAAGCTGAACATGGAAGCTGGATTGCGATACGAGAATGTTGATTTCAAATATTATGACGATGGTAAGTATATGGCGGAGCAAAGCAAGACTTACGGCAATTGGTTTCCATCTCTCAGCCTTTCTATGCCAATCGGCAATGTTCAGATGCAGCTGAGCTATGCAGCCGACATCGATCGTCCTAACTACTGGGTATTAAGAAGCGGTGTGCAATATAGCAATCATTATACATACGAAACCGGTAATCCGTTTCTTGTCTCAGAGATTTCAAGAGATATCAGTTACGACCTCGCCTACAAATGGCTGACTTTCAACCTGACTTATGAACATGTATCCGATCCGATATATCAGACTGTAGAGATGTATAAGGACAATGCCACCATTGGATTGATGAGGATGATAAATGGCAAATCTTACAACAATGTGTCTTCTATGCTCACCTTGCAGCCTGACTTTGGCATTTGGCATCCTGTGCTGTCTGCTATGGTTGAGAAGCAATGGTTCAAGTTGGAGACAAGGGACGGACATTATCTTAACAAGCCTGTTGCGGAGCTCAAATTCAACAACACTTTCGATACGAAATGGGCGATGTTCTCCGTTATGATGACTTACATCACAAAGGGATACGAGGAAAACCTTTACATCTACAAACCGCTGTTCAACACCGACGTGTCAATATACAAAAGCTTTCTGAAGGACAGCCTGACTTTCCAGCTTTATGTCAACGACGTGTTTGGCACGAACGACAGTCACATCATAGGTAAATACGGCAAACTGAAGGAAACCATCTTCGATGAGTTCTCAACAAGTAAAATCTCATTGACAGTCCGCTATAAGTTCAATGTTACTCGAAGCAAGTATAAGGGTACAGGAGCAGGTCAAAGCCAGAAGGATAGAATGTAATTCTACGATGTTCTTTAAAATGAGATAAATAACAATTATACATCAACATGACTCCATGCAATGCAGGTGTTTGTGCCATACAAGTATTTGTATTGTATCTTTTCGATGAGCCAAGGACGGCTCATTTATGGCAATAGCCACAATGAGTACACAGGGGCAAAATACCTCTGTGTTTAAAAAGTACATGAAAGTCGATGTCTGAATTATCGTCAGCAACAAAACGTTAAGGCAGCAGGTGTTCGGATAAGCTATATCCAAACACCGCCTACTATCTCCATAAAGGTTCATTTTCCCATCCTTGCGGAAATCCCATGGCATGCAAATCTACATTAGAGTATTTTGCAAAGAGTTTGAGTAGAGAACTTTTCAAGTCCATGCAAGGTTTGATAGTTTGTTCCAAATATAATAAGGTGCATAGCTGATGGTACAACTTGATAGGCTTCTGACTTGGAGTAATCCAATTGAGAGGAAGTCGGTTCGGCAATTGAGGCTTCAAGGCAAAACGCCTATTCCATATACGTGCATGATGAGCACAGCAATTACGAAGTACGGTAATGCACCTTATCCAACTTTCCAAATAAGTGTATTGAGGAAGTCCAAACTCTCTTGCCACTTGCTTCTTTAATCGATTGTCCTTAAACAGGCAAAACAACTTGGAAAGAGTACCAAATGAAACAACCTCCAAGGTCTTCCACACAGGTGGAAGAGCTGGATAATTATATTTCTCGGAATGTTCCTTGATGAAATCTTCATTTGAGCGAGACACCTCTTTCTTGATATTGTCAAGACAACCTTCATAAAACTCTGCATTCTTGAACAATGACGAATCCATAAACCAAAATGCCCCATGTTCCATTGAGAACACTTGAATCATCTTGGTTCGGAGAGAAATCTCAATATCTTGGATAGCCTTGAATATAAGTTGGCGTAGTTCTTTATCAAAGAGATAAAGGTTGATGGCTTGCTCGAATGTACTGCCGGATTTGTAAAGATGATGTTGTCGGTCTTGCTCCATGTATCGAAGATAACTAGCGATACGGAAATAGCTGATATTGCGAAGCTGTAATTTGGCTGTAGCAACATCCTCTATCATTAATCCTCTGTTTTGGAGCAAGGCTAATTGTTCATCTATATTTATCGGTTGTTTGTCGTAGTTCATATACCCATATAAAAAGCGAAGTCCCACCGTGGTACGCATCGTTGAGAGGCGTGGTGGGATTTGTTGCTGCAAAAATACGCTTTTTTGTCGGAATCTCCAAATATTTTCTTAGAAAACTGCATTTCATGCATGGGATTTAACACAAAAAAGTTCTAATTGCCATAAAATTCTCATCGTAATTCATTGGATATTTAGAAAATTATCGTATCTTTGTCTCCGAATTAAGGCGTTCTTTGTATATTGCAAAATACAGAAACGAGCAGAAGTCCGCTCGTTTCCATATTGTTACCTATATAATATAGGCAAACG
>ENA-OZLN01000318-OZLN01000318.1-human-gut-metagenome-genome-assembly--contig:-NODE-318-length-12609-cov-4.271945_pt1 | contig 12609 bp, 10 predicted proteins | sample MGYA00243863_ERZ653791 | MGnify/ENA primary metagenome ERZ653791 (study PRJEB26926, sample SAMN06164639) | human gut metagenome | biome: ENVO:00009003; feature: ENVO:2100002; material: ENVO:00002003... | reverse complement strand
CCGTTCACTGTGCGGGGACTGCCAAAGCCTCCCCTACCAGGGGAGGTGGCACGCCGTAGGCGTGACGGAGAGGTTGTACAAAGGAAAGCCTGCCCGAGGACTCGGCCAATGACGGAGAGATTTACTCCTAAAAGATACAGTTTATACACAGATACTTCATTAGTATACCCAGAATCCATGATAAAGTAAAGAGGAAAAAATACCATTGTGCTGGAAATTTGAAGATTTCCGCCTTTTCTTTTCCGCATTTTAAGTGTATAATACTGATAAACTACCCTATTCATTGGAGGATGTTATGCCAAAATACTATGGCTGTCCGTGTGAGGGCTGCGGCAAGCCCCTCACACTTCAGGATGACATCGTGGTCTGCCCCGACTGCGGCGCGCCTTATCACCGCGTCTGCTACGAGAAGCTGGGCCAGTGCGTCCACCGCCCCGCCCACGCCGCCGGCTACGAGTGGAAGTTCCCCTACGAGGAGAGCCAGCTCCGCACCTGTCCGTCCTGCGGCGAGCGCACCCTGCGGGATGAGGAAACCTGCCGCTGCTGCGGTGCTGTGCTTCCCCCCGAGGGGCAGGAGCCTCCTTCTTCCCGCGACAGCGGCGAAGAGACTTTCGACTACTCCCAGATGTACCGTCAGTTCGGCACTTCCGCCGACCCGGAGAAGGAGTTTTTTGAGGACGCCTTCGGCAAAGAGGCCAAGATGGACGGCATCGACCGTCAGGACTGGCTGGACTATATCGGCCCCGCCGCCCCCGCTTACCTCGCCGCTTACAGCCGGATGCAGCTCCAGAAGAGCAAGGTATCCATGAGCTTTTCGGCTCTGCTGTTCGGCCCCTTCTACTTCTTCTACCGCAAGGCGTGGAAGCCGGCCTTCGGCTTTCTGGCCGCTGAACTTCTGCTGGCAGCGCCCACCTTTATCGAGATGCTGCAGCTCTCCGGCAGCGCCCTCGCCCCCGCCATGAGCGCTTCAGCTCTGACGGTATTTGCCCGGGTCTGCTCCGTCCTCAGCTTCGTGCTGATGCTGGTGCGCGGTATGTACGGCAAGTGGCTCTACCGCAAGAGCGCCGCCGACCACATCCGCCGCATCCAGTCCGAGTTTCCCGACGCCCAGCAGCGTCAGGCCGTGCTCCGCGCCCAGGGCGGCGTCAGCCTTGGGGCCGTGCTGCTGTGTATGCTGCTGCTGATGGTGGGGGGCAGCGCCTTTACCCTGCTGCTCGGCCCCGATCTGCAGGCTCTGCTTACTGCTCTTGCCGGCTGAGGCACCCTCAGCCGAGACTATAAACCAAAGGAGTCTGAATCATGAAAAAGATCACCAAGGCGGTCATTCCGGCAGCAGGTCTTGGCACCCGCGTGCTGCCCGCCACCAAGGCGATGCCCAAAGGAATGCTCCCCCTCGTGGACAAACCCGCCATCCAGTATCTGGTGGAGGAGGCTGTCCGTTCCGGCATCACCGACATCCTTATCATCGTGAGCCGCAATCAGGACATCATCCAGGACCACTTTGACCGCAGCCCTGAGCTGGAAGCAAAACTTGCCGCTCCCGGCAAGGAGAAGATGCTGGAAGAGTGCCTCGGCATCTCCAATCTGGCCAACATCTTCTTCGTCCGCCAGCAGCAGACCCTCGGCCTCGGCCACGCTGTCAGCATGGCCAAGCCCTTCACCGGCGACGACCCCTTCGTGGTCATCTACGGTGACGACGTCATCTGGGGCGAGGACCCGGTCTGCGCCCAGCTCATCCGTGCCTACGAGGAGTTCGGCCGTCCGGCTGCCGGCGTGTCCGCCGTGCCTTGGGCCGACGTGAGCCGTTATTGCAGCCTCAAGACCACCCCCATCCATGACAATTACTTCTTTGTGGACGATATGATCGAGAAGCCCAAGAAGGGGCAGGAGTTCAGCAACTACTCCATTCTGGGCCGTGTGCTGCTGACCCCGGAGATCTATGACATCCTCGCCAGGACCAAGCCCGGTGCCGGCGGCGAGATCCAGCTGACCGACGCCATGGCCGAGTATGCCCGCAACTACGGCGGCATGACGGCTGTGGAGTTCACCGGCAAGCACTACGACATGGGCAACAAGCTCAAGGTCGCTGAGGCACAGGTAGAGCTGGCCCTGCAGCACCCCGAGATCGGCGAGGCATTCCGCGCCTACCTGAAAGAGTTCTGCAAGACGCTGTAAATAACCGCATAAAAAGCAACGCCCGGCATCTCATTGAGGTGTCGGGCGCTTTTTGTTATTTGGAGATGATACCTTGCGGAATGCCAAGGTCTCCCCTCGTTAGGAGCAACGGCGACGACCGCCGCCAGCGGCGGAAACAGGGAGGAGCTGTTGGGGCCGCGGCCAGCAGGATGCGAGCGGCAGCGAAGCAGACGCTGGGAGCCGCAACCCGGGCAGTGTCACCGAAGGTGACGGAGAGGGAGGCAATATGTCCAAAAAAACTCTCGAAATTTTGGAAGATAAATCTAAAATCATTCTTACACAAGGCTGGAAAACTGTGCTATAATCATAGTTATGGATGAGGTCGGGGCTGCGCTGCCCTGACCGAAAATAATGAAGAAGGAGGCGAGCCTTATGGCACAGTTCCGCTCCAAGCCCTTTGGTGTGACCAAAAACGGCGATAAGGTGGATGAATACATCATCTCCAATCCCGGTGGACTTGAGGTCAGCGTGCTGAACTATGGCTGTGTGATCAAAAATCTCTTCGTCCCTACAAAAACGGGTCCGGTGGATGTGGTCGTCGGACACGACACCCTCGCCGACTATGAGGCGGATTTCAACTCATCCGGCAGCACCTGCTGCGGTGCGTTCGTGGGCCGGTACGCCAACCGCATTGAAAATGCGGAATTTTCTCTCAGCGGCAAGACCTACAAGCTGGAAGCCAACAATGGCAAAAATCACCTGCACGGCACCTTCCCCCGCAAAATTTACGATGTGAAGATGTTCGGCGACACCCTTTTGATGGAGACCGAAAGCCCGGCGGGCGAAGACGGTTTCCCCGGAAATCTGAAGGTCAGTGTGCGGTATATCCTCACGCCGGACAACACTCTGCGGATGGACTACCGTGTGTCCACCGACGAGGACACCATCATCAACCTGACCAACCACACCTACTTCAACCTCGACGGCGGCGGCAATGTGCTGGGCCAGAAGCTCCGCATTTACGCTTCCAACTACCTCGAGGGCAACAACGAGACCTGCCCCACGGGCAAGATCCTGCCTGTGGACGGTACGCCGATGGACTTCCGCACCGGAAAGCCTCTGGGACGCGACCTCGACACCGGCTTCTACCAGACCACCATGGCGGGCGGCGGCTTCGACCACTGCTATGTCCTCGACCGGCCCCGGGGTGCCAGCCAGAGCCTCTGCGCCTGGGCGTCCAGCGATAAGACCGGCATCAGCATGAAGATGTACACCACCCAGCCGGGCATCCAGCTCTACACCGGCAACTTCCTGCAGAACTGCCCCTCCCCCGGCAAGGGCGGCGTCCCGCTGGAAAAGTACGGCGGCTTTGCCCTTGAGACCCAGCACTTCCCCTGCAGCCCCTCTCACCCGGAGTTCCCGACGACGGTGCTGCGGGCAGGCAAAGTCTTCCGGGCCAACACTACGCTCCGCTTCTTCACCGGCCGTCAGTGCGGCCGTTTGTAAGCAAATATCAGCCGCAGCAAAGGGCAGCTCTCTTGCGGGAGCTGTCCTTTGCTGTTTTTTGCGTGTCCTCTCCATGCCTTGCGGACTAAAAATCCTTGCAGTTCATCAGACTGGATGAAAAGATGCAACAAAAATACATTTTAATAAAAGAGCCGGTACTTGATTCTCTGTGCAAAAAGCGGTATCCTTTAGGCAGACAGAGCACAAGGGTTCTGTGCAAAGCAACATTTGGAACAAGAGAGGTACTGGACATGGCTATTTTGGTTTCCGGCGGCGCAGGCTACATCGGCAGCCACACCTGCATCGAGCTTCTGAATGCCGGCTACGACGTCGTCGTGGCGGACAATTACTATAATGCATCCCCTGTGGTCCTCGACCGCGTCAAGCAGATCACCGGCAAGGACTTCCGCTTCTATCAGGCCGATATGACCAAACACGAGGATGTGGAGAAGATCTTCGCCGAGTGTCCCGACATCACGGCGGTCATCCAGTTCGCAGCCTATAAGGCCGTTGGCGAGAGCGTGTCCAAGCCCATCGAATACTACTACAATAACCTCAACTGCACGCTGGTCATCCTGGATGTGATGCGCAAGCACAACTGCCACAACTTCGTGTTCAGCTCTTCCGCCACCGTCTACGGCGACCCCGCCAGTGTGCCGATCACCGAGGACTTCCCCGTGGGTGCCACCACCAACCCCTACGGCACCACCAAGGCCATGACCGAGCGCATCCTCACCGATGTCTGCAAGGCTGATCCCACCCTGAACGTGGCTCTGCTGCGCTACTTCAACCCCATCGGCGCCCACAAGTCCGGCCTCATCGGCGAGGACCCCAACGGCATCCCCAACAACCTCATGCCCTACATCGCCAAGGTGGCTGTGGGCAAGCTGGAAAAGGTCCATGTCTTCGGCAATGACTACCCCACTCCCGACGGCACCGGCGTCCGCGACTACATCCATGTCGTGGACCTGGCCCGCGGCCATGTCTGCGCCATCAAGAAGCTGGAAACGAACTGCGGCCTCTTCATCTGCAACCTCGGCACCGGCAAGGGTTACAGCGTGCTGGATGTCATCCACGCCTTCGAGAAGGCCTGCGGCAAGCCCATCCCCTACGTCATCGATGCCCGCCGCCCCGGCGACATCGCCGAGTGCTATGCTGACCCCACCAAGGCCAGGAATGAGCTTGGCTGGGTGGCTGAGTACGGCATCGAGGAGATGTGCGCCGACAGCTGGAACTGGCAGAAGAAGAACCCTGACGGCTACCACACCGCGAACTGAATAAAAAACGATAAGAGCCTGTACGGCGGGTACTTCCCGGGTACAGGCTCTTATTTTTTGCACTTTTTCTGATATTTGAGGATGGCAGCATGATTTTTTTCAGAGAACAGTTCCAAACAGCCCTGTTTCTCTTGACAACGCCGGAAAGTTAGCCTATATTACTGTTGTTAACGCAAACTAACAAACGCGCTCGAGAGGAACATTCCATATGACGTTGAAAGATTTGAACATCGGCGAGACTGCCGTGGTCGGGACCGTGGGCGGCGAAGGCGCTCTGCGGCAGCATTTTCTGGATATGGGGCTGATCCCCGGTGAGGAGGTCACGCTGGTCAAATTTGCCCCGATGGGCGACCCGATGGAGCTGAGCATCCACGGCTACGAGCTGACCCTCCGGCTGGACGATGCCGCCCGCATCGGGGTCACTCTGGCCAAAGCCCCGGCGGTGAAAAAGGCAGCGGCAGAAAGTGACAAGCCGGTGGAGCACCCGGGCCTCGGCGAAGGCGGACGCTACCACACCAAAAAGGGCGAGAACCCTCTGCCCGACGGCACGACCCTTACCTTTGCGCTGGCGGGCAACCAGAACTGTGGCAAGACGACCCTCTTCAACCAGCTCACCGGCTCCAACCAGCACGTCGGCAATTTCCCGGGTGTGACGGTGGACCGCAAGAGCGGTGCGATCCGGAATAACCCGAATACGGAGGTCACAGACCTGCCCGGCATCTACTCCATGTCGCCCTATACCAGCGAGGAAATCGTGACCCGGCAGTTCATCATCGGCGAGAAGCCCACGGGCATCATCAATATCGTGGACGCCACCAACATCGAGAGGAATCTGTACCTCACCATGCAGCTCATGGAGCTGGATACGCCGATGGTGCTGGCGCTGAACATGATGGACGAGATGCGCGGCAACGGCGGCACTGTCCGCATCAATAAGATGGAGGCCATGCTGGGCATCCCGGTCGTGCCTATCTCTGCGGCAAAGAACGAGGGCGTGGACGAGCTGGTGGATCATGCGCTCCATGTCGCAAAGTATCAGGAGCGGCCGGGCCGGATGGATTTCTGCGGCGAGGAGGATCACGGCGGCGCAGTCCACCGCTGCATCCACGGCATCATCCACCTGATCGAGGATCATGCCAAGGCCGCAGGCATCCCGGTGCGCTTTGCGGCCACAAAGCTCGTGGAGGGCGACCAGCGCATCGAGGCGGCCCTGAAGCTCGACCAGAACGAAAAAGAGATGATCGAGCACATCATCGTCCAGATGGAGCAGGAGCGGGGTCTGGACCGCGCCGCCGCCATCGCGGATATGCGGTTCCACTTCATCCACCAGCTGGTGGATCAGACCGTCGTGAAGCCCCGCCAGAGCAAGGAGCAGCTCCGCTCGGCCCAGATCGACCGGTTCCTCACGGGCCGCTATACCGCCATCCCGGCCTTTGTGGGCATCATGGCGCTGGTGTTCTACCTCACCTTCGGCGTCATCGGTCTGGCGCTCCAGAACCTGCTGGAAGTGGGCATTGATGCCCTGACCGCCGCGGTGGACTCCACCCTCACGGCGTGGAACGTCAACGCAGCCGTCCACTCGCTGGTCATCGACGGCATCTTCACCGGTGTGGGCAGTGTGTTGAGCTTCCTGCCCATCATCGTGACCCTGTTCTTCTTCCTCTCTCTGCTGGAGGATACCGGATACATGGCCCGCGTGGCATTCGTGATGGATAAGCTTCTCCGCCGCATCGGCCTCTCGGGGCGCAGCATCGTGCCAATGCTCATCGGCTTCGGCTGCACCGTCCCCGGCGTCATGGCCAGCCGCACCCTGCCCTCGGAGCGCGACCGCAAAATGACCATCCTGCTCACCCCGTTTATGAGCTGCTCGGCAAAGCTGCCCATCTACAGCCTGTTTGCGGCGGCGTTCTTCCCGCAGTATGCGGGCCTTGTGATGGTGCTGCTGTACTTTACCGGCATCGTGGTGGGCGTGCTGGCGGCACTGCTGCTCAAGAGCACCGTGTTCAAGGGCGAGGCCGTGCCCTTTGTCATGGAGCTGCCCAACTACCGCCTGCCCGGCCTGAAAAACGTGGCACAGCTGCTGTGGGAAAAGGCCCGGGACTTTTTGCAGAAAGCCTTCACGGTGATCTTTGCGGCCACCATCGTCATCTGGTTTTTGCAGAACTTTGACCTGCAGCTGCGGCTGACCGCCGACCCGCAGGCCAGCATTCTGGCACGCATCGCGGGCGATATCGCCCCGCTGTTTGCCCCGCTGGGCTTTGCGGACTGGCGCATCTCCACCGCCCTCATCACCGGCTTTATGGCCAAGGAGAGCGTGGTGTCCTCGCTGCTCATCCTCTTCGGCTCTACGGCTGCCCTGACCGCAGCCCTTACCCCGGCGCAGGCCGCACCCCTGCTGGTGTTCTGCCTGCTGTACACCCCCTGCATCGCGGCGGTGGCCTCGGTCAAGCGGGAGCTGGGCGGCAAGTGGGCGCTTATCATGGTGGCAAATCAGTGCATCGTAGCATGGCTGGCGGCCTTCGGCACGCGGCTCATCATGATGCTGTAAAGAAAACAGAAACAGGGAGCGGCCTGCAAGATGCAGGCCGCTCCTTTTCTCTTGACAATCGCTGCGTTTTTGTGCTATTGTTACTTCAAATTTGAATGATACAATTTTGAATCACAAGGAGGCGTCCCATGAATACCCCGGGCCTCGAATTCGGGCGGAAGACCTCGGCAGCTTACGCCGCCCTCTGCAAGCCCCTGTGCCAGAAGCTCCATCTGCCCCAGACGGCTTTTGACATCCTGATGTTCCTCGCCAACAACCCCGGCTACCAGACCGCCAGCGACGTGGTGGAGGTGCGCAAACTGAAAGCAAACCTCGTCTCGGTGAACGTAGACCGTCTGGTACAGGAGGGCTACCTCGTCCGCGAGGCTGACCCCGGTGACCGCCGCCGCACCCTGCTGCGCTGCACCGAAAAAGCCTGCCCCATCATCGAGCAGGGCCGGGCCTTGCAGGAGGAATTTGGTACACGTCTGCTGGAACACACCAATGAAGCACAGCGAAAGGCGTTCTTCGAGACGATGGACATTATAAATGAGAATCTGGACGCCATTCTGGAAGGAGAAGCATGAACGTTTTATCCTCGGCGTGGTGGTCATGGGCTTCAACTGGCTCAGCTGACCGTATCCGGACAAAAAGAAATGCCTGTGCGGCAGATGCCGCACAGGCATTTTGAATGTTCTTTTAACGGACGAACTCGACATCAACGTCGCCGTTCTTGGTGGCGAGGTTCAGCTTGTTGGGGGCATCTGCATTCTGCTGCAGGGTGTCCTTGCCGAAGAAGAGGAAGTTCTTGTCGCTGGCGTCGGAGACGCGGATCTTGCCGCCGCCTGCGGCCAGCTCAAGGCCGTAAGAGCTGCCGCTGCCGATCACGGAGCCGGTGATGCTGCCGTTCTGCACCTTGGCGTTGCAGACGTTGGCAGAGATGTTTTCCAGCTTGAGGGTGCCGCTGTTCTGGATGGTGGCGGCCACATTCTGGGAGGTGACGCCGCTCATGGTGATCTTGCCGTTGCGGGTGGTGCCGCTCAGGGTGGAGCCGTTGAAGTTCGACACCTCGATGCGGCCATTGTCGGTGGTGAGGCTGGCGGTCTGTGCCGAAACGCCGTTCAGCGTGATGCTGTCGTTGGTGGTGCTGACGGTGATGGTTGCCAGCGTCTGGCGGGGTACCTGCAGCGTCAGGGTGCAGCTGCGGGTGTCCTGGCTCTGGATGAGGAGGGAAGCGTTGGGCTCCTGGGTCTTGGTCACGGTGAGGGTGCTGCCCGCCACCGTGAAGTCGTAGAGCTTGGAGCTTTCAAAGGCGTAGCTCGAGGTGTAGGTGTAATCGGCGCGGATGTGGTCGATGTCGGCGGCCTGCAGAATGACCGCAGCGCTGCTGTCCTGCACCACGATGGTGTTGATGCCGGCCGGTGCGTCATAGCTGGCGCTGTAAGTGGCCACAGATGCCGCCGCGCCGCAGAAGAGCGCAGCCGCCGTGACAGCTGTCAGAAGAGCGAGAAGAAACTTTTTCATAAGGAAAACCTCCTGTCGCAATAAAATAGATGAGCGGAATGTCCCGCAGAAGATTTTACTTTATCCGTCCGGGCCGCAGCTGCGGCCCGGATAGAATCTCTCACCCTAAAAATACCGCAGCAGAGAAAAAAAGTCAAGAGAGAAAAAATGAACAATAAAAAACGCCTGCACAGTGGTGCAGGCGCAAAAGCAGGATAAATTATTTCTCTTCGATGGTGGAATGCTCGATGACATAGTCGGCAGCGCGGCGGATGCCCTCGTTGCGGCGGATGGCCTCCACGTTGGACGCAGCCTTGACTTCCTCAAGGGTCTTCTTGGTGCGCTCAGCGCGCTCGGACAGGGTCTTGTCGATGTCCTCCTCAGTGGGAACGAGGCCCTCGTTCTGAGCGATCTGCAGCAGGGCCATCCGGGCGCGGGTGTTCTTCTCCGCAGCAGTGCGGACAGCGGCAGTGAAGCTCTCGCGGGTCTGATGGATCTGGCTCAGGTAGCGGTCGAGGCTCAGGCGCTGCATCTGCAGCTGCTGCTGGACCCGCTCCATCTCCTGCTGATAGGCGCTCTCGACGAGAACGCTGGGCAGCTCGCCCTCAGCGGCTGCGGCCAGCTGGGTGAGGATGGCGTCCTTGGCGCGGTTGAGGGCGGCGGCGTGTTTGCTGTCGTGGAGCTGCTGACGGATCTGGGCGCGGAACTCGTCCATGGTGTCCACATTGGCAGCCTTCCTGGCAAAATCGCTGTTCAGAGCGGGCAGCTGGCGGACGCAGACGTCGTGCAGCTTGATTTTGAAGACCACGGGCTTGCCGGCCAGGTCCTTGACGTGGTAGCGGGCCGGGAAGGTGACGAAGATGTCGAACGCCTCGCCGCCCTTGTGGCCGAGGATACCTTCCTCGAAGCCGGGGATCATCCGGCCGCTGCCCAGCTGCAGGGTCTGGTTCTGGGCGGCGCCGCCGTTGAAGGGCTTGCCTTCCAGCAGGCCCTCGTAGTCGATGTGGACGATGTTGCCCTTGACGGCCGGACCCTTGTGAGGCACCAGCTCAGCGGCCATGGCGCGGCGGCGCTCCAGCACAGCGTCGATCTCCTTGTCGGTGACTTCCGGGGTGACGCACTCGGTCTTGAAGCCGGTGGTCTGGGTCAGGCTCAGCTCGGGCTGCAGGGCGGTGGTGGCAGTGGCCACAAAGCCCTCGTCCTTCTTCACGCTGACCAGGTCGTAGACCGGCTCGTCCACAGCGTGGAAGCCGTGTTCTGCCATCGCTGCATCGTACAGGGCCGGGACGTCCTTGTCCATCAAATCGTTGATGGCGTCGTACCAGAAGGTGTGCTCGCCGCGGTCGGCCTCGATCTGGGCGCGGTCAGCCTCGCCCTTGGCAAAGCCCTTGATGGTGTACGTTGCGCGGGTGCGCTCGTACACGGCGTTGGACGCAGCTTCCAGCTCCTCAGCCGAAGCGCTGAAAGTCATTTTGCAGACACTCTTTTCGGGAGTTTCCACGCTTACCAGTTTCATAGGTTCTACCCTCCGTGCTGCCCCCTGAAAGGGCAAGATTCAAAGCATTATAAAGTTATTATAGCACAATAAGCTCAAAAGCGGTATAATAAAAAGAAAGAAAATCTGTTCTTTTGTCAGCGAATGGAGTTCCGGGCGCTACAAAACGGAAGGAAGTGTACATCTCATGCGTCTGTTCGACGTTCTCGGGCCGGTGATGATCGGCCCCTCCTCCAGCCATACGGCGGGTGCGGCCCGCATTGGATATACGGCCCAGAAGCTGCTGGGCGATGTCCCCGCCGCGGCGGACATTGGGCTCTACGGCAGCTTTGCCACCACAGGCCGGGGCCACGGCACCGACCGTGCGCTGGTGGCGGGCCTGCTGGGCCTCCGCCCGGACGACCCCCGCCTGCCCGACAGCTTCGCGCTGGCCGAGGAGGCCGGCATGAAGTTCACCATCCATCCGGTGGAGCTCCGTGCCGCCCACCCGAATACGGCGGTGCTTACCTTAAAGAGTAAGGCGGGCCGGACCCTCGTCCTGAAGGCGGCCTCTGTGGGCGGCGGACGCATCCGCGTGACGGAGATCGACGGTGTGCCTGCCGACTTTGGCGGGGACAGCAACACCCTTATCATCCATAATGAGGACACCCCCGGCTGCATCGCCGAGGTCACTATGTCGCTGGCCCAGCGCCGCATCAACATCGCATCCATGCAGGTGTTCCGCGCTGCGACGGGCGGCTACGCCGTTATGGTGCTGGAATGCGACTCCCACATCCCCCACGTGCTGGAACAGCAGATGGCCGTGATGCCGGGCATCCGCAAAGTCACCTGCCTGAACATCGACGAGCCGGAAGAATGCGAGGAGGACTGAGAAGTGTCGTTTTTATCCTGTGAAGAGATGCTGGCCGCTGCCCGTAGCCAGAATATTTCCCTTTCGGAGGCCATCCTCCGCAGCGATTTAGCCGAGAGCCGCCTCACCGAGGCCCACAGCCGGGAGATGATGCACCACCTCTGGCAGGTGATGCAGGCCACCAGCCGGGACTATGACCCGGCCCAGCGCAGCCGAAGCGGCCTTTCGGGCGGCGATGCGGCCAGGGTGGAGCAGGCCCATCAAGAAGGAAAGAGCTTTGGCGGCGATTACCTCGCCGCAGTGACTGCCGAAGCTCTCAAGACCGCCGAGTGCAACGCCTGCATGAAGCGCATCGTCGCTGCCCCCACGGCGGGCAGCTGCGGCGTCCTGCCCGCTGTTCTGCTGCCGCTGGCCCGCAGCGGCGAGGCCGACGAAGAGTCCATCTGCGATGCCCTCTATGTCGCCGCCGGGTTCGGTCAGGTCATCGCGGCCCGCGCCACTCTCGCGGGCGCGGAGGGCGGCTGTCAGGCCGAGGTGGGCATTGCGTCTGCCATGGCTGCTTCTGCCGCCGTGGAGCTGATGGGCGGCAACCCGCAGCAGTGTCTGGATGCAGCTTCCACCGTGCTGATGAACATGCTGGGCCTTGTGTGCGACCCCGTAGGCGGGCTGGTGGAGTACCCCTGCCAGAACCGCAACGCCGCCGGTGTGGCCAACGCCCTCATTGCAGCAGAACTGTCCCTGAGCGGCATCCGCCAGCTGATCCCCTTCGACCAGATGCTGGAGGCCATGTACGCCGTGGGCAAGCGCCTGCCCGCCGAGCTGCGCGAGACCGCCCTTGGCGGCTGTGCCGCCACCCCCGCCGCCTGTGCCGCCTGCGGCCTGTGCAGCGGGAACTGATCTTTCAACATGCAGCGCCGCCGGTGTGGAAACGCCCGGCGGCGTTTTTGCGCGTTCGTGACCGGAAATGCCGGCCCAAACGGCGGGGCTTTGCATCTTTTTGTGCAAACACACCGAAAAGATGGCCGGGATGACTGGCGCTTGTCTGCGAAATGTGATAAACTAAACGCAGAAGTGCTCTGCGCAGCCCGTGCAGAGCGGCAAAAAAAATGATAAGTGAGGTCGTTTGTAATGAAGATCATTCGTGCAAAAGATTATGCGGATATGTCCCGCAAGGCAGCCAATATCATTTCGGCACAGGTCATTATGAAGCCGGACTGTGTACTGGGTCTTGCGACCGGCGGCACCCCGGTGGGCACTTATGCCCAACTGGTGGACTGGTACAACAAAGGCGACATCGATTTTTCTGAGGTGACCA
>ENA-OZLN01000317-OZLN01000317.1-human-gut-metagenome-genome-assembly--contig:-NODE-317-length-12623-cov-6.716184_pt1 | contig 12623 bp, 8 predicted proteins | sample MGYA00243863_ERZ653791 | MGnify/ENA primary metagenome ERZ653791 (study PRJEB26926, sample SAMN06164639) | human gut metagenome | biome: ENVO:00009003; feature: ENVO:2100002; material: ENVO:00002003... | reverse complement strand
CTTCGTCGGCAGCGTCAGATGTGTATAAGAGACAGGTATAAATACTATTGCCATCGTTTCTTCTTGTGAAAATGTTTGAGAGTGACGAAAAGTGGTAAAACTACCACTTTTTGCTCGTAAATCATGGTGAAAGCCTTCGTTAGAGCCTTTGCAGTGACGAAAAACGGTAAGTTTACCACTTTTTGATAATACAGTATAATTATGGATATTAAAAGACAACAATATTTAGACCAACTAATCGCAAGCCAAAGGAATGGCTTGATTAAGATTATTACAGGTATCAGAAGATGTGGGTATGGTGGAAGTCAGAGAGCCAGACAAAAGTGGCAAGTTGATCAGGAAGCAGTTGGAGGTGGATTTTGTGGTGAATCAAGGAAGTCAGAGATATTACATCCAGTCAGCTTTCGCCATGCCAACATTAGAAAAAGAGGCGCAGGAATCTGCATCACTATTGAGAATCAAGGACTCTTTCAAGAAAATAATCATTGTGAAAGATGATATCAAGCCCAAGAGAAATGAAGATGGCATCCTTACAATTGGGCTGAAAGACTTCTTGTTAGACAAAAACAGTTTAAATTATTAATGCTTAAAATATGGAAAAGTGCCATTCAGCAGGAATGAACTAATTATAAATACCACATATATTATCTTTCCATTATAACCATATCTCTGCAAAAGAAGGTGGAACACAAAGTCAGCCGTTAGAAAAATTCTTGCGGCTGATTTTGTATTACGATTGTTCTACAGGATAGTCGCATGAACGAAAGTATATAAATCAAAAAGCGATTATCAAGAATGGAAAGAAAAAGACTCAGGGGAGATTGTCTTATCCACGGACAATCTCCCCTGAGCCAATATTTACCTCAGTTCGGGATAAGAAATGTTGTCATGTATTGAGGATCTTTGTTTCTCAAACATTCCATCAAAATCCGATAGGTATAAATACTATTGCCATCGTTTCTCCTTGGGAAAATGTTCTAGCTGTATGGTAGAAGTTTTTCGGGAAAAGTTTTGGAGATTAGGAGATAAAGTATTATCTTTGCCATCAGATTCAAAAACGAATAATCAAACTGAGTTATGATAGTAAGACCAAAGCGCATTTATCGCAAGCGCATACCATACGGCATGCAGAATTTTGAGGATGTCATAAAAGAGGATTGTTACTATGTGGACAAGACTCCTTTCATAGAGCAAATAGAAGAATCCAACAAGTATTTCTTCTTCATTCGCCCTCGCCGTTTCGGCAAGACACTTACCCTCTCCATGCTTGAGAATTACTATGACATCAACAAGAAAGACAAGTTTGATGAAATCTTTGGCAAGCTATACATCGGGCAGAATCCTACGCCAGAGCATAATACATATCTCATCATCCACCTCAATTTTGCCGAGGTGGCAGCAGGATTGGATGATTATAAGGATGGACTGGACAACCATTGTCGCCTTGTATTCAATTTCTTTTGTGACATCTATGCACATATTCTTCCTGCCAATACCAAGGAAGGATTACAACAGGAGCCTGATGCGGTATCCAAGTTGAGGTTTCTTTGCCAGAAGTGTCAGGAGGTGGGAAAGAAGATTTATCTCTTCATCGATGAGTTCGACAACTTCACCAACATGATTCTCGCCCATGAGGAGCATCTCGTGAGGTATCGCAACCAGACCCACGGAGAGGGATACTTGCGCCAGTTCTTCAACACCATCAAGGGTGCGGCTGGCAATACTCTGGGCAGAGTGTTCGTCACAGGAGTAAGCCCTGTGACCATGGATGACCTGACCAGCGGATTCAACATCGGAACCAACTATTCGCTCTCACCCGACTTCAATGAGATGACGGGATTTACCGAGGAAGAAGTGAGAAAGATGCTGGATTATTACGGCAGCGTCCTGCCATTCAATCACACTACCGATGAGCTGATCAAGGTGATGAAGCCTTGGTACGACAACTATTGCTTCGCAGAGGATAGATATGGTGAGACCACCATGTACAACTCGGTAATGGTGCTCAACTTCGTAGATAATTACATCCGAAGCAATTACCAAATCCCTAAGAAGATGGTAGAGACCAACATCCGTATCGACTATGACAAGTTGCGAATGCTCATCCGCCACGACAAGGAGTTCGCCCACGATGCCAGCATCATCCAGCAGTTGGTAACCCAGGGATTCGTGATAGGCACGCTCAACGAGAACTTCCCTGCCGAGCGAATCAACGACCCAGACAACTTCCTCAGCCTGCTGTTCTATTTCGGCATGGTGACGATAGACGGAACATACAAGGGTGAGACCAAGTTCATCATCCCGAATGAGGTGGTGCGAGACCAGATGTACACCTACCTGCTCGACACCTACAAGGAGAACGACTTGGTATATGATAGATATAGCAAGGGTAAACTGGAGAGCAAACTGGCATACGATGGACAATTCAAGCCATACTTTGAGTATATCGCCGACTGCCTGAAGAAGTACTCCTCCCAGCGAGACAAGCAGAAGGGAGAGGCTTTCGTGCATGGCTTCACCTTGGCGATGACAAGCCAGAACAAGTTCTATCGCCCTATCTCTGAGCTGGACAATGACGGCGGCTATGCCGACATCTTCCTCTCTCCGCTCTGTGACATCTACAAGGACATGGTAGATTCATATATCATCGAGTTGAAATATTGCAAGAGCCAAACCACAGATGAGCAAGTAAAAAAGCTCTTCGAGGAGGCTTCAGCTCAAATCTCTCGCTATGCGGACAGTGATATGGTCAGAGAGGCAGTAAAGACAACAAAGCTCCACAAGCTGGTGGTTATCTACCGCGGAGCGGAAATGGTGGCTTGCGAGGAGATATAAAACTATTTCAACCATACAGGTCGAAAATATTTGAGAGAGATAAAAATAAAAAGGTGTATCCTCGCTTGCCCGATGTATGGGGCAAGAAGGATACACCTTTTTATATTATGGGTTAGGATAATCTTGATTGATACCTCTAGGAAGAAAATAACCCTTGATGCAATTTGGATTGCAGACACAAATCTGAATATGATTCTTTTCTCTGAATCCAGCATTAGGATATAGTTCCTGTCCTTCCCAAAAGACTCCTTTTACAGAATCGTAAGGATGGGCGTTGGCATCTTGGTTGTATGTTAGTGCAGTTTGAACAACAGCGCAATCTAATTTTCGAATAAGCATATCAGGAGATTTACCCATAGATGTATTCTTTGGTAATTCTATTCCTGATTCTTTGTAAACGGTAACCATAGACTCATACGCAGCCTTCAATTCTTGAAGATAGGAACTGTCTGTTAGGTCAAAACAATATCCCAAGTCTATAATAGCTCCAACAACAGCCGGTTTTTTAATTTGCGAATTTTTCCTTTTCGATAAATCTTTAGCCCATTGCCAAGCTCTTTCTTCATTATTTTCCCAAAAATAGATACCATTTCCCAACCAGTCATAATCATTTGTGCTGGCAAGAAGTTCTGTCTTGCCAGCAATGACTGCTTCTACTACAGATTGGTCGCAACCATGAAATCCAATCACAAGATTGGAGCGTCTGGAATAAAGAGATTCATCCATATTTCTATCGCAAATGTGGTGCAACTTCTCCGTTAGGCAACAAAATTCCTGCCCTAATTAAAAAAGCTCTTGCCGCTTCTTTGCTGGCTACAGAAGCCTTTCTTGCAGCCTCTAATCTTTCTTGTCTTTTGCTGTCAAATAAATCCATATTTACCTCCTTATTTAAAGTGTTCTACTTTTCTAGATTGCAAAGATTATGCAAATCGAATGCAGAATATCAAGCTTGCTTGAATATTATGCTGAGATGCAGCCAATCTTATGCAAAGATTATGCCAGTGAGCGCAATGAAAGCTTGCTTTCAAATTGCCGAGCGCAACTAATCTTGTGCAAAATTACACTTTTCTTCCGAAAGATGCAAGAATTTATTGGAAAATGTTTGAGAGTGAGGAAGATAAAAAGAAATGCCCACCCTTGGTACGGTAAGTAACCATGGGTGGGCAATGTATTTGATAGGATAAGGAAGCGGCAGCTTTATTTCAATCTAAACATGACAGGAATCTCTACGGAGCCGGCAACCACCTTGCCTTCCCCATTAGGAACAAAGCGAGGCATCAACTTTACCACTCTCAAAGCCTCCTTGTCGAAAAGAGGGTCGTCGCTCATCATCACCTTGTATTGAGAGAGATTGCCCTTGGTGTCTACCTGAGCTGAAATGATAACCCTGCCTTCCTTTTTCAACGTGCGGGCAGCCTCAGGATAACGCATATGTTTGGCAATGAAAGCACGCATGGCTTTCAGACCTCCTGGGAAGTAAGGAACGACGGTACCTGCATTAGAGAGCAGGTCGCTATCCAACTTAACAGGCTCCGGCATGGAGTCCTTAAGTACTTGACTCGCTTCAAAGTCGGGCGATTTCATGTGATTTTGTTTCTTTTCCGTACAGCCTGCCACCAACAGGACTGCACAGAAAAGCAATATAAGATTTCTCTGTTTCATACATTATTTGACAATCTTCTTGCCGTTCACGATATATATACCTTTGTCAAGACTGTTGACTGAAGTGCCCATATAACGACCGTCCAAAGAGTAAACACCCAGACCGAAAGAAGACATCTCATCATTCTCTACGAAGTGAATACCCGAGATGATATTGTCATTACTGCCACCCATGAAGTCGAAGTCGATGCTTCCATCCTCATTCTGAGTAATGTTGGTGATAGGCTTGCCCATGGTCGATCCGCCCTGATAGATGATAGCTGCAGGCGAAGAGGTGTCGGTAAGACTGTTGTTACCATTAAAGGGATACAGGTCACCAGCCTGCGAGTCTGCAGAAGAACCCTCTTCGTTGTCAGCATGAAAAATCGTAAGGCGCTGATGATCGTTGTCAAGATAAGCATATTCTGGGCCATACTGGTTGCTATAATTAACAATGGTATTGACATTGTTGCGCTCCCAGATATTCTCATCGTAGTCCACATGGGTAATCATCATGCCACTGGCTGGCAGCTGCTTGTCCCAGATACCCACATTCTGTTGTCTGTTCTCGATAAGATAATACTCGTTCTTGTTGTTATCATTATAGACCACAAATGCTTGTCCGTACTTCACATCTTGAGCCTGCATACCTTTTACAGATGCTGGTTTATCCAGTACAGTGGGAGTTATCCAGCCTGCAAACCATTTTTCATAGGCAGAATAGTTAGGAGGACAGAAGCTCTCACCATTATAGCTTCCAGCATCCATCAGGTCGAATTCACCCATTCCGAAATTTCCACCATTACCAGTATCATACAGGTCTGGATAACCTAAACAATGGGAGAACTCATGACAGAGAGTACCGATACCATCCACACGTTCCCTGTAAGCAACAGGAGTATATTGTAAGGTAAGTTCCGGTCCACAAGCGTATGTATTTACCACCACATTATTGTCCTTGCTTACATACGAACCGTTGTTTCCATATTGCAACTTGGATTCATGAGGCCAAATAGTATTTTCGTCACCACCTGCAGCCTGTCCGAGTCCTGCAAAGAGAACATACACTTGCTCCACATAGCCATCGCCATCCCAATCATAGTCAGCAAAGTTGACATCCGGATCTGCCAAACGACAAGCATCATACACCATGTCACGAGGACGGACATCATGCGAGTCTCCTGAAGGTGCGCCATAGTAAGCATATTCATGATTGAGTGTATAAGGTCCCACCACATCAAAGTCCAGTTCAAACTGTCCATTACTCTGTGCCAGGAAATAATCTTTCACACTGCCCACAAAGCCGAGCGAATTTGCATAACCAGTCTCATTAGCTATTCTGTTGTACATCTTCTGGTTGTGGCCAAACTTGAATTTCTTATCCTTGTACTGCACCAAAATAATAAGACCTTTCTTCTTGCCAAAATAAGAACCATTAGTTTGCCCCAAACTCTTTTTCGCTGCCATACGACGAGCTTTCGCCATACGCTCAATACGGTCTTGATTGGCTTTGGCACGCAACTGACTCGCACGTAGTTGCAGAGCATTGGCATCAACTCTTACATATCGCTTGCTTTCGCTGTCCAGATTATAGCTAACGCCTTCAGCATCCACCCAGTAGCTGCAGAATTCATCACCACGAAGTTCCACCCTTTTCTGAGTTCCATCAGCCAATGTCACCATACGCCACACACCCTTTTTGGCAGGTACAGCTTGGGCAGAAAGAGCCACAAAGCCCAGCAGGGAAGCAAGCATCAGTAGTTTCATATTTCTTTTCATCATCATATTTCTTTTGTTCTAAAAGCTGTTTAGAAAAAACAAGGCTCCAGAAAACCATTCAAGTTATCTGGAGCCTCAACTCATATCGTGTTTTTGTTTATGGAAAAACGCCTGTATTACTTAGCCCAAGCTCCACGCTTAGCCACATACATCTTATGTGCCTTGGCAGAAACTACAGCTGAGTGATGTGCTGCAGCCTTCTTTGCCTTGGCAAAAGCAGCATGAATCTTAGCCTCACCCTCATCTGTTACCTCGAAGGTATCAGACTCGAATGCATACGCATTGTCTGAGGCATCTGTATAGACATTGAAGAAGGTATAGAGCTTCTTGCTACTGTCATACTTAGAAAGGAATCCATTGCTTGCAAAGAGCTTACCATTATCAGTATCAGCACCAAAGTAAGTCACAATATCAGTTACCAAGAAGGCTGTACCATCCTGAAGAGCAAGACCTGTCTCCTGTGTATCTACTGTGATTGTACCATCCTCTGCAACAGTAAACTCCAATGGAGCTTTCTCAACAGCAAAAGGAGTAATGCGGAACTTGGTAGGATCGCTACCACTCTGTGAGAGTACACCTTCTGTAACAACTGGCTCACCCATGAGCACACCAGGATCCTTTTGGAAGAGGATAGAACCGTAACTCTTGACACCAATGGTTACTGTACCAGCAGCAACATCATTCCAAACCTCGGCAGCATCCTTGCTTGACTTGAGTGAGAGATTCAGTACATCTGAACCTACAGCCTCGTCGTTTGCATTATACATTACCATTACGAGCACATACTTGCCAGTCTCACCGAAAGGAACCTGAACATCACCAGAAGCTGATACTTCCTGAGAAGCCACACTGCCGTCAACGATACCGCTTACAGTAGCATTCAAGTCGCTGCTTGCAGGAACAAGAGCGTACTTCACCTTGGCAACATCATTGCTTAAAGTCATGGTTACCTGTGCGAAATCATTGTCATTGGCATCGGTGAAACGACCCTTATAGGCAGCCTCGACACTGTAATTAGCGATTGCCTTACCAGGAAGAGCTATAGCAAACAAACCACTCTTGTTGGCCTCATAAAGTCCACCATCGTTGTAATTTGCCATAGAAATCAATAATGTATTTACTGGCATGGTTATGATACCATCCTTCAAGGTACCGAACCACTCTGGCTTCTTTGACTTGATAACATCAAGAGATGCTCCACCCTCCAAGTTGTAAGCAACCTTGCTGGTAACAGTAATCTCACCATAATTACCGATAGCAAAACCTGTATGACAAGTTTCTACATAGACGAAATCTGGATCGGTAGCATTGATTACCCAATAATGATCGTTCTCGGAATCATAGGTAGTACCCTCTTCTCCTTCCCATGAAGCATAAGGATTGACGATACGATACTTACCTTCCTCGACAACACTCTTCTGAATCTTCACTTCGTCAACAGCATTATCTACACCGAAGAATGTAGTCAGCACATCCTCACGGTAAGCACCCATCGACTTATTAGAAGTAATATCCATCCATTCTGTAGCACCAGCCTTAAAGGTAAATGAACCTATACCGTATGTTGTGTCACAGTCCTCACTGGCAACGCTGATGGTACCACCATTATAAGTACCATACTGCAAATTCTCAGGATTGTAAGTGATAGTGATAGGAGCCTCAGCCTTACCATCGGCAAATGTCACATGGTTAGGCACGCTGAAAATACTACCCTCATCAGCTGTATATTTCAAAAGAACTGTCTGTTCTCCCTCTGTTTTTACACGATGAAGGGTAATAACAAAGCTGGAGTTGCTCTTGCTCAACTCTATCTTCGACTGCTGGGCATTGCTGAAGTACACTTCATTGGCAACCTTAGGTGCACCCGTGTAGTCGTAGTCGCTGGTACATGAGCTGATGGCGAATGCCACCAAGCTCAGGAGTACCATATATGAAAATTTGAATGCTTTTTTCATAATTGTTATGTTTATCTATTCGTTCATAAAAAACTACTATTGCTCAGTCCATGGAGTGTAGAGATCTGATGGGTCAGGATTGTTCATACCTCTTACTCCCTGATTGCGGTCACCCTCGTAAGCTACGAACACGAGGTTCATCCATGCAGGACGGCCATTGGTGTTGAGACGAGTCAGGTCGTACCAGTTGGTACCTGGATAACCACGGGTTACTGAGTAGTTCAAACGCTTGATATCAAAGAAGGTCTGACCCTCACCCCAAAGTTCTACACGCTTCTGGAATACGATTTCCTCTACCACGTCATCTGTTGATGACACCTTGCAAGTGTACTTAGGATCACGATAGGTCTTCATAAAGGTTTCCAACAGTTCCTTACCCTTGGCAGCATTGGTGTGAGCTACAGCCTCTGCCTCGATAAAGTACATTTCTTCAACACGCATAATAGGATAAGAAGAAGCGGCACCGATGTTAGGATCGTCAGTATTACCCTCGTTAGGACGGAACTTTACAGATGCATATGCTGGCATACGCTTGTCTGCCAAGCTCTTTACTGCAGGTATCTGAATCACCTTATCAGCCAATTCTGAACCTTCAGGAGCCTTGAATTCCGTCTTGCGGAAGTCAGTATCGCTGATACGCTCGTACATTCTCTTGTCAATCTCATTGAAAGGCATATTCTCTTGGCCATAACCACTATAACCAAATGTAGTCTGGTTGCTGAGCCATGAAGTCCAGTTGACGATACCTGTCTTAACTGAGGTATCCTCAGAGGTCTGGGTAGCACCCCACATCCACTTTGTGATGTCGTTGAAACCAGTCTTATAGTTAGTGCAAGCCTCTTCGCTCATAGGCTGAACCTTGGCATTGTTGATGGCAAGACGCGCATACTTGGCAGCATTCTCGTAGTCGCCATCCCACATATACAGACGAGCCTTCAGACCATAAACACAAGACAAATCAGGAAGCACGCCACCAGCTGTTTTTGTCAAGTGCTTGATATACTCCTCTGCCTTGTTGAGGTCGCTCTCGATAAACTCCTTCATCTTCTCGTGAGTTGCACGAGGGTTGTTGAGGGCGTCTGCCTGATTCATCTCGGCAGTAACGATAGGCACTGTAAGTCCGCTTACGTCATTACCATCAGCATTGATATTGCTGGTTCTGTCGTTAGGCAGGAACTCGTACATACGGGCGAGGTCGATATAACACATAGCACGGAAAGCCAGACCTGCACCCAGATAGCCCAACTGCTGGTCGGTGGCATTCTCGGGATTGACAGCTCCCACCATGTTGTTGATGGTCAGGATAAAATTATAATAATAGGTACTGATGTACTGTCCGAACAAATAGCCATCACCCTGATACTTGTTCTGTGCCCAATAGTAAAAGTGTACAGCATAATTCTTGGTAGACTGCAAAAGGTCGCCAGTCATCAGGTCACGTATATACATGATGGCACCATAACCAAATGGGAAGTGCAAACCATCATCATATACCCAAGAGGAATTTACCTTATTAAAATATGCAGGCATCGCCATCAGGAACGATTCCGATGATGATGGGGAGTTCTGTATCTGCCCCTCGGTGGCAATATTTGATGCAGGTTCTGTCACCTCCATACAGCCAGTAAGTGAAGTCAGAGAGAATCCAGCCATCACAAGTCCAGCCATCGAACGATATATTGTTTTCTTGTTCATTTTATTCTTTCTTTATAGTTAAAACGTTTAGAATGTAACAGTAATACCTCCTGAGATGGTACGGATAGGACGGTAAACTGAATTAGAGCTGCCACCAGTAACGCTCTGACGTGGGTCAAGACCCTGGCGCTTAGACCATGTCCAGATGTTGTCGGCTACCATATAAACACGTACCTTCTGCAAACCTACAGTCTGCATCCACTGGGTAGGCAAGGTGTAACCCAAAGTAATGTTAGACAATGTAAGATAAGAAGCATTGGTCAAGAAGCGGTCTGTATGTGCAGACATATATGAGTCGCCATACTGCCAGCGTGGCACGCTGGTGTTGGTATTCTCTGGTGTCCATGCTTTCTCCATATCTACGTGGATTGCCTGACCTGCAGAGCAGTCCATCAAGCTTGCGTATGCACCATCGTAAACCTGACCACCTATCTGATACTGGAAATCCATAGAGAAATCAAGGCCCTTCCAGGCCACACTGGTACCGAAACCACCATATACATCTGGCAGGACATCACCGCAAAGGTAGTTGCTACCGTCATTGTAGGTGGAAGTAGTTTCCTGGCCTACCACTTTACGATGCTTGACGCCTGTATAGCTGTCATCAACCTTTTCGCCAGCATTGTTGTAGTAAACGTCCTTATTGTTCTCATCCTTCTCATATACGTTCTTATAGAAAAGAGAAAGACCTGTCTCAGGATCTACACCTGCATACTTCTTGGTATAGTATGTGAAGAGTGACTTGCCCTCCTGATAGAAGTACGCACCGCTCGGGCTACCCAATCCTATACCATCATACCAACTCTGCTTGTAAGAGTCTGAAAGTTTTGTTATCTCATTGTGGTTGGTTGTCATGTTGACATATACATTCCAAGTGAAATCCTTAGTACGGATAGCATCAGCATGAAGGTCAATCTCGACACCACGGTTCACCATATTACCGATATTGTCGAAATATCCGCTCCATCCGTAAGATACAGGGAGATAAACCGTAGAAAGCATATCTGAGGTCGTGTTGTTGTAGTACTCGATGCTACCCCAGATGCGGTTCTTCAACAAAGAGAAATCTACACCAATATTGAACTTACCGTTCTTCTCCCAAGAAATCTTTGGGTTACCTAAAGAAGAAGGTGTCAAAGACACTTCATTGTTGGAGTTGGAAATCGCGAAACACTTGGTATACATATAGCTACCAATAGCGTCATTACCATTCTCACCATAAGAAGCCTTCAACTTCAATTCGTCAATCCAGTTAACCTTGAACCAAGACTCCTTATGAAGGTTCCAACCAGCACCAAATGACCAGAAAGTACCCCACCAGTTGTCCTTTGCAAAACGAGAAGAAGCCTGACGCATAACAGAAACACTACCAAAGTAACGAGAATCGTAGTTATACATGGCACGGCTGAGCCAAGACTCTGTGTTGTACTCGCTCATAGAAGAAGTACCATTGTCCAACACAACAACACCAGCCAACTCCTTGTTGTCTACAGAGAACTGATTGTGCTTGCTGGCTAACAGACCATAACCATAAACACGATAATACTCATGACCGAGCATCACCTCAATATCGTGCTTGCCATAAACCTGATGCCAGTTGATACGCTGCTGATAGTTGTAAGACCATGTACGGTCGTGCTCCTTGCTCACCGTACCATTACTTGCAGCATACTGACCGAAGTATGGGTTGGTAGTGCTTGTAGAACGGCTTTCGTTGAGATATACATTGTTGATAGAAGTAAACTTGAAACCATAAGGCAACTGAATTTCAGCAAAGCCAGTTCCGTTAAATGTGTTTCCTTCTGTATTGTCTGTATTCAGTTTAGCATCAGAGATAGGGTTGCCACCACCCATGAAAGCACGGAATGGAGCTACCTTACCACTACCATAGTCATAAGCTATCATGCGTGAATTCTGGTCGTAAATGATGTTGCCATTGGCATCACGCATATACATAGGATAGATAGGCGCAATGTTAACAGTTGCGAAAATACTACCATTGTCACCACTCTCGGTAAGAGAATTGCTGTTGAAGTGACCATAACTCATGTTGGCACCCACCTTCAACCATTTGTTAACCTGATAGTCTGCCTTCAAACGAGAAGTGAAACGACGATAGTTAGAAGCTGCGGTAATACCGTCATTGCTCAAATAGTTGGCAGAGCCATAAAATGTGCCTCTGTCTGAAGCACCTGTTGCTGTAACAGTATATTCCTGACGAAGGCTGTTGTTGTAGATTTCGTCTATCCAGTCATCTGGAGTCAGATAATAGGTTGTTCCATTCATTGTAGAGTAAGAACCAAGGGTAGCGTTGGGATTGAGCTTGCCGTTGGTACCAATGAGTTGCTGTCCCTCTGGGATAGTATACACATTGTAACCCAAACCATAAGAGGTATTGGTAATCATATTGTCGTTAGCCCACTTCCATGCCTGTGTGGCATCCATGTGGTTCACATTCTGAGCATAGTTGTTCAGTGCTTTGTACCACATCTCATAGTACTTTGCAGGACTCTTCATTGTTTCGTACTCAGGCACAGCCTTTGAGTTGGAACCCCACTTTGCATCTACGGTAAGAGTGCCCTTTGTGCCTTTCTGTCCGCTCTTGGTTGTAATCAAGATAACACCGTTACCACCACGGGCACCATAAAGAGCTGTAGAAGAAGCATCCTTCAATACCTGTCTCTTATACACATCTGACGCTGCCGACGAAGCTAGAAG
>ENA-OZLN01000303-OZLN01000303.1-human-gut-metagenome-genome-assembly--contig:-NODE-303-length-12986-cov-4.622380_pt1 | contig 12986 bp, 9 predicted proteins | sample MGYA00243863_ERZ653791 | MGnify/ENA primary metagenome ERZ653791 (study PRJEB26926, sample SAMN06164639) | human gut metagenome | biome: ENVO:00009003; feature: ENVO:2100002; material: ENVO:00002003... | reverse complement strand
AGGGCGTGGAGTGCCCGGACTGCCACGGCAAGCGCCTGAAACCCGTGGTGCTGGCTGTGACCATCGGGGATAAGAACATCAGCGATTTCTGCGAGATGTCCATCCGGGACGAGCTGAAATTCATTGCCGAGAACGAACCGAACCTGACCGAAAAACAGAAGCAGATTGGCGGGCAGATCATGAAGGAAATCCGGAATCGCCTGCAGTTTTTGCAGAGCGTGGGTCTGGATTATCTCACGCTGGCCCGCTCAGCAGGCACTCTTTCCGGCGGCGAGAGCCAGCGCATCCGCCTGACCACCCAAATCGGAAGCGCTCTGTCGGGTGTACTGTACGTGCTGGATGAGCCGTCCATCGGCCTGCACCAGCGCGACAACGATAAACTCATCGCAACGCTGAAAAATCTCCGCGACCTCGGCAATACGGTCATCGTGGTCGAGCACGACGAGGATACCATGCGCAGCGCCGATTATATCGTGGACGTCGGCCCGGGCGCGGGCGTCCACGGCGGCGAGATCGTGGCCGCAGGCTCCGTCAAGGACATCTGCAAGGCCAAGCGCAGCATCACCGGCGACTATCTGTCGGGCCGCAAGCGCATCGAGGTGCCGCAGACCCGCCGCCCCGGCAACGGCAATTTCCTCACGGTGAAGGGTGCGCGCGAAAACAATCTGCGCAACATCGACGTAAAATTCCCGCTGGGCGAGTTCGTCTGCGTGACGGGCATCTCCGGCTCGGGCAAGTCGAGCCTCATCAACGAGATTTTGTATAAGACCCTCGCCTGTGAGCTGAACGGCGCCCGCTCCCGCGCTGGCAAGTGCGATGGGGTAGAGGGCCTCGAGTTCGTGGATAAGGTCATCGGCATCGACCAGCAGCCCATCGGCCGTACGCCCCGCTCCAACCCCGCCACCTATACCGGCGTGTTCAACGACATCCGCACCGTCTTCTCCCAGACGCAGGACGCCAAAATGCGGGGCTACGGCCCGGGACGGTTCAGCTTCAACGTCCGGGGCGGCCGCTGCGAGGCCTGCGAGGGCAACGGCATCCTCCAAATCGAGATGCACTTCCTGCCGGACGTCTACGTCCCCTGCGAGGTCTGCAAGGGCGCCCGCTACAACCGCGAAACGCTGGAAGTCAAGTATAAGGAAAAGACCATCTCTGACGTGCTGAACATGACCGTGGAAGAGGCGGTCGTCTTCTTCGCCAACCAGCCGAAAATCGCCCGCAAGCTGCAGACGCTGCTGGACGTGGGCCTGGGGTATGTCACGCTGGGACAGAGCGCCACGACCCTTTCGGGCGGCGAGGCGCAGCGTGTCAAGCTGGCCAACGAGCTGGCCCGCCGCAGCACGGGTAAGACCGTGTATATCCTCGACGAGCCGACTACCGGCCTCCACATGGCTGATGTCCACCGCCTCATCGAGGTGCTGCAGAAGCTGGTGGATGCAGGCAACACCGTCATCGTCATCGAACACAACCTCGACCTCATCAAGTGCGCCGACCATATCATCGATCTCGGCCCCGAGGGCGGCAGTGCCGGCGGCCTCATCGTCGCCGAGGGTACGCCGGAGCAGGTGGCCGAGGTGCCGGGCAGCTTTACCGGCCAATACCTCAAGCCCTTGCTGGAAAAGGACGCGAAACTCCGCGCAGAGGGCAAATAAAGCAGTATAAAACAGAGCCGCAGTCTCCCAAAAGACTGCGGCTCTGTTGTTTGCAAAAGTTCCAGATATAACAAAAAGCTCTCCAGTCTCTCGACTGAAGAGCTCTGGTCCAGCAAGACTGGACAAATCCGAACTTTTTCCCTCTGCCGAATCGGCGGTCAAAGTGTCCTCAAATCGGACGATTTGGGTGCCATCCTTGTAGTTGAACGCGATCAGCATCCGGTCATCATACAGGAAAATGGCATTTACAAAAATTTCAATTAGCGCTTTCCGCTGTTTTTTCTGCGAAATATCGAATTTTCTAAATTTCAGCAACCAGAATCGAATAAAATCTTCGTTGAAGCTGGGCTTCTTCAACTTTTCATCTGCAATTTTTGCAGTCAGCTCATCTTTCTGAATTTCCAGCGCTTCCAGACGCTCTTTCGTTGTCCGGGTGTACAAGCCGTCCTCGATGGCCTTCATCAGGTTGTCCAGCTTTTTGTTAACCTCTCGCAGTTGCTTTTCCAGCAGCGGAATCGTGGTGTTTTCCTGATTCTGGACATCCATAATCAATTGAACGATCTTGTCAATCACCGCATCGTCCTGAATCAGCTTCATGGTCTCCCGGACGACCAGCTCTTCCAGCCATTCTTTCTGCACAGTCTTTTTGTTGCAGCCCTTACGCCGCTTGACGTTTGCACATTTATAATAATAGTAGGTGCGCCCAGTGGCACTGGTTCCGCTTTCGCCGAACATCAGCGCACCGCACTTGCCGCAGAACAACTTGGTGGTCAGCAGATATTCCTCGTCTGCCTTGCCACAGGCAGGGGCACGCTTGTTCTTATCCAAACGCTTCTGCACCCGGTCAAACAGGTCTTTCGGAACAATAATCGGAATTGCATCCGGCACAACGATATCCCGGAAAGACAGTTCGCCAATGTACCGACGGTTCTTCAGCATGGTATTCACGCTGCTGTGGGTCATTTTGCCGCCCAGCATATTGCGGACACCCTTGTCGTTGAGAAAGTTTACGATCTCCACCATCTTATCGCCGTTGTCATACCGCTGAAATGCTTCCAACACCAGCGGAGCGGTCAGCGGGTCAAGATGATAAAACTTTTCCTCGTCGATTTTGTAGCCAATGGTTCCTGTGCCGCCAGTACATTTCCCTTTCAGGGCGTTCTCGGTCTGACCACGGATCACCTTTTCGGACAACTCAGCGGAATAGTATTCCGCCATACCTTCCAACAGTGTTTCCACCAGAATGCCCTGTGAGCCCTCGGCAATGGGTTCCATAACGGAAATCAGGTGGACACCGTTCTTTTTCAGGATCATCTTGTAGTTTGCGCTATCAAAACGATTCCGGGCAAAGCGGTCAAATTTCCAGACAAGAACAACATCAAACAGCTTCTTGCCGCTGTCTTTGATCATCTGCTGGAACTCCGGGCGATTGTCTGTTTTGGCAGAGAACGCACGGTCAATGTAGTGCTTGATGACCGTGATGCCGTTCTTTTCCGCATAGGCAGTACACTCACGAATCTGCCCTTCGATGGATTCTTCACGCTGGTTGTCGGAGGAGTAGCGAGCATAGATAACAGCAGTCACAGATTCACCTCCCTTTTAACGTGCCGCCTGATAGCTTTTCGCATACTTGTAGATTTGTCGTGCGCAGTCGAGGCTCATTTTGCTGGAATCATTGTGCTTGAGCCACGCATTCACATTGCCGGGATTCAGCTTCAGGTCTGCATAAATGCGATAATTCGTCAGATGCTTCTTCTGCTGAATCTCTACCACCCTGCGGTGAATCAGATCTTTTGTGTCATTATCTGCGAGAGCGGCATCTCGGACGGAGCAATAGCTTCGCCAAACCTTCAAATAGCCTTCCGGCAATTCCAACGACTGGTTTTCCAGAAGCAGTCGCATTTGCTCCAGCGAATAGAGATTAGAAAGTTGCTCATATTCCGCAGCAATCGTGCTGTTTGCGGTGTAGCGGAGCAGCAGTTCTACTTTATTAAAGGCCAGCGCATAGAGAAACAGCGGTTCTTTCAGGCGGGGATTTTCAGCCATACGATCTGCCAGCTTATGGACGCTTGCCGTTTGAACCCCGGAAAGCTCTGCCACATACTGCTTCAAAAAGCCTTCGAATGTCAGCTTTCGCATGGTCTCCACCTCTCCACTAAGATCATCTTTCCCATAAAACAGCCTTTCTTATTTTCAATAATAGTATTTTCTAAAATCATTTTACAGAAAAGAAATCCGATTGTCAAGCACAAATCAACGACATTTCATACAATTCATACTATCATGTTGTCAGTTCACATCTCCCACTGGCTAATGACCGTGCTGATTGCCGTATCATATGCCACCGGTGGATACTTAAATTTTTTCAGTAAGTGTTTCACCATCTTACGCATACTCGCACGGGCAGTTTCTTTTTTCTGCAGGTCTATTACGCTCGCATTACTGAATTTCTGCGTTTTCAGCCATCTCCATTGCAGCGTTCGATTGACACAGGTTGAGTTATCGGCAGATACAGCAAACACAACGGGCGGCTCTGGTAACAGAGCTGCCCGTTGTGTTCGTTTATGAAAAGGAGAACTTAGATCTCATACCACTTGATCTCGTTGGCATCCAGATGCAGAGCAAAGCTGCTGCCGTCTGTGGTGTAAACGGTGGTGTCCTGCGGCTCGTACGTGTTGTTCACCACACAATACTTGCCGTTCTTGACGTAGGCGTGAACTTCTACATTATAATTGGAGCTGAACCATGTATGCAGTTCCTCCTCGCTGTGGGCACTCCACAGGATAGCGCGGTAAAGGGTGCGGCTGTTGGCAAAACTGTAAGGCACACCGCTGATGTACACGGCACGACCCTTGCCGAAGTCGTGTGCGGCCATCTGTACTTCCTTGTTCCGCTGCACCAGCACCTCGGTGCCTTCCAGCGCATAAATATTCCTCTTGCCCTCGCCAAAGTCGATGGGCCGGTCGGCATCCTGCAGAATGAAATGGTCCGGGTGTTCTTCCCAGTTGTACTTGTCGTAGTTCAGGGTGAAGCCGTTTTCTTCTTCCACGCCCAACACGCTGGCAAGCTGGAGAATGTGGCCCTGATACGGGTGACCGGAAGGCTCACCCACGCCGATGAAGCCGCCGCCGTTCCAGACGAACTTGCGGATAGCGGAGGAGATCTCCGGGTCTTCCCACCAGATGCCGCCGGTGTGTGCGGTGTCGGCATCGCCGACATTGATAATGACATCCAACGAATCCAGCAGATGCGGGTCGTTCTTGATATCCTCAAAGCTGATAAACTTCACATCAAAGGGCGCACCGGACAGCATCTCAATGACACCGGCATAGCTATAGTTCTGCTTGTAATAGAGGGCGTGATGCACCATGTGACAGCCCCAAGCCCGCATTTTACCCCAACAGTTCAGCACAGCCACTCGCTTGACACAGTAGGGTGTGGTGCCCTTGATGTTCTCGTACAGTTCGCGGAACTCGTTGCAGACGCTCTCCACGTAGTCCACGAACTCCGGGAACTGCAAGGCCAGTTTCAGATAGCCGCCATAGCCGATGCGGTCGATGGGCTTGCGCAGGATAGCGCGGCGGGCTGTAACCCAGTTCTCCTTGGCTTCCCGCACCGGGTCGCCGCCCTCGTGGAAGGTGTCGGGGAAGAAGTACGGCAGGAAACGGCCCTCGGTGTACTTCACGCCCTCAATGTCAGAGATCAGGCGCAGGGTGGAGCCGTTGCCCACGCTGCCCACTACGGCATCCAGTCCGATGGTCTTGAACTCCGGCATGAAAGGTTCGGTGCCGATCCAGTGATCGCCGAGGAACATCATGGCCTCGCACCCGCACGCGTGGGTGATGTCCACCATCTCCTTGGCAAGCTTTGCCACCTCGCGGCGCTGGAAGGCCTGAAAATCCCGAAATTCCTTGCTGGGCACCCGATACTGGTTGTTGTAGTAGCCCTGATCGATGATGTACTCCGGGCGGAACTTGTAGCCCACCTCCTGCTCAAACTGATTCAGGATGTAGGGGCTGACCGAAGCAGAGTAGCCATACCAGTCCACGAACTTCTCCCGCTTCAGCTCGTCGAAGATCAGGGTGAACTGGTGGAAGAAGGTGGTGTAGCGGATGACGTTCACATACGGATGCTCCTGGATGAACTTCCGCAGACGTTCCATCGAATACTTGTGGGTCTTGGGCTGACGCACGTCAAAGGTGATCTGGTGCTCAAAATTCGTCCAGCCGTTGGTGGTAGCGTTGTACATATGCACCGGGTCCCAGATGAGGTAAGCCAGAAAACTGACGGTATACTCATGGAACGGTACGGCCTGTACGGTCACACTGCCGTCGGCGTAGCTCCACTGCTCCGGCGGCACGGGCTGACCGGTGGTTCGATCCATGACCTCCCACCAGCGGGTGATGTCGTCGTTGGTGTTCACCTGCATCAGCTCCGGGCTGATGCCCTTCATCAGCGGGATGGTCACGGTGTCGCCGGGCGCGGTGTAGAAGCCGGTCATGATGTAGCACTGCTGTACCTCGTCCGGGTTCGCCTTGGCCCATGCGTTGTCCTTGCGGGTGGTATAATAGGTGGAGTAGATCTTTGCATCGGCATCCTTCAGCTGCTGCGGAAAGTCGGTGCCGTCGCAGTCGCGGATGGCATCGGCACCCCACTTTTTTAAGATCTCCAGTGTTTCGGGTACAACGTCCAGGTCTGTGGGAATGGTCACGCGCCCGGTCTTTCTCAATTCGTCCATGGGAAACTCTCCTTTACCTCTCTCTTATCCTTAATCCTGATAGGTCGCATTATAAATGGCCAGAACAGCCAGCAGCAGCGCTACGCCCACCAGCATGATGCCAAGCCCTGCCAGCTGTCCGGTCATTTTCCAGCCGGACACCACCAGCACCAGTGCCAGCACAAACAGCACCAGCATCAGTACCATGCGCAGGGCGGGATGGTTTTTCCAGTATGCTTTCATCGTTTGTCACCTTAACCTTTCAGGCCGCCCACGGTCATGCCCTGCGTCAGCTGCCGCTGCACGCAGATGTACAAAATCAGGGTAGGCAGCATCACCAGCACCAGACCTGCGTACATGGTGCCGTACTGGGCGGCGCTCTGCTGCGCCTGCATCAGGTTCAAAAGACCGACCGGCAGGGTGCGGGGTGCCTTGGTGGAGCTCATCAGGGTCATGGAGATGATATACTCGTTCCAGAAGGACAGGAAGTTGAACAGGATAATGGTGATGATGGAGGGCTTTGCCATGGGGAAGATGATGCGGGTCATGGTGGAAAAATAGCTTGCACCGTCGATGTAGGCGGCCTCCTCAAAATCGTGGGGCAGGGTGGCAAAGTAGCCCGACAGCAGGTAGATGGTAAAGGGCAGCGCGGTGGCGGCGTATACCACCGCCAGCACCACCAGATTGTTCAGCAGAAAGCCGCTACCAAAATGGCTTTTCAGCCACACATCGCCGTCCCGCAGCATCAGGAAGATGGGCACCACGATATAGTTCACGTTGATGAACAGACCCGCCATGAACAGGGTGTTCAGCACCTTGCACCCCTTGAAGTGAAAGCGGGACAGGCAGTAGGCGGCGGGCAGGGCAACGACCAGCAGCAGCGCCAGTGCCAGCGCGGTGACGATGACCGAGTTGAGCATATATTCGCCCATTTTGGCGCCGTTCCATGCGTTGACGAAGTTCTGCCAGTAGAACCCGGCGGGCAATGCCCAGGGGTTGCCGTAGAACTCTGCATTCTGCTTGATGGAGGCCATAAACACCCATGCCACCGGCACGATGATGGTAACGGCCAGCAGAACCAGCACAAAATAGATGAAAAACTTGTACAGACCTTCCGCAGAGCGGGAAGATTTTTCGGTGGTATTCTGCATCTTCTTCCCTCCTTAAAATTCCAGCGTATCGCGGTTGGTGACCTTGTTGACACAGGCGGACAGCGCAAACGAGAACAGGAAAATGACGACGCCGATGGCCATACTATATCCATACAGGCCAGCGTCCTTCTGGCTGTACATATAGCTCAGCGCCACATCCGATGCGCCGTTGGGCCCGCCGCTGGTCATGGCCTTGACGAAGAGGAAGGCCATGTTGATGGTGGAGATGATGAAGAAGGTCAAAGTGGTGCGGATATTCGTCCAGATGAGGGGGATGGTGATCTGGAAGAACTGGGTCAGCCGCCCGGCACCGTCCAGATTGGCACTCTCGTACAGGCTGATGGGCACGGCAGACATGGAGGCCATATACATGACCATGTAATAGCCCACAGCCTGCCACACCATCGCAATGATGATGGAGGGGATGACCAGTTTTTCACCTTTCCAGAGGATGGGGTCGGTCATATCCCGGAACAGACCAATGATGCTGTTCAGCATACCATTTTCCGGCTTGTAGATGGCCGAGAAAATACCGGAGATGACGACCACGGAAAGAATGTTGGGGATGTAGAAGATGACCCGAAAGAAGTTCTGCCCTTTGATCTTTTCGCGGGTCAGGATGGCTGCAAACACCAGTGCAAACGCAAAGGTGACGATGGTGACCACCACCACGAGCAGGATCATATTCTGCATCGAGCGGATGAACTGGGTATCTTTCAGCAGATGCTGGAAGTTTTTGAGCCCCACAAAGGTCTCGTTGGGAGAATAGGCACCCCGCTCATACAAACTCATGCGGAACACGTTGAGGGTGGGCAGGATCATAAAGAGGAAAAACAGGATGGTAGCCGGTGCCACACAGAGGAATACGAACCGTTTGCGGCTTTTATCCGTTCTCATAGGGGATTGACCGCTCCTTTCTTGATGGTACTGTACAGCCCAAAAAAGCGGAGGCGGTAAAAACCGCCCCCGCTGGGCAGGGCTTAATTACTCGATGATGTTGGCGCGCATCTGGTCGCTGGCGGACTTGATGCCATCGATCCACTGCTGCTCGGTCATGCTGCCGGAGACCAGCGAGTTGACGGGATCGAAGAACACGGTGCGGACTTCCACGCCGGGGATGGCGCTGAAGGCTGCAAAGTTGCCCATAGCTGCCTTTGCGCCGTTGTCGTAGATGGAGTAGAACATCTTGTTGTCGCCTTCCAGACTGTCGGCGATGCCCAGCACAGGCTGGATCGCACCGCTCTCGGCGAACAGCTTGCAGGCTTCGTCACTATACAGGTACGCCACGAACTGCTTGGCTGCATCCAGATGCTCAGCACCCGCCGGGATCCATGCCTGCTCGAACCAGGTGTAGCTGTAGCTGTCGCCGCCGGCCTTGACAGCGGGCAGAGCGGTCATGCCCCACTCAAAGCCGTCTGCACGGGGTGCTTCGGCCATCTCGCCCACGATCCAGGTGCCGTTGGGCATGAACAGGGCCTTGTTGTCCAGCACCAGCTGCTGGTTCTGGGTAAAGTCCTGATCGTTGGCCTGTGCGGGGGTGATGGGGTTGGTGTAGGAAGCCAGCTTTGCCACGATATCAAAGCAGGTCTTTGCCTCGGGGGTGTCCCAGATGCCTTCTTCGTAGTGGGTAGCCTTGTTGAAGAAGTCGGGGCCACCTGCGGCGTACATCAGCGCATAGAAGAAGGCGTCGAAGTAGCCGGTGGTGGGGTAGGTGAACAGGTAGGTGCCCTCAGCGGCAGCCTTGTCGCCCAGTGCCCACATCTCGTCCCAGGTCTTGGGCACGTCCCAGCCCTTTTCCTTCAGGAAACCGGCGTTGTAGAACAGGCCGCAGGGGCTGTAGAACATGGGAGCCAGATAGGTTTTGCCGTCGCCGTAGGGGTTGGTCAGGGAGGTGTCGGTAAAGCCGCCGGCGATCTTCTCGCTCACCTTCTTGCTCTCGCCGGGCACGGTCATGCTCAGCACATCGGTGATGTCGGCGATCAGGTTGCCCTTGATGAACTGCTCGGTCAGGGCAGCCTCACGGCCGGTGGCCAGATGGATCACATCGGGGTAATCGCCGCCCTGCATGGAGGGGCCGATGACGTCCTCCAGCTTCTTGTCGGTGGTCAGCTCCACCTTGATGCCGGTCTCAGCAGTAAAGGCCTCGGTGACCTTTTTCCACATCTCAGCGCCATAGCCGGTCTCGATGGCGGCAACCTTGATGGTGACGTCCGCAGCCACTGCGGAAGAAGTAGCGGCAGAAGATGCCGTGCTGGACGCGGTGGAGCTGGCAGCACCACCACAGGCAGCCAGGCTCAGTGCAGCGGCACCCACGCCAGCCACTTTCAGAAAATTGCGACGAGAAATGCGTTTCATAGTGTATCCTCCATCATAAAGTTCCGTTCAAAACACAGCCGGGGCAAACAGGCTTCGTCCGAGAGGGCTGTGGTTTTTTTCTGGTTCCAATATAGAGGTTTTTACGGTTCGCAACAAGGTCTTTGTTGTTTAGTTTTTTAGAAATATTGCTTTTCGAAAAATTCTTTCAGCAAAAGCAATAAAATTTGTACTGTAGTTTTGGTACATTTTCCCCGCCTGTAACCAGTTTGACATATTTTTTGCACTATATCGAAGGCAAAAGTATTGAACCCGTCCAAAAATCAGGGCTTGCATTTTTTCTTCATTGCCTCTATAATGAGAAAAAACGCACGAAAAAACGCATCGTTTTTAGGCTTGCATTTTTAGTATCTTGCTTTTATTTTTATAGTTTTTGCGTTTTGCCTCAAAAGGAGCCATTTATGAGTACCGAGCGATTTGATATCCGCCATGCTCCCGCTCCACGGGAATCCTTCCGGCTGCTGTACATCAGCAAAAGCAAATTTGGCGGCGATTGGAACAGTACTGCCCACACCCATTCCTGCACAGAGCTGTTCTACTGTCTGAGCGGAGAAGGTCAGTTTTATCTAAGCGGTCAGCTTTATCCGGTCAAACCGGATGATATGATTATCGTCAATCCGCAGGTAGAGCATACCGAGTTGAGCTTGAATGCTTCACCGCTGGAATACATTGTATTGGGCGTTGCTGGCATCGAGATCTTATTTGGAAAATCAGATTCTTCCTACGCCATATTCAACTGCCGGGAAAATCGGGAGCGGATGGTGACGCTGCTCCATATGCTGCTGGCCGAAGCAGACCGCAGTCTGGACGGCTGCGAAACGGTCTGTCAGGATCTGCTGGAAGTGCTGCTCATCTGGCTGGTGCGGTGTACCACGCTTTCTTTGCAGGTAGAGGAAACGCCCCGCTCCGACAGCCGGGAGTGTGTGGAGATCAAGCGGTATCTGGACAGCAACTACCGGGAAGATATCTCGCTGGATGCCCTTGCCGAAATCGCCCACATCAACAAATACTATCTGGCCCATACCTTCCAAAAAGAGTATGGCATCTCTCCCATCACCTATCTGAACCGCCGCCGCATTGAGGAAAGCAAGTATATGCTGGGCAACACCGGTTACAGTCTGGCGCAGATCAGCGAGTTGATGGGTTTTTCCTCTCCCAGCTATTTTTCGCAATGCTTCCGCAAGGCGGAAGGCTTGACCCCCAATGAATACCGCCGTCAGGTGCGGCAGGGACAACGCCCTGCCCCGTCAAAACGGCATGAAGTATAACGAAAACGAGGAATTTATGATGAAATCCGTTACCCTTTCTCTGCTCCAGTCTGCTGCAAATGCCTTTGATTTTGGCGGGCCTGTGCTCTGCGATGCTCACCACTATGGTGAGGGGCACATCAACGACACCTTTGTGGTCTGGCGGGAAGATCATTCCAAACGCTTTATTTTGCAGCGCATCAACACAGATACCTTTACTAACCCGGTGGGCCTGATGGAGAATGTCTGCGGCGTGACCCGGCATCTGCGGGCGAAAATTCTTGCCGAGGGCGGCGACCCAGCACGGGAAACGCTGAATGTCATTCCAACTTTGTCGGGGTCGACTTGCTATCTGGATGCAGACGGCGGCGCATGGCGTGCCTACGACTTTGTAGAAGATACCATCTGTTTGCAGCAGGTCGGCAGCGAAGCCGACTTCCGCACCGTGGCCGAGACACTGGGCAAATTCCAGAACCAGCTGGAGGATTACCCGGCCTCCACCCTCCACGAGACCATCGCCCGCTTCCACGACACGCCCAACCGCTATGCCAATTTTGAAAAAGCCCTCGCCGCCGATGCACTGGGCCGGGCAAAAAATATCACGTCGGAAATCGAATTTATCCATGCGAGGGAGCAGGACTGCCATGTCCTGCTGGATCAGCTGGCAGCTGGCGAAATTCCTCTGCGCGTCACCCACAATGACACCAAGATCAACAATGTCCTCATCGATGCCGCTACCGGAAAAGGCATCTGTGTCATTGACCTCGACACCGTGATGCCGGGACTTTCGGCCTACGACTTCGGCGATTCCATCCGCACCGGTGCCAACGACTGCGCCGAGGACGAACCTGACCAGAGCAGAGTCCATTTTGACCTGCATCTGTACGAAGTGTTCGCCAAAGGGTATCTCTCCACTGCCGGGGCATCCATGAGCATGGCAGAAAAAAAGAGCCTTGCATGGGGTGCAAGGCTCATGACGCTGGAATGCGGCATCCGTTTTCTGACTGACTATCTGGAGGGCGACCATTATTTCCATATTGCTCGCCCGGATCACAACCTCGACCGCGCCCGCACCCAGTTCACACTGGTGCGGCAGATGGAAGAGGTTTTCGATCAGATGCTGGAAATCGTCTGCCCGGACAATCACTGATTTCGCAATCTCCTCCATTTGGATACAGCAAGAAGCATGGACGTTCTCCTTTTCGGGGGGCGTCCATTTACATTGGTTTGATTGTTTGTTGCATAGATTATCGCGTTTCTAACATTAAGGTCATTTGTTATGATAATCTTAATCAGTACAGACCTTTTGTCATCTTTCTGCCCCACATCGCTAAAATGGTTGAATATAGATTCGGATGTTTGTAGTCCGTTGACAATTTGGGCATTTTCAATCGAAATAGCATTTCCAACAATATGTGCTTGCGTTCCAATTATTGTAATACCGTTATTAAACCACCAAAATTCTGGATTGTCGGAATCAGCAAGAGATTTCATAATATCTGCATTAACTGGATTCAATCCCAAATAATCTCTCACATTTGAATCGAAGATTCTACGATTGAGGTTTTCATCTGAATCTATTATAAAATCATAATAATCTATTAGTTTTGCCAAAACCACGTACTGGCCATTCTAATTTATACAGTTTTCATATCTAAGGTCTAGTGTAGTCCTACTGTTTTCTCTATATCTTGTCAAAAAGCGGTGATTTCCCCAAAACTCAAACTTTGCAGTGCACTCACTAAAAGATTCCTGACAAATTTATTCAGCTTGGTCAGCTTTTTCTTGAATATTACTCTCAATGCTCTCATCGCCACGACATGCATAAATCAAGTTTATATTAAAT
>ENA-OZLN01000301-OZLN01000301.1-human-gut-metagenome-genome-assembly--contig:-NODE-301-length-13005-cov-5.118533_pt1 | contig 13005 bp, 10 predicted proteins | sample MGYA00243863_ERZ653791 | MGnify/ENA primary metagenome ERZ653791 (study PRJEB26926, sample SAMN06164639) | human gut metagenome | biome: ENVO:00009003; feature: ENVO:2100002; material: ENVO:00002003... | reverse complement strand
CATTTTTATTTTTCTTCTGCAACTTCTTCCTTACGGATTTCCTTTGTACGAATCTCTTCGCAGATTGCATCAATGAATTCTCCTAAAGGTTTTACGCCTTCATCTCCTGCAAAACGGCTTCTTACGGATACGGTTCCGTTCTCTGCCTCCTGCTGACCAACTACCAGCATGTACGGCAGCTTATCCAGTCTTGCTTCACGAATCTTGAATCCGATTTTCTCAGAACGGTTATCAACCGTTACATCTACATCATGAGCTGCTAATTCTTTTCTTACCTGCTCTGCATAGTCTGCATATTTTTCAGAAATCGGCAATACTCTTACCTGTTCCGGGCAAAGCCAGGTCGGGAATTTTCCTGCATAATGTTCAATCAGCCATGCAAGGGTACGCTCATAACATCCCATGGATGTACGATGGATAATCCAAGGAAGTACTTTCTCACCCTTCTCATCGATATAGTACATGCCAAACTTCTCTGCACTTGCGCAGTCAAGCTGGATGGTAACCATGGTATCTTCTTTTCCATATACATTCTTTGCCTGAATATCAATCTTTGGTCCGTAGAATGCCGCTTCCCCATCTGCTTCTGTATACTTGATGCCATTCTTATCCATAACATCACGCAGATACTGCTGGGTGCTGTTCCAATATGCTTCGTCGCCCAGATATTTTTCTTTGTTGTTCGGATCCCATTTGGACAGGCGGTAAGTAACATCTCCATCGATACCAAGTGTAGTCATTACATAATGGCAAAGTTCAGTACATCTGGTAAGTTCTTCTTCCGCCTGTTCCGGGCAAAGAATAATATGTGCCTCTGTAATAGTAAACTGTCTAACACGGGTAAGTCCATGCATCTCTCCGGAGTCCTCATTCCGGAACAATGTAGAAGTCTCTGACATCCGATATGGCAGATCTCTGTAAGAGTGCTGTTCATTCATGTATACATAATACTGGAATGGACAGGTCATCGGACGCAGTGCCATTGTCTCTTTGTCGTCGCTGTCCTTATTTAAAATGAACATTCCATCCATGTAGTGATCCCAGTGTCCGGAAATCTTATAGAGGTCACTCTTTGCCATCAGCGGAGTTCTGGTACGTACATAACCCCACTCTTTATCCTCTAAGTCTTCTATCCAACGCTGCAGTTTCATAATCATCTTGGTTCCCTTTGGTGTAAATAAAGGAAGTCCCTGTCCGATAACATCAACAGTGGTAAATAATCCCATTTCACGGCCAAGTTTGTTATGGTCACGGCGTTTAGCATCTTCTAATTTCTCTAAGTATTCTTTTAACTCTTCCTTCTTATTAAAAGCAGTACCATAAATTCTCTGTAATCTTGCTTTGTCAGAATTACCTCTCCAATATGCCATGGAAGATGATGTCAGCTTAAATGCCTTTACGCCCTTGGTTGTCATCAGATGTGGGCCAGCACATAAATCTACGAAGCCGCCCTGGTCATAGAAAGAAATTTCTTCTCCCTCTGGTAATTCTTCAATCAGTTCTACTTTGTATGGCTCATTACGTTCCTGCATGAATTTGATTGCTTCCTCTCTTGGAAGTGTGAATCGTTTTAATTCATGACCTTCCTTGATAATCTTCTTCATCTCTGCTTCCAGATTATCGAGGTCTTCTCTTGAAAATGGGGCATGATCAAAATCATAATAGAATCCATCTTCAATTGCCGGTCCGATCGTAATCTTGGCATCCGGGAATAATTTTTTTACCGCCTGAGCCAGTACATGGGATGCAGTATGGCGGATTACCTTTAATCCTTCTTCATCACTTGCTGTTATAATATTTAAATTGCAGTCCTTGTCAAGAACGGTTCGTAAATCCACCACTTCTCCGTCTACTTCACCGGCGCATGCAACTCTTGCAAGGCCTTCGCTGATATCTGCTGCAATATCATAGACTGATTTTGCTTCACTGTACTCTTTTACTGAGCCATCTTTTAATGTGATTTTCATGTTCAAGTCTCCTTTTCTTATTATATTGGTATTAAAATAAAAAATCCCTGATGCATAAAATTTATGCATCAGGGACGATACTCTATCGTGGTTCCACCCTGCTTGCTGTACTTATCGTACAACCGCTCATTCTGATGATAACGGAATCACCGGACCGGATTGGGGTCACTCAGAGCTGGTCTTCACATTACACTCCATCAGAATACTCTCACCAAATGTATTCCTCTCTTTGACTTTCTGTCATGCTACTCGTCTCTTCTTTGTTTTGTCCTTTTGACAAAAGCTATTGTATACTCTTTTTTCTGCTATGTAAAGAGTTTTTCTGTGAAATATTTTCCAAAATATTTTATTCTTATCTTCCGCAGCAGAATTTATATTTCTTTCCACTTCCACAAGGACACGGATCATTTCTTCCGACTTTCTTTCCAACTACAACAGTGCCGGATTTCTTCTGCTCTAAATAAAGCTTTCTCTTGGTATCTGCATCAAAAATTTCATCCCACTGTGGTAATTCATAGAGCCAGTCAGCTTTGGCATCTACCATGTTCTTGTATAATTTTTCTTTATCGAATGCAAGGCTTACCTTGGTATCCTCTTCCATAGTATCAATTGGGTTTGGTGTTACCAGGCTGTCATTGATTCCATCTAAGAATCCAGTCATATCCATAATGCTGAGGTCGTATTTCTCTGCCAGCTCTTTTACAGTTCCTTCTACCTTCTCATCCGGGTTTGTTAAAAGCTTCTCATATACGCCCTTCTCTAACATAAAATATCTCTGCCAGAACTTCTGTAATTTTCCTCTATCTGCCTGCTGATCATAAGCAATCTTCTGCCATTCTTCTAATAATACCATTGTTCATATCCATCCTTTAATCCATATTTAGTCGTATAACGCTTGTTTCAGTATAGCATATTTTGTGCTTTTTTCAAGTATTTATCCTCTGCAACTTTACATTTTCTGATTGACTATCCGCTGTCAAATGTTAAAATAATGTATATTGCTTTTTTCTAAAAACAGGTCATCAAAGAAAGTTGAGGTCATATATGAAAAAGACAAAACAGATTCTTGCAATTATCGGTGTTGTACTCTTAGTTGCCCTCTATGTTTCCACTCTTGTTTTTGCATTGATTGGAAGCGATTTTGCCACAAACTGCCTTAAGGCTTCCATCTATGCCACTGTGGTTGTCCCGGTTCTCATCTGGGCTTATACCATGGTATACCGTTTACTTAAGAATCATTACTCTTTAAGAGAAGATTTGGATTCCACCAAAAAAGAAGCTTCCGGGCAGGATGCTTCCGCAAAAACTTCAAATGAACCAAACATCAAAAAAGAGGATTGCGAATAACCACAATCCTCTTTTATAACTTGTCCACTTCTTAAAACTAAGCAAGTTTTGTTTTTGCAAGCTCTGCTAATGTTGCAAATCCTTCTGCATCATTTACAGCCATCTCAGCTAACATTTTACGGTTCATATCAACACCAGCTAATTTTAAACCATACATAAATTTGCTGTAAGATAATCCATTCATTCTTGCTGCTGCGTTAATACGGGCAATCCATAACTGTCTGAACTGTCTCTTTCTCTGTTTTCTTCCTGCATAAGAACTTGTTAAGGCTCTCATGACAGACTGTTTTGCTACTCTATACTGTTTGGAGCGTGCTCCTCTGTAACCTTTAGCTAATTTTAATGTTCTATTATGTTTCTTTTTAGCGTTTAAGCCGCCTTTAATTCTTGCCATGTTCTATTCCTCCTTAACCAATTCTTATAAATATGGTAAAATCTTCTTCATATTCTTAACATTTGTTGCATCTGTCATTGCAGGTTTTCTAAGATTTCTCTTAGTCTTAGTTGTTTTCTTTGTTAAGATATGTCTCTTATAAGCCTTGTTTCTCTTTAATTTTCCTGTTCCTGTTAATTTGAAACGTTTTGCTGCTGCTCTGCTTGTTTTCTGTTTTGGCATAATTTATTCCTCCTTAAAATCATTATCTTTTCTCTGCCAGCACCATACCCATGCTTCTGCCTTCCAGCTTTGGTGCTTTCTCCACTACTGCAATATCTGCAAGTGCTTCTGCAAAATCATCCAGAATATGTTTGCTTGCCTGTACATGTGCCATTTCTCTACCACGGAAACGAAGTGTAACTTTTACTTTATTTCCTTTGGAAATGAACTTTCTTGCGGCATTCATTTTGGTATTCAAATCATTGGTATCGATATTTGGAGAAAGACGAACTTCTTTTAATTCAACCGTTTTCTGTTTCTTACGTGCTTCCTTCTCTTTTCTTGCAAGCTCATATCTGTATTTACCGTAATCGATAATCTTACATACAGGTGGCTTTGCTCCAGGAGCAATCTTTACTAAATCAAGTTCTGCTTCCTGTGCCAGCTTATATGCTTCTCTTGCTGACATGATACCTAACTGTTCACCATCCGCGCCAATCAGGCGGACTTCCTTATCTCTGATTTGTTCATTGATCATTAACTCGCTAATGGTCGTACACCTCCAAAATTAAATTCACCACAGCTTTGCCAGACAACTTTCCGTTTATTTCCGCAAAAAAAGTGGATAGACAGACTATCCACTTCAAAATGATTCGCTCATTGCATACTCATTATAAACACTTAGGCACTTGATTGTGCTAAGGTGAGAGTGGATACTCTACTTTCTTCAACTTGCTTATAGTACCATATGTCATTTCGTTCGTCAAGCATTATTTTTACCGATATTCGCTTCTGATATTTTCTGCCCTCTCAATAATCGTTTCCGGGAACCCAGTAAAGGAAAGCAGGCGGATTGCATTCTGGGAATTTGCCGGTCCCTTCTGCAATTTATAATCAAATACAATATCCTCTTCTCCAAACTCTTCGGAAAAATGATAATTGTCATAACCAGTTTTTTCAAGCTCCGTCAATTCCTTATCATGGGATGCCACAATTGCAATGCAGTTATGATGTGCCAGATATTCCATGATTGCTTTTGAAGCTGCAATACGCTCCTGGGTATTGGTTCCTCTTAAGATTTCATCAATAACACAGATAACCAGTTCATCCTCCGACAAAGCATCCAGAATACGTTTTAAATATTTAATCTCTTTGATAAAATAACTGTCACCGGATAAAATATCGTCTCTTACCGCCATGGAAGTAATCATTTTTGCATGAGGCAGATGCATTCTTTTTGCGGTGCAGGTATGAATGCTCTGTGCCAGTATCACATTGACAGCTATGGTCTTGATAAAGGTTGACTTACCGGAAGCATTGGAGCCTGTGATAATGCAGTTATGCTGAAGTTCCATAGAATTGGTCACTGCTCCATGAAGCAGCGGATGATAAATTTCTTCCATCTCAAGCTGCTTTGTTTCCTCATATTCCGGTACTGTCACAAGAGGCAGACTCTTTCGGAAAGAGCCTGTGCTGACCGCTGCATCCAGTTCTCCTACCACCCGGTAAATCTTAAGATAAGCATCCTGGTTATCCATAAACTGATTCAATACTTTCATATAAGTAAGGATATGCCACTGGGTTACCCCCAGCAGGAAATCCTGCAGCATTTCAAACACATCTCCCATGGCATTTCTGCTCTGGATATTTAGCAGAAATGCCTTCTTATCCATTTTGGCAAATACAGGAAGCAGCGGTGCCAGTTCTTCACAAATTTTGTCTTTCCGGTATTCCTGCTCCAGTTCTCGTGCTACCGTAATCAGGTATGCCGCCGTTCCCATCATATGAATCTCCTGGTCAAACTTCAGCCGGACCGTAAAGATATACACCGACAAATTCACAAGAAATACTACCACCAAAGCTGACAGAGCATATATATTATGAAATACGACTGCCGCCACAACAACTACCACCAGCAATATCCGGAGCATCTGATAAACCCAGAGATTTGAAATTGCAAAATCCTCTACTGTCTGGATAAAGGATGGAATATAGTAAGCCTCGTCTCTCTTTCCAAGCTTTGACAAAGTTTCTTCCAGATGATAGCGTTTTTCATCATCTGCTTCACAAAAAGCTATTCTTTTTTCTAAAAGCTCCTCTTCTTCCTTCGTCTGCTTCGCATAATGAAGCTTTGCATATAAAATTTCTTCTCCCATGGTGGAATCACAGTTGTTGATTCTCTGGTACACATCATCCATATTAAGGTCATTCCATGTGACCTCATCCACCTGCTGTGTTCCACCCACAGTATCCAGATAATTTCTTATCAGTTCTCTTTTGAATTCCTTTTTCTCAGGTTCTTTTCCATATTTTTCTTTCAGTGTCCGTTTGCCGCAGTTCTTCCAACTCTCTTTTGTTTTAATTGCTGAATAAGTAAATCCTGCAATCATAATTACTACAAGGATTGCTGCTTCCATTTCTTCGCCTTCCTACTGCATGATTCCAATGGTATCTATCCAGTAAATATTATCTTTATCCATAATTCCATTTACAGTAACAGTATCTCCCTCATGCAGGAAAATCAATTGTTCATTATCAGAAAACTTCTGCCAGTATACCATACCGTCGTCTCCTGCCAGATAAACATAGGTCTCTCCTGCAATCTCAACATACTGTATTTCACTGATTACAAAACTTCTTGTCTCTGTCTCACCTTCCGGAATTATTTTTCCCTTGGCTGCTGTCTGTGCATTACCTGCAGTGCTGTTGCTGTCCCCAGAAGAATTTTCTGCCTCTTCCGGATTCCCAGTGTTTTCTGTACCATCACTGCCTGTCATCTTACGATACTTTGCAAAGCACTCATCGAGACTGGCTGCTGTTGTTACCATATTATAAGATTCTACATTTACCATGCCATAAAGCTTCACTATGCCGCTGGCATCTTTTAATACCATAACATAAGTCGGCTGACCATCTACATTAATCAAAGACGGGAAAGATGCACGGTATCCTTTCTCCTGCACTTCTCCTTCTGCAGCAGCCATTGCAGAGCTTTCATCTGCTCCTGCAATACTGTAATAATGTGCTTCTGAAGTCCGCTCATTTACCAGTATAAACCCGATATTGGAGGCATCATCATTGACGGAAGTAACTCCGGTATAAATCCAGATATCCCCGTCTTTGGCAACATAGCCGAAGTTTGCTTCGTAAGATTCCTCATCTCCGTCTTCATCCTCTACTACCGTTTCCGTACATTTCTTACAGCCTTTTTTGCCGAAGATGCTGTTCATAAATCCATTAGATAATTCTCCATACCAGTTATACTGTTCCACCAGAAGATCCCCGTCAAAGACATCATCCATCCAGTTCGGCACTTCTGATGCATCATAATACTGACAGTCTCCGCTGATTGGGTCACAGCTGATTGCACCCTCGACGGTTTCTCCACCAAATAAACCGATGGTGTATTTGTATACACTGGCAATATAGTATGGGTTTCCATCTTCGTCCACTTCAAAATGAAGATTTCCGAAAAGTTTATCCGGGTAATTCATACGGATATGCCTTCTTAAATCCTTGCCAAAGTAAGCAGACGGAACATAAATCATTCCTTCCTTTACCGGAACATACTGCGCCTTCTGTCCTACCGGATCAACAGTTATATAACCCGGAACACCATTTTCCTTATTTCCCATATATTTAAAGAAGCCGGCATACTCTAATGCAGATACTTTCGTTGGTGCCCCCTGATAATCAATCTGTGTGTAGTCTTCCGATACATTATACTGGCTCACCACTTCTGAAAGGCTTCCGATTTCACGATTACCCAGCAGCACTGCACTGTCCGTATCCATTAATGCAATCTTTGATACAGAAGATGCTGTATTGATATCGCTGTTAAAATCACTGTCTTCGATGGTCAGGATATCTGCATATGCCTGTGCATGGAACATTTTGCTGCCATAAAATAAAAGAATCAGGAACAGAATTCCGATTACTCCAACTGCTGCAAAAATACCGTTTACCGGCTTTTCCAGCTTTCCTGCGGACTTACCTTCCGCCTTCCTGGCTGCCGATACCAACGCACCTATTATTCCTAACGGGAATAATATAACGCCTAATACAAACAGCCATAAACCTCTGGAATGAATATTCAGTGCCGGAAGCAGGAGATAATACATCACTGCTACCCATAAAATATAAATAACCGGAAGCACAATGGACAGCCCCTTTACATGAGGCAGCTTTACCTGCATTGTTTCAAACTCCATTTTCTTCTTTTTCTTTGCCATACCTAATCTTCCTTTTCTTCTTTGCAATTATCATTGTATTATTTAATTAATACAATAACTCAATTTTAAAATAATGTCAAGCGGGAACTTTCTTCAAATGGCTGGCAACGAAAAACAGCAGGACGACAAAATGTATTTTCATTTTCTATCGTCCTGCCTGCAATACTTATTTATATTATTTTTTAAGCTCTTGCTGCTTTGCTATCACGCTTTTTATTCTGGATAACCATACATGCTACTGCAGCTGCGGTAGCAGCCAGTGCCAGAATTCCCATTGGAAGATCTTTCTCACAGTCTCTCAAGAAAAACAGCACTGCCATAGCAATTACATATATAACAGCAATGATTCCATCTACTATCTTCATACTTTCTGCCTCCTGCTTTTATGCATTTTTCTTCTGACGAAGTACTGCCCTTACTACATTATATCCTGCAAATACAATCGTAAGAATCATCATAATCCAATGGATGATACAGTTATCTTCTCCCGCCGGATTTGCCGCCAGAGGAACTGCTTCATCTTCTAATGCAGTTACTTCCTGTTTTGCATTATCGTCCGTTACATTCGCCAGCGGAACCTCTTCATCTTCTAAAACCACCGGTTCTTCTGCGTCCTGTGGCTGTTGTGCTGCCTGCTGCTGTCTGACTGGTGTCTGTGCCACCTGGGCCTGTGTAACCGGGGTCTGTGCCGGGGTTACCGGTGTCTGTGCTGCTGTCTCCGGCTGTGTATTATTGTCTGCCGGAGTTACCGCTGTTTCTGATGATGCTGGCTGGGTTGGATTTGCCGGCTGTGCCGGTTCCGTTGATTCTGCCGGCTGGGTTGATTCGGCTGGCTTGGTTGGTTCGGTCGGCTGGCTTGGTTCGGTCGGCTGGGTTGGTTCGGTTGGCTCAGTCGGCTGGGTTGGCCCGGTCGGTCCAACTGGTTCAGTCGGCTCAGTTTCTTTCTCCTTTTCATCAAAAGAAGCATACACTACGGTACTATCATTTAAATCTGCAACATTTACTTTACTGCCATCTTCTAAAGTCCAGCCGGTAAATTCATAAGTTGTTGTCTCTGTCTCTGCCTTTACAGGATCTGTTACAGAAACTTCCGTTCCCTTTACTTCGCGTACTTCCTGATATACATTTCCGTCTACCATAAAAGTAACGGTATAACTGTTATCAACAATTTCTCCATCAATATGCCAGGAATTCGGATTAATCATCCGGTACCATTCGATGCGGTAGAATCTTGCATCATCCCCTGCAATGCCACTGTTTGCTGCATATGCATCTAAAACAGATGCAAGGGTTACCGGCATCTTTCCATCATAATTCTTTTCTGCATCAAAAGACGCTGGTGCAGTAAAACCGGACATATCAGTTGTCACTTTCAGCTGATTTAAAGAAACTGCTGCTCTTCCCACATAATCATAATTTGCTGTTGCATCACCAACTGTTCCTTCCGGACGGACAGTTCCTGCTTTCCGGATGTAGAACTCTGCCTTCTGTGTAAATGTATCTGCTACCTTTACATATACGTTATAACCTTCTGTGTTGCGGAAAAGTTTTGTATATGTTGTCACTACACCTGCATTTTCATCCTCTAAGATAAATCCGCGGATTACGCTTTCCTCTGTGGTTGCATAATCTGCTGCTTCTTCTAATACAGCCGGGTCTAAAATACAGTTTCCACTTAACAGCAGCAGTTTTCCATTCCCATATTTGGCATATACCTTTGCACGAATCTTACTGATTCCAAAGCTTACATTTACAGTTCCACTATAGTTACCGGTAAAGGTTACGGTTGCCAGCGCAGTTCCCTCTTCTACATTATCTTTGTAATTACCAACAGTATAATCGGTTCCTGCTGTTAATACTTTTCCATTATAAGTTACAGTTACATCTTCTTCACTGAGTGTTACTGCTTTTCCGGTATAATATTTTTCCTTTGCAGTTGCAATCACGCTGTCATTTTCCACTTCTTTCGGAAGAATGGTATAGGTTGTATTTACCGTTCCTTTATAGTTACCGATTCCGGTAATTGCTGCTGATGCCTCTCCTGCATTTGGATTACTTCCACTGTATATTACAGTATAATCTTTTCCTTCTACTAATGTTTTGTCTCCATCCTTTACCACAACTGCAACTGTGCTTCCGGTATACTCAGTATCCTTTGCAGTTACCATTTCATTCGTCAACGTTTTCTGCCGGATAGTAAAGGTTACTTCATTACTGTCTGCGGATTCAAATTTCTTTGCACTGGCTGTTGCAATTACCGTATAAGTTCCTGCATCCACCGGTGCCTTGCTTAATTTATTTCCTGCCTCATCATAATAAGTATAAGTAATGGAAATGCTTGGATTTTTTTCAATTCCCCAGCTGTATGCATTCGCATCACAGCTTAAGTTTTTCTCATCATTACTGCCATTATATTCAAAATCACTGGCTGTAAGATTTGCATACAATGCTTTTAAATAGGTTCTTACCGGTACAATAAATACCGTCTCTTTATAGTTCTCTGCTGCATCTCCTTCCGGCACAAATACTACATGATGGTCTACATCTTCAAAGATTGCAGTTCCGGTAGTATTAAACCACAGTGTCTCATCCGGACTCTGCCACTCAAAATGGCCTTCCAGTTCCTGGTTCTCATCATTGACCGCTACTGCCATTCCGCCATTCAGATGGGACTCTCGCAGTTTTCCGGACATATGATTGATTGTTGCAGTTGGTTTTTCCTTAATTACTGCCTCTGCCTTATTTACAGTTACCGTATAAGTCCTGCTTCCTGCCTCATATACATCTGTTGCCGGTGTTGTAATCGTATAAGTATAAGTTCCTGCATTTAAAATCTCTTTGTCACAGGTTCCAGCAATACCACTCTTTGGACCATCCTTTACAAAGTTCTTTGCATTCAGTGTCTGGACTTTTCCGTTATAAGTCAGATTTGAAATGCTCTCTTCAAATACCGGAGTTCTCTTACTGATTTTAATGGTATATTTTTCTGTTTTCCATTGAAAAAGATAATTCTTATACTTGCACTTCAAGGTAACTGTTCCTGTCTTATCCGCAGTTACAGATACCTCTTTCTTATTTGTATTTTTTAATGTTACCTTATCTTTTCCACTGGTAACACTCCATTTGGTTTCGTAAGCAATCCATGCAGAACACTCGATTTTCTTCGTATCCTGCAGCTGCATCGTAATTGTATTATCCTTTTCGGCAGCTTTTACTGTCATACCGGTTATTCCGGATAAGGACAATACCATCAATGCCGCCATTACAAAAGCTGTAATTCTTTTTCCCAACATTTTGGCTACTCTCATGTTTTTTCTCCTTTTATTCATTTTATCCATTTCCTGTTGATTTATGAATTGTATAACCAATCATAGCCTACTCTGTGTTATAAAAAGCGTTATATTTTTCTATTTTTTCTTTATTCTTCCGAATTGTACTTAAATCTTCCTGTTTGTATTGTATTTCTCCTCGTATCTACTCGTCTGTTCCATTCACCAATACTTTATGATATTTCACATATTTCTTTCCAGCCGTCCGTTCCATGTTGTCATTGATTCTTTCTATCACAAGTCCGCAATTTTCTTCTTCAATACCTATTAAAAGTATCAGATACTGGTTTGTGCTGTACCTGGTATACAGGTCACCGCTGCGCAGGGAGTTTTTCAATGCCTGCTCCAGTTCTGCCCGGATGTATTCGAAATGAACACCACCTTCTGAAGCATACCCCTTCCCATCGGTAATGGTGCTCATAAGAAGCCACGCACTCTTTCCCGTACGCTGCAAAACCCGTTTTGCAAAGCGGTAATTTTCAATGAAAACAGGATACGAACAGTAAAATGCTCCTTCCTCTCTCTCTTCTTCCAACTTCTCTTGTATTGCCTGAATATGAGTGGCATCCTCCGTAACACAGCTGCTGATTCGTTTTAATTGTTCCAGCATAGACTTTGAAGGCTCACTGCCAAGCTCTGCCAGCAGCATTTCTTCTGTCTTATGATATAATGCCACCGCCTCTTTGGAACGCTTCATGGCAATCAATGCCTCCATCTGGTATACCTGCCAGTCATCCAGTGGATAAAGAACCGCTGCTTTTTCTGCTATCTCATATAATTTCTGATACTCCTGCTCATCCCGGTAAATTCCGCACAGTCTCTTTACACAGGACATATATAATTTCCGGTATTTCGTTGCCCAGAAAATTACCCATTCTGATGCTCCCAGTGCCGGCAAAAATTCTCCACGGTACAGCCTGACTGCTTCCTCTAATTCTGTTTTTCCAAAATCTTCCGCCTGTTTCAATGCATGCTCTGCCTTCTCTTCAAAAGAAATGCAATCACAATGATACGGAATTTCCGGCGTCCAGCAATAAACTCCCTTTCGGCTTATAATATAATCGCTCTCCGGCAGTCCCTGCTCCTTAAGCAGTTTCCGCACCCGGAAAAGAATTGCCCGGAAACTGTTGGATGGGTTTGCAACCTCCTCATTTTCCCAAAGTCTTCCCACCAGTTCTTCCCTTGTTACCCCTTCTGTACCCGCATGCAGAATGATCTGAAGCAGCCGGTTCGTCTTTGTCGTTGATTTCCGGTCTATGATAAAGGAATGATTTCCATATTGCATTCGAAATGTTCCAAGCATACTTACTTCTAAATTTTTTTTCATGCTTCCTGCCCCCTGCAGATTATTTTTCCTAATTGCAGTATATAGGACTTTGTTTTTATACGCAAAAGATTTTTCTCATTTCTTCCGGATTGTCAAAACGAAAGATTACTCTTATAATCATATTCATAAATAATTCTAAAAAATAATTGTTTCGAGCTGTTAGAAACTGTCTCTTATACACATCTGACGCTGCCGACGAAGCTAGAAG
>ENA-OZLN01000295-OZLN01000295.1-human-gut-metagenome-genome-assembly--contig:-NODE-295-length-13219-cov-3.534944_pt1 | contig 13219 bp, 10 predicted proteins | sample MGYA00243863_ERZ653791 | MGnify/ENA primary metagenome ERZ653791 (study PRJEB26926, sample SAMN06164639) | human gut metagenome | biome: ENVO:00009003; feature: ENVO:2100002; material: ENVO:00002003... | reverse complement strand
CGTCGGCAGCGTCAGATGTGTATAAGAGACAGATATAGCCGAATTGTTTGAAGACAACTGTGTTTAACACATATACCACAAACATAACACTCGCTAAAACTGTACGACTCACACCATCAAATAGGATTCCAAAAATAGAAATAACAAACAAAGCATACAGAAACCAAAGACCACCATTCGGATTGTTTCTTCCAATTAAAACATCTACTGCAAGAGTAGAATAATTAAGTGGATTCCTTGCAAATGCTCCAAATAATAGCTTAAGCACTGCAGTGACTACTGTTAAAAAGAAATAGGGCACCATGAGCCGCTTAGCTTTATTTACAATCGCTTGTTTCTTTTCACTAAAGCTACGTCTTTTCTCGCCCTCAAGAAATCCACTAATAAAGAAAAAGGCTGGCATATGAAAACAATAAACAAAACTTTTCATAAAGCCCAAAATAGTAGGTGTCTCCGTCGCATTAAACGAGTGACCAATGACAACGCAGAGCACAGCCATTCCACGCATTATATTTATTTCATTAAAGTATTGTTTTTTTCTTTTTTCCATCGTCAAACCTTTCTCTCTCTAAAATTGTTCTAACAAATTGACACCCATTCACTTAACCAATCGAATTACTGTGCTTTATTCCATCGGGCATATAAGAGCAATCCACCCGGTATGCACACCGTTGCAAGAATTTTATGTCTTGATTTGCGAATCAGATTGACAACCTTGACTCCCGCAAATCTCCCATATACAATATACTGTAGTCCACCCTTGATTCTATATCTTGTCTTTAAGTCGGACTCCATGAATTCCTCGGCTCGATGCATACACCCAACTGGCGATGCAATATTATGCTTACGCCGATTATTGGTTAATCCATCTTCAAGATAATTTCCGACGTAAATGGCTTTATTAATATGTACCATCTCATATTTTCTAGCCATTCTAACCCAAACAAGATCCTCCCCAAGGAATTTCTCATTCGGATATTCGGGAAAAGGGAATTCCTTTAAACAATGTGTTTTGAACACCTCTGCTTTATCTGCGCCGGTGTCATCACCGTTTACACGCACGTCAATATAAGAACCTATTTTTTCATCTACATCAAACTTCTTGCCATTGACTTTACCATCAGGGAATGCTCTAAGAAACGCATATCCACAGATATTATTCTGTGACCTGTATTTCTTGTGAATCTTCAGTATCGACTCAACTGCATCATCTGTCACACAGTCATCTGAATCAACTATAAAGGTAAGTTCGCTGCAAATGGTCTGTATTCCTACATTTAAAGCAGTATGTTTTCCACCATTACTTTTATAGATATATCGTATTGGAAAATCACTTTTTTCTTGTAACTGAGTAATTAGATTTTTCGTACCATCAGTACTTCCGTCATCAACTACAAGCCACTCAAAATCTTTTACAGTTTGCTTTTGCAGCGAATCCCAGAGGCTTCGTAATACCCCTTCACGATTAAAAGTGGGTGTTAAAACTGTTATCATCATAGTTATTGTTTTCCTTATTTATTCTCCATCTGCTGTGCGATATCAGCATCCACGATTTCCTCGCCGGTCTTATGCTTCAGCTGCTCCTTAGAAGCTTCACTCAGACCGTTGTTGATCACGCAGTTCATATCGCAGGTGCTGCACTTGTCCAGATCCTCTTTGGTAACTTTGCCATCACGGTAGTCACGGCAAATCTTCAGTTCGTACATGCTATACGGATGCTTAGTGAAGAGAGCCTTAAACTTGTGAATCAGAACCCAGGTAGCAGGCTTCCAGATGTACTTATGCATCGCCGGAGAAACAGAACCAATCATCCAGCAGTCACGGTCGCAGCAACGTACCTTTGCACGAACTTTCTCAGCCTCCGGGCTGTTCCACAGCTCATCCCAGGTCTGATTATTCAGGTTGCCCATGACCTCTTTGTCCTTGGTACCATTGCAAGGCATAACATCGCCATACGGATCAATGAAGAAAGTATCGAAGCTCATGTCGCAAGGCAGCAGACGCTTCTGGCCGTAGATGTAATTGATCAGACCGTGGTTAAAGTAAGCACGGAACCACTTTTTCGGGCTGTTGCTACGGAGCAGTTCATTGACCAGATTTTCAAAATTCTTTGCAACCATCGGACGATCGTGGATGATGTTCTTGGCCTCAACGAAGTAGAAGCTGTTATGCAGAGAAGCAGTTGCAAACTCCATGCCCATCTCATCGGAAATCTTGTACAGCGGAACCAGGTCAGGAGCGTTCTTGTCCTGAACGGTCATACCGAAGCCAACGTCCTTCATGCCCATTTCACGCAGCTTCTTCAGCGTGCCGTAACCACGCTGGTAGCCGTTCTGCAGGCCACGGATCTCATTGTTGGTCTGCTCCAGACCCTCGATAGAGATACGGATACCAATCTGCGGGAATTCCTTGCACAGGTCAACGATACGGTCAGTGAAGAAACCGTTGGTCGAAATAACGATACGGTCAGACTTCTTATACAGCTCACGCACGATGTCCTTCAGGTCAGTACGGATGAACGGCTCACCGCCGGTGATGTTGGTGAAGTACATCTTCGGCAGCTTCTTGATGGTTTCAATGCTGATTTCCTCTTCCGGCTTGGAAGGTGCTTTATAACGGTTGCACATAGAGCAACGAGCATTGCAACGATAAGTGACGATGACCGTACCATTCAGTTTCTTTTCGTTATTGTTAGCCATTTTCTAATACCTCTATCTCTCTTTTTATCTATAAACTTTCATAATTTTCTCGTAATACTCATCAATGGTATCGAAGCTGATGTCCTTGCAGTTCGCACTGTACTCTGCACACAGCTTCTTATCACTCCAGAGCTTCTCGATCTTCTTCTTCAGATCTTCGGCATTTCCGCTTTCGAACAGCTCGCCGGTCTTGCCAACCTGAATCAGCTCCGGGATACCACCAATGTTCGCTCCCAGCACCGGTGTGCCATACATCTGGGATTCCATTACGGAGAACGGGCAGTTCTCATACCACTCAGACGGATAGATGGAGAACCGTGTCTCACGGATCAGCTTCTCCAGTGCCTCGCCTTTCTGGAAGCCAACGTTTTTGATGTTCTTAATACCATTTACTGTCTCTTCCAGCGGGCCAGTACCGGCAAAGATGAATTGCACATCCGGCAGTTCCTTACAGACCTTAATAAGTGTGCCGATGCCCTTTTCCTCCGAGAAGCGACCGAAGTAGAGGACGTAATCCTTCTTCTCCGTCTCTTTCCACTCCACCTTGTCGATGAAGTTATGCATTGCCACAGTCTTAGTAGCAAACAGCGGGTTGCTGTCCATCTTGCTCTTCATGAACTCAGAGCAGCAGATCATGATGTCAATGTACTTATAGGTACCTTTCCACTTCCAGAACTCAGCTTCCATCATGCCGATAGCCGACTTCGCCGTAGAACCGTGGATGCACTTGCCTTTCATGCAGTTCGTGAAATGACCTCCGAGGCACTTCTCGCAGTTCTGGTGGGTGTTCGGGTTGTTCAGCATGTGGTTCGGGCAGACCAGCTGGTAGTCATGTGCCGTGAAGATGATCTTACAATCTCTTCCGTTCTCCTTGCGCCACTTCACGATTTCCAAGATGATGGAAGGAGTCAGCTGGTAGTTAAAGTTGTTCAGGTGACAGACATCCGGCTTGAAGTCGTCCAGAACTTTTCTCAGCTGCACCCGTGCTTCCTTGCTGTAGATGGTCTTGATCGGGTAGGTCAGCTTGCTCAGTTTGCTGCCACCGTGGAAGTCCATGTCACTTGTGTAAGCATTGACCCGGTTGCCCACGCAGCGGCCTTCGTGCTCCATACCGAAGTACTGAACCTCATGTCCGTGCTGCTCCAATGCCTCACCCAGCTTAAATATGTACGTCTCCGATCCGCCATTCGGATATAAAAATTTATTTATTATCAGTGCTCTCATCTATTATTTTCTCCTGTACAGTTTCATCGTTTCCCTTGCAACTTCATCCCAGTTGTATTTCTCACAGATAAAGTCAGCTGCCTGATTCTTCATTCTCATAACCATTTCTGGATGGTCACAGGCATCTTGCAATTTTTCTTGCAAGTCCTCTACATCCGACTTTTTGAAAATCAATGCCTTATCTTCCACAACCTCTGCACACTCTGGAATGTCGGATACCAGACAGCAATTGCCGTAGCTCATCGCCTCCAGCAGACTTAATGGCATTCCTTCCAGATCGGACGGCAGCGTGTAAATGTAAGCATTGCTGTATAGTTCATCCAGCATTGCTCCCTGCACAAACCCAGTAAAGAGAATCCGATCGTCACCCTTCGCCAGTTCTTTCAATTCCTCCATAAAGGAATCCGTATCACTAGAGCCACCTGCGATGACCAGTTTTTTATCTGTCTTGACATTCTTGAAGGCCTCAACCAGATATCGAATCCCCTTTTCCGGCACCAGACGACCGAGGAACAGTATGTAGGAATCCTTTTCCAGTCCAAAATGATCCGTGATCAGCTTTGCCTCCCGAACCTCAGGTCGATTGACGCCATTAGGGATAAAATGCGTCTCCCTCCCGTACGTATCCATGAAGTACTTCTGAACGCCTTTGCTTAGAACAATGATCTCGTCCGCATATTTCACAGCATTCTTTTCGCCGCCACGAATGAACTTGGATGCAACGCTTCCGCGCCACTTCTCGCGATCCCAGTCCAAACCGTGGACAGTGTTGATTACACGCTTGCCAAAAAGTTTTGGTATCCAACAGAAAAAGGCAGGACCTTCTGCATGGATATGCACCACATCATATCTTCCAAATGCACTATAAAGTGCTGCGAAAAAAGATGAGCTTACCGCCGCAAGTCCCTTCTTCTCAATAGTCGGAACAACCTTTTGACGGATACCATCATATTCAATCGTTTTGTCATACTCTGCACCGCTCACATGATGACCTGCTCTATTGTAGCAAGTCACCTCACAACCATTCTGTGCCATCCTGGTGCATAATTCTTTTACGACAATCTCTATCCCGCCTTCACGCGAAAGACGTTTCTGCCCGAAAACCGCAAGTCTGATTTTTCCTTCCATTACTTCTCTCCAACCGTTATTTCATGCTTTTATCTTTGCCCTATGCACAATCCCAGTAGTTCTTATCCTTAAATTGTCATGCTCGTTCTTTCACTATTCACCTTGCATCCTTTATTGCATGACAACAAACCTGTATACAGATCACCGTAGCAATCTATACGCAGGCTTGCCTTCGTACCTCCTTATTCTGTTTTCTGCTCTATCAGCTTTCGCTGTGGTGGGTTAAGTATAGAGCGCAACCAGAAGCCATTAACTCCTGAAAACACGCTGGCCGTAACGCACCATGACAAGCAGAAACAAGTTGAGGTGAAAAGGTCAAGCCGCGCAAACCCGCATGAAATCAGGCTTTTCTCTGGTTGTCCATATTATTTCACACTCCCCATGGACGGTAACAACAACTCTTTTCCCAAACATCTTCGGCAGCCATGCAAAGAACGCCGGTCCTTCGGCGTGGATGTGCACCACATCGTATTTTCCAAACGCACTGTAAAGAGCCGCAAAAAAAGATGAACTTACCGCTGCAAGTCCGCGCCGTTCAATGGTCGGAACAGCCTTCTGACGGATTCCCTCGTACTCCGTTTTACCAGCATCGTCATATTCTTCACCACTCACATGATGGCCTGCTCTATTGTAGCAGGTCACGTCACAACCATTCTGTGCCATTCGAGTGCAGAGCTCTTTGACAACGATCTCTACTCCACCTTCTCTCGATAATCGCTTCTGTCCGAACATTGCAATCGCAAGTTTTTTACTCATAAATCTTTCCCACAATCCCACTCAATTTCTTCATTAACATCTCGGCCAACACAAAGAGCGGATAGGCTCGTCCACCTGTCCGCTGGCTGTCACCCCACCCTCATGGTCGAGATTTCTTTCCGGATGGCATTGCTGCCGCCCAAAAAGATCCGTCGTTCATTCTTCGGGTAAGAAAATATGAACTTCGGGTTGCGGAGCCTTTCATTCTCTGCCGTACCCTTGTCCCTATTATGACAGCCGCGTATTATTTCACACTCCCCGCCCAAAATCGGAGGCTGAGAGATAGAGAACACATAATCCATCTTGCCAACCTTGAAGGTCGCGCCCATTGCTCCAAAGAAATAGGAGAGGATGTTCTTCACACGGCTTTTCTTATTGGTCTTGCTGAACTCCGGCACACGGATTCGAAGAACCTTCACGCCGTTGATTTCTTCTTCGTAGTACTTCTGTGTCTTGTATTTTTCTTCGATAGTTCCTAAGTAACTAGGCACCACGCAGATGACCGTAATGTTGAACTTATCCAGCATACCCTCCGCCAGCTCACGGAGAATCTGCCCCGTTGACGCAGTATCTGGAATATAGTAATGAGCATAAATCAGGAGATTCTTCTTATTTGACATTCTGCTATATTCCTCTTACAAATTGTTGTTCATGTATATTTTCGACTAGCGTTTAATCTACTAGTATTCTGCACCCACCGTTTCGCGGCTTTGTACGTTACGGAGGTTTTTACTCCCCACGCCCCAGCAGGCACACCTTAAAGGTCTTAAAAATAATTTTCCAATCCACCCAGAAGCTGCGCTCCTTGACATACTTCACATCAAGATCCATCCACTCCTCAAAGGAGAGGTCGTTGCGGTGCGGGGCGATCTGCCAGTAGCAGCTCAGGCCGGGGGTCACATACAACCGCTGCTTTTCATAGTCGCCGTACTGCTCCACCTCGCGGGGAAGTGCCGGGCGGGGACCGACAATGCTCATATCGCCCTTCAGAATGTTCCATAGCTGCGGCAGCTCATCGATGCTGGTCTTACGAATAAACTTGCCCACACGGGTAATGCGGGGGTCGTCCTTGATTTTGAACACAGGACCGTCCATCTCGTTCTGATCCAGCAGATCGTCCAGCTTTGCCTCTGCGTTGGGGCACATGGAGCGGAACTTATAGAACTTGAAGGGCTTGCCGTTGCGACCAATGCGCTCCTGACTAAAGACAGGGCCTGCAGACGGGTCATCCACCACAATTGCGATAGCCGTAGCCAGCATGACCGGCGACAGCACCACCAGCGCCAGCGATGACAAGATCACGTCCTGTGTCCGACGCCCGATCCAGTACAGGCGATGGTCGCGCAGATTTTCCTTGCGGTTAACTTCAACTTCCTTATCGATTCCGACCGTATTCGTAGCCATTTTTTCTCCTCACATAAATTCGCGTTTGTTTATAGATTTCTTGTTTTAGCCTGCTTTTACCGTAACTGTTTCGGCTTGTACCGCCTGCTCAGATGGGCGCTTGGAATTACTTTTCTCCCACCTCATCCCGATTTCATCCAGCTTTGCAATCCGTTCCTCCGTCAGCTTTCCTTTCGGGTACGCCCATTGCTGGCTTGCGCCCCATTGCCCCAGCCGTTCCCCGCCGCTGTCACATAGGAACGTGGGATATTCAGGTTCCCGTTTTCCTCGTAATAGGCCACAGTCAGGGCATAGGCCTTTTCCCACTTGGCGTCGAAGATGCTCCACACCATACCGATCTCATCCATCTGTGCGATGCGTTCTTCCTTCAAGCAGCCATTCAACTTCTGCTGCCGGGTCTTGAGGATCCATTGGCCCAAGGGATAGCCCTCCGGGTCCACATACTTTCCAGCCACCAGCAGATCTCCGTAGGTGTCATGGTATTTCTTTGCAGCCTCGAACCCGTGCTGCCATGCAATTTCCTTCCGATTGCCCCAGACCATCCCGATGCTGTCCAGCCGTGCGATCTGCTGCTGGGTCAGATTGCCCTGGATCTGCCCTTCACGCACACGGCGCTGGGTGATCAGCCACACCCTTAGGCTCAGACCCCCAGGCGTGGTATACAGTTTCGGGACGTTCAAATTGCCGTGCTCCGCATAGTAGATACTTGCCTCAGAGAAATAGTGCTCCCAACTGGAAGAAAGGCTTTCCTGCAGCCGTTCAAGCAGTACCCGGCAATCGTGCACCTGTTCGATGACCTCGAACCGCTCGGTCACGATCTTATCGCCTTCGCCGTTGGCATAGAGCCGGTGAACTGCCTCCTGCATCTCGCTTTGCAGACCGGAAATGCTGGTCAAGCCCTCAAAGTTGTTGACCACATCCAGAATCAGCGGGGCTGTGGTGTCACCGGCAGTCAGGGCGCGACCGATCTGTTGCTTGTAGATGATGGGCGAAATCGTTGGTCGGAATAGAATGACTCCCGAAATACCCTCCACATGGACGCCCTCGTTGAGCATATCGATACAGAACAGCAGCTTCAGCCGGTCACCGGTGTCTGTTTTGAAGTCCGCAAAGGCCTTATCCGTGTTCGGGTCATCGGAATAGGCTTCGTATACCACCACATCCGGGTTCACTCCCGCGAACCACTCCGGCACATGGGACACCATCTCGTCCATATGCTCCTTGTTGGCGCAGAACACGATGTACTTGCCATCCTTATTCGTGATATGATGGGCAAAGACCTTGTCCAGACCATCCGCCTGTTCCAGTGCCCGGCGCAGGGCGTCCAGATATTTCTGGTTCACATCCTGAATGCCCGGTGTCCGCAGGTTGTCCACTCGTGCCTGATACTTTGCAAGCGCTTTCTGGTACTGGTAGACCATGGTCACATATTTCGGGGCAGGCAAAATGCCCCTGACGACTGCTTCGCCAAGGGTCATTTCGCTCGCAACACGGTTGTCAAAAAGCTCTTCGGCCATGTCGCGGTTATTATCCAGATATCGGATATTTGTTGCCGTCAGCCCAAGAAGTTTTGCGTCCGGGCATAACTTTAATAGAGCCACCGTGCTTTCGCCCCAACATTCAGCACCAGCACGGTGGAATTCATCGAATATAATATAGGCGGGCTTCTGCGCTGCAATTTCGTCCAACTGTGCCTGCGTACAGCACATTAGTTTGGCGTAGGTATAAAAGTGAACGTTTGCCAACGGAAAATCCGGGTCGTTCCTTTTCAGGCTTTCCAGCTGGGTCTTGAAGATATATTCACTGGGAGAAAGCCAGATCACGACCTTCTCCGGGTTGTCCTCGATCAGCTTGAACGCAATGTAGCTCTTTCCGGTGCCGGTGGGATGAACAATGGCGGCCTTGCCATACTGCTCCATCATCCGGACTGCCGCACGATATGCTTTTTCGTTGTGCTCAAACAGACGCAATGCCACCTTGTTCACCCCTTCCCGCAATAAAGGGGTATCCTCAACATGAAAAATGGATGATACCGATCTTTCGACATCGTTGTTTGAATTCTCTTATTATTTTATCATGGTTATATCTGGGATTCAATAGAAAATTATATAAATGTGTCCCACATGGCCTTCGAAAAAGCTTCGTGAAAGTGGAAGTTTTTTTGCACATTGCCCAGTATCGCATGAAAAATCCAGATGAAAACGCATGTGAACAAAATAAGTGGTCAGATGGGTGTCCAAGACGCAGGAGGAAACAAAAATGGCACGACGGGGAGAAAATATACGCAAACGCAAAGATGGTCGGTGGGAAGGTCGATACATCAAAGCGCGCACATCAGAAGGCAAAATCCAGTGGGGCTACGTCTATGGCACGGTCTATGCAGAGGTCAAACGGGTGCTGATTCAGAAGAAAGCAGAGGCGGGGTTCTACAACCTGAAAAAGAACCAACCTGACCTTTGAAGCATTGGCTGAGGTATGGCTGCACTCCCAGCGGAATGCCGTAAAAGAATCCACCTATGCGCATTACTCGTACACGCTGCACAAATATCTTCTTCCGGTTTTGAGTAAAATGCCAGCCGCATCCCTTGAGGAAAGCTTTCTGGAACAGGCTATGCAGCAGATCATTGCACCGATAGATGCCGCACACAAGCCGCTGGGGAACTCCTCTGCCCGGGAATGCCTCTCGATGTTACGGCGCATCTGCAAATATGCCGCGCACTTGCGCCTGATTCGTCCGATGGAGCTGGAAGTAGCATTGCCAAAAGCCATCGACAAAATTTCTGTGCTCCTCTCCCCGGCGGAGCAACAGCGGCTTTATCAGTATGTACAGGAGAACCCTACGCCCCGCAAAATCGGCTTATTATTAGGGCTGGAATTGGGGCTGCGTATTGGCGAGATCTGCGGCTTACAGTGGGGCGATTTCGACCTGAAACTCGGAACGCTGAAAATCAACCGGACGGTCTGCCGAATTTCCTGTGAAAATGGGCATACAAAGGTGGTCATCCAAACGCCTAAAACCCGCACCTCCCGCCGGGAAATTCCAATCCCAAAGCAGCTGCTTATTATGCTGAAAAAGCTGCGCGGATGTGTTAGCAATGCTACATGGTTTCTGTCCGGCAACGAGTCCAAGCCCACCGAACCCCGCTGCTACCGAAAAAGCATCAAATCATATCTGAAACAGGCAACTGTCCGGCAGGTACATCCGCACGCGCTGCGTCATACTTTTGCTACCGCCTGTCTGCAGGCGGGGTGCGACGTGAAAACACTCAGCGAATTGTTAGGACACGCCAACGCCAACATCACCTTGCAGCGTTATGTGCACTCCGACCTGACTCGAAAGCGCAGGGAGATGAACCGGATATTTTCCCATCAGGTGTCCATGAGGGGCGGAAAAGCGATAAATATAATGGAATAACGCCGGATTTTTCCCGTGACCCTCCATTATCACTATGGAGGATACTTTTTATTATCGCAATTTTTAAAAACAGTGCCTATCAAAACGGCATATTTGCGATATGCAGTTTGCGAATGTTGCTTGTGCATCAAAAACGCAAACTGCTATAAATATATTCCTTACCATTACGCAGCCGCGTATTCTTTGCATCATGAGGTACTTTTGCGTACGCAATACTGTACGATCTTCTGCACCTCATATTAAGGTGATCTTTAGATAAAAATTCCTGACGCAGCAGTTGACGGAAACATCTACGTAGACCAATTAAGCAAAGTCAATAGCACGTGTGGCTGATAAGAACAAAATCGAACGGTTTGAGTTCGGTATTCATCGCTTATAGCCCTGCCATCGCTTACACCAAGTAAAGAACAAGGGCAGTGAAAGATGCCAAATTCGAATTTTTCGCATAGGTCGATTTCATTATCAATAATCCTCCAGTTATTTTACGGAATGTGAGCATTCGGACAAAAAGGATCGTGGTGGCGCACGACACCTTGCCCTTAAAAGTGCAAAAACGCCAGCCTCCCATAGCGGGAAGCTGGCGCAGTATAGCACACCGGCACGATTATGGATGGTAAAGCGGAATGATTGTGCCTGTTCAAAGGCGGTCTGGTCTACGGCAGCAGACAGGCTTTTTTGATGTGTTACCCCAATAAAAAATCACAGTTACCTCCACAAACAGCAACTGTGATCGGATAGCGCATGAAATCGCCCAGACGAGTTATCGTTTTTCTATAACTCGACCGGGAAAAGGCATAAATCAGCACAAAATCACCCGAACGATGATGTTGTACCGTTCTTTCTGTAAGAACGATACAATACTATTGAGGTGATGATATAACCCCCCGTCACCCCTCTGCCGCAAAGGCGCTGAAGGGCACTGACAAGGCGTGTTCGTTTTGAGAATCGTTGTTTCATGGGGTGCTCATTTCTGTTTGCAAAGTGTTCCCCGCAGATTTTGCGGGGCGAAACCATGTTTTTGACCCTGCGGGGGTCAGCCGGTCTGCGCGGTAGAGGGCAGAATGGTCATTCTGCCGTCCACTGCCGCGTCCAGCATCTCGTGCTCCCGGAAATACTCCATCAGGATATCCTGACAGGAGGTTGCCACGCTGCGGGGCTTCTGGAGCTTGCAAAGGGTGTCGTAGGAGATGTTGAAAAAGCTCTCGATGTTTTTAAAGTGGTAGTTCTGCAAGCCCACAGTGAACAGGGCGTCATCGCCGATCTCCTTGCCCACCTCCTTGCCGCAGTAGGTAAAGTAATCAAAGTCGCCCTTGGCGCGGTCGTAGCGCAGCCGCAGGGTAGAGGGCAGCTGGTAGAACTCGGTGTGGCCGGTGTAGGCCTCCTCCCGCAGCATGTAGTGGAGCATCTGGCGCAGCTGCCGGCCTGTCACCTTGAACATAAACACGCCGTCGTCGTAGGGGAAACCCTCGATGAGGTCGCCGTAGGTGACAATGGGGCCCAGCTTTTCGGCCCGGATGCTGCCGGAGCCAATGAGCATAATATCGATGCCAAGGCTGCGGGTGAAGATGTCCGCAAACAGATTGCCCAGCTCGGTCTCCCGGGTGCGCTCCGGGTGGGTCAGCTCCCGGCGGAAGCGCGCCACGATGTGGCTGTACTTTTCGTCCACCTGACTGGTGAAGCGGTGCAGCACCTGCTCCATGGCGGGGTTGCGGGGGCAGGTGTCGGCGCAGATGGGCACGGTGCGCCATGTGTAGGAATCGATGCAGTTGTTGTCCGTGTCCACAATGATGTCAAAGCGCCCGATCTGGTCGGTGCCGGTGCCTGCCTGCGCAATGATCACGCCGTTTTCCTCCACTGCGTGCTCTGGCAGGGTGTGGCTGTGCCCGCCGATGATCAAGTCCACCCCCCAGGCCGGGTCCAGCTGGCGGGCCAGATGGCGGTCCTCCTCAAAGCCGATGTGGGTCAGCAGCACGGTAAAGTCGATGTCGATGCTGTTGTGGGCGTTGCAGATCTTGCCCACCTCGGCGGCAGCGGCGGCGGTGTCCACAAAGGACCCCACCAGCGATTCGGACTTGGTCTGGTTGATGACGTCCTGGGTGATGATGCCGATGAACAGGATGTTCATCCCGTCCACCCGCAGGATCTTGTAGGGGGTAAACAGCCGTGTGGGGGTGTTTTTGATGTAGAGGTTGGCGTTGATGATGGGGAAGCGGGCGCATTTTTCGATGAACAGCAGGTGGGCGATGCCGTAATCCACCTCGTGGTTGCCAATGGTGACGATGTCCGGGGCAAGGGCGTTCATGATCTCGATAGTGGAAAGCCCCTTGTATTCGGAATCAATGACCGAGCCCCGGAACATATCACCTGCAATGGCGTAGATGGTGTTGGGCTCCTCTGCCCTCACCTTTTCGATGTAGCCGGACAGCATGGAAACTCCGCCCACCAGTTTTTCGTCCACCTGCTCTGCCAGAAAGTCTCCGTGCAGATCATTGGAGTGGAGGATGGTGATCTTTTTGGTGTGTTTCATGGTGCATTCCTCCCGGTGTGGGTCGGCGGCGGTCAGCCCCTGTCTCTTATACACATCTCCGAGCCC
>ENA-OZLN01000280-OZLN01000280.1-human-gut-metagenome-genome-assembly--contig:-NODE-280-length-13475-cov-32.825559_pt1 | contig 13475 bp, 8 predicted proteins | sample MGYA00243863_ERZ653791 | MGnify/ENA primary metagenome ERZ653791 (study PRJEB26926, sample SAMN06164639) | human gut metagenome | biome: ENVO:00009003; feature: ENVO:2100002; material: ENVO:00002003... | reverse complement strand
AGGAGACCATGGCTAATGTTGCAGGACAATATAAAGCGTAATAGCCTATGCCGTCATTAAAAGAGATTAAAACTCGCATAGCCAGCGTTAACAGTACCCGTAAGATTACGAGTGCGATGAAGATGGTGGCTTCCAGTAAGTTGCATCATGCTCAGGTAGCTATCCAGAATATGCTGCCTTATGGAAATATGCTGGAACATATCCTCAAGAGTTTCCTGGTAAGTACTCCGAATGTCGACCATCCGTTGCAGTTGGAGCACAAGGAAACCAAGCGTGTAGCTCTTGTGGTATACAGTTCTAACAGCAGCTTGTGTGGTGGATTCAATTCCAACGTTATCAAGATGATGATGCATGCGGTGGACGAGTATAAGGCTCAAGGCATTGACGACATCACGGTATATCCTATCGGACGAAAAGTGGCAGAGAAGGCACAGAAACTGGGTTTGAAGATTGGCGGTAATTTTAATGATCTTGCCGATCATCCTCATGCCAGCGCCTGTGCAGATATCGCCCATTCACTTGCCAAGCAGTATGCTGCTGGTGAGCTCGATAAGGTGGAGATGATTTATCATCACTTTAAGAGTGCCGGTTCACAGATTCTGACCCGCAAGACTTTCTTGCCTATTGACCTCAGCACTGAGTCGATAGGAGTGGACAACGATCGTGACCTTACCTCTAATGTGGCTACGGCAAAGGCTCAGGAATATCTGCGCCAAAAGCAGGCTGAAGCTGACGGACGCCAGAGTTCTGAGGCAAAACCTCTGAATGATGACTTCATTGTAGAGCCAGACTTGGAGACTGTTTTGGGAGTCTTGATTCCTAAGCAGCTTCGTCTGATGATTTATACAGCGTTGCTGGATAGCCAGGCGAGTGAGCATGCTGCCAGGATGGTGGCCATGCAGACCGCTACGGATAATGCCGATGAACTCTTGCGCGAACTCAACTTGCAGTACAACAAGAGTCGTCAACAGGCCATTACCAATGAATTGCTTGATATTGTGGGAGGTAGCGTAAACAACTAAGTTGCGCATCTCTTCAATCTATAAAATTAAATCGGGATGTTTGCAGTTCTGAACTTGCAGACATCCCGATTTTTTTATCTCCCTTAGTTACGAATGCTATCTCCCTTAGTTACGAATGCTATCTCCCTTAGTTACGGGTATTATCTCCCTTAGTTATGAAAATATCTCCCTTAGTTATGAAATTATCTCCGAAGGTTATGAAAATATCTCCGAAGGTTATGAAAATATCTTTCGGAGATATTCTCCTGTTATAGTCCTGTATATTTCCTGATAGCCTTGATGAAGGTATCGCCATATTTATTGAGCTTGAATTCTCCGATACCACTGATCAGGCTCATGGCATTCTTGGTGGTAGGTTTCATCCTTGCAAGTTCATGAAGGCTCTTGTCGCTGAGTACGATATATGGAGGATAACCCTGTTCGTCGGCAAGGTTCTTGCGTATCTTTCTGAGGTGTTCAAAGAGCCCTTTGTCTTCCACGCCTTTCGAGTCTTCCTGGAAGATGACACGTTCGGCATGCACCTCAGGAATGAGATTTCCCGGCTGGGCGATGGCGCCCTTCCTGTTGCGTACCGTTTTCTTTGGGCGGGTGGCTTTATCGTCTTCTTCGATATAAGCCAGCGAAACATGATGTTCTCCCTTCAGTACCTTCCAGCCTAAATCGGTAACCTTCATGTAGTTGTGGTTGTTGTAGGCAATCTCGAAGAATCCCATCTGCAGCATCTGCAGCAGATAAGCATTCCAGTCCTTAGATGTTGTATCCCTGCCCACACCGAAGGTTTTCATCTCGTTGTATTTGTTTTTCACAACGGCAGAAGAATGCATGCCTCTCAGAATCTCGATGCAGGTACCTACTGCAATATGCTCACCCGAACGGACCACGGCACTCAGGGCTTTCTGGGCTCTGATGGTGCCGTCGAAGGTGCGTGGAGGATTCTTGCAAACATCACAGTTGCCGCAGTTGCAGGATGATGTCTCGCCAAAATAATTCAGCAGAATGCGTCGTCGGCATACTCTCGATTCGGCATATTCCTCCATGCGGCGCAGTTTCTCCATATTCACATCACGCTGTCCGCTTTCTTCACAGAAAGAACGGAGGGTGATGATGTCGGCCATCGAATAGAACAGTACGGTATCTGATGGTGCTCCATCTCTTCCGGCTCTACCTATTTCCTGATAGAAACTCTCGATGCTTTTAGGCATATTATAGTGGATTACCCAGCGCACATTACTCTTGTCGATGCCCATTCCGAAAGCGATGGTAGCACATACCACCTGAATTTGGTCCATCTTGAACCGCTCCTGTACTGATGCTCTGGTCTGGGCAGTCATTCCGGCGTGATAGGCTGCGGCATTGATACCCAGATCGATAAGTTCCTGAGCTACCATTTCGGTGTTCTTGCGGGAGAGACAGTAGATGATGCCTGCTTCTTCCGGATGATTACTGATGAAGCGGGTGATGTATTGGAGCTTTGCCTTTTTGGTGCTCTCCTGTCTTACGGTGAGGGAGAGGTTGGGGCGGTCGAAACTGCTTACGAACGTCTGCCCATTGAGATGAAGCTGGCGTATGATATCTTCGCGCGTTATCTTGTCGGCTGTGGCTGTGAGCGCCATCACCGGGACATTGCGGAAATTCTCGTGCAGCATGCCTAGCTGCGAATACTCCGGACGGAAATCGTGTCCCCACTGGCTGATGCAGTGGGCCTCGTCAACGGCAAAGAGCGAAATCTTGATGTTGCTAAATAAATAAGGTATCTCGCTGATGAGTTTTTCGGGCGAAACATAAAGGAGTTTCAGTTCTCCCTTCTCGCATCGGCGTCGGATGATGAGTTCATCGGTCGTATCGTTTCCGCTGTTCAGTGCTTCTGCCGGGATACCGTTTGCCTTGAGCGCCTCCACCTGGTCGTGCATCAGACTGATGAGCGGTGAAATGACCACAGCGGTACCTTCCATTGCTAATGCGGGAACCTGGTAGCACAGACTCTTTCCACCACCTGTCGGCATGAGAACCAGACAGTCGTGTCCCTGCATTACCTCTCTGATAATCGCTTCCTGGTTGGGGCGGAAGGAATCGTATCCAAAATAGCTTTTTAATATCTCGTTTATCTGCATGATTGCCGTTTTATGTTTTCTGCCTTTACCGGCATGTTTTTGTTTTGATTTTCATGCAAAGGTAATGAATAATCTGCATAAATAAAAGTTTTCTCCAAGAAAAAGTGCATATTTCAAGTAAAAAACTTTGCAAAGAGCGAAAAACAGGAGGAAAAGTTTGGTATGTGGAAAAAATGTATTACTTTTGCATGGTAAATACAGATAAAAATGGCAAAATGTAATGTAAACACTCAAGAGCGATTTGCCGATATCCAGATGCTCCGTTATGAGCTGAAGGGTTTCGAAAACCTGTCGCTCACACAGAAAATTTATATTTATTGCTTGTCGAAGGCAACCCTCTTGGGACGTGATATCACCTTCGACCAGCAGGGCAAATACAACCTGCGCATCCGTAAAACCCTGGAGGCTGTATACCTTCATTACGAGAGTAATCGAGAAAGTGAAGATTTCAAGGCTTTCGAAGTTTATCTGAAGCGTGTCTGGTTTGCCAGCGGCATCCATCATCACTATGGATGTGAAAAGTTTGTGCCAGGATTTTCAGAGGAATCTTTCTATGAGATGGTTGGGGCGATTGCCGATGAATACCTGCCTCTTTCCAAGGGTCAGAGCAAGGAAGACCTGTTGGGCATTCTGGTGCCTGTCATCTTCAATCCGGAAGTCATGCCTAAGCGCGTGAATCAGACGGATGGCGAGGATCTGGTGCAGACTTCAGCCTGCAATTTCTATGAGAATGTTTCTCAGGCAGAAGTTGAACGTTTCTATGCCAGGATGAAGGAAGAGGGCAACGAACAGGCACCTTCGTATGGACTGAACTCTAAACTGACCAAGCGAAATGGTGAACTGGTGGAGCTGAAATGGACAGAAGACGGCCTCTATGGCGCAGCTATCAAGGAGATTGTTTCCTGGTTGCTCCGTGCTCAGAAATATGCAGAAAATGAGGAACAGAAACATCTCATCGATCTCCTGGTGAAGTATTACCGTACAGGCGATCTGAAGGATTTCGACCGTTACAGCATCGCCTGGGTGCAGCAGCACGAGGGAATGATTGATTTCATCAACGGATTTATCGAAGTGTATGGCGATCCGCTCGGACTGAAAGGTACTTGGGAAGGCATCGTAGAATATAAGGATCTTGAAGCAACGAAGCGCACCCAGACCATCAGTCAGAATGCCCAGTGGTTTGAAGACCATTCACCTGTAGACCCACGTTTCCGCAAGCCGGAGGTGAAGGGTGTTACAGCCAATGTCATCTGTGCTGCGATGTTGGGTGGCGAGGAATATCCTGCTTCTGCCATCGGCATCAATCTTCCGAATGCCAACTGGATCCGTCAGGAATATGGTTCTAAGAGTGTGACCATCGGTAACCTGACCGAGGCATATAACAAGGCAGCTCAAGGCAATGGTTTCCGCGATGAATTCGTTATTGACGAGGATACCATCAGTCTGATGAATCAGTACGAAGATATTACAGATGATCTGCATACCGACCTGCATGAGTGTCTGGGACATGGTAGCGGACAGCTTTTGCCTGGTACCGACCCTGATGCGCTGAAGGCGTATGGCAGTACGATAGAAGAGGCGAGAGCCGATCTTTTCGGACTCTATTATGTAGCCGACCATAAATTGGTAGAACTGGGTCTGACTCCGAATGATGAGGCATACAAGGCTCAGTATTACGGTTATCTGATGAACGGTCTGCTCACCCAGACCATCCGCATCAAGGAAGGCGACAAGATAGAGGAAGCCCACATGCGCAACCGTGCGCTGATAGCCTGGTGGGTGATGGAGCATGCCGAGGGTGCTGTGGAACTGGTGAAGATGGATATGAACTATGCTTCTGCCGAGGATGCTTTGAAGGACAGTGAGGGCAATATCATTACGACGAAGACTTATGTGAAGATTAATGATTATGCCAAGCTCCGCCATCTCTTCGGCGAGTTGCTTGCTGAAATTCAGCGCATCAAGAGTGAGGGCGATTTCGAGGCTGCCCGCCTGTTGGTAGAGAAGTATGCCGTGAATATTGATCCGGAATTGCATCGCGAGATCCTGGCAAGATACAAGAAACTGAATCTCGCTCCATACAAGGGATTCATCAATCCGAAGATGACGCTGGAGATGGATGAAGAAGGCGAAATTACAGACGTGGTATTGGATTACGAGGAGAGCTATGTTGACCAGATGTTGCGCTACTCTGATGAATACGGAACTTTGTAATAAGAGAAACGATGATAGATAATAAGAACGAGGAATTTCCGATAGTAGATGAAATGGGCAACATTCTGGGCGCTGTTACCCGCGGTCATGCCCATGACGGAAGCAAGATATTGCATCCGGTTGTTCATCTGCATGTATTCAACAGCCGGGGTGATCTGTATCTGCAGCATCGTCCAGCCTGGAAGGATATCCAGCCGGATAAATGGGATACAGCCTGCGGCGGTCATGTTGATTTAGGCGAAAGTGTGAGTCAGGCTTTGCATCGCGAGGTAAGGGAAGAATTGGGTATCACCGATTTTGAACCGGAATCTCTTGGGCATTATGTCTTTGAGAGTCAGCGGGAAAAGGAACTGGTTTATGTACATCGCTGTGTATATGATGGTGAGGTGAAACCGAGCCAGGAAGAATTGGCCGGTGGCAGATTCTGGACCAAGGATGAAATCAGCGAAAACATCGGCAAGAGTGTTTTCACTCCGAATTTCGAAAACGAATACCAGAAGTATTTCATGTAATGACGAAAATAGCTATAAAAATACGTCCCGACGTAGCATTTGCTACGTCGGGACGTATTTTTTTGTATGTCGGGACGCAGCAAATGCTACGTCGGGACGTATTTTCAGCAGGGTCGTGGCCTGTTTCTGACCGCATCGGCAGAAGCGTTAAATCTCGTAGATACCCTTGAGTGCTCCTCTTGCGATTTGTTCGAAATCTTCACCGAAGTCGCAGAAACGGAGAACCGCATTAGAGGCAGCATGTTTTATTCCCATGTTGTCACCCTGCAATGCAGTGGCAGCCTGATCCAGGAATTCGTTGATGCCACGCTCGTTAGGCTCTTTCCCATTGGCAAAAAGACGGGCCAGGAGCTGGAAACCGGCAATCTCATAGAGCGGCTTGTCACTTGCTATCCACTGGTAGGCGATGACAGGCGCATAATCTACGTGCTGCAAAAGGTTGAAGGCAAGCATCTCTGCCATCTCCTGACTCTGTACCTGTTCCATCCATAAATCTGTGATTTCCGGAAGCATCTTATCGGCAGGCATAATGAGTGTAGCCAGAATCTTGCACTCCCGGATGTCTTCCTTCCACAGTTCGATGGCGAGGTCATAGTCTTTACCATATTCCTCAGCCATCTTTTTCAGTTCATAGAATGGTACGCCCCAATTCAGTTTATATCCCAGTCCCTTATCGCGCATAGATTGCGATCCCGGACCGTTCATCAGCAAGCGGAAGCTTCGCTTGATAGTCATCAGTTTCTGATGTGTTTCTTCGTTCATTATATTTAGAGTAAACTATTAACTAAATTAAAGTTTCATTATTTTACAGAACATTCCTTCGAAGTGTTCCTCTATATTTGCAGGTTTATGCTTGAAGATACCGAAGATGGCACTTCCGCTACCACTCATCGCTGCATATACGGCACCCAGGTTGTACAGCTTCTGTTTGATTTCTGCCAGTTCCGGGTGCATCTTGAAGATAGGTGCCTCAAAATCGTTGACAAGTTCCTCTTTCCAAGTCTCGATAGGCTGGCGTACAATGTCGCGGCAACATTTGGCTGGTGCCTGTGGGGTGATGGCTGCATAAGCCTCTTTGGTGCTGACGGCAATATCATCGCGCTTTACCACAACCAGATGATAGCCCCTCAGATTATCGCCAGGACCACTTACCGGCATCAGTTCTTCGCCGATGCCTTCTGCATAGCATGCAGTGTCACCATCTTCGGGGTCAGCAGAAATGAAGTAGGCACAGTCTGCGCCCAGCTTGGCAGCGTATCTTTCCATCTCCGGATTACCGATATTGAGGCGGAAACGCTCGTCAAGCAAACGGATCATGAAGGCTGCATCGGCAGAACCGCCACCCAAACCTGCCTGCGAAGGAATACGCTTCACCAGGTGAGCATGGATGCGTGGAATCCTGAAGTCGGCAGCCAGGAGATTATAAGCTTTTACAACGAGATTGTTCTGTTCGTCGCAATCCACAGCGTTACCTGTAATCTTCAGATCACAAGGAACATCACTAGGGAATTCATCGCCCATGAGCTTGATTTCAAGTGCATCGGTCAGCGGAATAGGGTAGAACACCGTTTCAAGATTGTGGTATCCATCTTTCCGCTTGCTAACTATATTTAAACCAAGATTGATCTTGGCACAAGGAAATGTAATCATAACTTTTCAGTTTAAAGGGTTCGTTACTATTTCTTTTTCTTTGCAAAGATACGGAAAAATATCTAACATGGTGCATCTTTTACAGGATTATTTTTATCTGTAGCATTAAAAATATTAAAATAAGCCCTGTTTTGCAATATCTTTTGTATCTTTGCAATTACAAATTATTAATAGATTATGAAAAAAGGAGATAAAGTCAGATTCTTGAGCGAAGTGGGTGGCGGAAAGGTTGCCGGCTTCCAAGGTAAAAATATTGTGCTCGTTGAGGATGAGGATGGTTTTGAGATTCCGATGCCTATCAACGAGGTGGTTGTGGTGGAGCAGGATGAATACTCCATGGGCAAGATGATTTCGGCTAAGATGGATGCGCAGCAGAAGGCTGAGGAGCATGCCAATACCGAACTGCATCAGGACAGCCGGAGTATCAAGGCCATCTTGAATGATCACGATGACGTGGATATGGATGTAGAGGAATATGATGCTGCCGACCGTGAGATAACCTTTGTGAAACCGGTTGAGGAACGTACGGGTGGCAACAAACTCAGTGCTTATCTCGCCTTTGTACCTATCAACATCAAGGACGTTACCAATACCCGTTTCGAGACCTATATGGTGAATGACAGCAACTACTATCTCCGCTATACCTATCTCGTGGCTGAGGGAAATGCATGGACTCTGAAAGCAGAGGGAGAAATAGAACCGAACACCAAACTCTTCATCGAGGAATTCGGTCGTGAGGCTCTGAACGAGATGGAGCATATCGCCATCCAGATGATAGCTTACAAGAAGGACAAGCCATTTCTTCTGAAGCCGGCAACAGATGTTCAGTTCCGCCTCGATCCAGTGAAATTCTACAAGCTTCATCTTTTCGAGGAGAACGATTTCTTCGAGACTCCAGCCTATCTCTTTACGATTGTAGAGAACGATGAAATAGCCCGTCCGCTGGTTATCGATTCCAAGCGTCTGAAAGAGCAGATGTATAAGGATGAGAAGGTTGTAGCCAACACCAGCAAGAAGAAGAGCAAGAAGGATGATGGTACCCTTGTGATAGATCTTCATGCGGATGAAGTGCTTGAAACAACTGCTGGAATGAATTCTGCAGATATTCTTCATTATCAGATGGATATCTTCAAGAAGACCATGGAGGAATATAAGAAAAAGAAGGGACAGAAAATTATCTTTATTCATGGAAAGGGTGAAGGCGTGTTGCGCCAGACTCTCATTCATGAGTTGAACTATCGCTATAAGAGTTGCACTTATCAGGATGCTTCTTTCCAGGAGTATGGCTATGGTGCTACACAGGTAACAATAAAGTAATTTATTATGAAGTACGGATTTATTAAGGTAGCTAGTGCCATCCCAGCCGTAAAGGTGGGTGATGTCATTTTCAATACCCAGCAGATAGAGGAACAGATAGCGCTGGCTGAGGGAAAGGGTGTAGAGATCATTACATTTCCGGAACTCTCTGTTACGGGCTATTCCTGTCAGGATCTCTTCCGTCAGCAGATGCTTCTCGAATCATCTGAGCAGGCGGTGATGATGTTGCTCGATTTCACACGCAAACTCGATATCATCTCTATCGTGGGTGCGCCGGTGATAGCGGGCGACTTGTTGCTCAATTGTGGTATCGTTATCCAGCATGGACAGATTCTCGGTATTGTACCGAAGACATATCTTCCAAACTACAGCGAGTTTTATGAGAAACGCTGGTTTGCCTCAGCTCAGGACCTGAGAGATTGCGAAGTCCGTTATGCCGGACATAAGGTGAAACTGACGCCTGATGTTCAGATTTTTCAAACTTTCGATGGCGTACAGTTTGGTGTGGAAATCTGCGAAGATGTATGGGCTCCGGCTCCTCCTAGCAACAAACTGGCGCTAGCAGGAGCAGACCTGATTTTCAATCTTTCTGCAAGCGACGAACTCATCGGAAAGCATCATTATCTGAAAAGTCTGCTCAGCCAGCAGAGTGCCCGTACCATGACCGGATATATCTACAGTTCCTGCGGATTCGGTGAGAGTACGCAGGATGTGGTTTATGGTGGAAATGCTCTGATTTATGAGAATGGAGTTTTACTTTCACAGAGTGAACGTTTCTCTATTGAACCGCAGATGGTTATCTCACAGATAGATGTAGAGAAACTCCGCTCTGAGCGTCGTACGAATTCTACTTATGTAAATGCCCAGCGCAATATTAAGTATTCTGTTCTCGGCGGTCAGTTCAATATCCGTAATATCGAAGCCGATCCTACCGAAAATGAACGCGATTTTGTGTTGGAACGTGTGGTGAATCCTCATCCGTTTATTCCTACCAGCAGCGATATGAATGCCTCTTGCGAGGAAATTTTCAATATCCAACTCATGGGACTAGCCAAGCGTATCGTTCATACCCATGCCAAGACCGTAGTAATCGGTATTAGCGGCGGTTTGGATTCTACGCTGGCCTTACTCGTTTGTGTAAAAGCTTTTGATAAACTCAAAATGAACCGAAAGGGTATCGTAGGTGTCACTATGCCGGGATTCGGAACCACAGACAGAACCTACAATAATGCTATCTCGCTGATGCAGAGTCTTGGTATTACCATTAAGGAAATCTGCATCGCCAAGGCTGTAACCCAACATTTTGAGGACATCGGTCAGGATGCCAGTGTGCATGATGTGACTTACGAGAATTCTCAGGCTCGTGAACGTACCCAGATTCTGATGGATTTAGCCAATAAGATGGGTGGTATGGTTATCGGTACCGGCGACCTTTCAGAGTTGGCATTAGGATGGGCTACCTATAATGGTGACCACATGAGCATGTATGGCGTGAATGCCAGCATTCCTAAGACCCTGATCCGTCATCTCGTAAATCATGTAGCAGAGAGTGGGGTAGACGAACAGAGCCGCATCACTCTTCGTGATATCATCGATACTCCTATCAGTCCAGAGTTGATTCCGGCAGATGAGAATGGAAATATCAAGCAGAAGACGGAAGATTTGGTGGGACCATACGAACTGCATGATTTCTTCCTCTACTATTTCCTGCGTTTCGGTTTCCGCCCTTCCAAGATTTACATGTTGGCAAAGAAGGCATTTATTGATTCCGAACTGGAGCGTGTAAAGATCAGTGATAATGATCCTGACAGCTATGATGAGGAGACTATCAAAAAGTGGCTGAAGACCTTCGTGCGCCGATTCTTCAATCAGCAGTTCAAGCGCAGCTGTCTGCCAGACGGCCCGAAAGTAGGTAGCGTAAGCCTCAGCCCTCGTGGCGACTGGCGTATGCCTAGTGATGCTGCATCTGCCATCTGGCTGCAAGAGGCTGAAAACCTCTGAAATTGATTTCGGACAAGCCAAAAGTACAATATTCTTTCTATTTCCTGGCGCGCCCGTTATATTAATTATATACTCTTCAAGGGGCTGGATTTTGTAAATATTTGGTTTACAGAATCCAGCCTCTTTTTCTTAATATTTGTGAAATCGATTGCACAAAAATATCAGCAGAAAAGTGAAATATCTTGTTGGGCGGATAGAAATAGTTTGTAATTTTGCGGAAGATAATTCAACTATTCAATTTTAACTTAACAATTTCATTATGAAGAAACTTGCCGCAAAATTATGGGCAGTTTTAATGCTCATGTTGGTCTCCATGCAGACGATGGCTACAGACACGTTTACTAGCAATCGTACTGATTTCCGAGACGAAAGTATCTATTTTATGATGACCACGCGTTTCTACGATGGTGACACAGGAAACAATGTGCTTTGTTGGGACAACCAGTCAGCGCAGATTGAAACAAAAGACCCTTGCTGGCGAGGCGACTTCCAGGGTGTCATCGACAAGCTCGACTACATCAAGGCATTGGGTTTTACAGCCATCTGGATTACACCAGTTGTGCAGAACGCTTCCGGTTATGATTACCATGGTTATCATGCCATGGATTTCCAGCATGTTGACTGCCGTTATCAGAGCAGCGATGGTAGCAAGGACGGTGACGCCATGTTCCAGGAACTCATTGATAAGGCACATGCAAAGGGTATCAAGATTATTCTCGACGTCGTGCTCAACCACACCGGTAACTTCGGTGAGCAGACACTCTGCAAGGAGTTTGACCGTGATACCGACTTGGCAACTCAGGCACTCATCGATGCTTGTATGATTCCTAATGAGGAGAAGTTGGGTTCCGACTACCTTACAAGTGTCGCTTATGAGCAGTATCAGCGTCGTCTTGCCTTGATGAAGAATATCCGTGGCAAGAACCAGGATGTTCACAACTACTGGCACCACTTTGGTGACTTCAACTGGGATTATCCTAATCGCTGGTGGGCTCAGATTGCAGGTGACTGCGTTGACCTGAACACCGAGAACGACTACGTAGCAGATTATCTCGTAAAGTGCTATGGCAGCTTCATCAAGATGGGTGTGGATGGTTTCCGTATTGATACATCCGGTCATATCTCACGTTTGACATTCTGCAAGCAGTTTATTCCTCAGTTTACAGCTCTTGGTGAGAAGTATAAGGACAAGCGATTGAACCAGGCACCTTTCTTCATGTATGGTGAGGTTTGCGCCCGTTACAGTGATGTCACATACCGTGGTCAGGAGAACCTCTCTTGCTATTATTACACATGGCAGGCTCCACAGGACTTGCTCGACAAATGGGATGGTAGCCAGAAATACTGGGATACACAGGTACTCTTTGATAAAGCCAATGGCGGTACAGGTGTGGATGACCATCAGATGGCTCTCTGTGAGTCAGACAATGCCCCAACACCAACAAGCGACAATACCTTTATGGTGAATGGTAAGTGGCATGAGCCAGACTATTCTCAGGCAAGTGGTTTCCATGTGATCGACTTCCCATTGCACTACAACTTCGGTAATGCTGCCGCCGCATACGGTTTGGCAAAGTCAGGTGACAAGAAATATAATGATGCTACCTATAATGTGGTATATGTAGATAGCCACGACTACGGTCCTCAGCAAACCAATGACCAATTCCGTTTCTCTGGTGATGATGCTCAGTGGGCAGAGAATCTCTCTCTGATGTTTACCTTCCGTGGTATTCCATGTCTCTATTATGGTTCTGAGGTTGGTTTCCGTCGCGGTGCTCCGATTGACAGAGGTCCTCACGGTCCTCTTTCAGAAACTGGTCGTGCTTACTTCGGTGGTTACCTCACTGGTGATGTAGAAGCAACTGATTTCGGTGACTATACAGCTTCAGGCAATGTGGCTGCTACATTGAATCATGATGTCGCTCAGCACCTCATCCGTCTGAACAAGATCCGTCAGGCTGTTCCTGCTTTGCGTAAGGGTCAGTGGACCGACGATGGTTGTACTCCTGCTGATGGCGGTATCGCCTTCAAGCGTGCTTATAAGAATGACAGCTATGCACTCGTAGCCATCAATGGTGGTGCTACATTCACAGATTGTCCTGATGGTACTTATACCGACGTGGTTACAGGCAAGACTTACACTGGTACTACTATCACCGTTGATGCTCCTGCTACTCAGGGTCAGCTCCGTGTTCTCGTGAAGGATTGGAAGGGCGGTCAGATCGGTGAGGATGGTCCTTTCATCTATAATGAGACTCCTAAGAAGAAGCCAGAGGCTGATCAGGCTTACGATGGTCATGAGGAAGATGGTACAACTTGGGTTGAGCCCCAGACTAATGAGTTTGGTTTGAAATTCTCTCAGGCTGGTGGTACATTCCGCACCAATACTGTTACTGTAGAGGTAAGCCTTAGCGGTAAGGCAACTTCTGGTTGGTTCCAGGTAGAAGGTAAGGACAAGGTAGAGTTGGTTCCTGGCGAGACCAAGACATTCACTATCGGTGAAGACATGAACTTCAAGCAGACCAAGACTGTAACATGGTATGCTAAGAATGAAAATAAGGTGAAAGAAGGTAAGGTATCCTTCACCAAGGTGGATCCTAACGCATCTATCACCGTATATGTAAAGGCAGACAAGGCTCCAACTATCT
>ENA-OZLN01000264-OZLN01000264.1-human-gut-metagenome-genome-assembly--contig:-NODE-264-length-13838-cov-10.436842_pt1 | contig 13838 bp, 10 predicted proteins | sample MGYA00243863_ERZ653791 | MGnify/ENA primary metagenome ERZ653791 (study PRJEB26926, sample SAMN06164639) | human gut metagenome | biome: ENVO:00009003; feature: ENVO:2100002; material: ENVO:00002003... | reverse complement strand
AAAACTGTGTTAAACTACTTTTATTGTAGCTTGACACAGTTTAGTTTACACTCTCAGAAACAACTGTTGACTATGGTTGAAAAATTCCTATGTAAGTAAAGAAATATAAAGGTCGGTTGTGTCGTGAAGACACGACCGACCTTTTTGCATTTTTTTAATGATGATAATATTCTCTTTCTCCTATGTGTCATTCTTGAAAGAGATTGTCTAGTGTGACTTCGCTGTTTACTATACTTGAATGGATGCCATTGGCAACACCAAATGTTGTGACAAAGGTATTTACCAATGATTTTGTGCAATGGGTTCGGTCTCTGAATAATTCCATCCTATTGCGCAGCTTTATCTCATAATCTGCTGAAATTTTGTATTGGGCTTGACTAAATTTCATCTCGCAGAGGTTGATGACTCGGTCGGCACGCTCTATGATGAGATCTATTTGGGCTCCTCTCTGATTCTTGGTTTTGTCAGCCTTGTCAAACCAAATGTAAGCCTCGCTAGCCACGCCACCAATATTCAATGCATTGCGTATTTGGCTGATATGGAACAAACAGAGTAATTCGAAAGTTAAACCTTGCCATGCCTCAACACTGAGAGAGAGATAATGCTTGCTCCACCATTGCTCATCAAAGGAGTCGATATTGGGCTCTATATACTTTAAATAAAATAAGGTGTAAAAGTCTGTCAACTTATATAGGCGGTTTTGCGTCTTCTTGCCATAATATCTGAACTTCATGATGAAGTCACATCTCTCCAGATTCTTTAATATCTGGCACAACTTCTTTCCGTCCAGTTTGGCTGCTTTAGCAATTTCTGCATTTGTCATGCCGCCTTTATGATTAGCCAAGAGCCTGACCACCTTGATGTAATTGTCTGCATGAGTAAATAAGGCTCCATATAATTCGTCAAATTCTTGTCTTAGTGCCCCTCCCTTGTTAAAGCACAGGGCATCAACATTCTGTACAAGGCTAAGACTTGGATCTATTAAACTCAGATAAAAAGGAATGCCTCCAAAGAACATATAGCATTGGGCTATCTGGAAGCGATCCCAAGAGCATCCCCGCGATTTTAGGTATAGTTCTGTCTCATACAAAGTAAATGGGCGTAAATATATCTGGCAAGTGATGCGAGCATGCAGACCTCCTTGGTTTTCTATGAGCTTGTCTACCATCCATGATGTGGCAGAACCGCTAGCGATGAAAACTATATCGCGACGACGGGCTGCCCATCCATTCCAAAAGTTTTCAAATGCTGGGGTGAAGTCGGAACGCAAGGAATCTATCCAAGGCATTTCGTCTACAAAGATTATCTTTTTGCGGTCTTCTGGCAAGGATGACAGATATTCTTCCAAAACATCAAAGGCATCAAACCAATCTGATAATTTGCGAGCTGATGTCTCGCCCATGGCTTGTTTTAATGCTTTGGCAAAACTGCGCAATTGGGTGCGTTGGGGGAGATTGTGTCCTCCAACGAAAGTGAAGTCGTACTTCCGACCAAAGAATTCATCTACTAGATAAGTCTTGCCGACACGTCTTCTACCATAAACGATAACAAGTTCAGAGCGATCTGAGTCTATACAACGTTGAAGCTCCGCCTTTTCTTTATCTCGTCCGATTATTAAATCTGCTTTCATACTTCTAATGTTTTGGTTCGACTGCAAAATTACGATATTTTTCCTTAAAATGGCACGAAAACGCACTTTTTCTCACTTTTTTTTCGAGAAAAAGTGCGTTTTCGTGCCAAAATCTTTTATTTGGCTGCATAATTTCAATCCAGATAAAGTATTTGTTACATGACGCAAATGGTGTTTCAGGGGAAAGATGTATCTTTGTATCTATGAAAAAGATATATTATTTGCTGATGGGCTGCCTGCTGCTGGCGGGTTGCTCGCAAAAGCCACATGACATAACGATGGTGAGCCAGTTGCCTGCCATCTATCCCGACTACGTGGGCGTTACCGTGCCTGCCAATATCGCTCCGCTCAACTTCTGCATGGAAGATGAGGGATATACGGCTATGTCGGTACAGATAAAGGGATCCAGGAAGGGAGCGATGGAGACATCGGGAGAGGATGCGGAGTTTGACATCGAACAATGGCATCAACTGCTACGTGATAATCGAGGCGGAAAACTGACCCTTACTGTTGTCGCCAAGAAGGACGGACAGTGGAGACAATTCAAGCCTTTTGACATCTTCGTGGATAAGCAGAGGATGAAGGAGTGGGGCGTCACTTATCGCATGGTGGCTCCTGGCTATGAGCTCTATGGTATGCAGGGACTCTTTCAGCGTTGCCTCTCCAACTTTGATGAGTTTGCCATCTATCGCACCACCGAGGTGCCGGGCAGTTGTGTGAATTGTCATACCGCCAATGCCACCAATCCCGATGAGTTTACGCTGCATATCCGTGGCGAGAAGGGTGCTACCTTGATTCGCCATCAGGGCAAGGACGACTGGATGAAGTCGAAGAATCTGGAGGTGGGTGGTCCGATGGTGTTCCCTTGTTGGCATCCATCGGGCAAGTTTATCGCCTTCAGCACCAATGATACGCAGCAGTATTTTCATTCTCAGGCTAAGAAGCGCATCGAGTATTTCGATATGAGCTCTGACATCTTCATCTACAATCCCGAGACGCATGAGGCGATGGTGGATGCTCGCTTTGCCACCAAGGAGTATCTGGAGAACTGCCCTGTGTTTTCGCCAGACGGTAAGTGGCTCTATTATATCACCGCGCCTTTCAGAGATCCGAAGCAGCATTTCCGTGAGAGCCGATATAGCCTCTGCCGTGTGGGCTTCGATGCCAAGACGGGCAAGCTGGGCGAAAAGGTGGATACGCTCATCAGTGCGGTGGCTTTGGGCAAGAGCATCACTTGGCCTCGTCCGTCATACGATGGCAGATATCTGATGTTTACCACGCTGGATTATGGCTACTTCTCTATCTGGCATCCGGAGGCTGACCTATGGCTGCTAGACTTGAAGACTGGCAAGGCTCATGCCCTGGACGCTGCCAACAGTGATGACTCTGACAGTTTCCACAACTGGAGCAAGAGTGGCGGATGGTATCTCTTTACCAGTAGGCGAGAGGACGGTCTGTATACTCGCATCTATCTGGCTAGCGTGGACAGGCAGGGCCATTCTTCCAAGCCTTTCCTCCTGCCGCAACGCCGACCTAGGGAGGACAATCTGCGCCGCATGTATTCATATAATACGCCCGACTTCACGCTGCGCAAGGTGGAGATAGAGGATATGCCTGGGCATATCAACAACCCTAAACGTATGGAATGGCGGGCGGCTAAGTGATGCTATATATAATAAGGTATAAGGAAAATGAAAGATACGAAGAATAATGATAGAAGCCGATGGATGATGGCGGTTGGCTTCATGGCTGCCCTGTACATCTTCTGGCGATATGCCTATCCCTGCGCATTGGCTTATCATGAGCAGATGCAGCTCTTCTTATGGAATGGGGATTATCTGATGGATAGACTGGCAGAACCAGGTGGTGTGGCTCGCTATCTGGCTGAGATGCTGGTGCAGTGCTATAACAATCTGCCGCTGGGCGCCTTGCTCCTGGCGCTACTCATGGGCGGCTTGCAACGGATCACCTGGCTCTTGATGAGAAGGATGGGCTGTAAGGACGGTATGAGATGTTATCTCCTGTCGTTTCTGCCGCCTATTGTGATGTGGGCGATTATGGGCGATAAGGATGTGATGACTACTGTGCCTATGGCTTTGCTGCTTACTGAGGCTATGTTGCTGCTGATGCCTAGTAACATCTTCTCGGCTTGGAGACCTGCCATTATTTATCTGCTGCTATTGCTCACTTTGGGCTATTGGCTAGTGGGACCTATGGCGATATGGGCAGCTGTGGGCTTGGTGGTTTATGCCTTGTGCAGGCAGAAGGATAAGCTGAACTGGGCGATGGGCTTGGTGGCTGTGCTGGTGGTAGGCTTGTTTGTGCAGTTGGATAGTGCCAGAATGTTGCCTTATCCCAAGGCTCGTGTGTTTCGTGGCATCGACTATCTGCGCGATCCTACGGCGTTCTTCCCTCATGAGTGGTATACTTCTGATGTATATGAGCAGATGGAGTATAGCATGTTGGTGCGCCGACAGGATTGGCATGCCATCTTGGACAAGGCTGCTAAGAAGGCTCCGATGGCTACGGCGAGCGAGGCGGCTGTGAAGTTGGCGCAATGGAAGACGGGGGCATTGAGTGATGAGGGGATGCGCCAGTTTATGGCTTCGTATGGCAAGCTGGATCACCCCATCAATATCTGCATGAAGAGTGACCTCTTCTTCCATCTTGGTTTGGTGAATGCTTCTCGCCGATATGCCTTCGAGTTTAAGCAGCTCATTGCCAATGGCAATCAGAGTGGCAGAATGCTGAAGCGTCTTGCCGAGACCGAACTGGTGAGTGACCATGATCAGTTGGCGCGCAAGTATCTCTACATCTTGCATGATGCCACCTTCTATCGCCAGTGGGCGGAGGATGTGCTTCCTCTCACCCGCAGTGTCAAGCTTTTGGATGCTCATCCCCTCTATGGTCCGCTATCCCATAGCTTTCCAGAGAAGGATGTGATGTATTAGCCATCCTACAAGCGGAATCTTTATTCACAAGGGTAGAAAAATTGTGATGAAGTAGTTAGGTTTTGTGATAAAATAAAAATAGTTTTGTTGTTTAGATGTCCTTTCACCTTTCATCTATCTTCTTGCATTTCAGATAGATGAAAGGTGAAAGGACTTTTTTGTTTCTTATAGGTGCTCTAGCCAATTTTCGGGAGTGATGATCGTTTTATCCTTCACATCGTATGTGTTTAGGAAGGAAGCAGGAAACTGAGTATTTGCTCTCTTTGGATTCCATTTCATTTCGAAGAGAGTAAACTGTCCGTCGCTTTCCTCGATGTAGTCTATCTCTTGCTGTTGGTTGGTTCGCCAGAAATAGCTGTTTACATATCTTCCTTCATACTGGTTAGCTTTTATTCTTTCGCTGATAACGAAGTTCTCCCACAAGGCACCAACATCTTGTCGAAGGGCCAAAGGCGCAAAGTTTTGCAATATGGCATTTCGGATACCATTGTCGTAAAAGTAAAACTTCTTGGCTCGTTTCAGTTCTGTGCGCAGGTTTCTGCTAAAACCATTTAGCTTGAAGATGATATAGCATTTTTCTAGCAAGTCTACATATTTTTCCACGGTTTTGCTGTCCGTACCTACTGTCTGTGCCAGCTCATTGTATGAAACTTCGCTAGTAACTTGCAGTGCTAAAGCAGTGAGTAGCTTGCTAAGCAATGCAGGTCGGCGTATACTCTCTAAGGTGAGCAAGTCCTTATAGAGATAACTATTGGACAGATTGTACAAGATGTCTTTTGCATCTTTTGTATGATTGATGACATCTGGGTATGAGCCATAGATGAGGCGATTCTCTAGTGTTTGCTTTACTGTAAGTAAGCCTTGAGATTCGAGTAATTCACCAGTGGACAATGGAAAGAGATGATACTCAAACTTTCTGCCGGTCAGTGGCTCATTGAGCTTGTTTTGTAATTCAAATGAGGAAGAGCCTGTTACCAGTAATTGTACTTCAGGGAAGTTGTCAGTAATCAATTTTAGGGTTAGCCCTATGTTTTCTACTCTTTGTGCCTCGTCTATCATGACAATCTTGTGTTTGCCAATGAGCAATTTTAGTTCTTGGCTATTCACCTGGGATAGCATTTCTTTTACTTCTGGCTCATCACAGTTTAATTGCAATATAGGTTCCGTACGTTTTTCAAGTATCATTTTGAAAAGCGTACTTTTTCCTACTTGTCTGGCACCTATTATAATAATAGCTTTACCACCAAACATTCTGGTCTCTATCGTTTCTTGTAGTTTCCTTCTTATCATTTTATTCTTATGTTTAAATTTTTTGCAAAGGTAATGAAAATATTCGCTAATCCAAAAAATAACACTGTTTTTTTGGATTATAATCCGAAAATTCGTACTGATTTTTTGGATTAGGGACATTTTTGAGCTATTTTTGCCTTGTTAATAGGGTGCCATGTAACTTTAGTTTATACCCAATGTTATGGGTTGTGAAAATTCTTAATCTAGTATCTGTTGCTTGTAGCCCTAGGAGTTGATGATTGTTGTTCCAGAAGCTAATGCCTTTAACTCCTGTTCCTAATGATTGCAAGTCCTAGAATCGCATATCTTTTGGCGACCGCCAAAAGATATGCGGAAGGCATTCTTCTCACTATTACTTACGTCACTTGTAGGCATCAAGCCCTACGCTTGTAATCATTCAGTACTGGGAGGGCAGGTAACAAACCTGCCCTCCCAGTGCATTTTGATACGTTTGATAAAGTATTTGATATATGGCGCAAAGCCTATGTCGGATTATTCTTGTAATTTTGCAACGAATAAACAATTTAATCATATACGAATGAAAAAGAAAAATATCCAGACCCCTGTTTTATTAATGGCCATTGCTGCATGTATGATATCTCACCAGCAAAATGCGCAGGCCGGAGAAAATCCGTCCCTGCAAAATGATTCCGTGCCTTATGTAACCATGCCGGACGTTTCCCCTAAACTCACCACAGGAGATGGAAATCCCCTGCTGGATTTTATGTTTACAGCGGATCCAACTGCAGTAGAATATAATGGCAGAATTTATGTGTACGCAACAAACGATCAGCAACAATATGATTCAATAGGCGGTTACGGAAAAAACTCCTACGAATACATCAAATCTCTGGTGATGATGTCTTCCGATGACATGACAAACTGGACCTATCACGGAATTATTAAAACAGACAGCATCGCCCCATGGATACAAACATCATGGGCACCGTCGATCGCAAAACGTGAGGAAGCGGACGGCAAGACTCACTTCTACCTCTATTTCTCCAATAGCGGGGGTGGAACCGCAGTGCTGACATCCACATCCCCCATAGGACCGTGGTCAAGCCCGCTGAATCATAGTTTGGTAGACACAAACACTCCCGGCATAGCAGGAGAATGCAAAGCCGCTTTCGATCCGGGTGTAGTCATCGATGACAAAGGAAAAGGTTGGCTGACAGTAGGCGGAGGATGTGCTCGCATTATGCGTTTGGGAAAAGACATGATTAGTGTGGATGGCCCGATAAAGCCCATCAGGGCTCCCCATCATTTCGAAGCTAACGAATTAAACTACATCAACGGCACATACGTTTATACTTATAACATAGATTGGCAAGATTTTAGCGACTGGCCTCTCCCGACAGAGAAACCAACCACCTGTTGCATGAGTTACATGACTAGCAAAACTCCGCTGGTAACCAAAAGTTGGAAATACCAGCACAACTATATGAAAAACCCTGGAGATTATGGATTTGACTACAGCAACAATCATACACATCTACACAAATTCCGCGGGAAATGGTATGTATTCTATCACACAATGAGTTTGCAACATAGTTTCAATACAACAGCTGGTTTTCGTAATGTTTGTGTCGATGAAATACAAGTTGACGAGAATACTGTGAATATCCACATGGGTAATCAGACTCTGAAAGGCGTAAAACAGATACAGCCTATGAATCCGTTCATCATCCAGCAGGCCGAAACCACAGCAGCCACACAAGGTGTCAAGTTCACAAATGGAAAAAGCATCGGGGACATGTATGCCGTTACCGTTCCCAACAAGACTGGCATCATTGCTGTCAGAGGTGTGGAATTCAACAAAGTACCTTCCAGTCTGGAAATTAAGGCATCCGGAAACGGAATCATAGAAGTCCGCCGGGATAGGCCGGACGGAGAAGTCATTGCTTCAATCAAAGTCGGTACCCCGCAAATGAAACTCATAGAATCCCAACTTCAAAAGAATATGACAGGCACAATGGACCTCTGTTTTGTCCTGAAAGGAAACAATATCACATTCGACGAATGGAAGTTCAAATGATAACTTCCTGATGACAAGGAGGGTGCATTGCCCATTATGATGCACTCTCCTTAACTTCCTGTACGTATCCCGCGCTGAGGAGACTATGCATGGAAGCTGTGCTATCGTTGGATTCTCTTGTTTGTTTTTGCAACACTAAGATAAGTGAATTCTTCGACATGGCAAAATCCTGGGCCGCTCGGCTCTGCCGCTTGACTTGTTCAAGAACTTTTTGCTGCTCAGGTGTTTTAAAAGTTTCTGAATAAGTTGTGTGTTTATACAATTACAGACCAAGATGTATGCGGAGGTCCCCCTGTGGATTATGCCTTCAGTTCTCATCAATGGATCCGCAAGACTTGCGGCAAGGATATCCGCTTTTTCTGGGACGACAGCGCCTGGATCGTGCAGAACGCCATTGGAAGCCAGAATTGGAACGAATACGCAACTCATATACAAAATCACGGGAATCTAGGGAAAATATATCCGAAAAACAAATACGGAGTGGAAGGCGACACTCCTTCTTTCCTACATGTAACCCCAAATGGATTAAACGATCCGACCGTATGTAGCCAGGCAGGTTGGGGTGGCTATTTCCGATGGGGACTGTCACCAGACAGTCTGACAACATGCTACACAAATGCAGATCCGGCAGTCAGATGCATATCGGAGAAATATGAAAAATACTTCTATCCCGCAATATTCGCCAACTTCATGGCACGTATGGATTGGGCTGCATACGGCAAAGGAAACCGTAACCCGATAGTCATCGTAAATGGTGAAAAGGGATTGAACCCGATTATAATTGAACCAGAAACAGAAGAGGAACTCCAATTAAACGCTTCAAAATCTGTGGATCCGGATAAAGATAAACTGACATTCCACTGGTGGATATTGCCGGAAGCGGGTACTTACACCTCAACGGTAAGTATCAGAGAGGCAGACAAAGCTAATGCCATTCTACGTATCCCCCAGGATGCGGCAGGAAAAGAACTGCATATAATCTGTGAAGTGACAGACAATGGAACTCTGGCACTGACCAGTTACAGAAGGGTCATCATCCGCCCAAAACTTGGCGAGACATTCAACCTTTCTGGGCAGCGATAAACATAACTATAAAGGCAATGTTATCAGAAAAAGATAATTCAGTAATTGATATTTAACATATAACAAATTCCCAGAGAAGGACGTGATGTATTAGGCTCATCTGTATATTTTTCCTCTGTTTTGACCAAACATTTGGGGAATCTGGAACATTTTGGGCAAAAACATTTGGGGAATCTGGAATATTTGTTTATTTTACTTTTCCTGATTTCCTCTTCAAATAGGTTTGATGGTGTATCATTTTCGTTATAATGTTGGCTATCAAACCTATTTGGTACTTCTCGCAAAGTATTTGTTATACCACGCAAAGTCTTTTTCTGCCTTTTCTGTTACTTTTGCCATCAGATTTGAGAAATTCTCAATTTTATAACTGGATTTATTAACTTAATAACAAATTGTAAAGCTTATGAAAAAGTTATTTACTTTGATTGTAGCAGCTTTCATGGCTGTAAGTGTGAATGCTCAGACAGAGACTCCTCTTGTTTTGGGTGGTGGCTGGAATGCAGGTTTTGCCGGCGAGACTGATGTTTATGATTTCACTATCTCCAAGAAGTGGGGAGCAGCAGAGTTTGCCTGCAATGTCAACTCTGCAGATTATCCTAAGTATATCCTCGAATTCGAAGATCCGCTTCCTGCCAACTGCCAAGTAAACTATACTTGGAAGGCTTCTGCTGATGCTGAAGGTGATGCTACTCCTGCTTATGGTCGTGCTGTGGGCGATGGAACTACCAAGAAGTTTGAATTGGTATTCGACCCGGAGCATCCTTACATCGTAGGTGTAAGCGTGCAGCATACCGATGATGAGGAGGTGAACCTGAAGATGAAGAAGCTGACTCTGGTGGGTGCCGACGCTACTGAAAAGAAAATTAATGCCACCTTCACAGGTTGGGCTGGTACTGATAACACAGTTGTTTATAAGGGTGTAGTTTCTTTTGATAAACTGTACCAGCAGCTTGCTATCAATGGCTTGGATGGCAAGAGTAATGTTACAGTCAAGGTGAAACTAGCTGAGCCAACCCCAAATGTTCAGATGTGTGTAGATTACGAGGATAAGACATCTGAGTGGCCTTCATTCAACGGCAGCGATGAGATTACTTTCACCACCAAGGAAGGTGTAGCCATCAAGACCGTGGGTATCCAGTATATCGACCAAGAAAATAATCCTGCAAAGGTTTCTGTGCTCGGTGCCTGGTTGGTTGATACACCTACCGGCATTTCTAAGGTAGAGAATCTGAAGGTTGCTAAGGATGGCAAGTGCTTCAACCTCGCTGGTCAGCAGGTAGGTAAGGGTTACAAGGGCATTGTGATCAAGAATGGTAAAAAGATGGTTATCAAGTAATAGATGAGACGTTTTGCAATGCTCGCATCTCTCCTCATGGTTCTGTGCCTACAAATGGCGGCACAGACCTGGGAAGATGTAAAAGTGGGGACTTCTACTCGCAAGACCCTCACTTATGTACCAAGGAATGTAGAGAAATCACCAGCTCTGGTGATTTCTCTTCATGGTATGAATCAGGACCCTGGGTTTCAGCAGAATCAGACGCAATGGAATGCACTGGCTGATACCGAGGGTTTTATTGTTACTTATCCGCTGGGTAATAACAGAATGTGGGATACCAGCGGTATGGGTGATGTGAAGTTTGTGGAGGCTGTCATGAAGGATATGGAGCTGAAGCATCATGTGGACAAGAACCGCATCTATCTCTCGGGTTTCTCTATGGGTAGCTGGCTGGGGTATCATTGCCTGGAAACTCTAGGCGATAAAATTGCTGCCTTCGGACCTGTAAGCGGTGTGGATATCGGTAAGCAGCCTAGAGCTAACCGCATGGTGCCTATCATGCATATTCACGGAACCGCTGATGATGTGTTCAAATATACGGGCGATCCTTATCACGTGGCTGGCGGTTATCCTAGCATTGAGGAATATGTAAAGAAGTGGGCTGCCTACGAAGGTTGCGATGTAAGCAATCCGCAGGTAATCCGTCCTTATCCTGCCGGCAGCACAGGTCCCAAAGCTACCCGTACTATATATAATAATGTGAACGATGATGTAGAAGTGAATCTTATTTCTATTGATGGTGTGGGACATTGGCATTCTAATGATCCTAACGGGGTAAATTCTACCCAGGAACTGTGGAACTTCTTCAAGCATCATCAGTTGAACCAGCATCCGGTACCTGTGGAAAACCGCAACTATTTCATCCGTTACGAGAGTACTGTGGGCGAGAACCTCTGGGACCGTCAGGCTGTCTACACCTTGCCAAAGGCTTTGGAGAAGGGTGCCAAGTATACGCTGACCATGAAGATGAGAACTTCAGCAGATTGCGCTGAGTTGGGATTCTGGCCTATCTGGAATGCAAGTGCCAACAAGAACCAGTGGGGTGGAAGCGATGATGTGCAGTATCTGGCAGTCTATCATGTAGAGGCTGGCGACTGGAAAACGCTGACCTGGAATTTCACAGCCAACTTCACCTTGGATACCTTCCAGTTTGTATTTGGCAAATATGGTGGTACACTCGATATTGACGACATGGTGTTGGTGAAGGAAGGAACATCAGAGAATCTGATAGCCAACGCCGATTTCTCAGCCCGCAATATTCAGGGCTGGAGCACCAACTGGAAAGGTCCAAGCTATTTTCTTGACAACGAAGCCTATGCATCAACAGGCATCGAGAAGCCAGCTGTGGCAACCATGATGAAATCTGCGGATAAGGCATACTACACTCTTCAAGGTGTGAAGGTTATTCGTCCTACCAAGGGTATTTATATCCATGGTGGTAAGAAAATCGTGATTAAATAACAAACAATTATAAATTTTTTAAACTGAACGAAATGAAGAAATTTTTAACTTTAGTGGCAGCTGCTTTTATGGCAGTCAGCGTGAGTGCAGCTAACAAGGTGCTGAAGATTACTGGCACCACTGACAATCTTGGGGAAACTTATAGTAGACAGTGTTTTATCAACCTTAAGAATCTAGAGAAGGGCAAGGCTTATGTCGTGAAGTTTGATGTGTACACATCTTCTGATACAGAATTTAATATAGGTACCGAGGCTATTGATGATAGCCAAACTGAACATAAGGATCAGTGGAATAATTCTGCAGTGTTTAGCTACACAGATGGGTTGACTATTACTAAGGACAGGAAGGAGGTTGCTGTTCATTTCCCTGGGAAAACAACGGTTGATTGTGCCACTCACAAAGATAAATTAGAGAATTTTGAGTATGCTGCATCTGCTCTTTTGTTGAATATTGGTAAACTGCCTAAGGATGCGATTCTTTATATAGACAATGTTAAAGTGTATGATGAAGAAGATAATCTCCTCTTTTCTGAGGATTTTGAGAATGCAACAGTTGCAGCATATGATAAAACAAAGACTGCTTATTATCTAGGTTGGCAAGTTGGTGCAAACTTTGAGATAGCCGATGAAAATGCTACTTATATCCCATCTGTAGATTTGGCTAATCTTGATTTCTCTAAGAAAGATGCAAAAGCCATTGGTGGTTGGGGTGAAGATTTTAAGTCTGAAATCAAAGATGGCGTTGATGTTATTACCTTTACCAAGCAGGAATATCCTCATAATGTGCAGGTAGATTTCGAAAATGTTTATCCTAAGGGTGCTAAGATTCAGTTAACAATGGAAGCAATGGGGTCTGTTGAAGGCTCCATCAAAGCAGGTTTGCAGAATCCAGATAACTATCGGGGATGTGGCGATTTCGAGGATATCAATTTGACTACCGGCGATCAGACCTTCATAAAGACAGTTACTTGTTCTGGTGATAACGCTAGGCGTCTCTTGCTCAATGTGGGCAATTATAATGGCGAGATCTATATCAAGAGTGTGAAGATTGTGGCTTTAGATGTTCCTGAGGAGACTGTTACCATTTCTCCTTCTGGCTATTCTACATATGCAGCTTATTATCCTGTAGATTATAGTAAACTTGATGATTTGAAGGCATATACGGTAAAACTCAATCCAGAGAAGACCGAAATCGTGATGAATGAAGTTGAGGGCGTTGTCCCTGCTGGTGTCGCTGTCTTGCTGAAGGGTAAGGCTAATACTGATTATGATTTGACAAAGGCTGAAGGTTGGCAGAATGTAACTTCTGACTTGAAGTTGTCTGATGGTACAATTACTTCTACTGACAAAAAAACAGTCTATGGCTTGGCAACAGTAAATGGTCAGGATGGTTTTTATAAGGCATCCAAGGGTAAAACAATCCCTGCTAAATGTGCTTATCTCGAAGTTGCAAACTCTGCTAGTCCGGCAAAATGCTTTAGCTTAGGAGATCATTCTGGTTCTACTACCGGTATCACTTCTGTAAAGAATGAGGCTGCTGGCAACAATGCACCAATGTATAATCTTGCAGGTCAGCTTGTGGATAAGGGTTACAAGGGTATTGTAATCAAGAATGGCAAAAAGATTGTTTTGAAGTAATAGCAAAGCTTTCTTAATATGATCAATAGGAATATGAACTTTTAAAAAAAGAAATAATGAAGAAATACATCAAACCATCTATGGATATTGTTAAGTTGGAGAATGTGAGTCTGTTGGCTGCCTCTGGCTCTGGCAATGAAGTGAATACAAAATTGAATGATGAAACTCCAAGTGATGTTACATTCCATTCTCGTAAATTCAGCCTCTGGGACGGCGCCGAAGAGTAACGAATTAATCTATATAATATAAATAATAAACAAATGGTATAAAAAATCCCAGAATCGCTCTTCCAAGCAGTTCTGGGATTTATTATGGTGATATTTGTCATCAATATCTCCGCTATTATATTTTTTATGTATTGCTCAGATTCTTAATGATTTCCAAAGGTAGCTGGGTAGCTTTGGAAACCTGT
>ENA-OZLN01000231-OZLN01000231.1-human-gut-metagenome-genome-assembly--contig:-NODE-231-length-14942-cov-4.873111_pt1 | contig 14942 bp, 7 predicted proteins | sample MGYA00243863_ERZ653791 | MGnify/ENA primary metagenome ERZ653791 (study PRJEB26926, sample SAMN06164639) | human gut metagenome | biome: ENVO:00009003; feature: ENVO:2100002; material: ENVO:00002003... | reverse complement strand
CCTTTAAAGCGCTTACCTCATGTGTGTTGCTCGCCTCAACCTTACAAGCACACGCACAACAAGAGGCAGCAGGCCAAGACGGCAAAGGCGAAGAGCGCAACGTAATGTTAAATGCTGCAGATGCAAATAAGCCACGTGAGATACAGATAGGTTTGCCCAGCGAAGATGTCAATGTATATGAAAATGGCCTACCCGCCGTTTATTCATCGTCTGTTCACAAACTCTCGGCCCATTGGCGCAACGATGCCAGTCTGGGCAGTACAGGCCTACTTTCCCCTTCAGAGTCGGCTATTACAACGGGCAATATCGCTTATGCCGTTACAGGCTTTACCGACTTTGGTCAACAACAGTTCCATGGCAAGCTTAACTACCGCATGAACCACTTCGGTATGCAGAACTTCGATCTCAACTTTAACGGTGGAATCGGCAAAAATTGGCTCTATAACGCAGGAACGTATCAAAACTTCGACCCCGGTTCGTTCAAACTCCAATTTACCGATTATGCCGACCGCACGCAGATCTATCATGCAGGTCTTACACGCATATTGGGCGAGGGCAAGGGCTACATCTCATTACAGTATAAGCATGCCAATAGCAAGAACCCAGGCAACTTTGCCAATGCAGCACCATTCATTTACGTAGGCGATGGGTCTATCAAGAAGGTGAATGGCTTCGACCCAGGGCGCGACTCTTACGTGCCACGTAATGGGGCTTATACCTACACCGACATTATGAATGGCCAACAGAAGACGTGGAACTTCAATAAGGGCAGTGAAAACCGCTCACACGAGGTGGCACTCCTCTCTAACTATCGTTTCGATAATGGGCTGCAGTGGAAGTTTGATGCCAAGTTTATGTACGTGCCCGTCGCCAATTACGTCGATTTCGGTGGTAGCACCATTAGTGAAGTAACGGCGGCTGATGGCTATACCATCGATGAAAACGGCCAAAATCCGTATGAAGGACTCATTGAAGGCCGTCGCACGTGGTTACACTTCGGCAAGGTGACAAGTGGTATGTTCACCACCGAACTCAACAAGCAGTTTGGCCGTCATGCCGTTCGTCTCGGCCTTAATGAATGGTATTATCACTTGAATTATCATTCATCGTCATTGCAGTGGACAGGTACAGTTGAACGCTATCCGCAGGTGCTTTATAGTATGGCAACCGACCCAACAGACCCCACACAGACGGCTAAGCGCACACAATTCTATGGCTTTAACGAACTCAGTCCAGAGTACACGGTAGGTTCGGAAAATAAGTTGGCCGTTTACTTGACGGATAATTGGAAGATCAACAAGAAGCTAAACCTCTACTATGGTGGTCGCTTAGAGTACTATCGTATGTCGGCCGACCAAATCGCTCAGTCGCGTTTCTCTGGGTTCCATATTGGCGACTTCAATACTTATAATCGCGATGAAAACGGCCAAATCGTAAGCACAGCACATAGTATCCACCCTGCCAATGTCACAAAGAATAAGTTGAACTATGCAGCTACTGCCCAACTTACTTACGATGTGGTAGGAGGCTTTGGTGTCATGGCCGACGGAACGATCGCAACGCGTTTTCCACGTATCAGTGACTATGCAGGCACTGGTCCAACGGCTGAGCAGTACAAGCGCGTGACGATACCTTTGGTGCGCGGTGGTATCTATTACAAAAACAAATGGTTAGACCTCTCGTCAATGGTCACTTACATTGCGAAGTCGAACAATATCGACCAACAAAACCTGACCAAACCTGGTACGAGTGAGGGTAAGACCGTATTGCTTATCTACAATATTCAGACTTTAGGTTGGACCACAACGGCCGAGATTAAGCCTTTCAAGAACTTCTCATTGCACGCGCTCTTCACTTATCAGAAGCCAGTGTATAAGAACTACAATGCCAGCGTAACGTTTAGCGACGGTCAAAAGATGTCGGTGAATGCGAACAATATGATTGTAAAGGAAATTCCACAGATCCTTATCGAACTCGACCCGAAGTATAACATCACGAAGGACTTGAACGTTTGGCTCTCATTCCGCTACTTTGGTAAGACTTACGCCAACCTCCAAGAGGCGCTCTACTTTAATGGCCACTGGGAAACGTTCGGTGGTATCAATTGGAACGTCAACAAGCGTCTCTCACTCGGAGCCAGCGTAGTTAACTTCCTAAACCAAAAGGGAGCGAAGGGTACAATCAGTGGCTCTGAACTCATTAAGAAGGAAGATGCTGGACAATATGCAGGTAAGTATATGAGCGGTAGTTACCTCCGTCCCTTAACCTTTGAGTTTAGCGCAAGCTTTAAGTTTTAGTTCTTTATTTGACGAGTTATTTAGTTAACGAGTTGACAAGTTGACGGGTAAGTTTGCTTTGCTTACCCCTATAAAAGAACAAGAGTAACTTACCTGTTAACTCGTCAACTTGTCAACTTGTCAACAAAAAAATATAAAAAAACTATGAACATCATACAGCAACTCGGCCGTCCAGCTATCGCATTGATGGCTATGGCTATGGCCACAACGGCCGTTGACGCACAAACTGTGCGCGTAAGTACGAACAATACTGACCTCGTGTTGAAGGTTTCGCCCAAAGGTCGTCTTTATCAAGTATATTTTGGCGATAAACTGAAGAACGCCGCCGATTACGATAACCTCACTTGGAACACCTATGCTGCCTCAGACGGCGCAGTAACTACGCGCGGCCATGAAGTCTATGCAGGGTCGGGTAACGAAGACTATTTTGAACCTGCTGTGGCTATTACCCATGCTGACGGCAACATGACCACCTACCTTTATTATAAAGGCGTAGAGACAAAGGCCATTGAAGGTGGAACGGAAACGATCATCACCTTGCAGGACAATAAATACCCTGACACCGTAAAGTTGCACTATGCCGCTTACGACAAGGAGAACGTGATCAAGGCTTGGACGGAGATAAGCCATAACGAGAAGAATCCTGTAACCTTGTGGCGCTATAGTAGCACGATGCTTTACTTTGACGCTTCCAAGTACTTCTTGACCTCTTATCATAGCGATTGGGCAAAGGAAGGACAACCCGAAACGGTACAACTCACCGCAGGAAAAAAGATAATTGACACGAAGTTGGGCACACGTGCTGCCATGCACACGGAACCCTTCTTTGAACTCGGACTGAACGAACCCGCCAAGGAAAATGAAGGCAACGTTGTGCTCGGTACGATTGGTTGGACGGGTAACTTCCGCTTCACCTTTGAGGTGGACAACGTTGGCGGATTGCGCGTCATTCCAGCTATCAATCCGTATGCCAGCGACTATAAACTCCGTGCTGGTGAGACATTCACTACCCCAGAGTTTATCTTCACCACCAGCAGTACTGGCGTAGGGCAAGCCAGCCGCAACCTTCACGACTGGGCACGCCGTTATCAAGTCAACATGGGTATGGGCGACCGCTTGAGTTTGCTCAACAACTGGGAGAATACAGGTTTCGACTTCGATCAAAAGAGCCTGGCAGAGCTGATGAAAGATGCCAAGGACTTAGGCGTTGACATGTTCTTGCTCGACGATGGTTGGTTTGCGAATAAATATCCGCGTAAGGACGACCATGCCGGCTTAGGCGACTGGGACGTAACGCATAGCAAACTGCCTGAAGGTATTCCCGGTCTCGTACGCGATGCCAAGGCAGCAGGCGTGAAGTTTGGCATTTGGGTAGAACCCGAAATGGTCAATCCCAAGAGCGAACTCTTTGAGAAGCACCCCGACTGGGTCATTCAGCAGCCCAACCGCGATACGTATTACTATCGCAACCAATTGGTGTTGGACATTTCTAACCCCAAGGTGCAAGACTACGTGTTTGGCGTAGTAGACCGCATCATGACCGAAAATCCCGATGTAGCTTACTTTAAGTGGGACTGCAATAGCCCTATCACCAACATCTACTCGCCCTATCACAAGGCCAACCAAGGCAATACCTACATTGACCACGTGCGCGGTATCTACAACGTAATGAGTCGCATTAAGGCCAAATATCCTAACTTGCCCATGATGCTTTGTTCTGGTGGTGGCGGCCGTATGGACTACGAAGCGCTGAAGTACTTTACCGAGTTCTGGTGCTCAGACGATACGGATCCCTACGAACGTCTCTACATTCAATGGAGCTTGTCAAAGTTCTTCCCTGCCAAAACGATGGGCTCGCACGTAACGAACTGGAACAAAAAGACTTCTGTAAAGTTCCGTACCGACGTATGCAGTTCATGCAAGTTGGGCTTCGACATCGACCTCAAGCCTTTGAAGGGAACAGACGATTACACCTTCGTACAACAAGCTGTGAAGAATTGGTCACGCTTGAAACCCGTCATTCTTGACGGCGACCAATATCGCCTCGTTTCGCCTTACGAAACGGACCATAGTGCTTTGAACTACGTGTCGAAGGATAAGAGCCACGCTGTACTCTTTGCCTACAATCTCCACCCCCGCTATAAGGAGCCACGCCTCTTGAAGGTGCGCATGCAAGGTCTTGACCCCCAACGTCAATATACAGTAGAGGAGATCAACCTTATGCCCGGCACACAGTCGACTTTCGACTTTAATGGCAAGCGCTTTAGTGGCGACTACTTGATGAAGGTAGGATTAGACGTGCTTACTCCCGATGAGGGCACAAGCCACGTATTCGAATTGAAATAGTGATTTTAAGGTAACATAGAAAGATTGTCGTGCATTAGGGTAACAAAATATAGACAATCGTGTAAGAAATGAGTGTGAACGATGAATACAAGCATTTTTCTCAAAAATGTACGTATTCATCGTTCTTTTTTAGTTCGTCTCTACAAAAACCTCTACAAGCGAATCAGCGGATTACGCTATAAAACCCTTACGTGTTTTTACCGCCGAAGATTTTTGTTTCATGTTTCATTTTTAGTATCTAAACTATTGATAATCAATGCGTTAATCCGCTGAAACATAGCAGTCCGATGTTTCATTTTTAGTTTCATAGTTTCACTTTTCATTAGGTGGGGAAAATAGCGCATTGACTACAAAGAAAAAAAACACTGTGGGAGCGCTTTAAAAACACTGTGGGAGCGATTCAAAAACACTGTGGGAGCGATTCAAAAACACTGAGGGAGCGTGATTGCGCTCCCTCAGTGTTTTTTTATCTGTTCCAGTACGTTGCAAAAGTGAAACATGAGTGAAACATAAATGAAACATTCAACGTATATGTTTCATATTGTCAACACCTTGATATTCAAAATGTTACGAACATAAATGAAACATGAAAGTTAAAATGCCCCTTTTAATTACGTATATATAGAAAAATCGGTATACCGCAATTTAACGCCCTTTTTTGTTTGTGGGCGATGCTTCCCATCCTGTGGGCGATGCGTCCTCACTTGGGGGCGACGCGTCCTCGCGTCGGCATACTTGTTGGCCGCCGTCTTCTGAATGCTATTCAGCGCATAGCCCTTAACGCTCGCGTCGAGTCGGTGAAGTCTTGTATCGTCGTCTTTAAGCCATTAATAGTACTAATGGATTGGTTTATATTTGATATTTTATCTGAGAACCGATAAACTGCGCTTTTTGCCTCTTCTATGGTTTTAACGACCTCCTTTGTAGAAGAGCTATAAACCCTAACTGTTCTTTCCCGTCAATAGCGAGCCTTAAGTTGAATTTTATTTCTTTTGAAGCCATATATTTATTGAGTTTTTACTTGGTTAGTAAATTATAAAGTCACACCTTTGCGAAACTAATACCTTTTGCGATATGGAAAGCGAACAAAAGCCGAAAGAGATCAAAATAGAATTTACTTGCGAAGTGAAAGAGAAACCACTCTCTCCAAAGTTGCAAAAGCGAAAGAAGAGAGCAGATGCGGCTGAAACATTTTTTAGCCTCATCGTGGTAATACTTTTAATACTTATCCCTTATTTTGTTGTGTCCACTAACGATTGGACAGACGCACAGTACACGTTATTTTTTACGTTATTGGGCGCGTTATGCTTTTCAATTTGCGCGGTGCGTCTATGCCATTTTATATATAAAAACCCTACGCTTAAGAAGGAAAGAGGAAACGACTTCTTCCCCTCGGATTATTTCTTTTGAAGCCATATATTATTGAGTTATGAAAAGCGAACAGCAATAGCACGTACCATTTGGCTTCCGCCTTATTATTGATCCTTCAACCCCTTCATCAAGCTAACAAGCCGCTCACGCGTCTCGTCTTTACCGACTGGTGGCACGTGGGCGGCTTGCGTTGTGTGTGAAGTGGCTTCGTTATCCCAAGGTAAGGGCAATAGCGTTTTGGGGGATACAACACCAATGATATATCTTATGGGCAATCATTGTATCAAATTCTTTCCAGTTTTGCAAATATTGGAAAGGATTTGATGATTTTTGAATGCTTAGACTTATGCAAACCCATTTCACCAGTATGAAGTGCCAATTTGGCATTTCAAAATGCCTCCAATCACGTCCATCATTCTTTATCACATTGTCCTCTTCTGTTGCATAGCCAAGAGCATTTACAGCGCCATACCATATGATGTCTTTGTCTATGATAGTTGTGCACACGGAAACCTCACGGAATTTTCTGTTTCTTACAAGCTCTCATTGTATAATAATAAATCCAGATATCGTTTCCCAAAGATTTGATGGCGAATCTAATCCTTGCTGCTGGCGGCAGAGGCGGAATCTGTACAAGTGGTGGCGGTTCTACTAGTGAACTTACCAACTGGGACGGCACGAAAAAGCAAACAGGTTGGGGTAATAGTAAATGAAGCCATGATTTCACATTAGGTGAGAGGTTACTCAGACAACCAGATGGTAAAACAGTCTGGTTGTTTTTTCTATGTTCAAAGCCATATACTCATTATTTTATTATGCTTCGTGACTGCTTATTGCAGCCTTTCATCTCACTGCGTGGGAAATGTAGCATTCGATGAGTTTCAGCAATTTTACCTTTCTTTCACTCGAAAAATCATTTGATGAGCGTGATGGTTGAGCAGGTTTAGGCGACATCTGGAATGGTGCAATCTTTATCTATTGATGTTTATACTCAGTGCCACAATCATCACAATGAAAATGGTCATTTGAATTACTCATTAGTTTACCGCATTTGTAACAATAATACTCATGCTTCTCCCAGTGTCCTAAATCGTTTTCAACAAACAGTCGCAATCTGTCTGATATATATCCACCTGTCATATGTAGATGGCTTATTCGCAGTCTAAAGTTTTCTGTTGAACAACAAGCTCCGCATTCGGGACAAATATACTGTCCATTTGGACATTGCTTTGAGTCGCGGCTATCAATAGTCGCATTACACTTTTGCTTATTGAAACAGTGGTTGAGATATACAATAAATCCCTTCTTTTTACAATTGTCATTGGTGCAGGAAAATTCAGTAACAGCCCTTGACGTGAAATTTGTTATACCTGATGGCTTCATCAGTTTACCGCATTCACGACATTTTAGATGCTCGTAAAACTTGGCAAAACTCTTCAAATAGGATGAAAGAATGATGTAATGGCCGAATTTAGTTCGTTTCCCATTTTTATTTATGTAGTCGGGGGATATTCCCAAAATACGCATAAAATCAAGAATCGTGTAATACTCCCATTCATCATCTGTGCGATACCTTACAGGCGGGCGAAAGCAAGGCTTGTTGCCACACCAATAAAAAGCAAGACCGTGATAATTGTCCACTTTGTCTGAAAGACGGCATTCGCAGAATTCTTCTTGATCTTCTTCTTTGGTTTCAAATCCGACAAAATTGTTTAGACCATTATATTTAAAATTGAATGGTCTTGCTATTGCAAAAAGTTCAGCCTCGTAAGCTTCATCAAAATAGTAGGAGACCCCATTGGGCTCACTTACCATTTGGTATTCATCCTCCTTGTATGTTATTTGTATCTGCTGGATGGCGCGGGCATAGTACTTATTATTGTATTCTTTTATATTGCCATATTCATCAACCATCTTCTGAGGAATGAAAACCCTAAGTCTGCTATCTTGTATATTGCTGATGATGCCATTGAAATAGCTATTACGTTTCCAATTGCTTCTATTGTCAGGGAGTTCATTTACCACCCATCTGCCAGAACATTGAGTAACAATACTTCTAATGCCAATCCACTCGTCCGTATCTTTTCTACCTTCAAGCAACTGAAGCATAACATTGTTATCCAAAGTCTTTGTTTGGTCTTTCTCACGCAATTTAAAATATGTAAAAGCAATTTCCAGAGGGAAGCATATCGGCCTCTCTCCATTGGAAATGAGATTATAAAAGGATTCTGCCGTGTGATGGATTTTTCCCTCACTCATAGACTTGAAAAGTTTCTTGACGATCTTTATCTGTAGGTACGGTGGCAGGATTGCAAAGACTTCTGTCAAAGAAGCCGTCGATGTTGTGGTCTTAGAATGAACTGCCCACCATATCACGGCTAGTCTTTGATTAATATTATTTGTTTTTTTGAAGTTCTGTATTTGGCTCGTAAAACTTGTTTCCCAATTTCGCCGTGTATAGTAATCACTATCGCCACCTGGCATGTTGGCTGTCATAAGTTCGGTCAAGAGAACAGCAAGCGCAACATTTTCGTCGGTAATTTCCATTGATTGTAATCTCTGCGCAATCAGCTGGAACAAATTAACCTCAGTCGTTTCCAGGACTTTTGCATGTGTTCTGTTTTTGAGCGACGGTTTATTATACCATCGCTCCTTGTCTGCATACACTCCATTAAGGGAAATTGCGTTGATGATAATCTCTACAATATTCTTTGGTAATGACGTGATAACATCATGCTCAAATAAAATCAGTAAGTCATCGACCGACCTGCTGTTGACGTAGTCGTCCCATTCTGAAGAACACTGACCATCTGGGATCAACTTCTTCAGGTCTTTAAGAAAAGCACTATTTTCCCTTTCAGGATATCGAGAGTAATACCCTTTCTTTCCTTCTTCCAAAGGTGTACCGTCAAAGAATTGACAGAGTTGGATAGTCCCCACCACCTCTTTAGCTCTAGCAATAACAATGTTTGCAAAAACTATGCTGTGGTCAAACAAATCAGGTTCGTCACTAACAAATTCTTTCAATTTTCCATAACCCCATTGCGAAACAATTTGTTTCGACAAGGCTAATGCTTCATCTGTCGTGAGCCAAGTATGAAAACCAGTTGATACCTCAGAAAGCACACCTATGGAGTGGGTTTCTCTCAATATGGGAATGAGTTCTTGTTTAATTTCCTCTATCTCTGCTTTTTCATAGACTGAGCTATAATGCTCATATGCAGAGAAGAAATCAGACTCTATCCTGTAGGGAGAATTTAGGTTGGTGCGCAACAACTCTTTGAGTCTATCCTTTATCAATGGTAGCAATTTCTGCCTGTAAGGGTTAAGGAATTCTTCCCCCATAACCTTAAGTTGCCTAATGTCATCAACCATTTGCCAGTATTTATTCTCTTCAATAGCTTTATCAATAATTGACGAGATTGACAATACCAATTCCTCTTTAAAAGACAAGAAATCCTCAGTAGCCAAGTTGTTGAGATAGGTGAAGAAATCGTTTCTTCCGTAGTCATTATACTGTTTCCCGACAAATGCTGTCAATTCCTTTTTGAAGCGATTCTTTTTCACCGAAGCCAAACATTTGGCTATTTCCTCTTCATACTGCTTGGAAGTTAAGTGGAGATATGACCATAGTTTGCTGACAGCATTTTGTTTGTCGCGGTCAACATACATCCCCGTCCTCCTTCTGTGTTCACTCGAAGCTTTTAATTCATCTTCGGATATATCCGAATGAGTGGACAATTCTTCAAACACCTCGTTAATTTTTCCATCCACCAACATCTCGATGTGCTGTTTCGCATACATCACACATTCGTTAGGGATATACTCAAATGATTTTTCAACCTCTTGCCAGTCAGAGAGCGTACTATTGTCGTTAAGTTTCTGTTCCAGCCATTTCTGTACAAGGTCTGTATCGTCAAAATATCTAACAATGGTTGGATATGTTTTCAATACAGCCAGCCGTTCTTCATCAGTAAAAATAGAGAGAAGTGACAGCCAGATGTGCTTATCTTCTGTTGAGAACTGTCGATCAAAGATATATCGATCTTTGGAGTATTCGTTCTGTTTGTAATGGCCTACAAAGAACTTAAAGTGTTCAGACGTTTTTTCTGGGGAACGCTCTGCATCCTCCTCAATTATGTGTCTCACCTTATCTGCAACCATACCTAAAGGTTTGAAGGTATGCGTATAGAGATTTATTTTTCGATTGTCTTTATACTCAATACACTCATGGTCTCCGTAATAGGACAATGCTAACTGTGCATCCTCATCTGACTTGGTAATGCGCCTGACATTTACAGCTCGTTTTTTGCCGTTGTCCTGCTTGTCCACCTGAAAAACAACAATCAGCCCTTCTTTCTTGGCTTCATCCTCAATGAAACTCGCAGAACAAACATAAAAGTCTTGGTTGTATTTAGGTGACGGCATATTACAGTTGTTAGACGCAATGAAGCCGAAGTCCTTATTTGTATCAAAGAACTTCACCGCACCTATAAAGTATTTATCTGCTCCGTATATCAGTTTCATAATATAAATTTCAAATTTTATTTCATACGCCTAACAGTTTCCTTGAAACCTTCACAATGCTTATATAACAGACCTTCCCGGTAAGTGACATTTGACCCTAAAGTGCAAATGCTCCACACTTCTTTAACAGCATAAAGGATCCTTTCGATGCTTACCTCAGATGGAATTTCATTATTCGCAGTCAGATAGCCACTAAGGTATTTCTCCGACGGGTTGCCTATGCCCAATCGCTCGCATACCAGCCATGATACCGACTCAGCCTCGAACTCTTTGGCCGCATGTGACAGATTTCGAACCTGCCATTTCTCCCATTCATTAGGAGCAATAAGGTGCTGACAGAAAAGGTGACCAAGCTCATGGCAGATACTTGCAAAGCATTCTCCCTTCTGTGCATTCTTATTGATGCTCAACAGATAGTTCGCTCGCCAATTTATATTTTTGTCTTTGCCTACATGTAAGTTGATGGAGTGTGAATGATTTGCCAACAGTTCTATCCTAGCTGCATAATTAGCTCCAGCGACAAACGATGTGTCTATAGCAATACCATGTATAGATAGCCTATCGATAGTTGCATTTAGAACTTCATCAGATACATCTTTTCGCGTCTTGTATGGAGCTGCAATTTCTTCCAGAATCTCATCGTCCGATTTCCAGAATAGATCTGTCTTCAGTGGATAAGTATCGTTGATTTCAAATAAAAAGTCCACAGGACCGAACGGAACCAGCACAATCAGCGGGCGTGCATTTGGCTTAATTCCTCGATCATATTTATTCCGCCACTCTTTTTCAGACAGCACATAACGTGCACCAGGACGTTGCATCTCCACTAACATGGCATTATAAGGAGCGAGATGACGGAAGCGCGAACACGCTTTCATCACTGTCAAAAAGTTTTCACTCGAACGATATGCTTTTACATTTCGCCAAAGTGAATCGAGATTAGTCTCTAAATTACTGCCATTGTTTGTTGTAGCGCCCATATTTACTCCTACTTAATCATTCCTCTTACTTTATAGTCATATAATTCATTGAACCATACTCGCTTGAAAGCAGCATTGGTAGCTTCTTCCGTAAGCTTATTATAGAGTTCCAGCTTCGTGTTGATGAAGTTAAGGAGTTCTGAGTCCACATCCTCATCAAACTTCGAGCGTACATCATCACGAGCATTGTTAGGGTTGAAATAGCTCATCAACTCCTCATTACTTTCAACACGCTCTCTCATTCGCAGTAAATCCACTCGGTCTTCCTCTGTCAGTTCTACATCGTATGTATCGTTAAGCACCTTTATGATATTGCTCAACCAGTCGTAGTCATCTTCTGGAGCTGTGGTTGGCTGTCCGGCACCCATACCTTTCATGAAGGTGTCTCCACTCTGCAACGAAAGATTCTTCATTCCCTGATACTTCACTTTGTAACTGTCAAGTTCACTTTCCTTTAGCACATCATAAGGCAGATTCTCCGAAACGTATGGCAGTTTCTTTGCCAGCGAGAATGAGAAAGCAGAGAGTTTCTCCAACTCAGCATCAGTGAATGTAATGATCTGACTGAGGAACGTGAAGAGTTTGTTAAAGGTCTTGCACAACTTACGGAATTTGTCGCAAGCATCTTTATCAAGCTGTTTAACTGCACGGTTACAAACCTTGTCAAGTACAATATTCACTTTGTCCTTGTCATCGTCTTCGAACCAGTATTTTGCAAACTCGTCAACTTCCTCCTGTGTATAGACATTAAACTCTGCCAGTTTGCTCTTTACATCGTACAAGGTGTTGGGGTCGGTTTCATCCTCTTCCATCATCTTGTTCTTGTTGTAATACTCCTGGAATGCCTTCCTTATAGCATCAGGATCGTTCACAAAGTCAAGCACCATCGTTGTGTCCTTACCTCGCTTGCAGCGATTCAAACGCGAAAGAGTCTGTACGGCATTAGCCCCGCCAAGCAGCTTGTCAACAAACATGGTCTGCAGCAATGGTTCATCGAAGCCTGTCTGAAACTTATTGGCAACAATCAAGATGCGATATTGTGGCATTTTCAATGCTTCAGGAATGGAAAGGTTTCCTTCCAGTCCATTCATTGATTTTTCTGTATATTCTTCGTTGGTTTCGCTATCCTTAACTGTACCAGAGAAAGCCACAAGACAGCGATATGGCAGTCGCATCTCCTGCATGATGCTGTCGAACTTCAATTTATAGCGCACAGCGTGAAGACGTGAACGAGTTACGAGCATGGCACGAGCCTTACCTTCCAACTCATTCTGTGTCTGCGATGCAAAATGCTCAACCATGATGCGAGACTTCTTCTCAATTGCAGCATTCTGCAAGTCCACGTATGAAGTCAGCAGTCGCACGGTCTTCTTCTTGTCATATTCCTTATCTGCAAATTCCTTCTTGCGTACCAACTTATAGTATCGGGAGAACGACATATAACCTTTCAGCACGTCAAGAATAAACTCCTCCTTGATGGCTTCTTCCATGGTATAGCAGTCGAATGGGTCTTTTGATCCATATTCTCTTTCACAGAAAAGTTCTATGGTTTTACCCTTTGGCGTTGCAGTAAATGCAAAGAATGACACATTCTGCTTGTCACCTTTTCGTTTCATCTCTGCCTCAATCTTCTCGTTGAGAGTCATTTCCTCGTCGTTCTCTTTTTCATCCTCGCCATCAAATTTCTCCGCTTCGGCGAGAGAAAGGGCTTTGCGCATTTGTCGAGCATTTTCTCCACTTTGAGAAGAATGTGCCTCGTCAATAATGACGGCATATTTCCTGTTAGGATATGGCGCAATGGCATCCGAAATGAAAGGGAATTTCTGTATAGTTGTAATAATGATACGACGACGTTTCTCAATGGCATCCTGCAAATCCTTACTGGTGTGACCGTCGGCATCGGGTGCGTCACTAATAGTCCACACTTCGCCATCCACCTTGGCAAACTGCTTCACATTACGCTTCATCTGCTCATTGAGTACACGACGGTCTGTGACGACCAACACACAATCAAAGAGTGCGCGGTCGTCAGCGGCGTGCTGGTAGAGGTTGCTTAACCTGAATGCCAGCCATGTGATAGTGTTCGATTTTCCTGAACCAGCCGAATGTTGTATGAGGTAGCGATGTCCTGCCCCTCGCTCTATCACGTTTTTCACCAGTTTATGTACGGCTCGTCGTTGGTGGTAGCGTGGGAATATGAGAGCTTCGCTTACCTTTTCATCAAACTTCCGTTTCTTATCGTCATAGTAACGTTCCTTTTCGACTTGCACAGTAATAAAGTTTTGGAGCAAGTCCATCAGATTATCGCGACGTAGAACATCCTCCCAAATATAGTAAGTGGCGTAACCCAACTTAGCTTGCTTACGTTTTTTCAGTTCCTCTGGGTCGTCAGTGCGATTCTCAAAGCATTGGTTGAATGGGAAGAAGCGTGTATCGTCACCTGCCAAACGTGTTGTCATGAACGCCTGTTCTGAACCTACAGCGAAATGAACCAGACAGCGTTTGAATTGAAGCAGTGTTCCATCCTTGGCTGGGCGGTCAGTCATATACTGCTTGATGGCATTATGATGAGTCTGGTTGGAGAGCGTATTTTTTAACTCAACCGTAACAATGGGGAATCCATTGAGGAAGATAGCGAGGTCAATACGCCACATTTTGTCATCACTAAACACCAATTCCTGCGTGATTGCTAATCGGTTGGCACGATAAAGCACATCGTGTTCAGGTGTATTGTTGTTGGCTGGTTTGAAGTATGCCAGACTGAACTTCATGCCACGTCCGCAGTCAATAGTTTCTTTGTCGCGCAGTAGCGTGAGTGTACCTTGTGGCGTATTCATGCCATTGAGCACATGATCTTTGGTAGCTTTCTTTTGGGCTGCAGCCATTTCCGATTTGATACGAGTAAGAATGTCTCTCTGCATCGCCGTCTCGTCACCCTCGTATTTTTCGGTAAGCCACTTGCGATAGTTGTCGCCTTGCGATGCTTTTAGGAAAGCAAACAATTCCGACGGCATAAGACAAGAATCCCTGTCATACTCCGTAGGACTGACCTCATGGTATTCCATCTGGTCGGTCACGTTGCCACTCGCATCCACAATAGGTTGTGAACATAGATACTCAACAATGCGCTTTTGCATATATCTCTCGTCTGGAGTTCCTGGCATATCTTTATTAGTTTAAACGTTTTCTTCTTTGGGCTTCCACTCACGCAAATCAATCTTGCCTGTCACGGCTTCCGTGATTAGGGTCGATTTGTAGGATTTGAGCTCGACGATTTGAACAGTTATTTGGTCGATAGTTTCGTCAATCATTGAGGTTTTATCATCTAAATAGTTTGCAATCATGATTTGCTCATTAAGCGATGGCATTGGAGCTGTCTCTTATACACATCTCCGAGCCCACGAGACACTGAGCGATCTCG
>ENA-OZLN01000206-OZLN01000206.1-human-gut-metagenome-genome-assembly--contig:-NODE-206-length-15704-cov-6.491597_pt1 | contig 15704 bp, 12 predicted proteins | sample MGYA00243863_ERZ653791 | MGnify/ENA primary metagenome ERZ653791 (study PRJEB26926, sample SAMN06164639) | human gut metagenome | biome: ENVO:00009003; feature: ENVO:2100002; material: ENVO:00002003... | reverse complement strand
ATACGAGATCGCTCAGTGTCTCGTGGGCTCGGAGATGTGTATAAGAGACAGATCGTATACCGTCTGCAAAGATGGATGGACAGTGTGCCTGGTCAGACCTTTCTGAACTATGCTTACAGTTGGGGTGCTTCTGTCGTTATTGCTGGTGCGTTGTTTAAGTTGACCCACCTGCCTGGAGCTAATTTCATGATGTTCCTTGGTATGGGAACCGAGGTTGTGGTATTCTTTCTTTCCGCCTTCGACCGTCCTTTCGACAAGACTGCTGACGGGCGAGATATCCCTACTCATGTGACTGAGGAATATCTCGAGACAGGTAAGGTGACCTATGAAGAAGGACGTGTCGTTTCCTCTCAGGCTTCACCTGTTGGTAATGTTCAGCCTTCTGTCGTTGTCGTAGGCAATCCTCAGACCTCTTCTTCTGCATCAACTATCAGTATGGCAGATTCTGAGGTAAGCGATTCTCTCGAGAAGCCTGTTCAGACAGTGGCCTGTGGCAGTGATGATAGCATGCAGCAGTCTGTAGCCAATGGTGTCTGGATAGGAAGTCAGCAGAATACTACTCCCGAGATGGCCGAGGCTCAAAGCAACTATGTGGAAGAGTTGAAGAAGTTGGTAGAGACCTTGGAGAAGGTGAATGAGCAGAGCAACCGACTTACTCGTGACAGCGAGGAGATGGAGAATCTGAACCGTACTCTTACCGGTATCAGTAAGGTTTATGAAATGCAGTTGAAGGGTGCCAGTCAGCAAATTGGCACTATCGACCAGATAAATGAGCAGAGTCGCAAGATGGCTCAGCAGATAGAGCAACTCAACAAGATCTATACTCGTATGATTGAGGCGATGACTGTCAATATGAGGGCAGCCGCACCCCATGTGAGTGAAGATTAAAAAGCATAGAGATACGAACTCTCTCTACGGACGAAGAGGGAGAAAACAAGTGAAATAAGCAAATTAAAGAATGGCAATAAAGAAAAGACCTATATCGCCTCGCCAGAAGATGATCAACCTGATGTATCTCGTCTTGATGGCTATGCTGGCATTGAACATCTCGACCGAGGTGCTCAATGGATTTTCTATAGTAGAGGAGAGTCTGAACCGTACAACAGCCAACTCTTCTGCCGAGAATGCTGCCTTATATAGTAATTTTGCTGATCAGATGAAGCAGAATCCTGCCAAGGTAAAGGCATGGTTTGAGAAGGCGACACAGGTTAAGGAAATGAGCGATTCGCTCTACAACTTTGCCCAGCAGCTGAAGGAAGCCATCGTGCGTGAAGCTGATGGAAGCGATGGAGATGTATTGCATATAGAGAATAAGGATAATCTTGAGGCGGCAGGTATAGTGATGCTGGCTCCTGGTTCTGGTAAGGGTGGCAAATTATATCGTGCCATCAACAGCTATCGTGATCGTATATTGATGATGGTCACCGATGAGCATCAGAAGAAAATCATCCAGAGCAATCTTTCTACCCGTGTGCCTAAGGATGCAAAGAATTTGGGCAAGAACTGGCAGGAGTACATGTTTGAGAATATGCCCGTGGCAGCAGCCGTTACTTTGTTGTCTAAGTTGCAGAGCGATGTTCGTTATGCTGAGGGTGAAGTGTTGCATACCTTGGTTTCCAATATCGACATGAAAGATATAAGAGTCAACAAGCTTGACGCCTTTGTTATTCCCGAGAAGACAACTCTTTATCCTGGCGAGCGTTTCAATGCCAACATCGTGATGGCAGCAGTCGATACAACTCAGCAGCCTGAGATCTATGTCAATGGAGTGAGAGTGAATACTGCTCATGGTCAGTATTCGTTCACAGCAGGTGGAGTTGGCGAGCACCAGTTTGGTGGCTATATCCTGATGCAGAATGCCAGAGGCGATGTGATGCGTCGAAACTTCCTGCAGAAGTATACTGTAATTCCAGCACCTAATACTGCCACAGTGGCAGCAGATATGATGAATGTATTGTATGCAGGTTTCCATAATCCTGTCAGCATCAGTGTGCCAGGAGTTCCTGCCAATGCTGTATCTGCAACCATGACAGGTGGCTCGTTCATATCTAAGGGCAACGGACGTTTTGTGGCAGTACCATCAGCAGTGGGTAAGGACGTGACGATACATGTTACTGCCCGTGACAAGGGGCAGACGAGAACGATGCCTCCATTTGTATTCCATGTAAGAAAACTACCCGATCCAACAGCTTACTTGGCTTTGGGTACCAACCGCTTCCGTGGTGGCGCCTTGTCGAAAGCTTCCCTGATGGGCGCTTCAGGTATTCATGCGGCAATTGATGACGGATTATTGGATATTCCTTTCCGTGTATTGAGTTTTGAGACTGTTTTCTTCGACAATATGGGTAATGCAGTACCTTTGGCTTCGGCAGGAGCCAATTTCTCTGAGCGTCAGCGTGAGGAGTTCCGCAGACTGTCGAGAAACCGTCGTTTCTATATCTCTCACATCAAGGCTGTGGGGCCTGATGGAATTACCCGTAACCTCCCTGCAGCCATGGAGGTGATTGTGAGGTAGAGAAATGCAAAGAGTGAAGAATCTTATTGTTTAGAAATAAAGATATTATAATGAGAAAGATATTTTTGTTATTGATGCTTGCGGGGCTGACAATCGGTGCGAATGCCCAGCCAGAAGCTCGTAGACAGGCACAGCAGAAAGCCAAGCAGCAGTCGAATGCCAACAACATGACGACCCGTGCGCAGATAATGTTCCCTACATCGGCCACCATGGGCGACGATGTGGTATGGAGACGTGATATCTATCGTGAGCTCGACTTAAATGATGATGCCAATGCACCATTGTATTATCCTGTGGAGCCTGTCGGTGGTCAGATGAATCTCTTTACCTATATGTTCAAGCTGATGTTGAGCGGTCGTGTTCGTGCCTACCAGTATCGCTTGGATGGTCATGAGAGTTTCAACTACGAAGATCGTGTTGTACCTAAGGCCTTCATGGATAATTATCACATCTATTATGAGCGTAAGAATGGAGCTTTGACACTCGATGACAGCGATATTCCTTCTCGTGAGGTAAAGTCTTACTATGTGAAAGAAGCCACATACTACGACCAGCATACCGCCACATTCCATACCAAGGTAATCGCCTTGTGTCCTATTATGACACGTGAAGACGATTTTGGTGATGCCGGAACCAAGTATCCTCTCTTCTGGATGAAGTATTCTGACCTTGCTCCCTATCTCTCCAAGCAGCAGATCATGACGAGCAATCTCAATAATGCTGCCATGATGAGTATAGACGATTATTTTATCAAGAACCAGTATAAGGGCAAGATATACAAGACGACCAATATGTTGGGTAAAACCTTGGCTCAATATTGTCCTACCGATTCAGCTCTGAGCAAGGGGCAGAAGAAGATAGAGTCAGAGTTGGCTGCCTTCGAGAAGAATATCTGGGGCGATCAGGCGCGCAAAGATTCTCTTGACAGTATTGCCAATGCCGACAAGAAGAATGCGAAGGGCGTGAAGGGTGTGAAGAAGAATCGCAGAAGCAGAACTTCTGGTTCTTCGTCTACAGTCAAGACCCGTCGTCAGCGCAGTTCTGGTTCGTCAGGATCCAGTACAGCCCGAGTTTCGGTTCGTCGTCAGCGTCATTAATAATAGGTTTATAATATAAGGTATGAAGAAAGTATTATCATTTATTGTGTTGGCAGTTTCTGTCCTCTTTGCTAATCCTGCTCAGGCACAGATTAAGTTAGGTGTGAAGGGTGGCTTGAATGTCAGCAATTTGAAATTGGACGATGACATGTGGACGGCAGATAACAAGGCTGGATTCTTCATTGGTCCGATGGTGAAGGTGACTGTGCCTGTTACAGGCTTAAGTTTTGACGTTGCTGCTTTATATGATCAGAAGGAGGCAAAGATGCATTGGGCTGATGATGTGGTTGGCGGTGACCTTAGCCAGACAACCACCATCAAGCAACAGTATATCGATATACCTGTCAATGTGAGATATGGAGTTGGATTAGGTAGCTTGGCCAACGTCTTTGTTTTTGCAGGTCCACAGTGGGGCATCAATGTTGGCGACAAGAACTTCAAGTGGGATGCCAGAAGCAGTTATTCCCTCCGAAAGGCTACATTCAGTGTCAATGTAGGTGCTGGTGTTACCCTCTTCAAACATTTGCAAGGTTCGGTGAACTACAACATCGAGTGCAACAAGTCGGGCGAAATGGACACATCACGCACCAATCACAAATGGGTGAAAGGCCGTAACAATACCTGGCAGATTTCTCTTGGCTATTGGTTCTAAGCATAGGAGATACATATTAAAATATATAAAAGCAGATACCTGATGTTGGGTATCTGCTTTTTTATTGTTACCTTTGCAGGGTATGAAGTATGTCGATGTCATATTGCCCTTGCCGCTACCTGGCATGTTTACCTATTCTGTCCCCGAAGGGATGGAAGGGTGTGTTGTTTTTGGTAAACGGGTGCTTGTGCCATTGGGCAAGAGCAAGAAGTACATTGCTATGGTGGTAAAGGTGCATCAGGAGAAGCCGTCCTTTAAGGTCAAGCCGATAGAGCAGGTGCTGGATGCTACTCCCACACTTCTTGACCGACAGTACAGGTTATGGTCGTGGATATCCAACTATTATATGTCACCTTTGGGCGATGTATATAATGCCGCAATGCCTGCAGGCATGAAGTCTGCAGAGAAGTTCAAACCCAGGATGGAATTGTATGTGGAGCTTACGAGCAAATACCGCAACGAAGCTTCCCTGCATGTGGCTCTTAACATGTTGCAGCGTGCCCTGAAGCAATCTAAAGCCCTTACTACATTTCTCAGCCTTTCCCATTGGGACAGTCTTGAGAACGATACGCCTCGCGAAGGCATCAAGAAGGTCACCAAGGAAGAGCTGATGAATGAGGCTCATTGCACTTCTGCCATCGTCAAATCGCTCATCGACCGCGACATCCTCTTTACTTACGAGGAGGAGGTGGGACGACTGAATACCTCAGGTGAGAGTCACTTCGAGCAGATCAAACCACTTTCCATAGCCCAGCAGGAAGCTTACAACAAGATTCTCCTTCAGATGATGAAGAAAAATGTGGTGCTTCTTCATGGCGTGACTTCGAGTGGCAAGACCGAGGTGTATATCCACCTCATCAAGCAGGCTCTTGACAATCACAAGCAGGTGCTTTATCTTCTGCCCGAGATAGCTCTCACGGTACAGATCATGGAACGTCTGCACAAAGTTTTTGGCGATCGTCTTGGCATTTATCATTCCAAGTATAGCGATGCCGAACGGGTGGAGATATGGCAGAAACAGATGTCAGCCCATCCCTACGATGTTATTCTTGGGGCTCGAAGTGCAGTCTTTCTCCCTTTTCAGAATCTCGGACTTGTCATCATCGACGAGGAACACGAAACATCCTTTAAGCAACAAGACCCTGCCCCCCGCTATCATGCCCGCAGTGCTGCTATTGTGTTGGCAGGTATGTATCCCGACTGCAAGGTTCTTTTGGGTACAGCCACACCCTCTATGGAGAGTTATTACAATGCGCAGGAAGGCAAGTACGGATTGGTGGAACTCAAAACCCGATACAAGGACATACAGTTGCCCGAAATCCAGGTGGTGGATGTAAAGGATTTGCGGCATCGCAAGATGATGACTGGTGCCTACTCTCCTCAACTTTTAGCAGCCATACGCGAGGCTTTGTCGCATGGCGAACAGGCCATTCTGTTCCAGAATCGTCGTGGTTTTGCACCGATGGTGGAATGTAAGGTATGCGGATGGGTGCCTAAGTGCAAGAACTGCGATGTGTCGCTTACACTTCATAAGAATATCAACCTGCTCACCTGTCACTATTGCGGATATACTTATCCCGTGCCAGTGGAGTGCCCCAACTGTGGAAGTACAGAACTCATGGGGCGAGGTCTGGGTACCGAGCGCATCGAAGACCAACTGACGGATATCTTTCCCGAGGCTCGTATCGCCCGTATGGATTTGGACACCACCCGTACCCGCAATGCTTACGAGCGGCTGATAGATGATTTCTCGTCGGGTAAGACCAATCTGCTCATTGGCACCCAGATGATCTCCAAGGGACTAGATTTCGACAAGGTGAGTGTGGTGGGCATACTGAATGCCGATTCCATGCTCAATTATCCCGACTTCCGAGCCTACGAGCATGCCTTTATGATGATGGCTCAGGTGAGCGGAAGGGCCGGGAGAAAGGGCAAGCGAGGCAAGGTGATATTGCAGACCAAGTCGCCCACGTTGCCTGTCATCTCGCAGGTGGTTCATAACGATTATACAGGCTTCTACCAAGACTTGTTGGAGGAACGAAGGGCTTTCCATTATCCTCCTTTCTACCATCTTGTCTATGTCTTCCTGAAGCATAAGCACGAGCAGGTATGCCATCAGGCGAGTATGGAGTTGGGACAGACTTTGCGCTCCTGGTTTGGCGACAGGGTCCTTGGGCCCGACAAGCCAGCGGTGGCAAAGGTGAAGACCATGAACATCCGTAAGATTGTTATCAAACTCGAGAATGGTATCGACCAGAAGAAGGTGCGCGAATATCTGAGATATGCTCAGGAGCAAATGTCGAAGGACCCTCGCTATGGCGCATTGCAGATTTACTATGATGTCGACCCCATGTAGACTGATATGATGGCAATGATCTTGTCTTTGTATAGAGCCAATGAACATAAAAATAAAAAAGGCTATCCCTTTCAAAAGATTGGGATAGCCTTTTGCGATTGTATGTAGTTATGCTTTTGGAATGTTGCTCTTAGAAGTTGATATCGAGACCAACTGCGAAGACGTTGTTGTTACGGGTATAGTCAGAAGAGTAGTTCTTGCTTCTGTCTGCTGTGAGCTGTACTGTTTCGGTAGTCTTCTTGTGCTGATAGAATGTGTGGAAGTAAGCCACGTTGAGATCCATCTTCTTGTTGATGTGATAAACACCACCGATGGCAACAGAGTTGGAACTTACAACGAATGACTTGTCATCCATATACTCGTCAGACAAACCATAGTTGGTGTTCTGCCAACCTGTACTCAGAGTGATCTTCTTGTTGACGTCTACCTCTACACCGGCATTATATTCCAGGGTACCACGCTTCAACTCCTTGTTGCGGTTGTTGTAAGATGTGGCATTCTTGTCGTCGAACCAGTGGAAACCTACGTTTACTCTTACTGCATCTACAGGGCGGTAGCCTACTCCCAAAGCCAAGTAAGCAGGAATGTCGCCAGCAATCTTCTTGCCGTCCTCATATTCACCGATAGCCTTGTCTATCTTTGAGTCAAACTGAGTCTTCAATGTGACCATGGCTCCTTGAATTTTTGGGTTGCTCAGAATAGCGTCTGCAGCAGCCTCTGGCACACCATTAGCGATGTAGGCATTGCGCAGATTGTCGGGCAGGTTGCCGATACTTGGTATCTGATTTACCGACTTGTTCTTCAGACGTATACGGGTCTTGAACTCATACTTGGCAGAGAAGTTCCAACGGCCGGTCTTGTAATCTACGCCGATGATAGGAGTGAAGCCTACGCCACTCTGGTCGCAGCTCAACTCGATATTGGCAGAACTTTCCTTAGCAGGGTTGAGTACCTTATAAAGAGGCATCTGTCCTACCTGAATGTTCTCTACATAACCATAGTAATTGGTCAGGGCATAAACACCACGAACACCCAAGAAGGCACTGAAGTTGTCGCTGAACTTATAAGCGGCACCTGCAGAGAGACCGTAGTAATACTGGCGTCCGTGCATATAGCTGTTGTAGCTGTACTTACCTTCAGTTCCGAAGCACTGGTTGCTTGAGAATATGGCTGGTACACCATAAGCACCTGCTACCTGGTCGACAGCACCAGCCAGCTGGCAAGCTGCGATGGCAGTCTCGGCTACAATCTTCTCGAACGATCCCAAACCATCGTCGAAGGTACACTTACCGCCACCTCCTGTCAGGGCGAAGCTGGCCTGGAAAGACCATTTGCCCTTGTTGTAGGCATACTGGAAAGAAGGGATAACAGGAGCAAAAGCCGTACCCTTGAAATCGCGAGGAGTGATGGGATTGTTTACATTGTTGGTAAACAAATCATAGTCATTGTTGATAGTACGTGTCTGGAAAGCCAACTGCCAGTTGATGGCGAGATGGTGACCTTCACCCATGAATACAACTCCGGCCGGATTGTAATAAACTCCGTCAATACCGATTGAAGCCTCACGGCTCATCATTCTGTTGAATGCTACGTGCTGGTTTGTGTTTGTGAGCAAACCACCTGCCAATGTAGGTGTTGCACAGGCCATCGCAATGGCAACACAAACTAATTTTAGTTTCTTCATTTTAATAATTTTAAATAAAAACGTCCGCAAAGGTAAGAAGAATGTTCTATTTGGATACAGAAAGGTGCGCTTATTTAAAACATATTAACAGAAAAAGAAGGTTTTGTTGCACAGATTTTAAAATATGTGCAGAGTTTTACTTCTGTTCGGGATAAGAAATAGGGGGACAAAAATTGGTAATATTACCCAACTTTTGCAAGTAATAACTCAGCACCCCTATAGCCATGTGTTTTTACTTTAATAGCATACAAATTGTTTCCTGTTTATTATGAATTTGTTCTTAAACAACTATAAAAAGTCCGTTCAAAGCCTTTGAACGCACATTCAGAGCCTTTGAACGGACATTCAGAGCCTTTGAACGGACATTCAAAGCCTTTGAACGAACATTGCAAAGGGCGGAATAGAACTTTTTATAGGCTAAAGAGATCATTTATCTTTTTCGCTACTTTGTATCAAAAAAGATTCTGAAAAAGGTGTTACATTTAAAATATTTTATTTACCTTTGCAGACAGATACCCATTCTGCTCACGCCGAGTTGAAGCTTTCGCTCTTTGTTGCTTATAAATCAATTGTTTCACATTAAAAAGTACGATTATGGTACGACCCTTTGATGTAGAATAGGGCAAAGAGGAAAGCGATAGCTGACTATGTCTGTACACATGTTTCAAAAGAATATAAACTAAAATAATAGAACTATGAGAAATTTTACATTTAAAGGACTGCTTTTAACTGCGGTATTTATGTTGCTTGGCTGTTTGTCAATTCAAGCAGCTAATGACGACTTGATTACCAAGCAGATTACAATCAACTTGGACAAGGCTGGTACTTTACCTAACAAGATTGCAAGTAGTGAGATGTATAAAATTACGAATCTGGAGATTATTGGTGAGATAAATGGTACGGATTGGAACATGATTCGTGAGATGGCAGGAAGAGATAATCGGGGATATGGTACAGAAGGAAAGCTTTCTGTGTTAGATTTGTCTGAGGCGAAGATTGTAGCAGGTGGTGATTATTATTATGATGATAATCTTTTTAATAATAAAGTGTATACTTCTAATGATGAAATAGGCGAGTACGCATTCTATGGCTGTAGCGGATTAACGAGTTTAACCCTTCCTGTTGGTATTACCTCAATAGGCGAATTCGCATTCTCTGGCTGTAGCGGATTAACGAGTTTAACCCTTCCTGCTGGTATTACTTCAATAGGCGAGTACGCATTCTCTCGCTGTAGCGGATTAACGAGTTTAACCCTTCCTGCTGGTATTACCTCAATAGACAAGTACGCATTCTCTGGCTGTAGCAGATTAACGAGTTTAACCCTTCCTGCTGGTATTACTTCAATAGGCGAGTTCGCATTCTCTTACTGTAGCGGATTAACGAGTATATATGTATATGCAGAGAAAGTACCAAGAATAGGTCGTTATGCATTCGAAGGTTGTGCTTCCAGGAAATGTACACTTTATGTACCTAAGGGAACTTATGATAATTACAGGCTCTCTGAATTTGGCTACTTTGAGAATATAGTAGAATTCGATGCAACAGGTATCGACAAGACTACAACCTCTACTGATGTTGAGGAGGTATCTCGCTATTCTCTAAATGGTCAGCGATTGGCTGTTCCTGTTAAGGGCTTGAACATCGTGAAGTATAGCGACGGAACTGTGAGGAAGGTTGTTGTGAAGTAAAAAATCTTAATTGATATAATCGATATGAAAAGAGTGAGGGTGCGTCAGCAGTCAATGACGCACCCTCGTTTCTTTTATGCAAAAATATTACTTGTTCAGGTGTGGATAGGAAATCCTGGTGTGGTAGATGGATTTCAGTCGCTCGATGAGTACAGACTTGGCCAAGGCTATGTCGCGGAAGGTGATAGGGCACTCCCTGAAGAAACCGCCTGCTACTTGACTGTCTATCAACTTGTTGGTGAGCGTGCTGATACTCTCCTCTGTATATTCATTGAGTGAGCGCGAGGCTGCCTCCACGGTGTCTGCCATCATCAGGATGGCCTGCTCGCGGGTGAAGGGGTTAGGACCAGGATACTGGAACATCTCCTTGTCCACCTGTTCGTCGGGGTGCTCGTTACAATAATTAATATAGAAATACTTGGTGAGTCCTGTGCCGTGGTGGGTAGAGATGAAGTCCTTGATGATGCCTGGCAGATTGAATTTCTCGGCAAGCTTCAGTCCTTCCGTAACGTGGCTGATGATGATTTGTGCGCTCTCCAGGTCGGAGAGTTGGTCGTGAGGATTGACACCAGCTTGGTTTTCGGTAAAGAATACAGGATTGGTCATCTTGCCGATGTCATGATAGAGCGCACCGGTACGTACCAGCAGACTGTTGGCATGAATACGGTTGGCAATTTCGGCAGCCAGGTTTCCCACGGTGATGGAATGCTGGAAGGTGCCAGGAGCTATCTCGCTCAGGTTTCGGAGCAGTCCCTTGTTGGTGTTGGAAAGCTCGAAGAGTGTCACGTTGGAGATGAATCCAAACATCTTCTCGATGAGGTACATCATCGGGTAGGAGAGCAGCAGGAAGATGCCGTTGATGATAAAATAGGTGTACATGCTCGGGTCGATGTTGAACACCTGGTTGTCCTGCATGAGCTGAAGAGCTAAGTAGACGATGCAACTCGAAATGGTGACGAGTATGGCTGTGATGAATATCTGCGACCGCTTGGACAGTTCGCGGAGCGAGTAGATGGCCACCAGTCCCGATGCTAACTGCACGATGATGAACTCGTACTGATACTTTACTGCTGCGGCACAGATAAGAATCATCGTGACATGGGTGATGAATGCCGTTCGGGAATCCATAAACACCCTGACGAAGATTGCAGCCATGGCAAAGGGGATGATATAGACCGAGAAGAAGTTGTGCTTCATCATCATCGACACGAGGATAGGGAAGAGGGTGATCATCGTGTAGAGCATGGTGATGCTTCGTGGCTTCTCGAAGTAGTCTTTGCGAAAGAGCGTGAGGTAGGAGGTGAACATCATGACGAGTATCAGCACGAATAGAATCTGGCCGATGAAGGTGGTCATGATTTCGTCTTGAGTGGAGCTTCTGCGCTTCATCTCCTTATCGAAAGAGTTGAGCACACGGCAAGTGTAGTCGTTGACGATTTCTCCACGGTCGATGATTTTCTGTCCGCTCATCACCATGCCACTTGCCAAAGGAATGCTGCTCAGCAGATCGTTTTTCTCGGCATCGCTCTTCTCTTTATCGTACACGATATTGGCCTCTATATAGTTGTTGAGGTTGCACCGTGAGAGGATGGCTCGCTGGGCTGCGAGTTTCTCGTTTGCAAAGATGTGCTCGTAGGCTGCTATAGTGGAGTAGAAACTGCTCACCTTGAGACTCTTGGCATTTTTACCACTCACGAATCGTATCATGCTGGTGGAGTCCTTGAAGATGTTGTTGTATTCGTTGGTGTTGATGATGCCCATCTGGTATATTTCCTGCATCTGTTTTGCCACGATGCCCACATATTCTTTGGGCAGACCGTTGATGCCCTGCTCGTAGTCGTGCAGGAATCGCTCCACCTGCTTTTTCTCGATAAGCGGGTTGAGACTGTAGTAAGGCTGGAAGTGCTTGAGCAGGGAATCCTGTTCGTGCTTGATGGCCTCGTCTGTTTTGTAGATAGGGAAGTCGAACTTGGCAATGACCGATCCATACATCCATGGCTTTCCTACATCGTAGCGATACATTCTGCCCTCGTTGCGTGGCAGGAACCACACGATGATGGCTACGGTGATACATACGAGTACGGTCTTGGTGGCGAGATTTCGCCAGTAATTCTCTTCTGTGTTGTTGAATATGCTCATTTTATATCACTATTTTTAGATTACTCTGCGAAAATACGAAAAAAAACTGCTAAAATCGCAAAAAAAAGTGTAATTTTGCAGAAAATTTAAAAAATAGCTATTTTCAGACATGACTGATAGAAAAGTAAGAGTGCGTTTTGCCCCCAGTCCTACGGGTGCATTGCACATTGGCGGTGTTCGTACTGCCTTATATAATTATTTGTTTGCTCGCCAGCATGGTGGTGAGCTTGTGTTCCGTATTGAGGATACTGACTCACATCGTTTTGTGCCAGGAGCTGAGGAGTATATCCTGGAGTCATTCAAATGGCTCGGTATCAAGTTTGACGAGGGTGTAAGCTTTGGTGGCGAGCATGGTCCTTACCGCCAGAGTGAGCGTCGCGACATCTATAAGAAATATGTGCAGCAGTTGCTCGATGCTGGTAAGGCTTATATCGCTTTCGATACTCCCGAGGAGCTTGAGGCAAAGCGTGCCGAGATACAGAACTTCCAGTATGATGCCCATACCCGTATGCAGATGCGCAACTCGCTTACTCTTTCCAAGGAGGAGGTTGACCAGCTCATTGCAGACGGCAAGCAGTATACTGTGCGCTTCAAGATTGAGCCCGGCGAGGAGATTCATGTCAACGATATGATACGAGGAGATGTGAAGGTGATGAGTGATATCTTGGACGACAAGGTGCTCTATAAGAGCGCAGACGAGTTGCCAACATATCATCTTGCCAACATCGTGGACGACCATCTGATGGAGATTTCCCACGTGATTCGTGGTGAGGAGTGGCTGCCAAGTGCTCCCTTGCATGTGTTGCTCTATAAGGCTTTTGGCTGGGAAGACACTATGCCACGTTTTGCCCATCTTCCTTTGTTGCTCAAGCCAGAGGGTAAGGGTAAACTGAGCAAGCGTGATGGCGACCGTCTGGGTTTCCCTGTGTTCCCATTGGAGTGGCACGATCCCAAGACCAGCGAGGTGTCATCAGGCTATCGCGAGAGCGGTTACTTCCCCGAGGCAGTGGTCAACTTCCTGGCTCTGTTGGGATGGAATCCTGGTACAGAACAGGAAATCTTCTCGCTCGATGAGTTGGTGAAGGCTTTCGATATCTCACGTTGCTCGAAGGCTGGTGCCAAGTTTGACTTCAAGAAGGGTATTTGGTTCAACCATGAGTATATACTGATGAAGAGCGATGACGAAATAGCCAATCTCTTTGCCCCTATCGTTGCCAACAATGGTGTGGAGGAAACGATGGATCGTGTGAAGCAGGTTGTGCACATGATGAAGGACCGTGTGAACTTCGTCTATGAGTTGTGGCCTCTTTGCTCTTTCTTCTTTATTCCACCAACCGAGTACGATGCCAAGACAGCCAAGAAGCGCTGGAAGGAGTATTCGGCTCAGCAGATGACCGAGCTTGCAGAGGTGCTTGAAGGTATCGAAGATTTCTCTATCGCGGGACAGGAGCCTGTCGTGATGAAATGGGTAGAGGACAAGGGCTATAAGCTTGGCGACGTGATGAACGCATTCCGTCTCACACTCGTTGGCGAGGGCAAGGGCCCAGGCATGTTCGACATCTCAGCCTTCCTTGGCAAGGAGGAAACCCTGAAGCGCTTGCGCAAGGCCATCGAAGTGTTAGGATAAAGTGTCAATCAAACTTCCGGTATCATGATTTACAACGTAGTCATTTATTTGGTCCTCTGGGGCATAGCCATTGCGAGCCTTTTCGACCATAAGGTGCGCAAGATGTGGCGTGGCGAGCGTGAAGCATTCAGACTGCTCAAGCAGAAGGTAGACCCTACTGCTCAGTATGTGTGGTTTCATGCAGCCTCGCTCGGCGAGTTCGAGCAGGGGCGTCCCCTCATGGAACGTATTCGCAGGGATTTCCCTCAGTACAAGATATTGCTTACCTTCTATTCGCCATCGGGCTATGAGGTGCGCAAGAACTACGAGGGAGCCGACATTATCTGTTATATGCCGGTGGATACTCGATTGAATGCCATCCGTTTCCTGCGTCTGGTGCGCCCGGTGATGGCTTTCTTCATCAAGTATGAATTCTGGTCAAACTTCCTTCACATTCTGAAGCATCGCAATATTCCTACCTACAGTGTGAGCAGCATCTTCCGCGAGGACCAGGTGTTCTTCAAGTGGTATGGCTGGAGCTATGCCGGAGTACTGAAGTGCTTCACCCGTTTCTTCGTGCAGAATGAGGAAAGCAAGCGTCTGCTCGAAAGTATTGGCATAACTGCTGTCGACGTGGTGGGAGATACCCGTTTTGACCGTGTGCTCCAGATCAAGGAGGCTGCCAAGCAGTTGCCTATATGTGATGCTTTCCGCAAGGGACAGGTTGCAGAGGCTTTGGCTGCTGGAGAAATCCCTGCTAAAGAGGACTATAAGGTTTTTGTGGCAGGCAGTTCCTGGCCACCTGATGAGGAGATATTCATACCGTTCTTTAATGAGCATAAGGACTGGCGTCTGCTGATAGCTCCTCATGTCATAGGCGAGGATCATCTGAAACTGATTCTTTCTCTGCTGAAGGATAAGAAGGTGGTGCGCTTTACTCAGACTACTCCTGAGGAAGCTGCTGGGGCTGACGTGTTGATCATCGACTGTTTCGGATTGCTGAGCAGCATGTACCATTATGGTGATGTGGCTTATGTAGGTGGAGGCTTCGGCGTTGGTATTCACAACACTTTGGAGGCTGCAGTATGGAATATGCCGGTCATCTTTGGCCCTAACAACAAGAAGTTCCAGGAAGCCCAGGGCTTGCTCAAGTCGGGTGGTGGTTTTGAGATTCAGAACTATGAGAGTTTTGAGGGCTTGATGAATTCTATGATGAATGATGAGGCTCTTCTGAAGCAGGCCGGTGACAAGGCTGGTGCTTTCGTAGCGAGTCTGTCTGGCGCAACAGATAAGGTTCTTTCTAAGGTGGAGTTGTAAAAACATCGGTAAAGGGTAATCGTATGGTGATGGATAAGCATAGAAAAAGATTATGGACATTTGTCGGCTTGCTATCTCTTGTTTGTTTACTTTACCCGATAGGTACTGCGCTGACTCCCGTTGTCCTCATCGTAGATGGCATCGTTGGAGTGGCTTATGGTAAGAAATTGAATGAGCGTAGGTATTTAGCGTTCTTCACCTATGTGTTGCTTCTTGGCGTGCTGAGCCTTCCTTTATTCTTGCTTTTCTGCTGTTATGGCTTGAAGCAGTTTACTTGAAAAATTTCTTAGGGATTTGTTCTTTTCTCAAAGAAACATCATACTTTTCACAAAGCAGTATTTTTGTAATTACGGTTGCAAAAGTACTGCTTTTTTCTGTAACCACCAAATTTCAGTGTGCGTGAAGGGGCTGTTTTCTGCAACTCATAGTTTTGTGATGAAGAAAACTAAATTTTACGCCTCGTTATCTTATGAGTTGATACCGTACGTTTCATACGGTATCATCTCCTAAGACATGAGGCAGCCGTGCGTTTCATATGGTAGCCTTTCTGTAAGAAAAAAGATGGTACTCGCTGACGCTGACGCTGACAGTCCAATTTTCCGCAGGGTAAAAAGGGTAAGGGTAGAAGTTTATATTTATATATATAATAT
>ENA-OZLN01000204-OZLN01000204.1-human-gut-metagenome-genome-assembly--contig:-NODE-204-length-16023-cov-5.017911_pt1 | contig 16023 bp, 11 predicted proteins | sample MGYA00243863_ERZ653791 | MGnify/ENA primary metagenome ERZ653791 (study PRJEB26926, sample SAMN06164639) | human gut metagenome | biome: ENVO:00009003; feature: ENVO:2100002; material: ENVO:00002003... | reverse complement strand
AGATCGCTCAGTGTCTCGTGGGCTCGGAGATGTGTATAAGAGACAGAATTGTATCGAAGCCAAGTTTGGCTTCAGCCCATGGATTCACTTTCATTGTTTTCTTTGAGAAATATGCCTTAGTGTCAAAATAGATTGGCAGCATCTCATTTTCATAACCAATACCTCCACCCACAAACCAGGTCTTATTGATTTGGTATCCATGTGTTGTAAATAGGGCTGCGCCACCACATCCACAAGAGAGGTCGGCATTCAACCCAAGAGCAACATCGCCTTTATAGCCTTTGTTGCGATAACTGTTTGCTTGCGCAAAACTCATATATGGTATAAACACCAAAAGAAAGAGTAAAACTATTTTCTTCATATTTGATTTTCATATTTCGTGATTTCTTCCAACTCGCAGAACTGTACATTGTAATCTTTGTCAAACTTAAAGAGTCAACTAGCAAGTGCAATATTACACACAAAGTTTGAAAAGCTCCTCTTTGGGTGTTGAGAATTTGAGTTTTTCTCTTGGTATTGTATTGATTTTCTTTTGCACTTATTATAATAAAGCCATCTGTAAGAGAACTTATATCAGTCCCTTTGGATATGTATTGTCGTATTAGTTTATTTGTGTTTTCAACTGCTCCTTTTTGCCATGAAGAGAAGGAATCAGTGAAATAGACTTGCACATCTAATTGTGCTGTTATCCATTTATGCGCTGCGAATTCACTGCCATTATCCGTTGTTATAGTAAGTGATTTTGCTGTCAGCTAAGAGCGGATACCAATATCCACTCATTCTGTAATAGCTTATGTTTTGAAGCAATTGTTTTGCTCGCATTTCATCATTGAATTGCAAGCCACGACTTTTCAGTATTTCAATTTGTTAATCAAAAGTTTTTTTTGGGTATATGGAAACTGGGACAGAAACGTCTATAAACAAAAATAACTAACCCTGAGCGCGCTGTTCTAACGGGAAGCGGGGTGAGTATGTTGCCGCGAAAGTACAAAGTATATTTGAATAATACAATTTTAAGAATTGAAATTTTACATAAACAACTCTAACAATATGGTTTGCTTGGAATGCTTACATTCCAACGAGAGGTAGTTGGTTGGAATATGTAATCCTCAAAAAATAAAAGGGAGAAAGCCTGTAAACTTCCTCCCTTGTTTTTATGTCAAATGAAAAAATTAGCGCAGTTTCAGAATGTAGTGTTCTGCAAGTTCGCCTTGATTGACCGTGCCTAAACTATCTGACAGCATATAGCCAGTTTTAACACGCTTATAGTAAGTCTTTTCTCCTGAAGAAGGAGTGACCAGTTGAATCAAGTCTTTGCCAATCAAGTGATAAACTCCGTTTGTCTCAAAGTTTGCATCCTTTTCACCAATGTATTCCTGTTTGTAAGAATACGTACTGTCTGCATTTACAGTCAGTGAAGTACGGATACCTTCAGATGATGCAGCAGGCAAAGTGCCTTCAAAAGTACCTGTCATGACAAGAGTTGTTGTATCGGTAGCTGTTGCGACTGCGGCAGTAGTTGCCTGATCCGTAGTTGCAGCCTCTTTCTTAGGGCTGTTTGTGCAAGCTGCCATGCTAATCAGCAAAGCTGCGGCCAAGGCTAGGTTCATCTTTTTCATGCCTAAAATTCTTTTTTTAAAGTTTATCTTAAACTGATGCTTTTTTAAAACGCGCAAAAGTATATACTATTTCTGAAAAGAGAGAACAATATCTTGATTTATTTTCGACTTTAACGTTGTTATTTGTACTAGTTGCTAAACAAGGTATTGTTAAACAAAGTATCACTGAGCAGAGGATAGTTAAATAAAAGCTGCTATTATAGTTGAAAATGACGGTTTAATGATTTATAGATATGGCTGTCCAGTAAAACTCTCAAGAGCATGAATATCCTCCTCGAAGTCCAATTTTACAGGGCTTCTGGGAGGGTGTTTATGTTCTTTGGAGTTTTATCGGACACCAATAGTTAAAAATAAAAGGATGCCATGAGGACTTCACGGCATCCTTGTTTATTAGTAAATAGAATTTACTTCTTCAAAATGCGAAGTTTGTAAGTTAATGGCTGTTCTGGAACGCAGAAGGTGCGGAGTGTGCCTACATCTTGTCCACATGAAGCGTTGCCCACGCCACGCATAGCAGCGTCGAGGTGAAGAACGGTGTAAGGACGAGCCTGCATTTCCCAATAATGGTTGGCATTCATTAGGTCAGCGTCTGTATAGGGAAGGGCTGAGAAGTTTACCTTACCTTCTGTTACTATCTTAACGCCAAAACCTGCCTTATCAGAGAGAGTGAGTTCGCGCAAACCTTCGCGGTTGCCTGTGCTTTGCGGCTTCATATTGGGTTCTACCATGTCGGCTATGGTCGTAGTGTAACGTCCTACCGTAACACCGTCGCAGCGATCGTTGGCATTCTCCCACGGGCCGAGCGCATAATAGTCAACCTTAGAGAGTGAAGAGTCGAGCATGCATACAAGACCTGCGCGACGCAACTCCGTTGTATGAGGTGTGAAACGTGCCGCTACGTCTACCATTCCTTGTGGATAGATTGTGTAGTCAATTTCTGTGTCGCAGAGCGAACCCTTACGTACAGTCTTCACTACCGTGTTGCCGTTCATCTCTTCTACTTTGATTGTACCCTTCGGTTGCAAGCCATTGCTCGTATTGCCAAAGCGATCGTTCTCTATCCAACGGTGGTTGCTATATTCAAAGCCTTCATTATTGGCGATGATGTTGCGACCGTCTAATGCGAGGGCCGTGAGGCGAGCAGTCTCGTTGTCGAACGTTAATTGTACATTGCTATTGCCAATAATCGTCTTGTCGAGCGAGAGTGTTTGCAACATTTCGGGAGCTTTAGCATCTTTCTTTACTTCTGCTAAACGACCACGTTGGCTGAGTTGGAATTGCTTCAATGCCACTTCATGTCCTGCAGCAGCATAACGTTGTGCAGCGCGGAAGACCACGTGGAGTGTAAGCATTACCTCCGTGCCCATTGTCTCTGCCTTTTCAAGATTAGCCTTGCCTAACTTTAAGGTAAGTTGTGTGCTTTCGCCAGGAGCAACAGAGGGCAACTTAACGCTCTTCGTACTAACTATATTGCCATTCTTTACCACGTCATAGACGAGGTTCATGTCTCGCAAGTTTTGGAAAGCATACGTATTGCGCAGAGTGATGGTAGCTATATTCTTAAGCTTATCAACCTTATCAAGTGTAAACTTCACAAATTGGTGAGCGGCTTTCACCTCCTTGAGTTTGGCAGTCTCTTGGCGCAAACCATTGATGATACCGTTGCAGCAGAAGTTGCCTTGGTGAGGGCCAGGGTAGTCATAACCTGTTGTGAGACGATAAACGCCTTGTTTCATCTGTTGTGGGTCGAAGATAGATTGGTCTACCCAGTCCCAGATGCAACCACCAATCGTTGCATTAGAGTTTTCGATAGCGTCCCAATATAGGTTTAAGTTGCCAATGGCATTACCCATAGCGTGTGCATATTCACAGATGAACATTGGCTTGTCGAGGTTCGACGTATTGTCTTTCATCCAAGCCATACCAGGGTACATCTTAGAGTAGAAGTCAGAGTAACGTTCGCCACCGTAAGGCAAACTAATGCGTGTACCTTCATAGTGTACGGGACGTGAGTCAAGGCGTTTCGCTGCTTCGTAGCAATCCTTAAAGTTTGCACCTGCGCCAGCCTCGTTACCCAAGCTCCACATCACTACGCAAGCATGGTTGCGATCGCGCAATATCATGCGGTCAATGCGGTCAACGAAGGCAGGTATCCACGACTGACGGTCAGAGATGCTTTGGTTGGCATGGTCCTCAAGGTCAGCTTCATCGACGGTATAAAGACCATAGTAGTCGTACATAGCGTACATGCGTGCATCGTTCGGATAGTGTGAAGTACGAATGGTGTTGATGTTGTTTTGCTTCATCAGCGTAACGTCGCGCAACATCTCGTCTACGGTCACGGCACGGCCGTGCTTAGCAGAAGTGTCGTGACGGTTAACGCCCTTTAAGAACACACGCTTATCGTTTACATAAAGCAGCGAGTTCTTTATCTCTACCTTGCGCAAGCCGACTTTGGTAGAGAAAGCCATTTCGTCGTGCCCTTGTTCGTCCTGCTGAATGATACGCAGTGTGTAAAGGTTGGGAAGTTCTGCACTCCAAAGGTCGGCATTGGGAACGTCGAGCGTAATCGTAGCCTTTGTACCATTTGCGCCCTTGAGTTCTACATCGTCTTCTTGTATCTCGATGCCCTTAGGACTGAATATCTTGGCTGTCACCTTCTTGCTACCGCTGAGGTTGTCGCGATTGTCAAGCGTGAGTTCTACTTTTACCTTGGCCATACCAAGACCGGTGTTGTCGTCGATGTCGATGTCTGACGTTACGTAGTGGTCGCGTACGGCCATTTTGGGTGTATTATAGAGGTATACTTCGCGGAAGATACCACTCATGCGGAACATATCTTGACACTCAAGGTAAGAACCGTCGCTCCATCGGAACACTTGTACGGCTAAGCGGTTTTCTTCGCCAGCCTTAAGGTACTTCGTTATGTCGAACTCGCTCACGTTGTTGGAGCCTTGCGTATAACCTACGTACTGGCCGTTCAACCATACGAACGCAGCTGAGTAAATGCCACCGAAGTGTATGAATGTGCGTTGGCCGTTCCAATCGGCAGGAACGCTGAAGGTGTGAACGTATGAGCCTACGGGGTCGATGCCATAGTTCTTGCCACCGTCGTTAAACCCTGGACGCGCTTTGATAAAGGGTGGCGTGTTGGCGTGAGGATATTCTACGTTGCAATAAAGTGGTTTGTCGTAACCTAACATCTCCCAGTTAGAGGGCACAGGAATGGTATCCCACTGGCTTACATCGAAGCCGTCCTTCCAGAAGTCAAGGGGACGCTGTGAGGGTTCGGGCACGAAGTGGAACTTCCATGTGCCGTTCAAGGGCAAGTAGCGACTGCTCTTAGGAGCGGTCCATGGAGTGTTGTAGTAAGCCTTGTCGGCTAACATCTCTTGCTCTGAAGCGTAGGGCATGAAAGTAGCAATGCCTGCTTCTTTATTCTCACCAAAGATTGTTTCGTCCTCCCAATAGGGTGACTTGATCTTGGGCTTCTCTACTTGTTCGAATCTCACCCATGCGGCTTGGTCTTTGGCATTATAAGCCACCAATTTGAGTTGTCCGTCCTTGAGTGCATACATCTTCTCAGCCTTAGCCTTGTTGCCAGCCGAACGAATAATGTACGTGCCAATGTGGCCTGCTACGGGTTCGAATACAAATTGTGCATTGTTCCACACGCCGTCTTGTGCTGGCCATTGCAAGATGTAGTCAATAGAGGCGTTGGTGCCACCATCGTCAAAGTTTTGGGTATAGAAAGCATTGCCAATGACGCGACGGTCGAGATCGAGCATCTTGACGTTCCAATATTGACCACGATTTATCTTGTCTACCTTTTCGCCCACAATATGGGCATTGTTCTCACCTGAGTCGCCATTGCCCAACACCCATTCGGGGTGTTGCACCGAACGAATGCGATAGGTCAAGTCGGCATCAAATCCTGAGTGTGCAGCCTCCTTGATAGAGAATTGTGCAGCCTTGTTGCCAGCAGCTTTACTCTTTTCGATGAGTACTAACTTATTGCCTTGTACGGCAGCGGCCATTGTGGGGCGGTTGGTCGGAATGAGGTTGACGTACTGGCCGTCAGCTACGACCTTCCAAAGTTGGGCTTCGTCCGAACCATTATTTTCACCTAAGGCTAAAGCATCGCCTTGTGTGCGAATGGCCTTATTGGTAAAGGGATTAATCATGCGCCACGAACCAGAGAGCTCGTTGAGCGTAAAGTGTTGGTTGGCGTTGTTGTCGTTTTGCTTTGTGAGGTCTAATCGGCCTTCTTTGCCAAAGTCTACGACTTGACCTTTCAAGGCTGACACAATGTGATAGAGTTTGCCTTGCTCAAACTTTTGCGCCTGCAAGCTTGTCATGCTCCAACACAACGTGAGTAGCACGATCAACCAACGACTGATAAAGCGTTTTTGAGTCATTTCGATTGATTTTTTAGTTGACGAGTTCTTGGGTTAACAAGTTGACGAGTTAACGGGTAAGTTTGTCTTTTTATTAAATGCTTGTTGATATTGTTCATCATTAAAGATTTAAGTAGAAAACAAACTTATCTGTTAACTCTCAGCTCGTTAACTTGTTAACAAAAACTCTTGTCAACAAATTATGATAAGAATAATATGATAGCTTGTGCTACCAAGATACGTAAGAACATTGATAAGGGGTAAACCGTAGAGTAACCAACTGAAGCGGCATCATTATTGGCCGCTTGGTTGGCATAACCTAATGCGGGGGGATCGGTGTTAGAACCTGCGATGATACCCATCAGTGTGAAGTAGTTCAACTTGAAGCGCCAACGTCCTACAAAGCCCATGATGAGGATAGGAATAATGGTAACAAGGAAGCCGACCCAAACGTAAGTAAGTCCATCGCCCTGAACTACAGTGTCCCAGAAGTTGCTACCAGCCTTAATACCTACTGCAGCGAGGAAGAGGATAAGACCTATTTCGCGCAACAAGAGGTTGGCTGAAGTAGTGGTGTACGTTACCAAGTGGAACTTATAACCATAGGCACCAGCCAAGATGGCGATAATCAGCGGTCCACCGGCCAAGCCCAACTTCAACGGAGTGGCCATACCAGGGAATTGGAAAGGAATGCTACCAAATATGATACCTACCAAGATGCCCAAGAAGATAGCACCTACGTTGGGGTGGTCAAGACGTTTCACTGAGTTACCCAAAAGGCGCTCTACGCGGTTGACATTATCTTCAGGACCAGCCACCATCAAGCGGTCGCCAATTTGAATACGCAATGAGCGGTCGGCGAAGAGGTTCATGCCCTGACGTGTAATACGCGTTACGTTCACGCCATACATAGAGCTAAAGTGCATCTCGCCAAAGGTCTTACCGTTCACCTCAGCTTGCGTTACCAAAATGCGCTTTGAAACGATAGGAGCCTTTTCGGCCTGCCAGTCTACTTCTATCTCTCTACCGATAAAAGCAGTAGCGGCTTCAGCATCGTCCATAGCACAAACGGCATTCATCTCGTCGCCAACGTGCAGCATGGTGTCTCTGGTGGGTGAGAATATCTCCTCGTTGTGCTTAAAGTGAGTACAAACGAAGGTACGACCCAAGAATTGGGTTAGTTGAGAGAAGGTCTTACCCTCCAAAGCTTTGTTTTCGACACGGAGTGAGAGGTGGTGGGGCTTAGCGTGCGGATTGTCCTCTTGCGACATTCTGATTTGCTCTTCCTCCTTTTCGAGCTTGATGCGGCAAATGTAGCGAATGGCAATCGTTGCACCAATAATGCCCACAACGCCTAAGGGGTAGGCGCAAGCGTAACCTGCAGCAATGTTCTGTCCATGCATGTCGATGCCCAATGTATTAATAGCTTCTTGTGCAGCACCCAAACCAGGGGTGTTAGTCACAGCACCATAGAGCACACCTACCGCCATAGGCAGACTTGTGGGATCAGTGGTGTCGAACACCAAATAATACAATCCAAGCAACACGACAACGTTAAGCAACACGATGCCAATAGCCACCAAGTTCATTTGCACACCGTCTTTTTTAAACGATTGAAAGAAACTGGGGCCTACTTGCAAACCGATACAGTAGACGAAGAGTATCAGTCCGAAGTCCTGAATAAAGTTCAGTACCTTTGCTGGACAAGCATATCCGCCATCAGGGTCGGTTATGCCCATGTGGTGGTAAATGTGTCCCACCACAATACCTGCGAACAACACGAAGGTAACGCCTAACGATACGCTTCCCATCTTAATCTTGCCCAGCACTACGCCTACGGCAATGACCAAGGAAAAGAGCAACACGATGTGCGCCACAGAGTCGGTCGTCGAGAATAGAGATGAAAACCAATCCATGGTTGTAAAAAGAAAGATAATTGTTATTGATTGATGATTTTGTTTTGCAAATTATAATATAGCCTTTTATCTTGTAAATGAATAGATTTAAGGCAAACTTATGCATAGCTCTGCAAATATAGGCAATGTTTTGTTATTGGCAAAATGAACGTGAGCATTAAGTCGCGTAAGGACTGATAAACTGCAATTTGTCACTCTTCCACCTTACAAGATTCATATAGCTTCTTGTAGAATTTGTGTTTGCAAAGTGTGTCTTTAGCTCCGAGAATGATGAGTTTAAAGCGAGCTCGTGTAATGGCAACGTTCATGCGACGTAGGTCAGAAAGGAAACCTATCTGTCCTTCATCGTTAGAACGAACTAAACTAACTAATATTACATCGCGCTCTTGACCTTGAAAGGCATCTACCGTATTCACAGTTATCTGTTTACGTAGAGGGCGAAGATAGTCGTCGCGTTTAATCAAACTTCGCAGGTATTGCACTTGCGCTCGATAAGGCGAGATGATGCCAAAGTCAATACGTTCGTTAATTAGGCGGGTGCGCCCCATGCGTTCAGCATAGTTATGAAGGGCTTGCAGCGTTAGGGCAGCTTCTGCCTTATTGATACGTCCGTAGTTGCTACCAACAAATTGCTCCGAAGCTTCTGTGGGTGTGTCAATCCACACCAAAGAATTGTCCAGCTCGTCGAGTAAGGAGCGATGGCGTACTTCGGGGGCAGCCTCTAATTTACCACCATAAAACCATTCACTTGAGAAGCGCATCAGCGTTTCGTTCATGCGATATTGCACACGGAGCATTCGCACCACTTCTGGCTTGTTTTCTGCTACTTGTTCCATTAATGTGCGGCCTAACCCTCCGCGCATGGCTTCTTGGCACTTAATGGTTGGGGGCAACTGTTGGTGGTCGCCCGCAAAAATGACGCGGTCGGCCTTTTGCAACGGAATCCAACAAGCAGCTTCAAGTGCTTGAGCAGCTTCATCTATAACCAACGTATGGTAATGTTGCCCGACCAGTAATTGATTGGCTGCACCTGTGAGTGTACAAGCAATCACACGGCTTTGGTCGAAGAGGGCATGACGAATGTGCATTTCAAGTTCATCTGCGCGTTCGCGTAGGCGAGCCACTTTCTGGTGGAAGTTTTCGGGACGTCCCTTTCGCGGTTGACTATACAGTTGGCGAATGCTACGTCTGATTTGCCACAAGGTAGGATAATCGGGGTGTGACTCAAAACGGTGTTCGTAGGTGTTGGCTAACATGCGTTCCGTTACGCGGCTTGGATTTCCAATACGCAAAACCGATATGCCACGGTCAGAGAGTTGTTGACATATCCAATCAACGGCCGTATTGCTTTGTGCACAAACCATCACTTGCGGTTCACGTCGGAGCACTTCACTAATGGCTTCGACCAAAGTGGTAGTCTTACCTGTTCCAGGAGGGCCATGAACAATCAGTACGTCCTTGGCTCGTAGTACATCACGCACTGCTTGTTCTTGCGAAGCATTGAGCCAGGGTAAACGTAAGGGGATGGCACTTTCTGCTCCCCAACTTATAGGTGCTGCAGTGTGGAATAGATCACGTAGGGTTGCCAGTCGGTTCCCTTTTGCCTCCATAACGTGGTGTAAGGCTTCGAACATCACGCGATAGGCATAGTCGTCGAAGTGGAGTTGTATGCCTAAGCGTTCAACACTTAATAGTTGTGCTAAAGCCGTTTCATTAGGCAATTCTACGACCATACGATCTTCTTCCGCATAACTTACGGTAGCTTGAAAGTTAAAGTAATGGAGTAAGCCTGTACCGTCTTGCGAAAAGAAGCACACTTGTCGTCCATACTCAAAGTTGTGTTCTATATCGGTATCTGACGAACGGGTGATTTCAACGACAAAGCGGTCGAGCGAGTTATAATAACTTCGCCCGACCGTAATCGGAAACCAGCAATCGCCTCGTTTCACCTTTCGATCAATGCCCATCATTTCTGTGTCACGTTGAAAGGACTGCTTTTCGTATTCATATTCCTTCTTGAGCAATTTGAGTTGCTCAAGAAGTGTGAGTTGCTTCATTTCTATCTTTATTTTTAGAATCTTTTCGATAAACCAAATGAGCAAAAGAAAGTTTGCTTTCATTTTGCCATGGCGAGAAAAGGTGCACGAAAGTGAACAATTTTTTAAAATCTTTTCCCCCTCTAAGTAGACTTTTAATATAAGCTAATTGGGAACATCTAAATATAAACTATTTTGAATACCTACTTAACCTCCTAACCCTCACCTATATTCTCTTCGTTCGACACTGATGCCAATCATAGCATTGTTGCCAATTTTAAATTCGGCAGCAGCACCAAATCGGCTATCGGGTTGTGCAAAGTAAAAGGGAAAAGGGTCTGTACGGAAACGGCCAAATAATCCATTATTGCGGGGCAGAAAAGACTTTTGGCCATAGGCATAAAGGTTGATGTTATCATTCACTTTATAAGCCAATACCCCTCCTATGCCAACATCGGTACGTTGCCACGAGCCCCATTTAAAGTTCGTGGCCGTTAAACCTACAGCCACTGATAGTTTATTGGTAATGGGGTGGACATAAGCGAAAGCAGCCGTTTGTCCAAATCCCACCCCTTTGGGAGCGTGCTTGCCAAGTCCCGCACTCATACTCATGCTAAATTGTGCGTTAAAACCCTCATGCAGTCGCCAGCCAAAGTCGTTATATCCATAGCCATTTATGCCATAACCACCCAATGAAGTGGTAGGCGTGTTCCAAGGAAGGTATAGCTCATTGGCCTTTTGCCCTGCTAATGATAGGGAATCGTGTAGCAATGAGTCGCGATAGATAGCCCTTTGTTGTTCTATAAAGGCATCGTTCCATTGTCGGTGTTGCATAGGATCGGTGCTTTGTGCTTGTGCACAGGGCAATATACCGATTAGTATGCCTATTATAAGTAAGATTCGTTTCGTCATATTTTCGTATCAATAAGTAATACTGCAAAAGTATATATTTAATACGAATGCATTGTACTAAAAGCTATTAATGATTGCTATAAACTGCAATTTGGTTGTTCGACAAATTGCGGTTTATCCCACCATTTAACAAAATGCTTTTTGAAAAAAGCGGTACTTGCGTCCAATTTTGTAAATTTGCCCTATGATAGACCCATTTGCCCCTACATACGAAGCTGTACCTGAGGCTGCGACGCAAGCACAGCCTGCCGCACTTTCACTCTTTGAACTCAATGCGCGTGTGCGTGCCATGCTTCACCACACACTGCCCGATTGCTATTGGGTAGCAGCAGAAATCAGCGATTTGCGTGTGGCCTCAAACGGACACTGTTACATGGAATTGGTGCAAAAGGATACGTTCAGCGGTTCGTTAGTAGCCAAAGCACGTGCTATGATATGGCGACAGAACTATGTAATGGTTCGTTCACATTTTGAGCATGCCACACAGCAACGTCTTGTGGCTGGCATTAAAGTGTTGGTGTACGTTTCCGTAGAGTTTCACGAACTTTACGGCTACTCACTTAACATCGTCGATATTGATCCCACCTACACGTTAGGCGACTTGGCGCAACGCCGACAAGAGATTATCCGCCAACTGCAGGACGATGGGGTGATGGACTTGAATAAAGAGTTACCCTTGCCGCGCGTACTGCGTCGCATTGCAGTCATATCGAGTGCCACGGCTGCGGGATATGGCGACTTTTGCAATCAATTACAACAAAGTGGCTATGACTTTACGCTGAAACTTTTCCCCGCTGTGATGCAAGGCGATAAAGTGGAGCGCAGCGTTATTGATGCTTTAAATGCCATTGCTGCAGAATGCGATGACTGGGACGTCGTGGTAATTATTCGTGGTGGTGGCGCGACTACTGATTTGAATGGCTTTGAGTCGTATCTTTTAGCTACCAACGTAGCACAATTTCCACTACCTATCTTAACGGGTATTGGTCATGAACGCGATGATACAGTGATTGACCTCGTGGCCAACACGCGACTAAAGACGCCCACGGCCGTAGCGGCATTTCTGATTGAAAGACGTGGCAACGAAACGGCACTGCTACAAGGACTGAAAGAGCGACTGCTGACTGCGGTTCAACAACGGCTTGTGGCCGAACAAAATCAGATGAAGACCTTGCAACAACATCTGCAATACGTTGTCGAGCGACAAACCGTCCGCCAACGTCAACAGTTTGACGCGCTGGCTCACCGTTTTGAATTGGCTTCAACACAATATGTAGGTCGCCAACGTCAACAGTTGACGCGCCTCGCACTGCGATTGGAAGCTTTTACTCAAACCGATTTACAACGCGAAAGGCAACGTCTACAGCAACAACCGCAACGCATCGCAACAGCTATCGAGCGATTGCTCTTGCAGCGCCGTCATCAGTTAGAATTACTTCAACGTAGCGTGAAGTTGGCAGGCCCTGACCGCATCTTGGCCATGGGCTTTAGTATTACAACGCATGAGGGAAAGGCCGTTCGCAATGCTGAAGAGGTAAAACAGGGTGATGAATTGACCACCACCTTTGCTCACGGCAGTGTAACAAGTATTGTAAAATAACCACTTTTATGGCTAAGAAAGAGACACTTACCTACGAAGCCGCCATGGAACGATTGGAAACAATCGTACAGGGCTTTGAACAAAATACACTTGAACTGGACCAGCTCACCGCACAGCTGGCCGAAGCACAAGAGTTAATTAAATATTGCAGCACCAAACTGCAACAAGTAGAAACCGACGTAAAGAAAATACTCAACAATGAGCAAAAATAAATTGGCGAAATTTGCCGATATGGAACGTTATCCTCACGTATTCCAAGCGGCCGATGTGGCTGTTAACGATGAGCCATTTGCAATGAAGGGCCGATGGCACGAGGACTTTTTCCACAATGACAATCCTATTGTGTTGGAACTCGGCTGCGGCCGTGGTGAATACACAGTGGGCTTAGGTCGACTCTTTCCCAACAAGAACTTTATCGGGGTGGACATCAAGGGAGCACGTATGTGGACGGGTGCTACCGAGTCGCTCAACGAGGACATGAAGAATGTGGCCTTTCTGCGCACACACATTGAGTTTATCGAACGCTTTTTTGCTTCTGGCGAGGTGGCTGAGATTTGGCTCACTTTCTCTGATCCACAGATGAAGAAGGTGACGAAACGACTCACTTCTACTTACTTCATGGCGCGCTACCGCCACTTCCTGCAAGACGGAGGACTTATTCACCTTAAGACGGACAGCAACTTCCTCTTTACCTATACCAACTATATGGTAAACGAAAACCACCTGCCTGTACTCTTTCGCACAGACGACCTCTACCATACACTTGAGGCGGAACAAGATGAAGAGGTGAAACAAATCTTAGGCATTCAAACTTACTACGAACAGCAGTGGATTGCACGCGGACTGACGATTAAGTATCTGAAATACCAACTACCCCAACAAGGCGAATTAGTGGAACCTAACGTTGAAATCGAACTCGACGACTACCGCAGCTATAATCGTAGCAAACGCTCTGGACTCACAACAAGTAAATGATTCTTTTTAAGTTGACAAGTTGACGAGTAGACGAGTTAACAGGTAAGTTTCCGTTATTTAAAACAAACTTACTCGTCAACATGTCAACTCGTCACCTCGTCAACTACTAATATACAAATCAAATGCAACTATATCCCAAACTCATAACTGACGCCTTGGCGCAGGTGCGCTATCCAGGCAATGGCAAGAACCTCATAGAAGCAGGCATGATAGAAGACGACTTGCGCATTGATGGCATGCACGTATCCTTTTCTATCATCTTCGAAAAGTCTACCGACCCTTTCATGAAGTCAGTCGTTAAATCGGCAGAAGCCGCCATTCATACTTATGTAGACAAAGGCGTAGAAGTAGAAATTAAGACGAAGTCAAACCAAGCAGCACGTCCCGAACCGGGCAAGATGTTGCCACAGGTGAAGAACGTCATTGCCGTTAGTTCAGGAAAGGGCGGTGTCGGTAAGAGCACCGTAGCAGCCAACCTTGCCGTTTCATTGGCTAAGTTAGGCTATAAAGTTGGTTTGCTCGATGCCGACATTTTTGGTCCTTCAGTGCCTAAAATGTTCCATTTAGAGGCCGAGAATATCTTTGCTGAGATGAAAGACGGCCGACAGGTACTCATTCCTGCTATGAAGTATGGCATTAAGATGTTGAGCATTGGCTTCTTTGTTAATCCCGACACGGCTACACTTTGGCGCGGTGGCATGGCTTCAAATGCACTGAAGCAACTCATTGCCGATGCTGATTGGGGCGAATTGGATTACTTTGTACTTGACACGCCTCCTGGTACGTCGGATATTCACCTCACGCTCTTGCAAAACTTGGCCATTACAGGTGCCGTTATCGTTTCAACTCCCCAAGCTGTTGCATTGGCTGACGCTCGCAAGGGCATTGATATGTATCGCAATGAGAAGGTGAACGTGCCCATCTTGGGTATGGTGGAAAACATGGCATGGTTTACTCCCGCTGAGTTGCCCGAAAATAAGTACTACATTTTTGGCAAAGAAGGTGTGAAGCGTTTGGCCGAAGAGATGCAAGTGCCTTTGTTAGGCCAGATTCCTTTGGTACAGAGTATCTGCGAAAGTGGCGATGAAGGAGAGCCTGCTGCCGTAAAGGACAATACGATTACGTCATTGGCTTTCCAATCTTTGGCCGAAGCTGTAGTGCGTGAAACAGAAAAGCGCAATCAGGAGTTGCCTGCTACGCAGATTGTTGAAATGAAGAAGTGATCTTTTAGTTGACGAGTTAACGAGTTGACAGGTTAATAAGTAAGTTCATTTTTTAGTGGCAACTTACTTGTTAACTTGTTTACTCGTCAACTTGTCACCCCAAAATAAATAGAAGAATGCTCAAGATAGGAGATAAAGTACGCTTTCTAAACGATGTCGGAGGCGGTACCGTTTCAGGATTTCAAGGAAAAGACATCGTATTGGTAGCTGACGAAGACGGCTTCGAAATTCCTACGCTCATTAGTGAAGTCGTGGCCGTCGAAACTGATGACTACAATATAGCCAAAGTCGTGGCAGGACAAAAGAAGAAGAAAAAAGAAGGCCCTATGCCTACCTCTGTAAAAAATGCTTTGGCTGTAAATGATGACGATGAGGAGGAGGAAGAAGTTGACATTGCCGACAAGGAACTCACCTATCGTCCTATGGCGCAAGAGCGTCGTGGAGCCAACGAACTGAACCTCTTTTTGGCCTTTGTACCTCAGAATGAAAAGACACTGAGTGAGTCGGCTTTTGACGTTTATTTGGTAAATGATTGCAATTATTACTTTCACTACAGTCTCTTCACTTATGAAGGTCGTGCTTGCACCCTTCGCCACGAGGGCGAAATCGCACCGAACACGAAGGTGATGCTTGAAGAGTTGCAACGTGGCCGCATTGAAGAATGGGAACGCATAACGGTTCAGACCTTGGCCTTTAAGCGTGATAAATCGTTCCTGCCCAAGCCATCCTTTAGTATCAATGTGCGCGTAGACGGCACAAAGTTCTATAAGTTACACACATTCCACGCTACAGACTTCTTCCACCATCCCGCATTGGTATATAACCTCATTAAGGACGATCACGCAGCGCGCTCTATGTTCGTCGATGCCGATGAACTGCAGGAGGCCATGCAAACGCCAGAAGAACAGATGCACCCACAGGTGATGCGCGTAAGTGCTGCCGAAAAGCGTGCGCAACAGAAGCAAGATCGCAATGCGATTATTGAAGTAGACTTGCACGCTGACGAATTGCTCGACACGTTAGCAGGGCTTGATTCGAAAGACATTTTGCTCTATCAGCTCAAGGTGTTCCGTGAAACGTTGAATGAACACCTTAAAGAACGTGGCCGTCGTGTCGTCTTTATTCATGGCAAGGGTGAAGGTGTATTACGCAACGCTATTCTCAAAGAGTTGCGCACCCACTTCAAGCAATGCCGCTATCAAGACGCCTCTTTCCGCGAATACGGCTATGGCGCTACGATGGTGACGATTTAGATAAAGGGTGGTTCTAATAATTCTGAAATAGGGATTTGTGCGCTATCGGAAGTGTATTTTTGAAAGTTTGTGAGGGAGCATAGCGGGCTATG
>ENA-OZLN01000192-OZLN01000192.1-human-gut-metagenome-genome-assembly--contig:-NODE-192-length-16581-cov-38.905845_pt1 | contig 16581 bp, 9 predicted proteins | sample MGYA00243863_ERZ653791 | MGnify/ENA primary metagenome ERZ653791 (study PRJEB26926, sample SAMN06164639) | human gut metagenome | biome: ENVO:00009003; feature: ENVO:2100002; material: ENVO:00002003... | reverse complement strand
GCACTCGGCAATTTGAAAGCAAGCTTTCATTGCGCTCGTTTGCATTTTCTTTGCAAAAGAATTTAATAAAGAACATATTAATAACTTAATACAGAATACATTATGAAGGAATTAAAAGGAACAAAGACAGAGAAGAACCTCCAGGAGGCTTTCGCTGGTGAGTCACAGGCTCGTAACAAATATACCTATTTTGCAAGCAAGGCAAAGAAGGACGGTTTTGTACAGATAGCTAATATCTTTGAGGAGACAGCTGCTAACGAGAAGGAGCACGCTAAGTTGTGGTTCAAGTATCTGGAGGGCGGTGCTATCCAGGATACAGAGAAGAACCTGGAAGCTGCTGCCAATGGTGAGCATGATGAGTGGACCGATATGTATCCACGCATGGCAAAGGAAGCTCGCGAAGAAGGTTTCGAGGAGATTGCAGCTAAGTTTGAGATGGTTGCTGAAATCGAGAAGCACCACGAGGAGCGTTATCGCAAGCTCTTGAAGAACGTACAGGACAAGCTCGTCTTCTCTCGTGACGGCGACTGCATCTGGCAGTGCTCTAACTGCGGACATATCGTAGTAGGCAAGAAGGCTCCTGAGGTTTGCCCAGTCTGCAACCACCCACAGAGCTACTTCCAGATTGAAGCACAGAATTACTAATTCTTGCTTGAGACGAAATATCTAACAGAACATATATAAATAAGAGAGGGTGTGTCATGCCTTATGACACACCCTCTTTTTTATGATTTAGCTTGAACCATTTCCAACATGATTTCTATCAACCTTGGAACACCATACTGTTCTATCTCGTCCTCTTTCACCCAGATATAATCATCAGGGAGCAGGGGGCGGCTTTCTGTTTCCTGCAGATAGAAGTCGGCAAGGAGGATGCGATGGGTAAGTACATGCTTCACATCCTTAGCCAGGAGAAGAGGATTATGGACAAAGGCAGGCAGTTGCGGAGCATCTGATGCGTTATATGGTTCCCACAATCCTTGCCAGATATCACCCTCGCCGCGACGGTGGATAGCCACTTCGCCTTTACACCTTATATATATATAGGAGAGATGGCGCGTTTTCACCTTCAGTGTCTTGTTCTTCACCGGCAACTCCTCTACCCTTCCTGTCCTCAAAGCCTCACAGGTTTCGGCAAGCGGACAGACAAGACATTTTGGAGATTGGGGAGTGCACTGGATAGCTCCGAAATCCATCATACCCTGGTTATAGGCAGCAACAGGCGATAATGCTGTATCAGAAAGTTGCTGAGCAGACGAAGCAGGCAAGAGTGATTGAGCCAACGCAGCAAACTCTTTTTTCCCCTGCGTTGAGTTGATAGGAGTATCTATTCCGAAGTAACGTGAAAGAACCCGGTACACATTGCCATCTACTACTGCCGCCGGAATATCAAAGGCAAAAGAACCGATGGCTGCAGCAGTATAATCGCCCACCCCTTTCAGGGCTTTGATACCTTCAAGCGTATCAGGGAAATGACCGAGCGCCACTATCTGTTTGGCAGCAGTATGAAGGTTGCGGGCTCGCGAGTAATACCCCAATCCCTGCCAGAGTTTCAAGACATCATCCTCGCTGGCAGCAGCCAAGTCTTCAACCTTGGGATAGGTCTTCATGAACCGCTCCCAATATTCCCATCCCTGTGCGATGCGGGTTTGCTGAAGGATGATTTCGCTCAGCCAGATGGCATAAGGATCCTTGGTTTCGCGCCAAGGCAAATCCCTACCATTCTCACGAAACCAATGGATAATGACAGCCGAAAAACTATTCATAAAATTCAATGTTCAAAGTAATTACTGTTCCGGATATTGCTCGTAAATCTTCAGACCGAACTCATTCGCCAAGGCATAGGCATGCTCCATGATATCGGCGAGAATGTGCTCATAATTCACCCATACCTTATCCTTAATGAAGAAATAGAATTCGATAGGAAGACCGCACTGGGTGGCTTCCATGTGGCGAACCATCAAGGTGAGTTCCGTATTTACCTCAGGGCGCTGACGCAGATACTTCTCCATGAATTTACGGTAAAGCTGGAGATTGGTAGGGGCAAGGGCTGCAGGATTCTTTAAATCCTCAATATCCTTCCCTTCTTGTATATCTTTATCTATCGCCTTCTGCAACGACTCCTTCAGCTTAAACGAATCTTCGGTGGCGAAATGCTTGGCAAGCAGATTACGTTTCAACGCCTCATCTACCAGACGAACACTGCGGAAATCGAAGTAAACCACGCGCTTCACTCTTCGTCCACCACTCTTCTGCATACCAATCCAGTTCTGGAACGAACCATTCACCAGGTTAATAGGCGAAATAGTAACGATGGTGTTATCAAAGTTGCGCACCTTAACGGTCGTGAGTGACATATCCTCAACGATACCATTGGCATCCACCGACTTCACCGTAATCCAGTCGCCCTTATGCAACATATCATTGCTGGTAAGACGCACACCAGCCGCCAATCCCGAGATGGTATCCTTGAAGACCAGCATCAGGACAGCCGAGGTAGCGCCCAAACCAGCAAAGAGGGTCATCGGGTTCTTGTCCAACAGGATGGCAACCACCACCACAGCAGCCACGAAGAGCATCAATACCCTGAGAACACCGCAGAAAGTATGGAAATACTGCTGAGCCGACGAGCGTCGCTCCTGAGAATCCTCCAATCCTTTGAAAGACCCGATGAAGACCAGAGCCGTACGCACCGACATCACCACGATATAAATGCCCGTAGCCCGTTCCAATATCTCCTTGAATATCGGATATTCCAGATAAATCAGCGGCATGAGCGACCATATCACTACAGCCGGCACAATATGGCAAGCCGAGGTGAGCACCTTCTTGTTCAGCAGCACATCATCCCAAGTGATGTCCGTCTTATCAGTAATCTTACTGATGAGCGGAACCAGTATCTTGCGACAAAGGAAATCGCTCAGCATCGCCAAGAGGATGGCAGTAATGGTGAGCAAGATATGGCGCAGCATGGGCACAAAATCACCGGTGACTCCTGCCCATGTTATCATTTCATCTACAAACTTACGAATTTCCTCCATAAAACTATTAACTATCAACTATAAACTATCAACTAACGCTCACGGTTGGCAGAGCAAAGTACATACTTTATCTGCAAAGTGTCTGGCATTATTGCCATGCATGATACCATTGTTGATGATGGCAAAACAGAGCTCATGACCATTGGCTGCGGTACAGTAACCCGCCAATGAGATGATGCCCGTCAGCGTACCCGTCTTTGCTTTCACATTGCCATGCACAAAACTGTTCTTCATACGCTTCTTCAACGTACCGTCAACCCCACCGATAGGCAGCGAATGCTTCAGATGGTCCATGATATTACCGTTGAGATAAGCATAACGAAGCAGTTTCACCTCCAGTTCGGCACTGAGATAATTATAGAGCGAAAGTCCCGAGCCGTCAGCCAGTTTATATCTTGCCGGATCGAGTCCTATCTTGCGGATAAGCTGTCTTTCCACATTCCGGGCACTCTTGGCACTCGCCCATTTATTGCCCGTAGAAGCCGCAATCTGATAATACATGCTCTCGGCATAGAGATTATCACTCTCCTTCATCATCTTGTGCAGGATCTGATCCATCGTATGGAATCGGGTACAGACCGTAAAGGCACTCGCAGGGCAAGTCTTCTCTGAAGCCCCAAAGCAGGAATATTCGATGCCCTCCTCACGGAGCTTGGCAAGAAACTTATCCATAAAGATGTCCTTGCGCTGGAACACCAGTGGCGAAAGCACCGGATTGTCATCATCCCAGCACCAGCCTTCACCCAACAAATCAGCATCCTTCAAAGAGCGGTCGGCATAGATGCTGCCACGGATGGTGTCAACACCCATATCCTTCAGACTATTGACAAATGCCGACATATCATCGCTGTTGAAACGGGGATCCATACCGCCTATACAATAGACATCACCCGTCAACACCCCATTCTCAATGGTACCGGTATATTTCAGAGTGGTTTTAAACTGGTAAGAACCGCCCAACTTATCGAGCGCCGTAATGGCAGTCAGAAGCTTCATCGTACTTGCCGGACGCATCAGCTGTCGTTCATTTCTCTGATAGATACAAGAGTCAGCAGACAGGTCCCAGACCATCAGTCCTACCTGTGATGTTTCGAACATCTTGCTCTCAAGGAGTTTATCAATACCCACCTTCACCGATTCTGGCCAAGGCAATTTCTGCGCCAGCGTATCCGCAGCCAGGGAGTCAACGAGTGTAGAGTCGGAAACATCCTCCTCATCAACCGTTTCTATTCCCTCATCTTCAATCACATTCTGGGCCTGCACCGGTACGGATATCCATACCATTATCAGACCCAACATCATATATATTATCTTTTTCATCACAATCAGTTCACCTGAACTTAAAAGAAATTATTTATTTTTGATTCTCTCCATAAATGCCTCTTCATTATCCGGCTGAACGGTCACAATATTCTTATGTCCGAATTCGATGACCACACAATGATCTAATCCGAAGAAAGTCTTGGCGATGTGTACATCAATGACATCACATAGCGGCACATTTCTGTTGGAAGAGAATCTGCCCTCATTGATGATGAGATATTCCATCTCCTCATCCAGGTCTATCGGTTTTACCATCTTGAAGGTATAGGTTGTATTCAGTATGCGCTCTATCATGCCCACGATGATGATAGCCACAAAGATGCCGATGATAGCCAGCTTGACCCAGAAGAAGTAGAGAGCCAGAATTGCGAACACCGCCACACCGATACGTGCCGTCAGCGTAAAGCGCTTATGAAAAGTTCTATCTGCCATAACTTTGATTTATTACCTTATAATAAAGTCGTTTTTGCGACCATTTGATAGTCTAAAAGACTATATAACCTTAAATTTCGCTGCAAAATTACAAAAAATCCCTCTCTTATTACTCATTTTAAAGATTAATTATTACTTTTGCAACGAATTAAGAATTAATTCTGAGAGAATGGGGCTGTTTTATAGATAAAAACACCCGTTCTTAATATTGAAATTAGATAAGAATAAACTCTATGGTTTATAAGTATGATTTTCTGATTATCGGCTCAGGAGTTGCCGGTATGAGTTACGCCCTGAAAGTAGCCAGAGCGCATAAAGGTAAGGTGTGTATGATTTGCAAAACCTCGCTCGACGAGGCTAACACGTCATTCGCACAAGGTGGTGTGGCGTCAGTTACCAACTTGGAAGTGGATAACTTCGACAAGCACATACAGGATACAATGATTGCTGGTGATTATATCAGCGATTATAAAGCAGTGAAGCAGGTTGTCACCATGGCACCGGAGCAGATCAAGGAGCTCGTGCAGTGGGGCGTCAACTTCGATAAGCAGCAGGACGGCAAGTTCGACCTCCACCGTGAGGGCGGTCACAGCGAGTTCCGCATTCTTCATCATGCCGATGATACGGGTGCAGAAATCCAGCGTGGTCTGATGGAGGCTGTGCGCAACTGTCCGGATATCGATATCAAGGAAAATCATTTCGCCGTGGAGATTATCACTCAGCACCACTTGGGTGCCCGTGTTACCCGCCGCACTCCTTATATCAATTGTTACGGTGCATACGTATTGAATCCTGATACCCAGAAGGTGGATACCTATCTGAGCAAGGTTACCGTGATGTGTACCGGTGGATGTGGTGCCGTTTATCAGACTACCACCAACCCTGTCATCGCTACGGGTGATGGCGAGGCGATGGTATACCGTGCCAAGGGTACCGTGGCCGACATGGAGTTTGTCCAGTTCCACCCAACCGCTCTTTATCATCCGGGCGAGACTCATCCTGCCTTCCTCATCACCGAGGCTATGCGTGGTTATGGCGGCATCTTGCGTCTGCCTAACGGCGAAAGTTTCATGGAGAAATATGATAAGCGATTGAGTCTGGCTCCTCGTGACATCGTGGCTCGTGCTATCGATAAGGAGATGAAGATTCACGGATTGGATCATGTCTGTCTCGATGTAACCCATAAGAATCCAGAGGAGACCAAGCGTCACTTCCCTAATATCTACGCCAAGTGTCTGAGTATCGGCATCGACATCACCAAGGAGTATATCCCTGTTCGTCCTGCCGCTCACTATATGTGTGGTGGTATCAAGGTAGATTTGAACGGCTGTTCAAGCATCAACCGTCTCTATGCCCTGGGCGAGTGTTCATGCACCGGTCTGCATGGCGGTAACCGTCTTGCCAGCAACTCGCTCATCGAGGCTGTGGTTTATGCCGAGACTGCTGCCAAGCACAGTATTGAACATGTAGATGAGTACGACTTCAATGAGAAGGTACCAGCATGGAATGATGAAGGTACTTTGACCAACGAAGAGAAGGTGCTGATTACACAGAGCGTGAAAGAGGTGGGCGAATGCATGAGCAACTATGTAGGCATCGTGCGCAGCGACCTCCGTCTGAAGCGAGCATGGGACCGCCTCGATCTTCTCTACGAAGAGACCGAAAACCTCTTCAAGCGTGTAAAGGTAAGCAAGGAACTCTGCGAGCTCCGCAACATGATCAACGTGGGTTATCTCATCACCCGCATGGCGATAGAACGCAAGGAGAGCCGTGGTCTCCACTATACCATCGACTACCCTGTTCATGCTTACGACAAGAAATAAAGTTTTTTCAAGCTACCATATAAAGCCGCCAGGATATTCTCACACGATATCCTAGCGGCTTTTTCTTTGCCTACAGTTCAAATTCTTAATGACATAGATGACCACACTTTTGCAGCAAAGATTTTGGTAAAACGACACAAATCGCAAAAATAAATTTTGGTAAAACGACATATTTTTGCTAAAAAGATTTTGGTAAAACATATTTTTTATATATCTTTGCACCCATAAAACATTGAAAATATGGAGAATAGGGTATTCAAGAGAAAAATATATAGCCAAATGGCTGAATGGAAGGAAATTTCCAAGGGAAGTACAGCCCTCCTTGTAGAGGGTGCTCGCCGTATTGGAAAGTCAACTATCGTAGAAGAATTTGCCAAGAATGAATACGAATCATACATTTTGATAGATTTCAATGAGGCTTCCAAGGAAGTGAAAGCACTCTTTGATGATCTTATGAATATGGATTTCATTTTTCTTTTCCTGCAGAATGCTTACAATAAAACATTGCATGAGCGAAAGTCGGTTATCATCTTCGATGAGGTACAACAATGTCCGAAAGCCCGACAAGCCATCAAGTATTTGGTAAAAGACGGTAGATATGACTATATAGAGACTGGCTCACTTATCAGCATACATAAGAGCACTAAGGACATTAGCATCCCTAGCGAAGAACATCGTATCGAGATGTTTCCGATGGATTACGAAGAGTTCAGATGGGCCATGGGGGACACGGCTAGCGTGCCTCTGCTGCGTCAAGTCTTCGATAAGAAAATATCTCTAGGCGAGGGAGTCAACAGATTGAAGATGAGAGAGCTACGCCTATATATGTTGGTAGGAGGAATGCCACAAGCTGTCAATGCTTATCTTAACACCAACAATCTACAGCAAGTAGATACCGTAAAGCGACAGATTCTCCAACTATATGCTGATGATTTCAGAAAGATAGCCCCATCGGGCAAAATATCCAAACTATTCATGTCTATCCCAGCCCAATTGAGCAGGAACCAGCTCCGCTATCAGCCTACTTCTGCTGTAGGAAGAATGGCTGCTGAGAAAATAGATGAGTTGATACTCAACTTAGAAGACAGCAAGACTGTTAACATTGCTTACCACACGGATGATCCGAATGTAGGAATGCCACTGACAGCCAACATCAACAAGTACAAACTGTACATAGGCGATACGGGACTATTCGTAACTTTGGCTTTCTGGGACAAGGATTATACGGAGAACATCATCTACCAGAAACTGTTGAGCGACAAGCTATCCACCAACATGGGATACGTATTTGAGAATCTGGTTGCCCAAATGCTGAGAGCCTCAGGCAACAGACTCTTTTACTATACTTTTCCAAAGGATGCCACGCATTCTTACGAAATCGACTTTTTGTTGTCACGCGGCAGTAAGTTGTGCCCTATAGAGGTCAAGTCGTCTGGATACAAAACGCATGCCTCGCTTGATGCTTTCCGTCAAAAATTCTCCAACAGGATAGTAAATCCGTACTTGGTTTACACAAAAGATCTGCAGAAAGATGGGCAAACACTCCTGATTCCGATTTACATGACCCCATTCTTATAAAGCAATGTTTTTTTTTATTGTACCTTTGCACCGCAGTTGGGCGATAAAAACATCATCTCGTCAGCGAGAACTTGATGCTCAGGCCGAAATCCTGTGTGGTGGTAGGATAACTGCTGCTCGACAGGAGCGGGGTGTTGGTCTGACGGTCATAATAGAAACTCATGGTAAGGAGTTTGCTGAAGGTATAATCGGCAGAGAAACTCAGTTTCAGAGCATTGTTGCCGCTGCTGGCACTGCTTACCATTGAGGCAATATCACGAACGATGGCTGCCTGCTTGCGGAAACTGAAGTCAAGACGTAGATTCAGATCATGGTTGGTACCATTCTGAACCGTCTTGGTGGTCGACGCATTCTTATTGGCTGCATTCTTGTTGCCGCCCTTCGACTTGGAACGGGAGGCCTTGGCGCCCCAGCCGAAAACATCGAAGTTGTTGATGCGGTAACCCATACCGATTACCCAGTCCTTACTCAATGCCTCGTTCAGCTGCACACTCGTCATACTGAGGTTCAATACACGGGTCTGGCGATATTCTGCCTTCACCGTCATATTATTGTTGAATGTGACATCCATACCCAATAATGGCGAGAACGACTCGTTGATACTTACCTGCGAAATGTTGAACATGCTGCTTGGCGACGGATTGCCCGTAGTGGCATCACTCACGAAGCCGAGACCGTTCATATACTCCTGGAAGGTACTGTAACTGTTGTAGCTGCCAACTGCAAAGACGCTTTTGTAAGAGTGGTTGATGTTGATACTCTTAAAGTGCTCGTTGAACCAAGGAAGACGTCCCAGTCCGCTGTAACGGATGGTCCAGTTTGGCAACATCCGGCTCAATGCCGGGAATACCGAGAGCGAATTGCCACCCATCGAGGTATAAGCCTTGAGGAAGGCAGGAATCATGACATCGCTGCTATACTGGTTGACCGGCGTGCGGGAAGCATCAAACTTGCCGCCAGCCAGAGCCGAACCAGCCGGATAAACAGTTCCGGCATACTGCGCCTCTACCCTATCTCTGAAACCAGCCAGCGAGTTGACAAACTTCTCGAAGGTCTTGCTGCGATACCCCGAATTGGCATTGCCCATTCCCTCGAAAGCCGAACCCAGCGAGATGGTAGTCATCTGGAAGGCTCCACTCTGGGTAGTTGGCGTTCCTTCATACATATACTGTATGCTCTTCTGCGTGGTCTTGGTACGTGTGGCTGAGAGATCAATCTTGAAATCCTTGACAGGCTCCAGGGTGGCACGCAACGTAAGATTATCCGTTCTGCTGGTAGTAGCTGGTGTTGCGATACTGTCGTTGCAGAGCAGCCAGTCGTTGTTTCTAGCCTTCTCGATATAATCGTCGCCAACCATACCGAAGGCGAAGTCAAGACCCGGTGCCATCTGTCCCACCTTCTTCTGTCCGAAGGCATCACCCACACTAGGCAAGAAGCCCGGCAGGGTGAGCTGATAGCTGCTGCGATAGTTGATGCTTACGTTGCGCACCATCATTGCCAGACGACTAGCCAACTGCAATCCCTTATACCATTTCTTATCATCAAGCGGTTCCTTTGCCAGTACGGAGAGTTTCACCTTCATGGCGGTATCTACCTTTGAGATGATTCTGATCTGGTTATTATCCACCTTTTTATATTTAAGCGGGAACACTTTGCCGTCTTCCGTCTTGGCATTCACAATCAGTCGCTTGGTATTCTTGCCGTGGCGTATCTTGAATGTGGTATCAGGCAGGAGGGTGATTTCCCGTTCGAAGGCACGCTTGTTCTTAGGCAGCGCCTTCTTCGGATCAGCCGCCTGTTCCTTTGCTTCCTGCTTCTTTTTCTTTTTTTCCTGCTTCTTGCGCTGCATCTGTGCCCTACTCTGGGTACGGTCAAACTTATCGTTTACCTTCTTCAGGAAAGGCACATGGTTGTAGAGTTTCACCAGGTTGAAGTTTCCGTTCAATGTCAGTTCGCGCTGGGTATTGATGGTGTTTCCATACGAGTTACCCTCCTCATCCTCTGTACCGCGCTCCCAAGAATAGTTGGCATTGTAAGAGGCATCGCTGTTCACCCAGTCGAAGACAGGCAGCAGATTGAGAGGCACCTTGTAGGATGCCTGGAAATTCTGACTGTAGTCGAGCGGTGCACCCCAGTGGCGGATGCTGGTCCATACGGAATCCTTCCAGGCATGATACTGGTCGGCATAAAGATCCTTGTTGACCGGTGTATATGGTTCCTCTATCTGTGCATGGGTAGCACTCTGGAAGTTCATGTGCAGGTTCTTGGTCAGATCCCAGTTGATGGAGAACTCACGGTTCCAGAGGAACTGTTCACTGAAAGTGAGCGGCAACTTGGAGTCTACTCCGGCAGCTCCACTCATCAGGGTTTCCATATCGCGCTCCTGCAACTCGTAGTAGTCGCGCGTCATCTCGGTATTGAAGGCTATGTTCTGCGGCAGCCAGTTCAGTCCGAAACGTTTCAGTATGTCGAGCCACTTACTCTTGTTCTTCAGTCCCTTGAATGGTTCCCAAGCCTTATAAACCGGGCTCCACGAATAATCCAGGGCTCCGCGCCAGTTATCCTTTCGCTCATACATCGTCGTTTCACCCGTAGTATACTGATGCTGATGACTATAAGTGAATGAGAAGTTGGCTGGATCGTATGGCATCGGATGGCGCTTGGTAGCGATACCCACCCGGGCATTCGAGATGGAGAAGTTGGTCTGCGTAATCTTGGTGGCAGCGATATTCTCGATAGAATCGCGCTCGTGCTTGGAGCCGGCGGCATCGAGGGCATCCTTCAACTCCATATCGGTATCCAGCGGATTATACTTAGGAGTAGTCTTCTCCTTGGTAATACTATAATATAAAGGTATGCTCACCTTCGCCTTGTCTGGGAAGAACTTACCCATTTCGAGCGATGTAGTCACACTGTAGGTACCGTAGTTATCGGTGGTGCGACTTGCCACGCCATCTTCCAGGCCGCCGAATCCCTCGCTGATGTATCTGCCGGTGGCATTCACGCTACCCAAATCGGAGAGTTGTACGTTGAGGTTGGCATTGGCAGCCCAACCACCCGAATTATTATGTTCCTTGAGTCGGAGTTCGTTTATCCATACCTCACCGCTCTTGATGTCGGCAGAATTGTTTCTCACACCCAGCATCATGGTCTTCACTTCGCCGAGACTCGGATTACCCACGATGGTAATCTTGTTCTGCGGATGTTCTGCATCCATCATGGAATAAGGAGCGAGATAAGAAGCCACACCCTGTGCCTTCGCCTTGTTACGGTTTTTCTTCAATGCCGTAAAGACGCTCAGCGGCACATTGAGCATATTCTCCTCAGGCCATACCGCCTTACAGTCGGCTAGCACATAGCGGTTGTAGTTGGAGCGTGGCTCGGTGAGTTTCAGCGGGATTTCATACTCGTAGTAATTGTTCTTGTAATCGCTACCCAGACGGATGAAGACTGAGAGATCACCATCCTGCAGACGGGTGGTATTCTGCTCCAGGGCATTGGCATGGGCAAACATCTGGATGCGCTTGTACTGGCGCAGATCGATGGTAGAATTCTTGTAAACCGCCTTCGCCTCGCCTGTGCTCATGTTCTTGACCACCAGACTCAACGCCTGCTCGTTCGCCTCAACCAACTGAGGCTGACTAGGATCCTGTTCGCGCTTGATACCCGGAGGCAAGACATAGTTGACCGGTGTCTTCTCGCCGTTCTCTTCCAGACTCACGCTGCTTGCGTCGAGGGTTCCGCCACTGGCTGCGCCGAGCGACTGATCATAGGTACGCCACTTGCCCATCACGAGGTCGAAGGTACCGAAACGCAGCACGATAGGTTTCTTGAAACCGGTGAGGAACATACGCATGAAGCGGATGCTGGAGAAATCGTTGATGTTGCCCTGACGGCTCTCAAACTCATCGATAGGTATGCGGAACTGATACCAGGTAACGGTAGACTTGGTATTATCACGCCAGGTCTGGCTGTATTCACGCTTATCTACAATATGATTGTTACCCACCACGAGATCTTCCGGACGGATGCTGACACGATACTGGAAGTATTTCTCATATTCGTTGAGCGTATAATCCTGGTTGATATCCTCGACATCCGGCGTTGACTTATAAGAAGTATCATAGCTCTCAGAACGGCTGTCGCTGTCAGGCGAGTTGCCCTGAGGATTGTTGATATACTTATATCGCTGCAAGATAGGAGCACGCATCTCATCCCAGTCGGAACCGCGGAAATAGTGGTAGTCATCACGTGCCGGATCGGCAAAGATGCTGTCGAATACCGCCTGGTTCACCTTGCCCTGAATCTGGTCGAGATAAGCACTCTTGTAGAATTCCTGCTCCTCGGCATCAGTCAGTCCGTTGAAACCCACATCCTGCAAGGCTCTGCTGCCACTGGTGGTAGCAAAGGCATAGGTCACGGTGCTTTGGGTAGGAATCTTACCCCACTGGGTATAGGTGTAGCTCTTGCTGCCATCCACCGGCATGCCACTCTCATAGAATTTCTTGCCATCACGCAGGATATCCTCGCTCACCTCGCCCAGGTTGATGTAGAAATCGCCACCATAATCGGCAGCATCAGCCTCTTCGCGGGAATAGATGAACGGATCGAGCATCCAGAACTCGATGTATTCGATGTTTGCCTGCTCGAAATCGTTGGTATCCAGCTTACGCATCATTCCGCCCCAGTTGCGCTGCGGATTCTGCAGGGTTCCGTCTGCCTGCAAATCTGTTACATTGAAGTTGTATGGTCCCGGCTCGCTTGGATAGTAAGCCAGATTGAGTACATTCAGGGTATTGGTAGCGCCCTGATAACTGCTCTGGTCGCGCAATGGGAAGAGCTCCTTGGTATAGACCTCGCGAACATAATGGTTACTCAACTGCTTGAGGTCGCCCTTGATATGTCCCGGAGTGAGCGAACTTCCACGGCGGGTGAACAGCGGATCGATGGTATACCAGGCTAGGCGCGAACGGTGGAAACCGCTGCTCAGACCGGTCTTATCGCTGTAATCGTCCTTGAAATTGAGCGAAGGCACACTGGATATAAACCAGGAGGTAGGAGTCGTTACATCGATGGTGGTCTTCGTACCCTCGAAGTCATCGATATAAGATGCATTGTCCTGTGTGCCACCTGCCTCACCGGCAATGAGCTGGGCAAATTCTCCTGTAAAGGATATCTGCGATGGCTGGGTGAGGTGCAGGAATGGTATCTTGTCAAGCACATTGGTGAGCCACTGACTCTCCTTGCGCCAGTTGAGATTGATGCCCCAAAGGGTGTTCTTCAGCGGTTCGGAGCCCATGGATACCTTGGTGGTAAGCGCCTGTTCGGAGAGGTGCTGGATAGTACCGCTCAACTGGAAATTCTTGGTAAAATCATACTCCCAGTTCAGTCCGAACATCGTTTTTCGGGTTTGTCCGAAATCGGTATTACTCTCCAGAGAAACGTTGACAGCCGTACCGGCATCGATGATGCTCTGGTTCAGGATGGTCACCTCGCCGGCACTGTAATCTACCGAATAGTCGGTGCCCTCTTTCAGGGTGATACCGCCTGCCGTAACGACCACCGAGCCTTGTGGCACATTGTAGGCATCGAGCGAGATGACATTGGCTGCAGAGCCCTTGAACTGTCCAACAATCTGATACTTGTTCTTTTCGGCTATCTGCTTGGCTACGGTCTTCGTACTGTCATAAAGTTCGGTAAAGGCATACTTTTCAGCCTTGTCGGCAGCCACGCCCCGCTTGACCAGATAATCACGCATATAACTGCCGAAAGGCTCTACCTTCGGAATGAACACGCGTCCATTAGAGATGGTATAGCCTTCTACATAATCGAAATATCCATTGCTGTGTGCCTTGTTGTTGTTATCCAGACGGTCGGCGCCCAGCACACGGATGATTGGCTGCTCCTTCACCTGCTGCTCAGGGATATAACTGAGATATACGCCGGTGGTATCGCTCTGGTATTTCACATCCAGGCGGAACTTCTCCTTCTCTACGGTAGAAGCCAGATAATAAACGTTCTTCATCATCAGCCCCCAGTTGCCCTGTCGCGGATTGTTACTGGTATTCTTGAGCGATTTCACGAAGAGTGCCTGCTTGGTATCGCTGAGATCGGATGCAAACTCGCCCACCTGATAGGTAACGCCTCCCGATGTATACTCATAGGCTACGGCAAGTACCTGGTCGGTCTGCAGACTGGTTTTCAATGAGATATAACCCAAGGCGGTATTGACTGTATACTCTGAAGAATTGAGCAGACGGGCACTCTCCAGTTTCTCATAATCGGCTCCACCAACCAGTCCGCCTCCATCGAGAGTGGTTGCAGCCTGGTCAATGTCACGGGCAGCAGCATATTGGCTGTTCATCGCAGCATACTCAGTATTCGCCTGGTTAGAAGGCACCTGTCCGCTCGCCGCCCACATCGGGTTGCTCAGTTTCAGGTTCTCGCCCAGGTCGGTCAGGGCTACGATGTTTCGGGTATTGGTGGTATTGCCGGTTTTGTTGGTAACCCACACCTCCACGCGGTTGATGGTGATGCCCGTGGTGAGATTAGGAAGTTTCTGCATCCAGGCATCATAATGGTTTCTGAAATACTGGGAGAGGAAGAAGTGGCGGTTCTCCTCATAATCGGCTACATTCAGTTCGAAAGGAGAGAGCTGTACACCGCCCCTGGTAGATACGCTCTTCGATGCACTCTTCTTCTGCGAAGCTACCATCTGCAGCTTGAGTTTGCCAAACTGCATATCGGTTCTAACACCAAACAGACTGCTGGCGCCTTTGATGAGCGAAGAGTTGGAAGGGAAGGAGACATTGCCCGCCTCAACGAGTTTGATGATTTCATCTTCCTTGCCGTCGTACTTCAGTTTCATGTTCTGTGCATCGAAATCGAAGGTGGCATCGGTGTTGTAATTCAGGTTCATGTTCACCTTATCGCCCACCTTTCCGTTGACGTTGAGATTGATTTTCTCATCAAAATCCATCATCGTCGTTTTTCGGTTGCGGATAGGCAACGAAGGATTGTCGATGTTTTTCTTGTTGATACCGAACTTGAGTTCGGCAGAACCCTGTGTCTTCACTCTGATGCCACCAGGACCGAAGATTTTCTCGGCAGGTCCCAAGTCGAAGTGCATATCTGAGAAATCGAACTTCTCCTTGCCTTTTGCCTGGAAGATTTCATCGTTCTGCTTGCGGAAGTAGCTGTTGCGCTGCTGCTGTTCGGTCCATGCAAGATACTCTTTCGGAGTGAGCATGATAGGAGCCGAAAGCCAGGTTGAGCCCATGCGGTTGCCGATGATATAGCGGTCGATGGTATCGTTATAGACTACCTGATATTGCAGATTATCAGGACGTTTCAGGTCGAGCGGACTCTGATAGAGGTCGTTCAGGGAGTAAGGTTGGGTGCGCTGAATCTGCCAGCGGGTATGCAGCAGCGAATCGGGAATGGTATCTTCATCGAGCTGCACGGGCTGGGCTGTGCTGGTATGGGTTTTCTTTTTATCGTCCTGAAGTTGAGGCAAAGCTATCGCATAGCCGAAGGTTGCCACCATCAGCCAAGCCAATAGAAAAGATATGAATCTTTGCTTCTGTTTCATCGACAAAAAACTCCTAACTTATTTGATTTGCTTCAATGCCAGTTTCACAACCTGTTCTACCGGGAGATCAGGCTGTGCCTTGAGGATATCTACTACTACCTTGGCAGATGGTGCCGGCGAGAAGCCGAGCATGGTGAGGGCGCTTACCGCCTCATCCTTTACGTCATTGTTCACCATCACCACATTGCCTCCGCTGGCTGGCAGTTCGTCAGCAATGCCAAGGCTCACGATTTTATCTTTCAGGTCGATGATGATTCGCTGTGCTGTCTTCAGTCCGATACCTTTCACGGTTTTCAGCACCTTGTCGTTACCTGTAGAGATGATTTCGCAGAGTTCGCGTGGCGAGAGTGAAGAGAGAATCATACGGGCTGTATTTCCACCTACTCCTGAAACGGTGATGAGGAGGCGGTAGAGTTCACGTTCCTGTTTGGTAGCAAAGCCGAAAAGGGTGAAAGAATCATCTCTTCCACCAGCCACCAGCACTTCGTGAACATAGAGTTTCACTTCCTGTTTGCCCTGAATGGCAGTATATGTATTGAGCGATATATTGAGTCCGTAACCCACCCCCGCAGTCTCAACAACAGCCAGTGCAGGTGTCAGCTCTGTCAGATCGCCATGAATATATTCTATCATTTTCTTTTTCTCCTAATTAAATAAATAATATATTAATAACGTGCGAAGGGCGGGATTATTGTAATAGAGTTCCATAAAATTACATCCCGACGTAGCATGTAATACGTCCCGACGCAGAGCCAGAGACGTCGGGACGCAGCAAAAGCTACGTCAGGACGTA
>ENA-OZLN01000188-OZLN01000188.1-human-gut-metagenome-genome-assembly--contig:-NODE-188-length-17121-cov-3.916090_pt1 | contig 17121 bp, 15 predicted proteins | sample MGYA00243863_ERZ653791 | MGnify/ENA primary metagenome ERZ653791 (study PRJEB26926, sample SAMN06164639) | human gut metagenome | biome: ENVO:00009003; feature: ENVO:2100002; material: ENVO:00002003... | reverse complement strand
TACGAGATCGCTCAGTGTCTCGTGGGCTCGGAGATGTGTATAAGAGACAGGTGCTGGATAGCGCCGGAGATGCCCAGAGCCACATAGATCTTGGGATGGACGGTCTTACCGGTCTGACCGACCTGATGGTCAGCGGTCATCCAGCCGGCATCGGTGACGGCACGGGATGCGCCGACAACGCCGCCGCCCAGAGCTGCAGCCAGCTGCTCAGCCAGCTCGATGCCCTTGTTGACGTCCTTGCTGATGCCACGGCCAACAGAGACGATGACGTCTGCACCGATGAGGTCAACCAGCTTCTCAGCTGCCTTCTCAACGCTCAGGACCTCGGTCTTGATGTCGTCAGCGGTCAGGCTGAATGCGGGCTTCACGATCTGGCAGGCATCGGCCTTGGCCTGATCGAAGGGAGCCTTCTTCATGACGCCGGGACGGACGGTAGACATCTGAGGACGGAAACGGGGGCAGATGATGGTAGCCATCAGATGGCCGCCAAAAGCAGGACGGGTCATCTTCAGGTTGCGGTCCTCGTAATCGAACTTCTGCTTGGACAGGTCGATGGTGGAGCTCTCCTTCAGGAACTCGACATACTTTGCAGTGTCGATGTCCAGATGGGTAGCATCAGCGGTCAGACCGGTGTGCAGACGAGCTGCGCAGCGGGGGCCAAGGTCGCGGCCGATGTTGGTAGCACCGATCAGCAGGACCTCAGGCTTGTACTCGTTGACCATGTCGCAGACGACCTTGGCGTATGCGTCAGTGGTGTAATCCTTCAGCAGCGGGCTGTCGCAGACCATGACCTTATCGGCACCATAGCCGCCCAGCTCCTTGGCAATGCCTTCCACGTTGTCGCCCAGCAGCAGACCGGTGACCTCGCAGCCCAGCTCATCAGCCAGCTTGCGGGCCTCGCTGACCAGCTCAAAATCAGTGGACATCAGTGCGCCCTGGCGCTGCTCGCAGAAGACCCAGACGCCCTTGTATTCGTTAAAATCAGCCATTGTAATCCTATGCTCCTTTCATCAGATCAGGTGCTTCTTGGCCAGGATACCAGCCAGCTGTGCAGCGGTATCGTCGCCAGTCAGCATAGTGCCTGCGCCCTTCTGCGGAGGAGTGAAGGACTTAAAGACGTTCGTCGGAGAACCCTTCAGACCGATGGTATCGACCTCGATCAGCGGATCGTCCTTCAGAGCGTTGTAATCGAACACTTCCATCGGCTTGTCGTAGCAGGTGAAGATGCCGTTGACGCTCATGTAGCGGGGCTGATTCAGCTCCTTGATGCAGGTCAGCAGGCAGGGAGTCTGCACCTTGACCATCATGTAGCCGTCTTCCAGCATACGCTTGACCGTGAGGCTGTTGCCATCCTTCTGGATGTCAGCAACATAGGTCACCTGAGGCAGGTGCAGCTTTTCAGCGATCTGAGGACCGACCTGTGCGGTATCACCGTCGATTGCCTGACGGCCGCAGAACACAACGTCCTCGGGGCCGACACCGATCTTATTGACAGCAGCAGCGAGGATCTGGCTGGTCGCGAAGGTATCAGAACCACCGAACTCACGGCCAGAGACCAGAACAGCCTTATCAGCGCCGCGGGCCAGCAGCTCACGCAGCATACCCTCTGCCGGCGGGGGACCCATGGTGACGACAACGACTTCGCAGCCGGTCTCGTCCTTCAGCTTCAGAGCGGCCTCCAGAGCGTTCAGGTCATCGGGGTTGGTGATGGTTGCCATAGAGGCACGGTCCAGAGTACCATCCGCCTTGACAGCCACCTTACCGGAGGTATCAGGAACCTGCTTTACACAAACGATTGCTTTCATTGTAAATCTTGCCTCCCTTACTTCAGCAGCGCGCCGGAAATGACCATCATCTGCACTTCGCTGGTGCCCTCGTAGATCTCAGTGATCTTGGCATCACGCATCATGCGCTCGATGGGGTAGTCACGGGTGTAGCCGTAGCCACCGAACAGCTGCAGGCAGCGGCGGGTCACGTCGCTTGCGGTGCGGGCTGCGATGAGCTTAGCCTGAGCAGCTTCGACACTGTAGCGGACCTTTGCGCCATTCATAGCTTCCTGCTTCTTCAGAGCGGCAGCGTAGACCAGATACTTTGCAGCCTCGATACGGGCCTTCATCTCGGCCAGCTCGAACTGGGTGTTCTGGAAAGCGGAGATGCTGCGGCCGAACTGCTTGCGCTCCTTGACGTAAGCGACGGTCTCCTGCAGAGCGCCCTCGGCGATGCCCAGAGCCTGGGAAGCGATACCGATACGGCCGCCGTCCAGAGTAGCCATAGCCAGCTGGAAGCCCTTGCCGCGCACGCCCAGCATACGGTCCTTCGGGATGCGGCAGTCCTCAAAGATCAGCTCGCAGGTAGAAGAACCACGGATGCCCATCTTATCCTCAGCCTTGCCGACGGAGAAGCCCGGGTCGGTACGCTCCACGATGAAGGCGGAGCACAGCTTGGTGGGACGGCCCTTCTTGTCGAGGACCTTATCGGTAACAGCAATGACGATGAACACGTCAGCGTAGCCTGCGTTGGTGATGAAGACCTTGGAGCCGTTCAGCACCCAGTAATCGCCATCTTCCACAGCAGTGGTCTGCTGGCCCTGAGCGTCAGTACCGGCGCCCGGCTCGGTCAGGCCGAAAGCACCCAGCCACTCGCCGCTGCACAGCTTGGGCAGATACTTTTCCTTCTGCTCGGGAGTGCCGTTCTCATAAATAGGTGCTGCGCACAGGCTGGTGTGTGCGGAAACGATAACACCAGTGGTGCCGCAGACCTTGCTCAGCTCCTCAACAGCCATGACGTAGGACAGGACGTCGCCGCCTGCACCGCCAACGGAGGTGGGGAAGTAAATGCCCATCATGCCCAGCTTGCCCATCTTCTCGACGGTCTCCTTGGGGAAATACTCTTCGGCATCGACTTTCTTTGCCAGAGGCTTGACTTCGTTTTCAGCAAACTCGCGGTACATCTTCTGCACCATCTGCTGCTGCTTGGACAGAGTAAAATCCATCGCTATATCCTCCTAACGGATGTTTTTCTTTCAGCACAGGGCAGCTACACTCATGTCCTGTGCAAACAAATTCCTCCCGGCCGTTTTCTTCGGGACGACCGAGAGAAATTTCAAACTAATTTACAGCTCGTCGACAGGGGTCTTGGTGCGGTCTGCGTTGTAAACGTAGAAGCCCTTGCCAGACTTGCAGCCCAGGTTGCCGCCGCGGACCATCTTACGGATGAGCGGGCATGCACGATACTTGCTGTCGCCGGTCTCCTTGTACAGGACGTCCATAATGGCGAGGCAGATGTCCAGGCCGATGAAGTCGCCCAGCTCCAGAGGACCCATCGGATGGTTGGCACCCAGCTTCATAGCGGTGTCGATGCCGGCAATGTTGGAAACGCCCTCCATCTTGATGAAGGCAGCCTCGTTGATCATCGGGATCAGGATGCGGTTGACGACGAAGCCGGCAGCCTCGTTGACCTGGACCGGCTGCTTGCCGATGGCAACGGAGATCTCCTTGATCTTCTCGACAGTCTCAGCGGGAGTGTTGCAGCCAGCGATGACCTCGATGAGCTTCATGCGGTCTGCGGGGTTGAAGAAGTGCATACCGACCAGAGGACGGCTGACACCCTTGCCGATCTCGGTGATGGACAGAGAAGAAGTGTTGGAAGCGAAGACGCACTCGGGCTTGCAGATCTTATCCAGCTCGCCGAAAGTGGTCTGCTTGACCTTCATATCCTCGAAAGCAGCCTCAACGACGAGGTCGCAGTCAGCGCACAGGTCTTCCTTCAGGCCCGGGATGATAGCAGCGACGATAGCGTCAGCCTTCTCCTGAGTCATCTTGCCCTTTGCGACCAGCTTCTCATAGCCCTTCTTGATCTTTGCCAGACCATTCTCGGCCCACTCCTGCTTGATGTCACACAGAGCAACCGTGTTGCCCTCGACCTGAGCAAATGCCTTTGCGATGCCCTGGCCCATAGTGCCAGCACCGATAACACCGATCTTCATGGGAAATCTCTCCTTTATTATATCTTCTGAATGTAGTGCCTCTCCGTGCCTCCCCTTTCCGGGGAGGCGCTGCAGAGGCGTTATGGTTTAGTTTAGTTGTTGGTGAACACTGCCTTGGGCTTCGGCTTTTCACGGCTCAGGAAGCAGGCCATGCCTTCCTTCTGGTCATGAGTCTCGAAGCAGTCGCCGAACAGCTTCTCTTCGACTTCGACAGCCTTCTCGATGGGGAGGCTGATGCCGTCGTTGATAGCCTTCTTGCAGTTGCGCACGGCGATGGGAGCGTTCTTGGCGATCTTGTTGGCCAGCTTCAGGACATTCTCCATCAGCTCAGCCTGCGGATACACTGCATTGACCAGACCGATGCGATAAGCCTCGTCAGCCTTGATGTTCAGTGCAGAGTAGACCAGCTGCTTTGCCATGCCCATGCCAACCAGACGTGCCAGACGCTGGGTGCCGCCGAAGCCCGGGGTGATGCCCAGACCGACTTCCGGCTGACCAAACACAGCGTTGTCGGAGCAGATGCGGATGTCGCAGCTCATAGCCAGCTCATTGCCGCCGCCCAGTGCAAAGCCGTTGACGGCTGCGATGACGGGGATGGGGAAGCTCTCGATCATCAGGAACACATCATTGCCCAGTTTGCCGAAAGCCTCGCCCTCGGCCTTGGTCATGGTGCTCATGGAGCCGATGTCAGCGCCTGCCACGAAGCTCTTGTCGCCTTCGCCGGTCAGAACGATGCAGCGGACAGTCTCCTGATCGACTGCCTCAAAAGCAGCCTTCAGGTCTGCCAGGACTTCGGGGTTCAGGGCGTTCAGTGCCTTCGGGCGGTCGATGGTGATGATCTCGACTGCGCCCTGCACCTCGGTTTTTACAAATGCCATTGTGAAAACCTCCATTCAGGTTATATCTTATTCAAAACAGTCCCCGGACAAGGGGCAAGTCTCCGGTCTCGCCCACTGTCCGGGCTGTATCAATATCCGGAGTGACCCTTCAAAGGGAAATCAGTCCATCTCGACGATGGTTGCGCAGCCCATGCCGCCGCCGATGCACAGGGTAGCCAGACCCTTGTGAGCACCACGATGCTTCATAGCGTACAGCAGGGTGACGAGGATACGAGCACCGGAAGCGCCGACCGGGTGGCCCAGAGCGATTGCGCCGCCGTTGACGTTCAGCTTGTCCTTATCGAAGCCCAGAGCCTCGCCGACTGCGATGGACTGTGCTGCGAATGCCTCGTTGGCCTCGACCAGGTCCATATCAGCAACGGTCAGGCCGGTCTTAGCCATGACCTTCTTGGTAGCAGCGATGGGGCCAAGGCCCATGACCTCAGGCTCGACGCCTGCCAGAGCACCTGCGACCCAGGTAGCCAGAGGCTTCACGCCCAGCTCCTTGGCCTTCTCTTCGCTCATGATGACCAGAGCAGCTGCGCCATCGTTGATAGCGGAGGAGTTTGCAGCGGTGACAATGCCGTCCTTGGTGAAGGCGGGCTTCAGCTTTGCCAGCACTTCGGGAGCGCTCAGACGGGGGCCTTCATCGGTATCGAACACGGTATCGCCCTTCTTGCCCTTGATGACAACAGGAACGATCTCATCCTTGAAAGCGCCGTCCTTGATGGCCTTGTCAGCCTTCAGCTGGCTGTGGTAAGCGAAATCATCCAGCATCTCGCGGGTGATGGGGCTGTAGCCGTACTTCTTCTGATAGGTCTCGTTGGTGCAGACGTTCTCAGCGGTCATGCCCATGTGCTTGTTGAAGCCGCAGGCATCCCACAGAGCATCGTTGACCATGGTATCCACGATCTCGCTCTTGCCCATGGGAGCGCCCATGCGGTAGCCGTAGCGGCCCTTCATCATTGCGAAGGGAGCCATATCCATGTTCTCCATGCCGCCTGCGACCACGATGTCAGCATCGCCGACCTCGATCATCTGAGCAGCCATGTTCACGCAGTTCAGACCGGAGCCGCAGACCACGTTGACGGTGACGGCAGGAGTCTCGACGGGCAGGCCAGCCTTCAGGGAAGCCTGACGAGCGACGTTCTGGCCCAGACCAGCCTGGATGACGCAGCCCATGTAAACATGATCGACCTGCTCGGGTTTCACGTTAGCACGGTTCAGGGCCTCCTTGATGACGATGGAGCCCAGCTCTGCAGCAGGGACGTTTGCCAGGGTGCCGCCAAACTTACCAATAGCGGTACGGCAAGCAGATGCGATAACAATTTTCTTCATGTTAATAGCCTCCTGAATTTATCTGTTTCGGGGTTTCGTAAAACTATTTATCAAAAAGCCCGAGGGCCTTTCTGCATTATAAAAGGTATCAGATCGTCTTTCCTTCCGCCCGGAGCTGCTCCACTTTGGCGTGGATGGCATTCTCTACGTTGGGCGTCACGAACTTGGAGATGTTGCTGCCATAGCGGGCAGCCTCCTTGACGATGGTGGAGGAAAGGTAGCTCCACTTGATGCTGGTGGCAAGGAACATCGTCTCGATGCCGGGCATCAGTGCGTGGTTCGTCTGGGCGAGCTGTATCTCGTTTTCGAAATCCGTCACCGCCCGCAGGCCCCGCACCATCACCGAAGCGTGCCGTTTCTTGGCGAACTCCACGGTCAGGCCGTCGAAGCTCTCCACCGTCACATTCGGGATGTCCTTGCAGCACTCCCGCAGCAGCGCCACCCGTTCTTCTACGGTGAACAGAGGGTTCTTTGCGCTGTTGATGAGCACTGCCACAATGAGCTGGTCGTTTATCTTTGCAGCTCGCTTGATGATGTCGAGATGTCCTCTCGTGACCGGGTCGAAGGACCCGGGGTAAACTGCTGTTGCCATCGGTATGGTCTCCTTTATTTGCGCGCTTTGGAAAAGCGCATTTGGTGTTGCCATGATAGCACTTTTCAGTTTCTGCTTCAAGTACCAGACCTCATCGCCATTGCCACATCGTTAATTTTTAGTCAATTAACATCACACCGGGACGCATCATCTTGGTACACCCTTAGTAAACCATATCGTCAAAATTTTATCAAGTACTTTTTCGAAAAAAATTGTTTCTGCTATACCAAACAATCGCCACAAATACCTAAGAAATTTAGTCAAATTGTCCTGCAAGGCATTTTTTCGCGGAAGAGGGCTTGATTATAATGTTTGTTAATGTTATAACTAAACTGTGCAGGTGTGCCGCTGCCGGAGGCTCCTGCCCTGCCGACCCCAAGGATACCGCCGGGGTGTGATAAGACAGTGTCCGGACTGGAAAGAAACGGTAAATTTCCGGCTAAGATTTTGTCCCGCAGAATTGTAAATAATAAGTTTACAATTCTTTTATGTTCTTAAAGGAGAGGATGGTTTATAATGGATTTCATGGAAATGTATGCCCAGAAAAAGATGACTGCCGAGCAGGCTGCTTCTCTGGTCAAGAGCGGCGACTGGGTGGATTACGGCTGGTGCGTCAACACCCCCGTGGCCGTGGACGCCGCCCTTGCCAAGCGCCTGCCCGAACTGGAAAACGTCAATTTCCGCGGCGGCATCCTGATGTGGGTGCCTGAGATCTTTCAGATCGACGACCCCGCTGCCCACATGACCTGGAACAGCTGGCACATGGGCGGCATCGAACGCAAAGCCATCGCACAGGGCTTCTCGTTCTACTCCCCCATCCGCTATTCGGAGCTGCCCCGCTACTACCGCGAGAGTCCCGACCCGCTGGACATCGCCGTCTTCCAGGTAACTCCGATGGACGAGCACGGCTACTTCAACTTCGGCCCCAGCGCTTCCCATCTGGGTGCTGTCTGTGAGAAGGCCAGGAAGATCATCGTGGAGGTCAACACCAATATGCCCCGCTGCCTCGGCGGTATGGAAAACTGTGTCCATATCTCCCAGGTCACCGGCATCGTGGAGGGCGACAATCCGCCCATCGGCCAGATGGCCGCTGCCGGCCCCGCTTCCGAGGTCGATTTGAAGGTCGCAAATCTCGTCGTGCCGCAGATCCCCAACGGTGCCTGCCTGCAGCTGGGCATCGGCGGTATGCCCAACGCCATCGGCAGCCTCATCGCCCAGAGCGATTTGAAGGACCTGGGCGTCCACACCGAGATGTATGTTGACGCTTTCGTGGACATCGCCAAGGCCGGCAAGATCACCGGCGCACACAAGCAGCTGGACAAGGGCCGTCAGGTCTACGCCTTCGGTGCCGGCACCCAGAAGATGTACGACTACCTCAACAACAACCCCGAGTGTATGTCTGCTCCCGTCGATTACACCAACGACATCCGCAGCATCTCCGCACTGGACAACTTCATCTCCATCAACAATGCGGTGGACATCGACCTGTTCGGCCAGGTGAATGCGGAGAGCGCCGGCGTCAAGCACATTTCCGGTGCAGGCGGCCAGCTGGACTTCGTGCTGGGTGCATACCTTTCCAAGGGTGGCAAGAGCTTCATCTGCCTGTCCTCTACCTTCTTTAATAAGAAGACCGGTCAGCTCGAGAGCCGCATCCGTCCCACGCTGGAAAACGGCAGCATCATCACCGATACCCGCGCCAATCTGCATTACCTCTGCACCGAATACGGCTGCGTCAACCTCAAGGGTCTGACCACCTGGGAGAAGGCCGAAGCCCTCATCAATGTGGCACACCCCGACTTCCGCGAGGAGCTTATCAAAGAGGCCGAGAAGATGCACATCTGGCGCCGCAGCAACAAAATCTAAACATCGCCGTACCGGCTCCTGCCGTCTGCGGCAGGAATGGAGTCACACATGATGGACAAAAAACCGCACATCAAGCCCTATGTCTACGGAATGCTCGCGGGCTTTGGTGCGATAAGTCTAAGCATCCTGTTCTTCTTCTTCATCTACCGCTTCGACGGGTTCGGCGACGCAGTCTCCAAGGTGACCGGCATCCTGATGCCCTTCATCTACGGTGCCGTCATCGCCTACCTGCTCAAGCCGGTGTGCAACACCATTGAGGGCTTTCTGCACCGCATCTTCCCCGAAAAGCTCCACAGCATGGCCAATATGCTTGCCATTGCGGCGACTCTGCTGTTCGGTGTGCTGGTGGTCTACGCCCTCGTGATGATGGTGGTGCCGCAGCTCATCACAAGCGTCACCTCCCTCTACTACACCGCGCAGACCAGCATCACCCGGTTCATGCGGTGGGTGAACACACAGGAAGTCTTCTTGGATAATGAGACACTGATGGGCTATTTCAACAATGCCTACGATGCCATTGCTGACAACCTGACCACTCTGCGCACCACCCTCCTCCCCTCGCTGCAGAATATACAAGGCATCCTGAGCGGTGTGGGCGTCGGCGTCATGAGTGTGGTGACCTGGTTCAAGAATCTGCTCATCGGCCTTATCGTCGCTGTTTACCTGCTGGCCAGCCGCAAAAAGTTCGCCAAGCAGGCCAAGATGATCCTCTACAGCGTCGTCAAGCCCCACTGGGCGCAGCTCATCCAGGAGGAAGTCCTCTACGCAGACAAGATGTTCGGCGGCTTCATCAACGGCAAGATCATGGACTCCGCCATCATTGGTGTGCTCTGCTACTTCGCCTGCATCATCTTCAAGTTCCCGAGCGCACTGCTGGTGTCGGTCATCATCGGCGTCACCAATGTCATCCCCTTCTTCGGTCCCTTCATCGGTGCCGTGCCTGCAACGCTGCTCATCCTCATCCAGAGCCCCATCAAGGCCCTCTGGTTCGTGCTCTTCGTTCTGGTGCTCCAGCAGCTGGACGGCAATGTCATCGGCCCGAAGATCCTGGGCAACACCACCGGCCTTTCGAGCTTCTGGGTGCTCTTCTCCATCCTGCTGTTCGGCGGTCTGTGGGGCTTCGTGGGCATGATCGTGGGTGTGCCGCTGTTTGCCGTCATCTATGACGTCATCAAGAAGCTGGTCTTCCACGGCCTGCGCCGCAACGGCCAGCTCGACCAGATGACCGTCTACCACGACGAGTTCGGCGATCCCGGCGACCCGGCTCCCGCACCTGTAGAAGATGAAGGAGCGGAAACCGAAATCGTTATTGATTCCGGCGAAGAATAAAATAACAAGATAAAGCCCCCATCCTCCCGGCTGCCTCAGCCGGTGAAGATGGGGGCTTTTCTGCGCAATTTTATCTTTGAAAGACCGATAAAGTCATTTCGCGTGAGCAGTGGAATGCGCCGGTTCCCAGTCCTTGTAATTCTCGTACCGGCTCTCCCTGAGGGTGACGTGCGACCAGATCTCGTCGGCTACAGGCTGCCAGTCGGCAGCATATGCACCGCACTTATCGCAGAGGTGGTCTACGCTCTCGGGCGACTGCAAGTCTGTGCTGTGAGCACCGGTGTCATGCACCATCTGGCGCAGAAGCTCGGGGTTCTCCAGCATCGGGCAGGGACGCAGATGGTTTTTATTGAAGGGCTGGCCGTTGTGGTAGGCCATGAAGAGCGGGCTGCGGAGAATATCGAGGATGCTGCTGTCGTGGATGTTGGCGTTGGAGTAGTGGATGAAGACGCACGGTTCTGCATCGCCCGCCGAGTTGATATGGAAATAGTTTCGTCCGCCTGCGATGCATCCGCCCACAAACTCGCCATCGTTCTGGAAGTCCATCGGATAGAACGGAATATCGCTCTTTTCGGAGCGAAGATACCGGATGCGCTCGATCATGTACTTGCGCTGAGCAGGCGTGGGCATCAGCTCCGGCGCGGCCTCGTTGCCTACCGGCATATAGTGGAAGTAGAATCCGAAGTGCGCACCCTTGTCGCAGAGCATCCGCATAAAGTGGTCGCTGGTGACGGCTTCGAGATTGTCTCTGGTATAGCAGATGGAGGTGCCGAAAAGGATCCCGTGGGCCTTGAGCAAGTCCATCGCATTCATGACAGCGGCATAGTGGCCGTCGCCCCGCCGGGCATCATTGGTAGCGGGAGTTCCTTCGATCGAGAGCATGAAGGCGATATTGCCCAGTTTTACGACCTCTTCACAGAACGGCTCATCGATGAGGGTCGAGTTCGTGTAGATCGCAAACTGCACGTCGTTGTGCTTTTTTGCCAGACGGAGAATATCCGCCTTCCGCACCAGAGGCTCGCCGCCGGTGAGCATATAGAGATAGACCCCCAGCTCCTTGCCCTCGGTGATGATCTTGTCCATATCCTCAAAGCTGAGGTTGTTTTTGTGGCCGTACTCGCCCGCCCAGCATCCCACGCAGTGCATATTGCAAGCCGAAGTGGGGTCGAACAGGATCAGCCACGGGATGTTGCAGTGGTACTTTGTGCGGTTCTCGCGGATGGTCTTTGTCCCCCGGAAGAACGCCTCATAGCCAAGGTTGAGCGCCGTGGTGCGTGCCACGCTGGGCGCGGTCTGGTCGAGCACACAGTTGATGAGCTTCGACCACTTGCTGTCCGCATCGGTCAGCACTGCGCGGGCGTGCTCATACGTCTCCTCGCTGAACGAGTCGCCATAGAACTGCTTGGCGACGTCCACCATCTCGGCAAACGCCTTCTGACGGTCTTTTCTGACATGAGCCAGTGCCACATCCACCATCGTTCCGACAGCGGTACGCTGTACCTTATGGCTCAACGGCTCCAACGCGATACTCATAAAAGTCTGCCTCCTTGTGTGGGTCTTTGCCAGCCCTTTGTTTTGACAATACTTTAACATTTTTCCGACAAAGGTTCTATAAACAAGCAGAGCAGGGTGATAGTTTTTCTATCATCCTGCTCTGCTTGTTCAAATTTTTATCAGTCGTCGATTTTTGATGCTCTGCCGTCGGTGCTGAAGCGCAGCAGCGCCCGCTTCAGATCCCCCTGCATCATAGTGTTGAACCGTTCGGCCATGATGGCCGGTTCGGTCTTCATATCGCGGCGTATCCATTCCAGCACCATGCCCACAAAGCCATACTTATAAAAATCGATGATGAACTGCTTGTCCTCTTCCTGCACCGGGATGTTTTCACGCTCTATAAACATCCGTAGCAGAGGGTCAAGCATTTTATAGAGGTACTGCTCCACCTGTTCCCGGCTGATGGAGCGGTAGACATTCAGCACCAGCACCCGGTTGGCCTGCACCTTTTCCAGCATATCGCGGAAGGCGTCGCTCCACGTCTCATAGTCCTGGTGGCCTTCCAGTGCCTCTGTGGCATCCTCCACCAGGATCCAGTCCACCAAATCGTAAATATCCTTGAAATGGTAGTAAAAGGTCATGCGGTTCACGCCGCAGTCCTCGGTAATGTCGTTTATCGTTATCTTATTCAGCGGCTTGCGGAGCAGCAGCTTTTTGAGCGATGCTTCCAGCGCGCGTTTTGTCGTCTGTGCCACGAGAATGCCCATCCTTTCGCGTTTGCCCCGTTCTGTGCGGAGTTTCCCAACTTCTATCTATTATGATACCTCATCCGCCCGTGCAGGTGCAAGCACCTTTTTCGACTTTTTCATGAACTTTTTATGTTTTCCTAAGATTCGGACAGCAAAAAAGCCTGCGCCGCAGCAGCGCGTCGATCAGGCGCTTTCCGAAAAGCTTTGACATTTTCCGGCTTTCCTCTTGATTTCTCCCCCGGCCCTGCTTACAATGGAGACACAGAGGGGGGAATCTCCCCTGTTCTTTTGATTGGGAAAGAGGTTTTTTCTTATGCTGAATACCATCGGTTTCTTAGGCTGCGGCAACATGGGCGGGGCTATCGCCCGAGCCGTCTGCAAAGCGGCAGACCCGCAGAACGTCTGGCTGGCCAACCGCACCGCCGCCAAGGCAGAGGCTCTGGCCGCTGAGCTGGGCTGCAACACCACCATCAACGACGAGGTGGCAGGCCGCTGCGACCTCATCTTCTTAGCCGTCAAGCCCCAGATGATGGAGGAGCTGCTGGCACCGCTCCGCTTCACGCTGGCCGAACGGCCCAGCCGCTTCGTGCTGTGCAGCATGGCGGCGGGCCTGTCCATCGCCCGCATTCAGGAGATGGCGGGCGGCGACTGCCCCGTCATCCGCATCATGCCCAACACGCCCGCTTCGGTGGGGGCCGGTATGATCCAGTACTGCACCTCCAACGTCACCGCCGAGGAAGAGGCCGAGTTCCTGAAATTGATGGTCCCCGCCGGGCGGCTGGATGCTGTGCCGGAAAGCCTCATCGACACGGCCAGCTGCGTGTCCGGCTGCGGCCCGGCCTGGGTGTACCAGTTCATCGAGGCGCTGGCCGACGGCGGCGTGGCCTGCGGCCTGCCCCGTGCCAAGGCGCAGGAGTACGCCGCCCAGATGGTCCTGGGCAGCGCAAAGCTGGTGCTTGAGAGCGGCCAGCACCCCGGCGCACTCAAGGACGCCGTGTGCAGCCCCGGCGGCAGCACCATCCAGGGCGTGCGGGTGCTGGAAGAAAAGGGCCTGCGGGGCGCGGTGATGGATGCCGTCATCGCCTCCTACAACAAGACCAAAGAGATGGGAAAGGGTTGATCTATGCGCATCGTAGTCAAAGTCGGCACCTCCACACTGGCTCACTCCACCGGGCGGCTGAACATCCGCCACGCCGAAGAGCTGGTGAAAGTGCTCAGCGATTTGAAGAACGCCGGACATGAGGTCATCCTCGTGTCGTCGGGTGCTATCGGCATGGGTGTGGGCAAGCTGTCGCTTTCCGCCCGCCCTGCCGATATGTCCTCCAAGCAGGCTTGTGCCGCCGTGGGGCAGTGTGAGCTGATGTACACCTACGACCGGCTGTTCAGCGCCTACGACCACACGGTGGCGCAGATTTTGCTCACCGGTGTGGACATCGAGCACGCCAGCCGCCGTGAGAACATCCAGAACACCCTCACCCGTCTGCTGGAGCTGGGCGCACTGCCCATCATCAACGAGAACGACACCGTCGCCACCGACGAGATCACCTCCATCGGCGACAATGACACCCTCGCCGCCATCGTCACCTGCTGCATCAAAGCTGATCTGCTGGTGCTGCTGAGCGACATCGACGGCCTCTACACTGCCAACCCCCACACCCACCCGGACGCAAAGCTCATCCCACTGGTGGAGGACATCACGCCCGAAGTGATGGCGCTGGCCGACGGAGCCGGCTCGGCGCTGGGTACCGGCGGAATGTCCACCAAACTCCGGGCCGCCCGGATGGTGACCTCCAGCGGAGCTGACATGGTCATCGCGAATGGCGCCCACCCCGAGCTGCTCTATGACATCGCCGAGGGCCGTGCCGCAGGCACCCGCTTTGCGGCCCACAGACAGGAGGCATAACATGACCACACAGGAAATTCTGGAAGCCGCCCGCGGGGCCAAGACTGCCGTTGCCCTTTCGGACAGCGGCACCCGTGATTCTGCCCTTCTCGGGATGGCTGATGCCCTCTGCGCACCGGAATCCATGGACGCCATCCTCGCCGCCAACGCCGAGGACATGGCCGCCGCCAAGGGGCACATCAGCGACGTCATGCTGGACCGCCTCGCCCTGACGCCCCAGCGCATCGAGGCCATGGCCAAGGGCATCCGGGACGTTGCCGCCCTGCCTGACCCGGTGGGCCAGGTGCTGAGCCGCATCGAGCGTCCCAATGGCCTCGTCATCGAGAAGACCGCCGTGCCGATGGGCGTCATCGCCATCATCTACGAGAGCCGCCCCAACGTCACCAGCGATGCTTCCGCCCTCGCCATCAAGAGCGGCAATGCCTGCATCCTCCGCTGCGGCAAAGAGGCGTGGCGCTCGGCCAACGCCATCGTTCAGGCCCTGCGGCAGGGTCTGCGGGCAACCGGTCTGCCTGAAACAGCAGTCTGCCTCATTGAGGACACAACCCATGCCTCGGCCAACGCCCTGATGACCGCCGTCGGCTATGTGGACCTGCTCATCCCGCGCGGCGGGGCCGGACTCATCCGCGCCTGCGTCGAGAACGCGAAAGTCCCCTGCATCCAGACCGGCACCGGCATCTGCCACATCTTCGTGGACGACACCGCCGACCAGACCAAGGCACTGGACATCATTGAGAACGCCAAGGCCAGCCGCCCCAGCGTCTGCAACGCCGAGGAAGTCTGCCTCGTCCACAGCGCCATTGCGAGCGAGTTCCTGCCGAAGCTGGCCCAGCGCCTCGGCCCCGACCGCACCGCCAAGGGTCTGCACTCGGTGGAACTGCGGCTGGACGAGCGCGCCGCCGCCCTCATCCCCGGCACCCCCGCCGGGCCGAAGGACTTCGACACGGAGTTCCTCGACTACATCCTTGCGGTGAAAGTCGTGGACAGCGTGGAGGAAGCCATCGCCCACATCGCGGCTCACTCCACCGGCCACAGCGAAGCCATCCTGACCCGGACTGACGCCCACGCTGCCCTCTTCACGGCGGCAGTGGACAGTGCCGCCGTCTACGTCAACTGCTCCACCCGCTTCACCGACGGCGGAGAGTTCGGCCTTGGCTGTGAGATGGGCATCTCCACCCAGAAGCTCCACGCCCGGGGACCCATGGGCCTCGGCGAGCTGTGCAGCTACAAGTACATCATCCACGGCAACGGTCAGACCCGGTAATTTTCGGGTTTTTCCAGGATGCATCACCCTTTCGGTGAAAATTTTCTCCACAGGCCGGGGCTAAATGCCCCGGCCTGTATTTTTGTTTCCTCCAGATGGACCGTTTTTCTCTCAAGCACACTTTTGGTTGAAAAATTTTTGCAAATACATTCGAGAATAATTCCTTGTATCCAAATTTTCTCCATTCTCCACAAAGCTATAGTCATACTTTTACCATTTTATCCTACAAAAATCACAACAAACCTCTTGACAGACGGGCCTTCTGCGGGTTAAATTTAAAATGAGAGTGTGATTCGACACAATCTCACTTGTTTAGTCTGTTTATTGAGAATTGTTCTCCGCTAGACTTCAACTTTTCAGACCGTTTTACTGCGGAGAGCACTCTTCCGAGCATATCCGCCCACTCACAACACTATACTTGGAATGAAGGAGAGAGCGTTATGACGATTGCTATTCTTGCACATGATTCCCGCAAAGAGCTGGCGCTGCAGTTCTGCACAGCTTACAGCGGCATCCTATCCCGCAACACAGTCATTGCCACCGGCACCACCGGTCGGATGCTGGCGCAGGCCACCGGTCTGCCCGTACACTGCTACCTCTCCGGGAAGCTGGGCGGCATCCAGCAGATCTCGGCCCGGGTGGCCTGCGACGAAGTAGACCTCGTGCTCTTCTTCCGCGACCCGCTCAAGGCCGAGAGCGGCAGCAGCAGCGAGCAGAACCTGCTGCGGCTGTGCGATATGCACAGTGTGCCGATCTCCACCAACATTGCCACTGCCGAGGTGCTGCTGCGCGGCCTCGACCAGGGCGACCTCGACTACCGTGAGGGCATCCATCCCGACATCGTGGAGCCGCTGCCCGTCCATCGGGCCGTGTGCTGAGCCTGTTTTTAAGACTTTCCGCCATTTGTGGTTTTGTGTATAGAGGGTTTTCGACAAAGAAAGACACCGCAGAAGTTTTCACACTTCTGCGGTGTCTTTTTATCTTATGCGCTCAGATACCACTGAGAGATGACTTATTCCAGACCGCCCATCTGCTTGATCGCCTTGATGGCGTAGGTCAGGGTGCGGCCCATAGCCACGCCTGCCATCAGGCAGGGATAGTTGTTGGCGAAGAAGGAGCCAGACATATCGCCGGTGACATACAGGCCGGGCATCGGCTTGTTGTCGTTGTCCAGAGCCTGACCCTTGTCGTTGATGGCGATGCCCTGCTCGGTACACAGCAGGGAGGCACCCAGCCAGCAGCCGTAGAAGGGAGCGGTGCGGATGGCGCTCAGACGATAAGCGGGCTTGCCGAAGTCCTCGTCGTTCTGCTTGTCGTACAGCTCATTGTAGCGGTCAACGGTAGCGAGGAAGGTGTCCTTGGCCTCACCGGTGAAGCCCAGCTTGTCGGCCAGCTCCTCGATGGTGTCGCAGACGAACAGGGTGCCGGCTGCAACGGCCTCATCGACCTTGCCCTGGAAATACTTCTCGCCGCCGGCACGGGTCTGGGCAGAGCAGCCGATGGTGTGGAAGCGCTTTGCATCCTCCAGAACATTGGCGTCGCAGATCTGTGCGTAGACGCGGCCCGGCTGATGAGCAGCAGCGTAAACAATATCGTTGTAGGGGCTGCTCTCGTTGGCGAAACGCTCACCGTTGCGGTTGACCTTCAGGAAGGGCTGAGTGCCGGGGTTGTACTGGCGGATGGCTGTCTCTTATACACATCTCCGAGCCCACGAGACACTGAGCGA
>ENA-OZLN01000158-OZLN01000158.1-human-gut-metagenome-genome-assembly--contig:-NODE-158-length-18492-cov-4.803981_pt1 | contig 18492 bp, 17 predicted proteins | sample MGYA00243863_ERZ653791 | MGnify/ENA primary metagenome ERZ653791 (study PRJEB26926, sample SAMN06164639) | human gut metagenome | biome: ENVO:00009003; feature: ENVO:2100002; material: ENVO:00002003... | reverse complement strand
TCGTCGGCAGCGTCAGATGTGTATAAGAGACAGAGCAGCAGCTGCGGCATCACCGGCGGGAGCGGTGGAAGCTGCAGCAGAGGTAGCGGTAGAGGCAGCAGTGCTGTTGCCGGAGCCACCGCAGGCGGTCAGTGCCAGAGCAGCGGCGGAAACACCGGCTGCTGCCAGAAAGCTGCGACGAGAAATCTTCTTCATGATAAAATCCTCCTTAGATTTTCCTCATTCAGGGCGGTGCGCTCTGCACGGGTCGCACACCGTCCGTTCATTTACTGTACACACTTTAGCAAATTTTTTTAGTCAGAACAAGGGCTTATGAAAAATGTCCTGTTTTTCAAAAAAATGTGAGAAACACTTTTGTGCATTTCTTACAAGCCGCAGCGCAGTTTGTTCAGCATACTGCCCAACAAGATGAATACAATGTAATATCTCTTGCGCTTTTTCAGGCTTCGCGGATGCGCTGGATGAGGCGGCTCTGCTCATCAAAAGCCGCGTACATAGGCTCGACTGCCGCCCGGAAGCGGGCTTTCTCGGCGGCGGAGAGGATCGTCACCTCCACGCCCCATTCCCTCATATGCTTCTCGGCGCTGGCCTCCCGCTCCGCCCAGAGGCGGCGTTCGGTCAGAGCGCTCTCCTTTCCGCAGGTGCGGATGATGTCCGGGAAGCGTTCGTCCAGCTCTGCCAGCTTTTCCATCGCGGCCTCGCTGGCCAGCTGCAGCTCCGGCACACGGGTGTGCTCATCCTTTAAGAAATAGGGGGCCACCTCATAGTGGCCCATGGCCTCATAGCTGGGCCAGTTGTTTTCCGCGCCGTCTATCTCGGCGTTGTGCAGGGCTGCATAGACCCGGCTGTAGACCACCTGCGCCGGCTTTGCGCCGAGGTCCAGTATCATCTCGCTCATCATGTCCGACTCCTGCACCCGGAGCGTCAGCCCCGCGAGGTCCGCCAGCGTCTCTACCTTTTCGCGGGTGTAGAAGCTGCGGACGCCGGCGTCGAACCACGACAGGCCCACGAGGTCAATCGCGCCGAGGCCGGAGAGGAATTCATCGCCGATCTCGCCGTCCAGCACCCGCCACATCTGGGGCGCATCGGTATAGAGAAAAGGAAGCTGCAATACGCTCAGGGCCGGCTGATACTCGGACAGCTGGCTCAGAGAGACGCGGGCAAAGTCGATGCCGCCGTACTGCATCTGCTCGATGACGCTCTGCTCGGCTCCCAGCTCCCCGCCGCTGTAGACCACGACTTTGACCCTCCCCTCCGTCCGCTCGGCCACAAGGTCGGCGAAGGCCAGAGCGGCCTGCGTGGTGGGATAATCCTCGGGCTGGTTCTCGGCGTAGCGCAGGATGAGCTCCGGTCCGGTGTACTCTTCCGTCTTGCTGCAGCCCACAGTGCCCAGCGCCGTACAGGCGGCCAGCGCCAGCACACTGCGGCGGGAAATTTTCCGCCCGCTCACAGCCCGGCCTCCGGGTCGGCCTTTGCCTTCTGGCCGGCCTGACGGCGGTACTGGGTGGGGGTCATGCCGGTGCGTTTCTTGAACGCCCGGGCGAAGTAGCTGGCATCCTCGTAGCCCACCATCGACGCCACCTCCGCCGAGGAGCGGAAGGGGTCGGTCAGCAATTCCTTTGCCGCGTTGATGCGCAGCTCGGTGAGACAGTCGAGGAAGTTCATCTTCTGGTACTTCTTGAACTGCGCCGACAGGTAGGCCGGGCTGATGTGCAGGATCTCGCCCACGCTGTCCAGCGACAGATCGAACATATAGTTATCCTCGAGGTAGCGGCGGACATGGGCCATGACGAGGGCCGTCTGGCTGTTCTCCCCCTCCTCGGGGGCGTCTTCTGCCTCTTCTTCGGTCTCCGTCTGCTCCGGCTGGGGCTGGGCGGCGGCCAGCTCTTCCAGCTTCCTCTCCGTCTCGATCTGCCGCATAGCCCGGCGCACCGAGGCTTCCAGCTCGTCGGGGTCCACCGGCTTGAGCAGATAGTCGCAGGCCCCCAGATGCACCGCCTCATGGGCATACTGGAACAGGCTGTAGGCCGTGACGAAGATGACCCGGCAGGAAGGCCGCTGGGCCAGCACGGCGCGGGCAGCGTCGAGACCGCTCATGCCCGGCATCTCAATATCCATCAGGATGAGGTCTGCGCCCCACAGCACCGCCGTGTCGGCAGCTTTGCGGCCATTTTCCGCCACCTCCAGGACCACTTCCCGCTCAAAACGGCGCTGGACCAGCTCCGCAAGCGCCTCCCGCTCCAGCTTTTCGTCATCCGCGATCAACAGGCGTATCATCGTCCAAATCCTCCTCCAAAAGTTCTACAAGGGGCAGGTACATACCGATGGCCGTACCCCGGCCCGGGTGAGAGCGGATGACCAGCCGCCCCCGTTTATCCAGAAGCCGCAGCCGTGCGGCCACGTTATAGACGCCGATATGCTCCCAGCGCTCCCCGGGCTGGGCCAGCGCGGCTTTCAGCTGGGCCAGCTGTTCGGGCTGGATACCCACGCCGTTGTCGCAGACGCTGATATAGAGCAGCCCCTTATCCCGCAGCGGGTTGATGCGGATGCGCACCACGCCGCCCTCTTCCTTGGGCGAGATGCCGTGCTTGAAGGCATTCTCCACGATGGGCTGCAAGATGAAGGACGGCACCATCGTCTCCGTCAAATCGAGGGAGTCAGAGATGCGCCACACCATCTTCACCCGGTCGCCGAAGCGGACGTGATAAATCGAGTAATACTCGTCCACGATCCGCACTTCCCGGGCCAGCGGCACCTGCTCGTCGTTGCTCATCAGGCTGTAGCGCAGCAGGTGCGACAGAGCCGTGATGAGGGCCTGCGTGCGGTAGGCTTTTTCCTGTCCGGCGGTCTGTAAAATGACGTTCAGGGTGTTGAAAAGGAAATGGGGGTCAATCTGGCTGCGCAGCTGCTGCAAGCGGCTGCGCTCCATCCGGTTCTGTAATTCCAGAGCTTCCGTCTTCTGGCGGTGGAGCTCCCGCTCCATCTCGTTTTTCTCCCGCAGGGTGGTCACCTGCTCCGCCATCGAATGCTTCATGTGATTGAAGGCTTCGGTCAACTGGGCCATTTCCGGCTGACGGGGCGCAGGCAGGTCGGGCGAGTCGAACTCGCCCCGGGTGACCTCCCGGGAGGCGCCGATCATCTGCTGCACCGGGGTCAGCAGCGTCAGCACCGAGAAGGCCATGACGCAGCCCAGCGCAAGGCAGAGCGCCACCACGACGGTCTGCGCCCATTTCACCCGGTCGCTGAGGGCCGACACGGTGGTGTAAGTCCCCTGAGCGTCGGTGATGGCCGTGTTCAGCAGCTGCTGGGTATACTGGCGCAGATAGCCGCCGCAGGGTACGATTTTATTATAGTAGAGCTGGGCGGCTTTCGTGTCCTGACCGGCGGCCACCGCTTCTTCCAGCTGGTCCACCAGTGCGGTGTAGCTGTCGTAGGTAGTGGAAACGGCATTGTAAAGCAGATACTGCTCTTCACTCACAGTGCCAAGGTCGCTCTCGATGCGCCAGAGCCATGCGTTGGTGACGGAAAAGGCGCTGTGGAGCTCCTCTGTCAGCGCTTTGGCGTCGCCGTACTCCCAGCGGTAATCTTCCATAGCCGAAAGGCTCCGCTCCACGCCGTTCTGGAAGCGGCTGATGGCGTTGAAGTTGCCCATCTGGTCGTCCAGTTCCCGCAGCACGGTGCCGGACTGGTAAAAGCTCAAGAATATCTGCCCCGCCAGCGCCAGAAAAAACGCCGCCAGGCAAAGACTGATCTGCCCTTTCAGGGTCATCCTGCACCCCACGCACCCATCCTCCCTCTCTGTGATATTCTGCCGCGCATCTTCCGCCTTATCCGGCCTGTCCGCCGTCAGAGCGAAAGCTCCATAAACTTTCTTTTTCGTCCTATTTTAGCACATTTTAGGGCATCTGCGCAATATCATCCTTGATTGTTGGAAAACAATATGGTACTATGACCAAAAAGGAGGGTATTTTTATGTCTCAGCCGATCTCCGTTTCCGTCCAGATGGATGCTGCATCCTTCCACGATTTTGCCGCCTTTGACCTGCTGCGCCACCACAAGGCGTGGCACCGGCCTCTGGTGTTCACGGCCATTTTGCTGGTGTCTGCCGGCTTCTGCCTGTCGCAGGTGGGCCAGAAAGACGGCGCAGCCCTGCTCACGGTGGTGCTTGCCGTGGTGGCGCTGGGCGTGCCGGCCGTCTACTTCTGGACGTTTTTCCACTCCCTGAGCCTCCAAATCAAAAAGATGGGCCTGCCCCGCCCCTTCTACCGGCTGCTGCTGGACGACGACGGACTGTCGGTCTGGATGGCCGGCGAGCAGGACAAGCCTGAGGCGAGCCGCAAGTATGCGTGGCACGATATGCATCTGGCCTACCGCACCCCCAACGCCATTTACCTCTATGTCCAGCAGAATCAGGCCTATCTGCTGAACGACAGCCTCGACGCCGCATGGAGCCTGCTGCAAGCCTCCCTCCCGGCAGAGCGCCTGCACGATATGCGATAAGAACGTCAAAAGCCCATCGCACAGCTGTGCGATGGGCTTTTTGCAACCTCTCAGTCTGCTTCGCAGACAAGGCCGGGTTGCGGCCCCCAGCATCCGCTTTGTGCTTTAAAAAGCACTTGCGTCTTGCTGGCCGCTGCCCCAACAGCGACTCCCTGTTTCCGCCACTGGCGGCGGTCGTCGCTGTTGCCCCTATCGAGGGGAGCCTATTTGGAAATGGATTTGCAATACAAAAACAGGCAGCGCCGTGGAAAGGAGGAGAAAGCGGCGCTGCCTGTGTATGAGAACTCCTAAACATTTGCGGCTGCTAGGAGGTTGTTGGTAGTCTGTCCGCCGCCGTGGCTATTGCCTCGCATAGGTGGGGGACAGTATTTTTTAGGGGCGCGGCACCCGCTGCGGGGCTGCGCATGAATCCTGCCTGCATGGCATTTATGGAAAGTCAAAAGCCGGAGATGGGGGATCTCGTTCTTGTCTTCCCGACTGCACCTTTATTGTACCGGATAAAAATGGAGTTTCTTTGAGTTAGTTTTGAACAATCTGCAAACAAGATGTGGAAAGCCGGAGGGCTTTCTTTTCCGTTCTGCTTGACATTCGGCACAGAACGATGTATTGTTAAGTTTATTGTGAAATACCTATGAAATTCCTGCATTTTTGAGGGAGGAGACACTATGGCCGTACCGGCACAGCCGCAGCAGAAAAAGACCCTGCTCATGACCGAGGGCAGCATCTGGAAAAGCATCCTGCTCTTCTCGGTGCCGCTCATCCTGGGCAACCTGCTCCAGCAGCTTTACAACACCGCCGACTCCATCATCGTCGGCAACTTTCTGGGCAGCAACGCGCTGGCCGCAGTCGGTTCCAGCGGCTCGCCCATCTACCTGCTCATCGGTTTCAGTCAGGGCGTGGCCGTCGGCGCCGGCGTCGTCGTGAGCCAGTACCTCGGCGCAAAAGATAAAAAGGAAACGCGCATCGCCGTCCACACCTCGCTGGCCATCGCGGTCATCCTCGGCCTCATCCTGACGGTGGGCGGCATCGCCGTCAGCCGCAGCCTGCTGGTCTGGATGAACACCCCCGAAGAAGTCCTCGGCGACGCCGTGACTTACATGAAGCTCTACTTCGGCGGCGTGCTGTTCAGCGTCGTCTACAACATGGCGGCCGGCATCCTCAATGCGGCGGGCAACTCCCGCCGCTCGGTCATCTACCTCGCCTGCGCTTCCATCACCAACATCATCCTCGACCTGGTGCTCATCGCCGGGCTGAAAATGGGCGTGGCGGGCGCAGCCATCGCCACCGACATCAGCCAGCTCGTCTCCTGTGTGCTGAGCCTCCGCTTTCTGATGAAGGTGGACGCCGACTACAAGGTGGAGCTTTCCGCCATCCGGCCCGATCAGCGGATGACCTCCCGCATCATCCGCATCGGCCTTCCCACCGGCATCCAGAACATGGTCATCTCTTTCTCGAACGTGCTGGTTCAGTCCAGCGTCAACAGCTACGGTGCCGCCGCCATGGCAGGCTTTGCGGCCTATATGAAAATCGACGGCTTCAACATCCTGCCCGTCACCAGTTTCAGCATGGCGGCGACGACCTTCGTGGGCCAGAACTATGGCGCAGGCAACCTCAAACGCGTGAAGAATGGCATGTGGGTCACGCTGGGCATGAGCGTGCTCTACACCCTCTGCACCGGCACGCTGCTGCTGGCGTTCCAGAATCCCATCATGCACCTGTTCACCTCCGACGAGACGGTGGTAGCCTTCGGGTGCAGCGCCATGCACTACTTCTGCCCCTTCTACTTCCTGCTGGCCATCCTCCACGGCATGGCGGGCGCAGTGCGCGGCACCGGCCGCAGCGTGCCGCCGATGGTGGTGCTGCTCATCTCGCTCTGCCTCTTCCGTGTGGTGTGGATTCAGTTCGTCCTCCCCTTCTTTGCGGGCATCGAGGGGGTGTTCGTCCTCTACCCGGTGTCGTGGGCGCTGGGTGCCGTGCTGATGGCCCTCTACGCATGGAAAGGCAACTGGATGACTTACGAGCATTCCTGACAGGAACCGGGAACCATTCCATTTTTCCATTCGCCTTTTGGGGACGTCTGTGGTATCTTATAGGTAAAGAAACAGCAAACCCGGTATCTCAGGAGGATTCATGCAGACAACAAAACCCGAAACCGCACAGCAGCGCCCCACCGGCGCACGAATGGCCCTGCTGATGCTTCTCTACTTTATCAAAATCGGTGCGTTCACCTTCGGCAGCGGATGGAGCATCATTGCCCAGATGGAGCGGGAGTTCGTGGACGAGCGCGGCTGGATGACCAAGAGCGACCTGCTGGAGCTCATCGCTGTGGGCAAGAGCCTGCCCGGCATCATGGTGGCGAACATCACTCTGCTCTTCGGCTATCAGATGGCCGGGGCGCTGGGCGGCATCTGCGCGGCCATCGGCCTGTGCATCCCCGCTGTCGTCACCCTTACCATCGTGACGGCCATCTACGACGCCATTAAAGATAACTACTGGGTCTGGTCGGCCCTCAAGGGCGTCCAGTGCGCCGTGGCCCCCATCATCGGCGGCGCGGCCATCTCCCTGGGCAAAGATGCTCTGACCAGCGCAATGCCCATCATCATCTGTGCCGTCGCCTTTGTGCTCTGTTACTTTACGTCCATCAGCAATCTGACGCTGGTGGTGGCCGGTGTGGTCATCGCGCTGGTCTGGATGGGGGTGAGCGAACATGGCCATGTTTGAGACCCTCGTTCAGCTCTTCGCCGCGTTTGCGAAGATCGGCTTCACCAGCTTCGGCGGCACCTCCATGATCCCCCTCATCATGGATGAAATGTCCTCCCACGGCTGGATGACGGACGCCGATTTGACGAACCTCATCGCCATTGCCGAGATGACCCCCGGCTCTCTGGGCGTCAACGCCGCCACCTTTGCAGGCACCAAGACCGCCGGGATGCCGGGCGGCGTCTTCGCGGTCCTGGGCGTCCTCAGCCCCACCCTGACGCTGACGCTTCTGGCGGCGGCGTTCTTCCAGAAGTTCCGCACCAGCAAGGTCATGAGCTACATCATGAAAATCGTCAAGCCTGTCTGCATCGGCATGGTGCTGGGCGTGCTGGTGGGCCTCTGCCGCCAGACCTGCATCACCGAGGCAGGCGGCATCAGCCTGCCGGGCATCGCCATCGGCATCCTCTGCTTTGTGCTGCTCCAGAAGTTCAAGCTCAGTGTGCCGAAGGTCATCGGCATCGCGGCGGTGCTGGGGCTGGTGTGCTTCGGGGTGTTTTGACCAGCTTTCCTTCCGCTCTCAGGCTCTCCCTTTGGGAGAGCTGGCGCATAGCGCCTGAGAGGGCAAGGCCGCTGACAAAAAGACAGTCCGCTTTGGGATAGCATCGCCCTGACAAAGCCTCTGTTTATCGCCATGCTGTGCCACTTTCTCTCCGGGCTTGCCCTCTCCGTCACCTTCGGTGACACCTCTCCCAAAGGGAGAGGCATTCGCTCTACTGAAAGCAAAAGCATCCACAGCACCCTCGCCGGGTGTCTGCCGATGCTTTCTTTCTATATTATTCTTATTATTTTACCGCCAGCGGCGACGGCCTTATACTCACTTCTCCGTGGCAGAGCGCCTCGGTGCGGCCCCCTTCCCGCGCCACGATGAGCCGCCCGGCGTCGTCGATAGCCACCGCCTTTGCGGCGTAGCTCTCCGTCCCGGTGCAGACCGTGACCCAGTGGCCCGGCACAAAGCACCGGGCGCGGTACTCGTCCAGACAGTCGAAGGCCGGGCAGAGACCCAGCAGTTCCCGGGCGATGGCCCCGGCCAGTGCCGCCCGGCTCACCGGTGCAGGCCCGCCGGGGTAGAGACTGCCCGCGATGGGCCGCAGCTCCTCGGGCCAGTCCTCCGGGCGGGAGGTCAGGTTCAGGCCGATGCCCACCACCAGCCATTCCAGCTGACCGCTCTCGATGTCGGCCCCGGCTTCCGTCAGGATGCCGCAGACCTTCTTGCCGTTATAATAGAGGTCGTTGACCCACTTGATGCCCAAGTCCAGCCCGCAGAGCCGCTTTACAGCCCGGCAGACGGCCACCGCCGCGCTGACGGTGACGGCCTGCGCCTCGGTCATGGGCAGGCCGGGCCGCAGCACCAGTGAGAGATAAATGCCTTTTCCCGCCGGGCTCTCGAACCGCCGCCCCAGCCGGCCCCGGCCCGCCGTCTGCTGACTTGTCAGCACCATCGTGCCGTGGGGCGCACCCTCGAGGGCCAGCGTCTTGGCCGTGCGGTTGGAGCTTTCCAGCTTGTCGTAGAGGTAGATGGGGGCGTCGTACTCCCCCACCGCCTCGGCGCAGAAGGGGTCGCCGCCCGCCAGCCGATAGCCCCGCCGGGGGGCGGCTTCCAGCGCATAGCCCTGAGCCGCCAGCGCGGCCGCAGCCTTATGGACAGCAGCGCGGCTCACACCCAGCTGCTGCGCCAGCTGCTGGCCGGAGATGCATTCGCCCTGGGCGGCGGAGAGCGCCGCCAGAAGTGCCTGTTTTGTGGCAGAGGCCATCGTGTTTTCTCCTTTGTGAGGTTTGATAAGGCCATTCTACCACATTTTCAAAGTTTTTCCCATGATTTTGCAGATTTTGGCCCCGCTGGTTCGTATAGATAGACAGAGCGCTTGAAATGCCGGGCAGAAAGGAGGCGGAGAGCAGCCATTGAATGCACTGGAATTTGACAGGCTGGTACAGAAGTACCAGTCCCTCGTCTACACCATCTGCCGTCAGCTGGTGGCAGATGAGGGCTATGCGCAGGATCTGACGCAGGAGACTTTTCTCTCTGCATGGCGGAGCATGGACCGCTGTCCTGCCGGATACGAAAAGCAATGGCTGGCCCGCATCGCCTCCAACAAAGCCAAGGATTACTTACGCAGCGCCTGGGCGCGCCGGGTGAACACCCCCGGCGACGATATACTTGCACTTGAGGGCGCACCGCCCGGCAGCGAGCCGGAAGCGCAGGTGCTGGAAGCTCTGGGCGAAGAGGAGCTGACGCAGCGCATCCTCGCTCTGCGGGAGCCCTACAAGACGCCCTGCCGCCTCATGTTGCTGGAACAGCACACCGCCGCCGAAGCCGCCCGGCTCTGCGGCAGGCCCCAGAAAACAGTGGAGGCGCAGGTCTTCCGGGCAAAAAAGATGCTGGCCGCGCAGCTGAGCGCCGCCGGAAAGGAGGGCTTTTGAGATGGAATTGTTCCGTGAAGACGGCTGTCTGAGCGACGAAGGGCTGCACGCCCTCACCGCCGGGCAGCTGGACGAGCTGGGACGGCTGGAAGCCGCCGAACATCTCGCCTACTGCGACAAATGCACCGACCGTTACACCGCACTTCTGACCGCCGACGCCCTCGCCGACCCGCCCCGGGATGTCCGCCGTACCGTGATGAGCACCATCTGGGTGCGGCTGATGCAGAGCACCTATGGCCGGGCTGCGGTGGCGGGCGTCGCCGCCGTGCTGGCGCTGACCATGTGGCGTACCGGAGCGCTGACCTTCGTCACCGACCACAGCAGCGACCTGCAGGCTCTCCTGCCCACAGTCCAGGTCACCCTGCCGGAAAAACAGCCCCCGAAGCTTCTGCCCGAAAAGCTGGGCAGGCCCGTAACTTCCCGCCCCGGCGAGAACATCTATACCCGCGTTTCCTCTGTGCTGGAAAGCCTGCTGAACGCGGCAGAAAACATAAAATCATAAAACAAGGAGATCGTTATGCTGAAAAACGGATTTTTGACCTTCTGCTGTGCGTTTATCCCCGGCGCAGGCCAGATGTATCAGGGTTACATGAAGCGGGGCCTCTCCCTCATCCTCACGGCCTGCTGCATCGGGATGGTGAGCTCACTGCTCAACCCGGTGCTGCTCCTGCTGGTGGTGGTGTGGATGTACAGCTTCTTTGACACCTTCAACCTCCGGGCACAGATCCTCGCGGACACCGCGCCGGAGGACGACTACCTCATCCACTTCGACCCCCGCGACAGGCGGCTGGCCCGGGCTCTGCTGGACAGCCACAAGCTGGTGGGCTGGCTGCTCATCGCCTTCGGTGCGCTCATCGCCTACCAGAACCTCATCATGAACACTCTCGGCGACCTCGTTTACCGCTGGGGCCACTCCTCCCCCGTTTTCCGCGCCCTCTATCTCGTCATGGACAGCCTGCCGGATGTGGTGGTCTGTGTGGTCCTCATCGTTTGCGGCGTCTGGCTGGTGAAAGGCCCCCATCCGGCCAAAAAGCCGGATGCTTCCAAGGACGCCCCCGAGGACGCCGATTTCTGCGAGTATCACGCCGACGAGGCCGCGCAGCCGGAGAACGCTCCTCTGCTCTCCGGCCCGGTGGTGAACGAAAACGAGGTGACGGATGATGGAACAGAACACGACGAATAAACCCCTGCGCCGGGTGGGCACCCTGACGCTGGGCGTCTGCCTCATCGCGGCAGGTGTGCTCTTCCTGCTGGCCCGCTTCCTTCCCGGCCTGCCGTGGCTGGTCATCTGGCAGGTGCTCCCTGCGGCGGGTCTCATCCTGCTCGGGTGTGAAGTGCTCTACTTTTCCGCCCGACCCGGCGAATGCCGGTGCGACTTCGGCTCGGTGGTGCTCTGCCTGCTGATGATGGGTGGGTGCTTCGGCGTCTCGACCCTTATGCTGCTGGCCCAGATGCTGGGCCGCGGCTGCACCATCCACCTGTGAACACAAGAAAGCCTGTGCAGCCTCCCGCCCCGGGAGGGTCTGCATAGGCTTTTTCGTTTGAAGAGAGAGGCTTACTGTACGCCGGTCAGCTCAGCCAGCTTGTGGTAGATCTCGGTGTTGTCGAAGACGCCGCGGAACTTCTCCGCGCCGACGCCCAGCGCATAGATGTTGACCATCGCGCCGGTGTGGGCATAGGTGGTGTGGTCCATGCCGGACTTGTGGTTGATGGTGTGGCAGATGGCCATGCTGAAGGGGATGTAGGTGCCGTAGAGCTCATAGTCCTGCTGGCTCATCTCCTTCTGGGAGGCAGCGCCGACTTCCAGCGTCCGCTCGTAGGCCTTGCGCAGATTCTCCACCTCGTAGTCGGTCAGCAGCAGCTTGCCTGCACTGGCAGCATCGGGGTCGGTGGGCAGGGTCAGGCCGAAGTTTGCCTTCACGTCGGCCATGGCGGCCTCGAAGGGAGTCTTGTTGGCGATGTAACCCTTCACATAGGTGGAGTCGAACTTGGCGTAGGACATCTTCTGGTGGGTGAGGTTGGTCAGGAAGGTGTCGTAGTTGGTGGTCTTGTAGCCGATGGCCATGCCGCCCGTCTCGTGGTCGGCGGTGACGAGGATGAGGGTGTCGTTGGGGTGGGCGTTGTAGAAGTCCACAGCGACCTGCACGGCGTTGCTCATCTCCAGCACATCGTGGATGGAAGCGGCGGCATCGTTGGCATGGCAGGCCCAGTCGATCTTGCCGGACTCGGTCATCAGGAAGAAGCCCTTCTTGTTGTCCAGCAGCTCGATGCCCTTCCTGACGTAGTCGGTCAGCTGCCACTCGCCTGCGGCGGCGTCCATGGCGTAGTTCATGGCCTTGCCGTCGGCCAGAGCCTCGGCGATGATGAGGGTCTTGCCTGCACCGGCCTTGAGGGCGGCGGCGTCTGCCTGACGGGTGACGACGTTGTAGCCGTTCTGGGCAGCGATCTCGTGGTTGTTGGGGCCGGTGCCGTCGCCGTTCACCTTCTGGAACTCGCCGCCGGCGAAATACTCGAAGCCGGAGACGGCCAGCTCCTTGCCGATGGCGTAGTAATTCTTGCGGGTCTTCTGATGTGCATAGAAGGCGGCGGGGGTGGCGTGGTCGATGTTGACGGAGGAGACGACGCCCACCTTGTAGTTCTTCTGGGCATGGAGCTTCTCGGCGATGGTCTCATAGGGCACATCGCGGGTCCACGGACACATATTGATGACGCCGCTCTCGGTCTTATGGCCGGTGGCGATGGAAGTGGCAGTGGAAGCGGAGTCGGGGCAGAAAGAAGTGCTGTCATAGGTGGTCACGCTGCCCACCTCGGGGAACTGGGTGAAGCTCAGCTCGCCCTCGACGACAGCGCCGTTGTTCTCCACCGTACCCTTATAGAATCGGGCGGACTGTATCTGGGCCGTACCCATGCCGTCGCCGATAAAGAGGAAGACATACTTGGGTTTGCCGCCGAACACGCCCAGCAGTCCGTTCTCTTCCTCTGCTGCGTTGGCGGCATTGGGAGCAGCGGCGTTGGCAGCGGCAGGCGCTGCGGCCAGCATACCGGCGGCGGATGCAAAGGCACCGGCCTTCAAAAAGCTGCGGCGGGACATTTTATTCTCTTTCATGCGAAAGTCCTCTCTTTCCATGAGCCTCATGGCTCCTTCTCTCTTTTTCGATTTATCGGGAACGGCCTTATTCTACCGCCGCAGCCTCCCGGCCCGAAACCATGCGGACGCAAAATCGGCGTAAAACCCCGGCGGCGGCTTTGGGCCGTCTGTAAAAAAGAAGACTTCTGCTACGCAAAAAGCGCCCCTCCGGTAAAACGGAGGGGCGCTTTTGTATGTTACAGGTCAATTATGCGTTGAACTTTTCCTCGTCCAGCAGGCCCTCGCTCTTGGCCACGCAGATGCTGGCGACAGCGTCGCCCACCACGTTCAGGGAGGTGACGAGCATCTCGATGGGGCGGTTGATGGCGAGGATGAGGGAGTAGGCCAGCAGGGCGCTGTCATTCACAAAGCCCGCACCGGACAGGATGGTGAAGAGGATGACGGCCCCTGCGCCGGGGGCTGCAGGCGTACCCACCGAGGCCAGCAGAGCCAGCAGAGCGACCACGACCAGCTGGGCCGGGGTGACAGTATAACCGGCGCAGCCTGCGATGAAGACAGTGGCCACCACCTGCATGATGGCGGTGCCGTCCATGTTGATGGTCATGCCCAGAGGCAGGACGAAGGAGGCGATGGACTCATCGACGCCGAAATCCTCGGTGCAGACCCTGATGTTCAGGGGGAGAGTGGCTGCGCTGGAAGAGGTGGAGAAGCCGAAGACGGCCACGTTGGCGATCTTCTTAATGAAGGTGAGGGGGTTCTGCTTTGCGCCCAGCGCCACCACCAGAGGATAGGCCACCAGCAGGAAGACGAAGAGCAGGACCACCGTGACCACCACATACACCAGAGCGGGCTTGAGGTAATCAATGCCGTAGATGGCGAAGGTGCGGGTCAGCAGCACAAAAACTGCAAAGGGCGCGAAGTTTGTGACGACGAAGTTCAGGAAGACCACCACCACGTCGTTCACCTCGCCCAGCAGGCGGCGGAGGGTGGAAGTACGGCTCTCACCCAGCACATTCATGCTCAGGCCCACAGCCACCGCGAGGAAGACGGAGGAAAGAACAGCGTTGTTGCTGCCGAAGGCCGTGACGATGTTGGAGGGGATGACATTCAGCACCACGTTCAGGGGGTTGGAACCGGTGGAGCCGGCGGCTTCCGTCAGGCCCTCGATGTGAGCGTTGAAGAGACCCATGGAATAGGTGGCGTAGCCCACGCATCCGGCCAGTGCCAGCGCCATAAAGGAGCAGAGCAGGAACCAGAAGAGAGTCTTGGCCGAGATGCGGCCCATGGTGCGGGTATCGGCGATGCTGCCGATGGCCAGCGCGATGGAGGTGAAGACCATCGGGATGATGACCAGCTGCAGTGCTTTGATGAAGAGCTGTCCGATGATGTAGAAGAGGCCGAGCGCACGTTCCGCGCCCTCTGTGGTGATGTCCTGGAAGAGCAGGTCGTTGATGGTCTGCCAGATGCCGCTGTTGCCGGAAGCCACGAGCTTTTCGCGCAGCATCATAAAGGCAAAGCCTGCCGCCAGACCGCAAACCAGAGACACTGCCATCTTTCTTGCCAGTGCCGCGCCGCTGTTCTTATTTTTTTCCATACGATTTTCCTCACTTTTGTCCATTTCCCAGTGTGTTTCGGTCACATTCGACCTATCCTACCACGGCAAACTATTGGACGCAAGGGAAAAATCGGCTTTTCAGGCGATTTTTTCGCAAAAGTACGACTCATGAAAATTCGATGTCAAAATTACGTTTTGGATAAAAAGAAGCCTCTCCGTCACGCCGTAGGCGTGACGGAGAGGCTTCTTTTTATGTATTGTCTGTGCCCAGCTCTGCGGCTTCCAGCACCTTGATGCCTTCGGCCTCGAACGCGGCGCGCAGAGCCTCGGCAAAGCCGGGGCGCGGCACCTTGTTCTTGACGCAGATGGTGATGATGCCATGCAGGCTGGTGCATTCCAGACCGATGGAAGCGCCGTCTGCCGGCACCCAGGTCTGGAAGTCCTCGATGTACCGGGTCAGCTCCGGGCTGGACGGAGCGAAGGGGTCGCCCAGATAGCTCACCCAGAAGTCCGCCGGGAAGCCGCTGATGTACTCGCCCATCTGGAAGATGCGCTTTTTGATGCTGAGGCTGGCTTTCTGCTGGTAGACCCGGTAGACCCAGCCCATCTGCTCCGCAATACGGAACAGTTTTCGCTCAGCGGAAAGGTTCGCTTTCAGGTCAGCGTCCACGCCCACGGCCACCTCGGCCAGCGGGGCATCTGCCGTCAGCGGCAGCTTGCGCTGGAAGGAGGCCACGCAGTTGTAGAGGGCGTTCGGCGCACCCAGCGCGTCGCGGGCGTCTGTCGAGTAGCTGTAGAGCACCTCGTCCTTGTCCAGATACGCCCGCACCGCCTTACAGAGCAGAGCCATGAGGGTACTGAAGGGCTTGACGCCGCAGCGGAGGGCGGCGTCCACAAGCCCCGCCTTTTCCAGCCGGATGCGGCAGCAGGTGGGCGTCTCTTCAAAGGTCTGCACCACGGGGCGCTGCATATCGTTGGCCACCTGACTCTCGGGGTACTTTGCAAGGATGCCCTCGATGTCGTAGGCAGGGTCCGTCTCAAGGGTCCGGCCCTCGAAAGCCGTGCCGTACCGCAGGTTGCAGTAGAACTGCAGCACCATGGTCATGAAGGGTGCTATGCCCCGGCCATCGGCCAGGAAGTGGAACCAGTCGAAGCAGACGACCTTCCCCTCATAGCTCAGGGCAACCGTAAAGCCGTTCTCGTCCGGAAATTCGGGCTTTGCGCTGCCCTGCCGCACCGGGCAGGGGGCGTCCGACGGCTCGAGGTGGAGCAGCTTTTTCTCCCACACCGGCTTCTGGAAATAGTAGGGTGCCTTTGCCCGGGCCGCATCCAGAGCCTGCTGCAAAAGCGCACCGTCCACGGCATCCTTCAGCGTGACCTGATAGCGGCAGTTGACCATGTTTTCGCGGTAATAGTAGACGATGCCCTGAAAAACAGAGCGCTGTTCGGCATCCATTCCTTATTCCCCCGCGTGTGCGGCCAGATAGTCGGCCAGATCGCTGACGGTGACGAAGTTGCGCAGCTCCTTTTCGGGGATGCGCAGGCCGAAAGTCTCCTCCAGGTCGGCGACGACGGTCAGGATCTCCATGGACGACAGGTCCAGGTCGTCCATCAGGACGCTGTTCTCGTTGACATCCTCGGGGGAAATCTCTGCAACATCTTCCAGAATTGCAAGGATCTGGGACACGATCTCGGTTCTTTCCATAGTTTGAATCTTCCTTTCGTAGTTCCATTAAAGGCGGCTGCGGCTCTTTTCCAGTATTCCGCAGCCTGCCCGGTTTATTCTTACTTGCGCAGCAGCTTGCCGGTGCCGGTGCGGGGCAGAGGCTCGGTGCTGAACTCCACGGCGCTCATCCGCTTGTAGAGCGGCAGGGTGCGGTTGGTCTCGGTAATGAAGTCGCGGACGGTCTGCTGGTCGGCCTCGCCGCAGTAGATGACGGCACAGATCTTCTTGCCCTTCTCCCTGACGATGCATTCCTTGACGGCCTCGCACTTGGACAGCAGATTTTCCAGTTCTTCGGGGCTGACGTTCTCACCGTTGTCGAGGATGATGATATTCTTCTTGCGTCCGGTGATGTAATAGAAGCCGTCCTCGTCCACACGGGCCAGGTCTCCGGTGTGGAACCAGCCGTCGGCGTCGAGGACTTCTGCGGTGGCCTCGGGGTCCTTGTAATAGCCCAGCATGACGCAGCCGCCGCGGATGCAAATTTCGCCCGTCTCGTCCAGCTTGTACTCGGCGTGGTCGTCGGGCCTGCCCACGGCGCGGATGTGCTTTTTGTCCTGCTCGTAGTTGATGATGCCGTCGCCGCAGGTCTCGGTCATGCCGTACACCTGAGTGATCATCATGCCCTGCTGCGCCAGCTCGGCCAGCATGGCACCATCAAACATGGCAGAGGAGCCACAGGGGTTCCAGATGCCGTTCAGGCGGGCGCGGCGGCCCCGCTTGACGTCTTTGTAGATGGCTTCCATCAGCATGGGAGCCACAGCGATGGCATCGCTGTGCATCAGGCCGAGGTCGCGGTAGAAGTCGCGGATGTCGGCGGAGAGGTTCAGCGCCCAGCCCTTGCAGGCCCAAACGAAGAGGCAGATGAATGTACCCAGATGGAACAGGGGCAGGATGGCGAAGTTGCTCAGGACGTCGTTTTTGTCCTCGGGCATATGCTCGTGCTTATAGTCCAGCATGGCGCCGCCGAATTTGACCTGGCACTCCACCGTGGTAAAAAAGTTGTGCTCCGAGAGCATGACGGCCTTGCTGCGGCCGGTGGTGCCGGAAGTGAACATCAGCACCATCAAATCATCATGGCCCACGCAGTCAACAAGCTCTGCAGGCGCGCTGTCCCTGAAGGCGTCCATCGGGCGGAGTTTATCGCCGTAGGCGGCCTCGATGTCGGGGCGGCAGCCATAGTCGATGCCGTCGTTGACGATGAGGGAAGGCTCGACAAGGCCCAGCTCATATTCCAGCTCGGGCCAGGTCTTTTTCTGGTTGATGGTCACGACGACGGCCCCGGCGAGGATCGCGCCGAAGCTGTTGACGCCGTACTCATAGCAGTTGCGGCTCATGATGCCGACACGCTTGCCCTTGATGTCGGGGATATTCTCCTTAAAATAAGTAACGGCCCTGCGGATGTCCTGCACATACTGGGCGTAGGTCTTTTCCACCACAGTCTTGCCATCGGCGGCCACATAGCGGAAAGCCACCCGGTCGGGGTACTGCTTCGCCATGACGTCCGTGATGAGCTCATATACAGTATTTATCATTTTTGTCGCTCCTTGCTGTTTTTCTTTATTGCAGCGAAACGCCGGCAGCTGACATTTTCTGCCTCAGAGTAATAATACCTGTTTCGACAGAGAAATGCAACCACGCGGCGTATCCTTTTCACTGTTTCTTCTTCCTTGTTACTTCCGCAGCAGCTTCCCCAGAGCGTTGCGGGGCAGGGGCTCAGCGGTGAACTCCACAGCACTGATGCGCTTATACAGCGGCAGGCTGCGGTTCACCTCGGTGACGAAGGCTCTGACCTCTTCCTGCTTATCCTCAGGGCAGCAGATGACGGCACAAATTTTCTGGCTCTTCTCCTTCACGATGCACTCGGTGATGGCCGGGCAGAGGGCCAGCTTCTTTTCCAGCTCTTCGGGGCTGACGTTCTCGCCGCTGGCGAGAATGATGAGGTTCTTCTTGCGGCCGGTGATGTAATAGAAGCCTTCCTCATCCATCCGGGCCAGGTCGCCGGTGTGGAACCAGCCGTCGGCGTCGATGACCTCTGCTGTGGCCTCGGGGTCCTTGTAGTAGCCCAGCATCACGCAGTCGCCCTTGATGCAGATCTCGCCGGTCTCGTCCAGCTTATACTGAACGTGGTCGTCGGGCTTGCCCACGGCACTCATATGCTTTTCGACCTGCGTAAAGTTCAGGATGCCGTCGCCGAAGGTCTCGGTCATACCGTAGCACTGGTTGACGACGAAGCCGTTCTGGGCCAGCTCCAGCAGCATTCTGGGGTCGAGGGCAGCGGAAGAGCAGCACAGGTCCCACAGGCCGTTCAGACGGCTGACGCGGCCACGCTTCATGTCGTTGTAGATGGTCTCCACCAGCATGGGGGCCGAGGCCATGACATCGCTGTGCATCTGTCTCTTATACACATCTGACGCTGCCGACGAAGCTAGAAGTGTAGATCTCGGT
>ENA-OZLN01000132-OZLN01000132.1-human-gut-metagenome-genome-assembly--contig:-NODE-132-length-19613-cov-5.737499_pt1 | contig 19613 bp, 12 predicted proteins | sample MGYA00243863_ERZ653791 | MGnify/ENA primary metagenome ERZ653791 (study PRJEB26926, sample SAMN06164639) | human gut metagenome | biome: ENVO:00009003; feature: ENVO:2100002; material: ENVO:00002003... | reverse complement strand
ATACGAGATCGCTCAGTGTCTCGTGGGCTCGGAGATGTGTATAAGAGACAGCCTCTTGACCTATAATCTTACCATTATCCTTTACACCATAAAGAATAGTACCACCTTCACAGTTGAGAAACGCACATAGAGTCTCTATCGAACGGTCTAATTGACCTGTCGATTCCTTAAACTCCAAATTGTTGCTTTCCTTTAAGGAAGCAAGTTTTTCTATATCTTGATAATTCATACTTGTTGCAATTTTTTACGAACCCATGCTGGAGCCAGCAAAATGTCTTTTTGAAAATCTCCCGTTGGGACATTTTTCAAATGACCTTTGATGATGTTCATCTGTAGTTCTGTTATATTTTCATCACCGATTTCACGGAGAGCCATTACTATCAACAGCATAAGCTTTGATTGATAAGCAAATGTTCTCATCTCAGATGTATGCTTGAAAAGGATTCCGTTACCTTTGCCTACAGAAACCTTGCGAGAAGACCCATCTGTAAAGAACACCACATTTGCCGGTACTTGTTTTGACAGTCCTAATACATTCAACACATACGCACCTGTCGGAACAATTCTAACTTTATCACGTTTAGCAATGCCATTGGCTATGTCTTCAATGGATGGCGGTACAACTCCGCTTCCCCATTTTGTGTCAATCTTTGGATAGCAATAGATGCCTTGTGCCACTCTTATTATGTCTCCATCTTTGCACAAACGCACCAAGGCTGACCTTATTGCATCGGATGATGCCATTTGAGCGAATGAATCGGGAAAGAACAATGTTCCCCGTTTGGAAGACGTTATTTTCCTTTTTATCTCGTTATAAGCGCTATTCGTTGCCATTCCTCTTTATTTTGCCACAAAACTACAATATTTTTGTGGCAACACCAAAAGTTTTTAATCTTTTTCAGAAATAACATAAGAAACACCTCGATTATCGTCTCATTCTCTCCAATTCATCATCCCTCCGCATTTTCTCATTCAACTTCTCCTGCATCTTGTCCAGAAAATAGGTGCGACTATAGTTCTTGCGTCTTCTGATGTCGGTGTAGAAACGATAGCAGTCCTTGGCTTTTATGCCGAAGAACTGGTACATGGCTTGCGCCAAGTCCTTGAACTTCACATCGCCATCGTTCACGCTTCCCATTACGCAGATGCCATATACCATTTCTACAAGGTCAACGGCATTGCCAGTCCATTTTACTAATGGCTTTGATTCTGATGATACTGGTGGGGAGGCTTCTGGAGTGGATGTGGTCACATGCAGATGATATGTTGCTGACACATGCTCTTGCATTCTGCGGACAAATGCAATAGCCTTGCGCACATACAAGCCTATGGTTCCCAAACAATCCTTTATATGGGGCATTGACAGATGAAAGTCAAGCTCGGTCTCTGCGTATGACAGAGCAAAGATCGCTTGCTTCACGTTGGTGCTGCATAAATCAACCACAACCTTGATAAACTCACGGTATGAGTTCTCCAAAGCGTTACCACCTTTGTTCTTATGACCTGCATTCAGCAAGTTGAAAAAATCAGTCTCTATCAATATGTTGTATTCCATGTTTCTGTCTCTTTTATGGGTTTGTACTAATTTGATGTTTCTGTGCGCACACCATTTATTAGTCCAATACCTATGCCATTCCAAGACAGTCTAAACAATTGGATGATGATATTTCCTGATAATCAGCAACTTTATCAAGAGAATAAGATTTTCACAAGGGAATTGCAAGCAGAAATAGTGTAAGGAAAACCGGACACTCGTCCAATCTTCCTTACACGGTTCCTATACCATTACAACTTATTAGTAGGAATACCATACTCTTTCATACGGGCATAGAATGTAGTATGGCTCATTTCCAACATTTTTGCCGCATCACGCTTGATGCCATTACATTGCTTCAAAGCCCACAAGATACGTTCTCGATTGATCTTGCGTTCTTGTTCATCAAAGTCCAAAGCCTCTTCTGTCAATGCCGATTGTGACAACTGCAAGTCCTCGATATCTATTATCCCATTCTCGCATAACAGCATGGCTCGCATGATACATGATTTCAACTCACGCACATTGCCTGGCCATGTATGGCTTACAAGTGCCCTTTGCGCTTCCTTACTGATACATTTTATTTCTTTGTCCGTATGCCTATCATATAGTTTCAGGAAGAAGTTAGCTAATGGCATAATATCTTCCTTGCAATCCCGCAACCGTGGAATCTCAATAACCGCTTCGTGAAGTCGATAATACAGGTCACTTCTGAATCGTCCTTCCCGAACAGCCTCTTGCAGATTCTCGTTGGTGGCGGCTATTATGCGTACATCAGCCACTTTATCTTTTGTAGCTCCCAATGGTCGGTAACTCTTGGATTGCAACACACGCAGCAGCATCGCCTGTACGTCTTTCGGCAGGTTGCCTATCTCGTCCAAGAACAGCGTACCTCCAGCAGCCAATTCAAAGTAACCTTTTCTTGCTGCCTCCGCACTTGTGAATGCCCCTTTCTCATGCCCGAAGAGAGCGGAAACGGCAAGTTCCGCAGAAAGCGTACCGCAATCTACTACCTCAAAAGGCTTGTCAGCTCTTTTGCTTTGCAGATGTATCTTTTCCGCTATATGTTCTTTGCCTGTTCCGTTGTCGCCCAATATCATAACAGCCATGTCGCTTTTGGCAAACAATTCTGCCATTTTGTATATACGGCGAAACTTCTCACTTTTGCGGTAAACAATCTTGTTATTCAACTCTACGAGTCGTTTCTGCTTGTCTATGATTTCTTCCAAACGTTCATAAACTACATCAAGCAACAATTTCTTCGGTATATAGTCTTCTGCTCCCAATTTCATAGTCCTCACGGCACTCATGCTTTCATCGTAAGATGTCATGATAATAAATGGATTCTGATAGCCGTTACTACGCATCCATTCCAACAGGTCGATACCGTTATCATTCCCCAAGCGCATATCCGAAATGACAACATCCCATTCAGAGGATTCCCTCACAGCTTTCAGACCATCTCTGTAATTGTAGCATAAGATTGTTTTCCATCCCTTCGCTTCCAACTTCTTGCCCAACATATTGCAAAATGTCGGGCTGTCTTCAATGATTATCACTTTCTTCATGCTGTTACCTCCTCAATTTTCTTTTGTGCGGCTTTGATGATTGCCTCACCATGTGCGAAAACATCCTCAACCGCTTGGTTGATAACGTCGTCTGATGATGTAGAATCTTCAATCAGGTCAAAGAGATGGTTCAAAGACTCGTCAGATTGTACCATCATCCACGAGCTTCTTGCGTGGTGAATGGCATCGGACATTTTCTTGCGGTTCTCCTCTTGGGCTGCATTACGGATACAGCCCAATGTATCAGTCATTTCCTTTACGAAATTCTCCAAAGTCTCTTTTTCATTGCCGTAGGTCAGCAACATAGAGAAGTCTATTTGTTTTTCTGCTATCTTGCCATTCACACACTTTCTTGCAGTGCTTATCAAATCCTTGTCAGACATCGGCTTGAATAGGCAAGCGACAAATCCTGCATCAAGCAGTTCTTGCTCACTCACATTTGGTGCTGCTGTCATAACGACAACAGGAATGGTCTTGGAGTTACGCACGTTCACCATACGCATCATTTCCAGAATCTCGATACCATTCACTTCAGCCATCTTCAAATCCGTTATCAGCAGATCATAAGATTTTTTGCGCATCATATCCAATAAATCCGTGGCATTATTACAAGTGTCACATACAATGCCGTTTGATGCAAAAGCCTCACGAATGGTACTCAGTTGCACATGGCTATCATCAATGGCAATGACAGTAAACGAATCTTGTCGTTTCGTTCTATACTGGATTGGTCCCACATTCTGCTTTTCGGCTGCAGCCATAGGAAGACTAATGGTAAAAATACTTCCCAGCCCTTGGTGACTGGACACATCGATTTTTCCTTTCATCAGTGAAACGAGGTTCTTGACAATGGAAAGCCCCAAGCCAAATCCCGGTTGGGTGACCGCATTTCCCAATCTTGCAAATTCCTTGAAGATTTGTTTTTGTTGCTTGTCGTCCAATCCTGTTCCTGTATCCTTAACCATTAGCATGAATACACCATTCTTATAGGATGTGGACAATACAATCTCACCTTTTCCCGTATATTTGATGGCATTGGAAAGCAGATTGCGTCCTATTGTAAGCACCTTTTCCTTATCTCCATTGACAACACCATCTGCCTTATTGCTGACGCACAATTCCAGTTGCTTCTTCGCTGCAAAGGGTTCATACTCCATCTTTAATTGCTCGGCAATGTCCATCATACGGAAAGGGCGTTCCTTGACGGTCGCCTTTCCATTCGCTAATTTGGAGTAAACCAGGAAACTGTCAATCATAGAAGTCAAGCCTTTCGATGTGTCAACAATCAAGTCGGCATACCGTTTGCTTTCATCCGTAGCATCATCAAGTCCGCTAATCTTGCGAGCATAATCCTTGATGGCAGACAAGGGACTGCGCATCTCATGCGTTACTGTCAGCATCACCTTTCTTGTTTCTTCCTTGCTCTTACGTGTCTTGAATGCGAAACGCCACACCAATAGGAATAATACGAAAAACACCAATATCAACAATCCTATCATCCCTATATAATAATAGGTATAATTGCCTTCCAAGTCTGCGATTTGTCGCTCACGAACTTTGATGCCTTTATCCACATTCTCATCAGCTATGCTGATTACTCTTTGCAACTGCTTATTGATACCTTCATTTCTGTTTCCCAAACTATCCAATATCTCCACAACCTTACGGCTTTGCTGGTGATGTTTAGCAACAACCGTTTGGTTTAGGTTGGTGAGCATCTTTTCAGTTTTGGTTAAACGGTTGCCTGTTGTTACTGCATTTTCTTTCTTGCCGAACAATCTGCTGAAGAAACCTCGCTTCTTTGGCTTTGCCTGCTGTGGCATAGCTGAAAGTCTTTTGCTTTCAGTCTTATTCTGCTCTACAATTCTTGGAACTTCTGCGGTCAGCTTTTCTTGAGTGGCATTCAGATCCTGCATGGCATCCTTTATATCCAGAAGGAGCTGTTCCTTTTCTGCAAGAAGACGGCAGATCGTATCAGAATCTTCTTTCGGACAAATACCTGCGATGCCTTCAAGCATACTGTTCACTTCCAATCGAAGCGAATGATACTCATTTACATCTGTTGAGTCCCAATCCGCAACCATTTCACCAAGCAGTGACAATTCCGTTATGTGCAAGTTTAAGTCATGCACATTCTTTCGCCACCGATGCAGTTCTGCATTTCTACACTCAATCTCCTTTCTGTCGCGCCATTCAAAGAGGCCGATAACAATGGTACATCCTACGATGACGATGGCAGTCATGATGCCTAAAGCCATCCATCTACAGATATGCCCGGTCTGTTCTTTGCGTTCCATATTGTTTACTACTATTATTTACATTTTTATTTTTGTTTTTAACTTTGGATTTTCTCAATCAAAGAAGCTAAAACTTTACTATTTACATGTTCTATTTTTCTTCCTGCTAAGAGTATTGCTGCTTGTCTTACTATATTGACTATCATACCACCTGAAAGTTCGATTTGAGCCGCTGTTGCAATAGTTCCTTCTGCATCTTCACCAAGCCATTCTTTCGGCAACACAGATTGCCATAGAGCGGAGCGTAATTCTTCCGTAGGAATTGGGAAATATACTACAGATTGAAATCGACGCAAGAAAGCTTCATCTATGTTTGACTTTAAATTTGTCGCCAAGATAATAGTACCAGGAAAATCTTCTATGCGCTGTAAAAGATACGCAACCTCTTGATTGGCATGTCGGTCGTTGGAAGAATTAGAAGATGAACGTTTCCCAAAGAGAGCATCAGCTTCATCGAAAAACAGAATCCAATTTCTGTTTTCTGCAAGGTCAAAAAGTCCTGCAAGATTCTTTTCTGTCTCGCCAATGTATTTTGACACTATCATCGACAAATCTACCCGATAAACATCCATGTTGTTCTTTTTCCCAAGTAGTGTTGCAGCAAGAGTCTTGCCTGTTCCTGGTGGTCCATAAAACAAAGCACGATAACCAGCTTTGAGGATACGCTTCATACCCCAAGTTTCCAAGATAGTGTGTTGATGCTCTATCCATGAGTTTATTCCATTCAAAGATTCTAATGTATCATAATCCAAAAACATATCATCCCAATCTAAAGATGTGCTTATACGTTTTGCAGGAAATCCGATACTATAATCTGGCTTATACTCTCTACCAAGGAGTACCAAACTTAGAAATTCGTCCGAAACTCGTAGTTGACCACTTAGGAATGGTTCTCCATCATTTGCTCCTTCTAATCGTAATATGTTAGAGGTGTAGAACCAATAATCACGTTGAAACATACGAATGACATTGCAACGTTTAACAGGATCATCACCTGCAATTATAAAAACCGCAGTTTCCCCAGTTGGAAGGAATCCACCATGTGACAATCCCTTCCAACCACCGAATTGGGTAAATGGTCTATCCAATGCTCCATTTTGGAGAAAAAAGCAATCAAGTGCTTGTGGTTTGATATGTGGCATCAAGGCAAGCATAATGATTACTCTTTCCTCAAATGTTATATTTGGATGATTTGTCATTTTCTCCGACCACTTCCCTGTAGGTTGTTTTACGCAGTCCATTGACAGATTTTCAAAACCTTGGTGTTGAAAATATACCCCAATAGCAACGTTTAATACGGCTTCAAACCATTCTATATGTTCATTCATACCAATATGTTTTAATAACTATTTGCCTTAGCTCCCATAACATCAGCTTCATGTTCAAGAGCAGCATTATCATTTACAGGCATTCCGTTTATCTCAGTCGTAGGTGAAACACGCCCTGCCATCTGTTGCGCCACATGCCATGCCTCATGTGGAAGATGACGTTCTTGACCTGGTGCTACATAAATGTCCGTTCCTTGCGTATAAGCATAAGCTTGAACAGCAGCAGGCTTGCTTGAACCATAATGCACGCGAACATCATCCATAGAATAGCCAGACAAGTTCTCTATTCCTGCTTTCAAATTATCAGGCAGACCTGTTCTGTTCTTTTTCTGCACAAGAGTACGAGACGCTTGTTTCTTATATGTTCTTTCTGCTTTCATAACTTCTTACTATACAAATTAATACTTAATATTCATTATCAAATTCTTCTTTATTTCGCCACATAACATAGATTGGCTTTTTCAACCATGGTAGGCGTATTGTCTTATACGACCACGGTAGTGAATCCAACAAAATGTCATAAGCTTTGTTATCAACAGTCAACACCCACTTCTTATCTTGTTGTTCCAAAAATCCGTCTCTTTCAATAAAACTTCTCTGGAATCCACCGACAGAAGTATTCTTTAACTTTATCCAATTGGCTTTTACCCCAGATAACATTGATTCTATGGTCTCAACTTCTTTTTGTGTCAATTCAATATTCTTTGGCAAAGGAACATTGAAAGGACAAGCAACTAAAAGCCGATTGAAAGCTAACTCTGTTTCTTTATAGAGTCGCTCTTCCGCAGTAACAAGTCGTTGCAGTATAAATATTGCTCGAAGTTTAGCATCTATATTCTTAAACTCATTTTTTTTCTCATTTAATAAGTCAAGCATGCCGAACAAACGCAGTAGCCATGGAGCGAATAAACATAAGCCAGCATTACCTATTGGTAAATAATTTGGTTTTGGCATTGATTCTAAATCGACTTCTTCAACATCGCTAATCTTTAATTCTGAAAGGATGTTTGTTACAACTTGTTCCAAGACGACTGACTCTTCTTTAAGTCCGTTGCGTTCAGCAACATCTTTCAATCCAATGATATAATCTTTCGCAATATCCATAATCTTGTAATTATACCAATCATCCTTGCTATGTCTTGCTACAAATAAGACAAAAGCATGAGAGATTAGTTTTTCTGATACCATATCAGATATTTGCAATTTCTCAGTCAACTGTTTCAAACTTTCAGCCCAAGAATAGGATATTCGGGCTATAAGTATTAGCCAATCTTCAATATCTATCCATTCACTAAGCTTCTGCACCTCAAAAGTATCGGAAGCATACGTATATTCAACAAAATCCCAAAAGACAAATTGTTGCCAATGAGTATAATGACGCAATAGGTGTCTCTTTTCTGTGTCACTCACTTCTGAAGATGACAACCATTTTGCCAACATTTCAAAATCTCCATTGCAAAGAATAAGGCACTTAGTCGCAAAATGATTAATATTGTCCAATTCAATATTAGCCTTTCCCTCATAAGAGACGTTTCTCGATAATACTATATTTTCATTTAAGCAATCTGCATTTGCTCTTAATGTCACCTGCTTTTCGTAACTCTTAGTATCAACAAGATGTTTCTCTAAATCTTTTAGAACCCTTTCTTCTATACCTGCAAGACCACTTTGCATAATGATATTCTTTTCCAAACAAGATATGACGAATCCTGCTATATCTTTAAAGTTTGTCAAGAATTTACCAACAAGTAAGCATTCGTTCACATATTGAAGCATCAGCAATGTTAACAGACTCTCTGCTGACAAAGACCCTGCTAATAATGCGTTTTTATTTACCCATTGATAGATTACATTTCCGATATGAACAAATGCCTTAGCTATTTTTATATCTACCGATACGAACACTTCCTTTAGCATTTGGAAATCAACAATGTCGTTCCAAATAGAAAAGGTATTCTCAGTCAGAGACATTTGCCACAAACTCATAAAGGTTTGTGGTGCATACTCTGCTAACCAAGCCAACACCTGCCGTTTCATAGAAACATTGTAATCAGAACTTTGTAGCCACTCTGTCAGTAAATACTTATCGTTCAAACTTTTTTCAAATGCTATTCGAGCGGCATTATATGATGTATCAATACAAATATTCTGCCCTCTTAAATACTCCTGCATACGAGCAAACAATACTGCAATTGTATTGTTATTCCCCAATGATAAAAGAGAATACATATTGGTCGCATTATACAAACGTATTATCTTTTCCATCACATTGTGAGCATTTTCAACACAAGCAATATTTGCTATAAATGTCAAAGAAAAAGTAATATCTTTATTTTGACCATTAGGAATAAGCTTATCCTTAGTAAACGGCACAAGTTCTTCTACTGTTTCAATGTGCCATTCACTTTTGATTAATTGCTCTATAATTCTTTGAATGAGAACTGTTTTTGAAATAGAACAAATTGATGCCACATCAGAAACATGCAAAACAAGCCAATCAACAAAGAGTACGAATGATGATGAGGAACCATTTTTTATTACGTCTTCTGCCATTTCCACAATTATCGTTCTCAACACTGTTGTGTCAAGCAACTCAATGACCTGCGTCAATCTTCCCTTTTCATTTAACGTTCTGAATATAACCTCCGCTTTACCAGTATATGCATCTAAGCACAATAATAGAAGATTGCGTTTTGCTAATATAGACAAGGAGGAGTTCTCCATGATAGCATGTATATTGGCAACGATAACCTTGACATCATTAGATGTGTCGTATGTAAAAAATGTAGGAATATATTCAGTATAAGCTACATCTATTATATTTTTTCTCGCCAATACAGTAAGCACTTCAGATATTGCATAAGAAGTGTCTTTGTCTTTTCTTGTTTTATTCCATCCATCAAAGCTTACACCTTTATAGATAACTGTATAGATATTGCATACGATTTCCGTTACCAATTCCATTCCACGAATAGAATTGTCTGAAACAAGCCAATGTGCAACCAAATTCTTGTAAACATTCTTCAAATCTACAATACCAATCTTGCACATCCATGGTATTTCTTTTGCTACTTCATTAAGGGATGAATATATGGACGAAAGCAATGAATATTCATTATATGATACAACAGAAACCAATGTGAACACATTTTCTGTGCTCACAACCTGTAGCAAAAATTCTAAGACGTTTATGTTTTTGACTTCTTTTAGCCAACAAAGCACCTGCTGCGGTTGCGTCATAATTAACAATGTCAAGAATTCTCTTTTCTGGACTATGCTAATCATGTTATCCATTAACCAGATCTCAAATGGCTTTATCATTTTCAAGAAGTCACCTACATCAACAAAATCATCGTTTTTATCTAATTCATTATAATTATCTGTAATTTCTTTATTGTAGTTCTCCTCACTTTTTAAAAGCGACAACTTTAGTAGAATCTCGTAAATCTCACGACTGAAATAATCAGAGTTAATTGGTGAGCCATCCTCGTTCAACGCTTGATTATGATATAGCAAGTTCAATACGTCATAACAATAATCAGTACCAAACACTTCCAATAAAAAGCGCATGGTAAGTTCTCCTTTTGAAAGGTATGCATATACAGAACGCTTGCGGATAAAAAACAAGAATCGTTCATGTAAGTGTATGATAAAATGTTGCTTGTCACCAAACATTGCCACGCCATTGAATGGATAGTATTCTATTAACCACAGATATAGATGATGCCAATATTCTGGAATATCAACATCAGCATGACTTTCCGTTTCTGCAACAATAATACTATGAACACTCTCTGAATCAAGCAATAATGCCAAATCCTTTATATTGTCTTCTGTCGTTTCACGAATGAAGCGAAGAACAAGCTGGGGGCTTGTATCTAAAACCACAGCAAGACATCTTTGTTTCTCGTAATATCCAAATGCTGTAGATTTCAACCATGACAAAATCAGATTCCATCCAGTTTTTTCATTCTCATCAACAAACTGACGTGGTATATGCCTTGCCAATAATGGATTGTCCGTAACATATCCCTGCAGAAAACGCATACAATCAAAATTCTGAATAGTCCAAACTACTATGTTTTGATTGTGTTCACTATCTTTTCCGACAAACCAATGAGTAAGTAATATATTTAACTGCCACTTGTCAAGCTGTCTTGTTAACCGCTCAAAACAATAGGATGCGCTAAAGCATAATCCAAATACTGATTCTTCATTTTTGAAAAACATAAGATCTTCAAAAAGATCAAAATCATGCATACTCCATTCTGGAAGACAGAATCCATATTTTAAGTAATGAATCAGATTGTCCAAACGTTTCCTTTGGACAGAAGAAGGATTATCATTTAAAGAAATTGACAGTATTATCCTTTCCAGTTCTGTACGCAAACGCTTAGGAAACTCAGAATAGAAGTCCTTTTGCTCAATAGAGCCAATGTTTAGGTTTAGAGTATCAACCTCTATATACGAATCTTTGTTATCATATTTACCAAGACATTCCTCTAATATTTTTGTAAAACAAGATTGGCAAAACTCATTCCAATTCGCATAAAGTCCTTTAGCGAATTGCTCATCCGCCATCTTGAAATGGAATGATATTTTGCCTACATGAATCATTATGTATCTCCTTTATTTTTATCTGTATCTTCTTCGATATTGCCCCCAACAGTAAAGTCTGTAGTCAGTATTTTCATCATGTAACTTTGATAGCCTTTCTGAACTTCAGAGGTGTTGCTCCCATCAAGTCCGTCACGCCACAAATGGTAACACTCTTCAAAATACTGCATTTGTTGCGCTCCTAACCAATAAGCCTCCATCTTTAGGTGTGCAGGAAGTAAGGAACGAACCAATTGCAAGCATTTGTTTCGGAATTGAGGAGAATGAGTCCTTGCTGTCCAACCTGTAAAGACTATAGTCACCGTAAATGGTTCTGAGGGAATGAAAAGATTTTTTTCTATCACATACATCGCCTCGCAAAGATTATTCAATTCTTGTAAATAGCGACATAGTGTATTCGCCCAGCCATTCAGTTTTTCCTTGTCTTCTGAACGTCCAAGATTCATCCATTCACCATCTTCCTCATTGCGGAACACCAATAAATATTCACGCTCCAGTTCCACTATCTTGTAATTGTTGAGATTGATTCCATAACGGAATAATCCACCACTGATGAAATTCGTGTTGAATATCGGTAGATTCTTACGTATATATTTATATCTCAACTGCTTTTCTTTTTCTGTAGATGGAGCCTTGTTTGGAATGATAGGCATGACCGACTCTTCATCAAGCATCTTCTCATCTATCAGCATAGAGTTGAGCTTGTCTCTAAAATGCTTGCCTTTACTACTTTCCCCCATAATGATTAGATTATGGCTTGGCAACACATTACCAACAGACACTTGCTCATTATTCCGAAATCCAAGAAGAAGTGATACATATTGCTTTATGACAGCAACATTTTTTACTGACCGTTCATCCATTATATCCATAGCCTTGAAACAGTCACGAGTCAGAATTGGCAATGCTTGCAAGAATTTCATTCTGCGACGTGTCATCTCTGGCTCCATCTCACCATAACTGCCAAACTCGTATTGCCACTTTTGTTCGCTATCTACACCATACAGGTTGTCAAGAAAATCAAGATAGCGTAGTTTCATTTTTGTGTTCACACCATCCTCACGCAAGGACAACAAAGTCTTCACGCTATCTAATTCTCCTAAACCTCTTTCAATGACTTTATCGAACAAAGCAAGATAACTACCAAAGTTCTTTACATCCTCTTTTTCTTCATTGGTCATATTTTTAGTGAAGTCCTTTTCGCTTGTCTTGTAACAACGTGGAAGGTCATTTTCCAGAGGATAATGCTCATACACGTCTCTGTATGTAGCTTCACGCAAGATTTCTGTTGGGCAGTTCTCCCAACTTCCATCTTTAGTTTTGTGTTCCTGTAAGTAGAAACGCATTCTTGATGTACTCTTCGTAAAATAGAAAGCACGTAACTTCTCCTTGAAACGGTTGAAATCTATTGCAACCGTTTCATTACCCACTCTAACCTTTATGAGACTAAGGTCGTTGGGAATTTCCAACTTATAAATTCCCTTAAAATCATTTTTCCTACGGTATTCACAGATTCCGTCTGGAGTATCTTCATAGAAATAACAGGTCTTGAAGTTTTTAACTCCCTTAATGTCCATCAATATGTGATACAGTTCCGTTTCAGTTTTCTTTTGCGTTGGAATACTGACACGGACATCCTCAACGGCTCCGTCATACCACTCATCAGGACTTAGTACAGCGAAATCATCTTGTGGTTTTGCCTCTATTTTCACTGCCCCAGCAATATAGGACATGGCAGTATGGAAAACCTGCACCAATACGTCGATAGCATCCACGTCTGTTTCAAGTTCTATATCAGCACTAAATAATAAGTTTTGAGGCTCAACAATACTCACTTCACCTATGTTTTCACATAAGTTACGATGTTTGTGGAAAAAATATCTTACTCGTTTAGTAATGTCAGTACCTTTGAAAAACGGAGACAAACGTAAACGGACATGATATATTCCATGCTCACAGTCTGTTTCAATACCAACATTTTCTACAGCAGGGAAATGCGCAAGAATCAACTTACGATAATCATCCGTAGTTACAGGTGAGGTAGGATATACTTCATAGTCTGGAAACAAACCATACTTTTGAATGGAATATTTGCCATTAGTGTCTGAAAGATAGTCTTCCAGTTTAAAACTAAGCTTATACGACAATTCGGTCAAGGCATAATTGGCCACATCTGCAATGGTCACACCTGGGTCATGTGGATTGAAGTCAGTCCACACATCCCCAGATAGTCCTTGTAGTTCTTGAATGATTCTCTTTTGCAATTCGGCATAGAGTTCATCTTCTGACTGCCTGCTAATATATATACCATTGTCGCTCATTGTCGTATAGTTTATGGGTTATACACTATTTGTGAAGTTCCAAATTTTCTCTATTCGATACGCTATGTCCTTCACTCCTTTTTTATCTCCTTTACTTCGCATTTGCAGAAATAGTTGGTCATCTTTATAATACCAACGTATCTTGATGTTTCCCGACCATCCCCACCAATGTTTTTGTGGTGATAGAATTTTTCTATCATTACCACTACAATGTGAGGCTGTCGCCACGCACAGGTCATAGGAATCATCTCGTTTATTGTAACATGAAGCATAAACTCGATAGATTCTGCAACCATCAATTTCTTTATCTACAGCGGACTCTACAGGTAATTGATACCAATCGCCATCTGCCGGTATAGTCAAGTACGCATCAACCGAAGTTTCACTTGCTTGCTCAGGCTTTATCCTCTCTTCTGTATTATCTTCTTTTAGAGATTCATTCTCTGGCATATCAGTAGCAAACAACGGTTTGTCATCTACGATGTTGACCACAGAATCTATCAGAAGCGCAAAATGCTCTTCTGTCGGAACATTTCCTTTGCGGAAATAGTTCTTTAGTTCTTCTCTATTTTTCTTGTTGTCGCTCATACTCTAACCAATTATAAAGTTTGTACCAATACTTGAATCTTCAATTCCTTCACCAGCATCGGTGATTGTGATATTTATATCCTTGGGATAAAGGATACCGCTTTCAGTCCTACTGAGGTAATACACATCTTCGAGTTTACCCTTGACATCATAAGATGGCTTATTGTGTCCTCCTTCGATAGTTAAAGAGACACAACGCTCTATACCTTCGTCATTCACCAACCATGCTTTCAGTTCCTCATACGAGTAGCGTTTGCCGAGTTCTGGTAGTTGCGCCTTGACAAACCACGGCACAAAGAAATTGTAGATACGTCTGTATAGTCTCCTCCGCACTTCATCTGCATCACCATCTTTCTTTAATATAGCCGTCATGTTGATTGTTATCGTCTCGTATGTAGGGTTAACCACTCGAAGCTTGGCAAAAGGTGAAACAAAACTCTTTATATATTGTTCTATCTCTGCCAATTTCCAATTTGGCAACTGTGGCAACACACGCTTCTCGGGATGAGGGAACACAACTATACGGACATCACTGCTATCTTTAGCCACAGGTATGCAACAAACTTTTTCGATGTCATCAAACCGCTCTAATATCATTTTCTCATAATCACAGCCATTCAAGGCACGATTGCGGGTTGATATGCGAGTAGTAGTTCTTATTGACATCGCTTTTTCATCCTCGGCAAGTTTTCCACCAAAGCCATCCATAGGTTGACTTACTTCCAAGACCCTTGGATCTTCAATAGCCAAGGCAGATATTGAATCCGCTAGTAGCTGCCTACCATCACCATTTTCACATTGCACCTTGAAACAGTTCAGATAGATGCCATCAACAATGATATTGTTGGGAGCTACATCATTTTCAAAACCAATTCTTATCCAAACCTCGTTACTTGTAAACAGGCATTTGTTTGTGTTGTCATAAGTGTTTAGCACCATGAATCCACTACGTGTCAATCCGTTTGTGTCTTCTTGCAAGATGCACTCCGATGGGAAACGTTTCCATTGGCTTTCACCACAATTACTATACTCGATAACGGATGCGCCACTATCTTTGACAGAACCTATACGACTACCATATTTCGCATACCGCAGATTGGAATAGAACCTAATTTGCTTAACATGGTCTATTTCTGTAAGATTGAGATATACGTAATGTTTGCCAAGGTCTGGAAGTAGTGGTATATTGCCATTTTCCAACTCAACTTTCTCATATCCATTGGTATCATTAATTCTATATAATGTACCTTTTTCACCTAAACAATCTACTGCCGTATAAGACAATGTTGTATCTGCAAGCATCGGCATTATAGGCATGTTTGGTACAGGTTTCTGATTTCTTTCCTTAGCCTTGCTGTTATGTACCATCACCTCTGCAAATTGCTTACGATATACATCCATACCAAAGCCTATACTTGGCTCACTCAACCGTATGCGGTAGAATCCGTTTGCCTTCTTGGTATAAGCATACGAGTTGTTTGTTCCCAGTAGTGAATTGTCGGCAATATTCAAAGTCAACTCCACATCTTCCTTGACATTTCTATTCTTGTCAGTTTCAAACAGTTGAATAGGGGAGTTGCCGCAAACATTCCATTGACTATTTTCCTGCCACTCGCAGATAGCCTTAAAACTGCCATTTTTTATAGGCTGCTCTAAGTCATAGTCTTTATATAATAAGGTGTAGCCACCATCAGGTATTTTGTTCCATGTTCCTTTCAGAACCACGCTCTGAATTTTCTTCGCTGCCAGTTCTTCATTACCGAAAATGAACCACGAACCTTTTTCGCCTGTTGTACCAAACGGATAGAATGGTTGTGTGGAGTCCATTTCGCCAACTTCACTATACAGGCTAAAAGTACGGATGTCTGAAACCTCTACCTTTATTTGAATATCCCTAAACAGGACACTTGCCATTTCTGTAACATTGATAGGCAAATCATTGATGAGTATGCGTACTGTAGGATATGCCGTATCTATACCATGAATGTATTTGGTACAAACAGAAAGAGGATTATCTCCATCTGCTATTGTAAATGTAAACAACAGACATTCTTCTTGCTTATTGTAAACAACAGAAAGTTCTCTCTCCGTCCAACCATCCTCATTGCTTGTAAACAAACGAAATGTGGTATTGCTTGCAAGCGATTGCGCCAAATCCATTCTTCCTGCCATCATAAAGCGAAGAGACACATTTCGTGTTCCCTCTGCAAGTAATAACATTGGAGAGGCTATAGCCCAACCTAACTCTTGCTGCTTGTTGGCAGGATTGTTGTTTTTGAAGAGCACGCTATTATCCTTACCTTCAAGGGCTATAGGAGCAGTGATTACTCTTGTTCCTTGTTGAAACAGAGTATGTGCAGATTCGAGTATGGTTGGAATAACATATGCTTTTTCTGCAAGAGAATAATACTGCGTATTTCCTTCCGTACTTTCGCCTGCAACAAAACGTGTACCCATTGGAAGTGAAAACGTCTTGTTTATCATCTCCGTATTTGGATGCAAGATAACGTATGTACTATCTTGAATAGCATCTTTCGGTGTCGCCTTTAATATCTCATGGAGATAGAAACTTGGTAATTCCTCAAACTTATGATTAAACCGTTTCACAATGCGGCAGTAGTTTCGTACAAAAGTAAGAAGTAGTGCTTGGGCAGCATCCATATCACCGCTATTCTCTATCTGGTCCATATAAAAGTCGAACTTCGATTGAATATCCGCTACAGCACCGAGCATCGAGAAATAGGGACGACTATTCTCGTCCAACATTCTTTGTATGAAGTAATGCCTACGAGTAGAGTCATTTGCTATCGGGAGAGACTTTTCAAGTTGTTCTTTTATACTTTCTGCAATACGAATTGCAGGTGTTGGCATACCTTCTGTATAGGCGGTGTTCAAATAGATAGATAATCTACCAATCCATCCCTCAATCTTGCTTCGAAGGTCTTCTGTAAATTCATTCTGCAAAGTCGTACCGCAACCATTGGCAAATGAGACTGCATACTTTTTCAGATTTTTATGGCGAATATCCAACAGAACTGTAAGGACATGATTGTGCCATAAGGCAGAGATTTTTTCATGGTGGTCTTTATCGTTGTCATCAGATGACATTAACCAATGGAATATCTCATGCCAGTCACTTTCAAGCGCATGAAAGTTTTGAAGTTGAGTTTTATCAATTTTCAAATCGGTATGTAGTTTTTTTTCTAGCATATGACAATCGATTCTCCTTTATGTATTTTTTGTAGTTATAGTTTCTGAGCCCCTTTCACCATAAATACACTCCTCCGTTATGTCCATGTTTAGCATGAACAGTCATGTCAACTAATACCATATGGTATTTTGTTGGTAAATGATGCCATGTGTATTTTCCTTTTCGTTTTTTTGTAATTTCAGATGCAGCACATCCATGACGCTGCCCATATATATGATCAGCTAATGCAAAATGTTGCTGTCTATTCGACTTTGTTATATAGTTTGGTAAATTTACAAGAGAATCTGAAACTACAGGATTGGTAAATGCTTCATAACCAAGCAAAGGGTGGTCAAAATATATTTCTCCTAAATGACCTGTCATATACGAAACTTTCTTATAAACCCATCCTTGCTTCCCTAAATAATTTTTGGGTCCACTAATTGTATTGCCTTTTCTGGCACATTGTACAGGATGAAGCATAAGATATTTTTTTATTTTATCTTCATCTTCATAATTGTCCAAATCGCCATGGTAAGACCTATTAGCTTCAAATTCGTCATCATCATAGTGTGCTTCCGCACAGTCTATATCGTCTTCTTCCATCTTTTCTTCAGAAAAAGTTTCATCTTTTTTATATATTTGTTTTCCATCAAACAAAGCATGGTTTGGAGCTAGGATTTTATTTATCATTTCTAAAACATAAACTTCACTATACTTTCTTATAAAAGTATTATAAAAGTTTCTAACATCATTTTCGCTTGTAAAAACGGTTTCGTCAATTATCTTTGTCATGCTTCTTGTCAAAGGAAAACATTGAACCACGCTTTTTGAAGCTTTTGGTTGTAGAACTCTTGACTGCTGTTTTTTATATTCTCTTGCTGCTTTCATACGACTATTATACTTTAATTAAACATTTTAGCGTATTCAATATAGGCTGAAATGAATCCAGCCTATATTTTATGGAACTGGATAGACACATGTAATAGACTGGAAGTCATAATCGAGGAATACTCTTCCATTATGTTCGTCGCTACCACTATAATCTTTAGTAATATCAGCAGTCCAACAATACCCACCTTCGGTTTTGCCACCATTCATAACTTTCTGGTCTTTTGACAAAACCAAGTCGATGTCTTTGGTTTTGCAACCATCAAAGATACCTTTCTTTCCGACATTACCATATACTTTTGTAAGATTGCCTAAAACTACTTTTTGAAGCCCTGAACAATCTGAAAAAGCATTTTCCCCGATTTCTGTAACATCTGGGAGGACTATGGATTTCAGCATGTCAAAATGCAAAAATCCTCTTGAAGGAATCTTCTTACATCCTATCAAAGTAAGGTTTATACTCCAATCCTTTGCTTCTCCTTATAGAAGTCCGATATGTATTGCTTCCAATGTTTCTTCATCCACATCGGGAGCAAGAATGATATTGATGTAAGTCTTGCCCGCATCCAATTCCTTCTTGACGTCTTCCACAATTTGATCGTAAGTGATACCTTCGTCAGTCAGCGAAACAACAGTAGCATCCAGTGCATAACTCTTAGCATTTACTGTTGCTTGCGAGAATTTATGAGTTGCCAAAGGAGCTTCCCCATATTTCACATCGACTCTGGAATTTGTTACAAAATTACCATATAAATAGGCATTGCCCTTTTCATCAGATGTAAGGGCATAATTTTGATCCCATTTCATATCGCTGCTGCCCGCAGGAGTGTATCTATCGATGGTTACTGTTATTGGCTTATTTGGCATAGTTGCGATGCGGAGGCGTGAATAGTTGCGTGTTGCCTTGGAAAATTCTACGGTTATAGCCTGACCATTAGGGGTGATGTTGGCTTTTCCCTCGATATATTCATCCGTTCCGGCAACCTTACCTTCTTTCAAAACTAATGTGCCGGCTTCCCATTTGTAATTAGGGGCATAATATACATGAGGAAAGGTTGGCACTTCGTCTATTTTATAAGACAACTCGCCACTTGCCAATTCCCAATTACTGCCATTATATTTAAAAGCAGCATACTTAGTCCCTAAAGTCTTACTAGTCATCTCCAGAAGCAACTCGTCTCCTTCAGCCCATGAAGTCTTGCCTGCATCAGGTGTACCAATAGCACGAGTCTGTGAATCTCCGAATGCCGGAAATTCACCAACAACCAACTGTACGTTG
>ENA-OZLN01000130-OZLN01000130.1-human-gut-metagenome-genome-assembly--contig:-NODE-130-length-19866-cov-29.492252_pt1 | contig 19866 bp, 23 predicted proteins | sample MGYA00243863_ERZ653791 | MGnify/ENA primary metagenome ERZ653791 (study PRJEB26926, sample SAMN06164639) | human gut metagenome | biome: ENVO:00009003; feature: ENVO:2100002; material: ENVO:00002003... | reverse complement strand
AAATTTAAACAAATTATTAATCAGAATTCTGTTGCATTTGCAAGTTGAATTCAGCAGAGAAAATGCCTAAGCATGAGCAGATTTCTCACTCCAATCTAAAAGAAAATGATGATGAGAGTGATAGAACGGACTCTATTTATGGGTCTATAGAGATAGATTTTTCTAATCTCAATCGTCAAGATGCTCTGACCATCATCAAGCAGATGCCAAACAAACGTTACAGCGAATTGATTCGCCTGCGATATTTGGAGCTGAAGACCAATGAAGAAACTGCAAAAGAATTAGGTATGTCAATGGAGAACTATTACAACAAACATAAACTCGCTAAGGAACAATATGAGCGAATTTTCAGAAAGGAGGTAGGTCATGCATAAAGATTTTGTACCAACTGTAAGTATTGAAAAATTTGCTGCATATTTGGATGGTAATCTTACAGAGGAAGGAATGAATGAGGTTGCATCAGCAATCCATTCTGATGATTCTTTGCAAGACATATTATCAAGTGGTTACATGGTAGACGAAACGCTATCTACTTATGATGACTGGAACCAAATTGTTCAAGATGATATATTTACAGATAGTTTTGATATTCCAAATATTGAAGAAAATTTAGATGCTTCTGATATATTTCCTCAAAACGAGGACTCTATATATGCAGAAACAGTAGATGTTTCATATGATGTAGATAATATCACTGTCACTGAGAATGATAAAATAAATACAGTTAATACAAATATTCAAACAATGACAAATACAATTAAAATAGGAACTTCAAACTATGGAGAAACTGGGCAAAACATAAAGGATCCAATCTTTATACAACAGCCAGACGATCACTCTTGTGCATTACGTAGTCAGCAGATTATACTACGAGACTTTGGTATTGACATACCTTTTAAGGACCTAGAAAAAATTGCCAAAGAAAATGGAGTATATTCTGATGATGGTACTTCTATGTGCGATGTCGGAAAGGTGTTGGATATTGCAGGAGTAGGAATGCATCAAGTAATTGGATGTAATATGTTTGACTTGACTAACGAATTAGCACAGGGACATCGTGTTATAGTAGGAGTTGATGCTAATGAATTATGGTATAATGATTCTATAACTGATAAGCTAAAGAATTGGTTTGATGACATTACTGGTAATCAAGGAGGCAACCATGCCTTGATAGTTGCAGGTGTAGAGGTAAATCCAAATAATCCGAGCGATGTAAAAGTCGTTTTAACAGACCCAGGGTCTGGGGATTTGCGGATAGAATATCCGATGAAACAATTTATGGATGCTTGGAAAGATACGAACTGTTTTATGGCGGCAACAGATGCTCCTGCTCCATACCAATATGATCCTATATCAGGCATGGAGATTCCGTCTAACTTTGTTGTAGAACAGCAATTCAACCAGTTTGTTGCAGAAAATAGCTATCAGCTAAGTCCAGACATGATTAATATTCCTCAAGAATATCAACCTGCGTATTCAGAGCATTTAGATGTTGTTGGAGATGATACTTATGAAGATTTTAAAGACCAATATGACAATTTATTGGAGGAACGTAATTTATTCGCATCCTTGCATGATTCTTCACAAGATGAAATCGAAACACTAAAAGAAACTCATGACAACAATAATGTTGGCGATAGTGTAAATTATGATGCAGACAATAACGAGGGTGACTATGATGTCACTGACACTGAAGATGGTGACACCGAAACTGACGATGATGACACCGACGATGACGATGATGGCACCGACGATGACGATGATGACACCAACGATGATAACACCGACGATGACGATGATGGCACCGACGATGACGATGATAACACCACCGACGATTTTGAATAATCTTAATATAGGAGGCTAAACAATGGCAATGGAATTCTTGATAGGTGGAATGCTCGGCAGAGTAGTTGCACCTATCGCACAAGATATATTTGAAAATAAGACAGAACTTGGTCGCGAATTAGCTGAGAAAAAATTTGAGAAGCAACGTAGGTTAAGTGCAATGGAGTACGAGAACAAACTTGCTCTCAGTCAGCATGACCATAAGAAAAAGCTTGAACAGATGCAAGTCCAATTTGAGCTGAATATAAAAAAAGCAGAGAAGCAAATGCAACTTCAACATTCTGAATGGGAGAAAGAAACTTTTTGGAAATACTGTTATCCATTAAGAAATCCTTATGAGGTTGGAGGAATACAGTCAGAACAAGGGGCAAAGATTAATACCCTATCTTTACCTAATAAAAAGAAAATAGTGCCATTAAGAGTAATAACGGCATTAAAAGAGGGTACAGATAATACATTTGTCACGTTAAATACGAATTTATCAATGTTCTTGACAAATAATTTTTCGGCTAATGGTGAGCATGCCATAATCTCTGACATTGGAGCGTGGAAAGATGACGTACCAGTAAATGATGCTTCTGTTAACTATCTTTACGAAGGACTTAAAGGACAACCAACATTGGTTATTGTTCCAACATTTACCGATTCAGGAAGTATAGTAAAATTGAAGTTATGGTATTGGGGACTAGGTGAAGAACTTGTATATCCAAATAGTTGGAATATAGGATGGTTTGACGTTGATACTATAAGAAGACAAGCACAAATAAGCCAATTGAGAGAATTCTATGCCATATTGGAAAAAGTCGGAATTGAATATCCTAACGAAAATTTAAAAAAGAATTATGCTATTGCTAAGGTTATAGAAAAGAAAGGCGCAGATCTGTCTCAGCAAGAAATTGATTATTTGTATTCTGTACTTATAGGCCAGATTAAAGAGGAAGAAATATTGAAACGAGCCAAACAAAAAACAATCGAAACCATCTCTTCGATTATTTCTTGTACTACTGCAATGTATGGTGATGCCTACCATTTAAGTAATCATGGAATAAAACCATTGCTTCCATATATATTGCCTCAAATGAGTTTACCCAAAGAGTTCTTAACTATAATTCGTGATTATTATATAACCCTAGTAAACACAGCATTAATGGAAGGTATTCTGACTAAAGAAGAAGCAATAGAAATAGAGTTCGATTTAGCAGAAGGACTACAACTTAGTTGCAATGCGGATAATGAAATCGTAAAATCGTTATGTAATGATGTTAGGCTGCTTAATGGAGATGTTTCTGGCGAATTACATAATAAAACGATACAACGTTTACGAAAATTCTGTAATAAAAATAAAATGAACTATATTGAATAAGGGATTGTTACTATTGTGCTATATCAAATAGTTATCCCTAACTTTTAATACAATATTAACAAAATATAATAAGAAAAATGATAGACAAACAACTTATCCAAGAAAAAAATCAAATTCTTAAAGAAGAACTTGGACTTTCAGAAATTGTAGATAAAGAATATAGCATAATCGAAGAGTATAGTATAATCTTAGATGAAGCTATAAAACAATTACATTTCTATAATGAGCTTACTAACATTCTTAATGGAGAAGTAAAATCCAAAAGTGAAGACGTTGTCAATGGCGAAAATGTTTGTGATTCTCTAAAGAAGATCCTAATGGATATATTTGAAGAAACACACAAACTTGATTTATTCTCTGATGATTTTAATTTTAGAGAGTTCCTTCATGAAAATATAGATTATCCTATAGAGCGAATGAAAGAACAACTTGACAAACCATGGCTTCGTGATAAACTTACGATAGGTCTTATGGGACATTATGCTACTGGTAAGACTACCGTATTAAACTTACTTTTTGGAGAATCTTTCCCTGTAAATAAACATGAAAATACGGCGCTTCCAACGTATCTTACATATGGAAAAGCTACAGAACAAGTGACACTTATTGATAGAAATAATAAATCTCAGATTTTAACGAAGGACCAGTGTTCTGTATTAGACTTCCAAAATGGAGTTAAGAGTTATCCTTTTGCACGTATATTCAATTATATGGTGAAAGAAAATCAGTATGATATTTTAAAGAAACTTACTATAATTGATACTCCAGGACTATTTTCAACCAATAAAGAGCATTCTGTTTCTACGATAAACTCAATGCCAAGTTGTGATGCTATATTTTATTTTATCAATATAACAAAAAGTGCTACAGACGATGATTTCAAAATACTACAACAAATAGGTTCTGTGCCTTTGTATGTTATATTCTCTTTTGTCGATGCAAGAGGTACAACTCCAAGTGGAGTTGATCATTCTATAATGAAAATTATTGGTGAAATAAAACAAAAGAAAGACATCAATTTTAAAGGCTTTTTAAAAATTGGCAAAAGAGAGGAAACTCGCCAACTGTTTAAACAGGAAGCCTATAAAATATTAGGAACACTTGTAAACGAACATGAAGTATATGAGCCAGAAAATCACGTTTTTGCAGTTATAAATTATTTGGAAGATTTTCTTGTTAAGTGTAAAAGTAATCTTTCTAAAATTATTGCAGAAATTGATTCTGAAACCGATAAACTTTTAGCAGATTATAAGTCTTCTAGCAGAACATTTATTACAGAACACAACAATAGTTTGTCTCGTTTTAACAATATGGTTGACACGTTTAATAATCGTTGTAGTGGTGCTACGTTTTGTGGGGGAGCTTCTAGTGCGCTCTGTAACAATATAAATAATATTAGTGAATCTTTAAGAAGAATGGCTCGTGCCTATAATAGTATGGACGAATCTAAACTTGTAGAGTATGGTAACGGTTGTGCCCAGATGAAGATTTACCAGTACAAGTTGGAGCGAGTGTCAGAAATCCTTTCTAATGTGGTTGATTTAAAAAATAAACTATTATAAAGTAACAGATATGATAGAGAGAGCAAAAATTCAATCGATTATTGATAACCTTAGAGGCTTTAGTCGAATAGAGAATTCTTTTTATGAAGAATTGGATAAAAGTTTCGATTCCCAAACATTGAATATTGGTGTTGTGGGAAAAATGAAAGCAGGAAAATCGTCTTTGATTAATGCTGTAATATTTGGCGATGAAATATTGCCAACAAGTACAGCTCCCTCAACAGTAACATTGACAGAAATTTCTTATGGGGAGGAAGAAAATGCCATTGTGGAGTTTATGACTATGCAAGACATTGAAGAACTCAAAGAAAAAGCTCAATATGATGGCGATAAAAAAGAATTGATAGAAAAAGCAAAGACTGCGGCCGATGTTCTTAAAAGTTTTCCAGAGGATTACGAAAATTACATAAATAAACCTGCTACGACTATAGACCTTTATGAATTGAAAAAATATGTCGATTCAGAAGGCGAATACAGCGGATTGGCAAAATCTGTAAAAATATCATTATGTAATGAAAATCTTAAGGGTGTTAGAATTATAGATACTCCAGGATTTAACGATCCTATTACTTCTCGTGGTGAAACAACAAAGAAGGCTTTGCAGAAATGCCATGTGCTTTTATTTGTTCATAATAATGATGGTTATGATTCTGATGATTTAGCACTATTAACAGAACAAATAGAGTATGCTGGAATTTCTGAAATTGTAGATATTCTTAACAAAGTTGATTTGATTGAGGATAATATCAATAAATGGCCAGAAGCATTAAGTTTCTTTGTTAAAAATAGAAATGAAATGAAATTAGAAAATGAGAATGCAAAACAATTGCTCAAAAATTCTCATTCTACTTACGTCAGCTCTTTGATGGCATTATGTGGACTTATTCCGTATGATAAATTGTCTGATGATATGAAGTATCAATATGGATATTTCGAGGAAGATTTTGAGGAACTTTGTGATTATACGGATAAATCTGAGCAACAGAAGTCTTTTGTAAAATTTAGTAATGTATGTTCTGTAATTGCGGAAATAAACCGTCTTGCAAAAGATGGCTCAAAATATTTGGTTAATGGTCCATTAATGACACTTAGAGGAAAGTTAACTTCTTTAGAGAAAGTCATTGATAGTGAGATTGATGAACGAAATACACGAATAAAATCTTTAAATGTTACTATAGAGAGTTCTAAAAAAACTCTTGATGGTTTTCAAGATTTCATACAGTCTGTATTGAAACGTGTTCAACAATCAATGCTCGAAACCGACCTTGCGAAGTTGTTAAATTCAAAGATAAATGAAGTCCTGTCGTTACGTGCTACAGACGTTTCGCACGAATTTACAGAAGAAAAATATCCAGATCCATCATTTGGTAGTTCTGGAGTAACAAAAGCAAACATTGCTAATTTTAATACTTTTTCTACAGGGTTCGAAAGTTCTGTAAGAGATATTCTAGAAAACATGCGTGATTTGTGTCTTGCAGCTTGTAAGAAAGAAATAAAATCATTAGTTTCTGATTTGTCACAAAACTCAAATATAAATAAAGAATATATGGATGAGTTAGAGACATCAATGATGAAGCATTTCACTATTATCATAAATGATATTACAATTATTGTTCCTTCGCATCAAATAAGTGAGATGCCTGCAGGAAATCAGAAGCAATGGGATAAGTTAAGAACGAAATTTCTTAATTATTACGACGACCAAAGTTTGCATGATTTCGATAAAGGTTTGTTTGCACCATTCAAGCAAGGCATAGATAGTTTAGACTATAACCCTATTGCAAGGCGAAAGCTTGAAGAGTTAAATTTGAACATAACAAACTCAATGAACAAGACTCCAACAGAGAAAGAAACGGAGAAAAAAACTATTATGGCAAATATTAATGTTTTGCAGAAAGAAAGAGGTGTTATAGTTAACTATATAGCGATGATTGACGAAATTAAGAATAACATAAATCAATAACGTAAAATGTGGACACATCTAATAGCTCTAATTGTAGGTTTTGCAGCTGGCTGCAAATTCAAAGACCTATTTTGTATTAGTGGAAACTCAAGAAGTAGTCAAACAACGAAGTCGCAGTGTGACATATCTGAGAATACAGTTAAGTCATCTTCTAATGCAAAAGTTTCAGAAAACAATTCAAAAGAGAGTTTTAGCTTGGCATCTATCAAATATCTATTTGATGACTATGGAGTAAAGCTTATCAATGCAGGCTCTTTTAATGTTTTGCTTCGCGAAATTCGCAATAAGTGTTACAACGATATTATAAAAAAAATTGTAACAACAGCCACTTCTTCTCAACTGTTAGTTGATTTGTTGAAGACTGAAACCGTACCATCTTTCAGTGTTGATATAATTCCATCTAATAAGGCTCCATTCATTGATGTTTCAAAATTGGACGAATTAATTAAAAGAGAAAATGTCAATCCTAATGAGGTACAAGGTGTTGACGAAAAAGTTTCCTTTCTATTAACTCTCTCTCATACAAGAGGTATTGCAGATTTTAAAAATACTTTATCTTTTTATTTCTCGGATATTATAAAAAGCGCAGAAGCGAATGAAGATATATCTGAGAAGTATGAGCAGGTGATGAAAATTTTAAAAACTCGGTATGAGTTTATAAAATAAGCTTTTGTGTACCTATTCTTTAAGTCGTTGCAAAGAGTCTGAAAGCTTGGCATGTCTGTAAAAGAAATGCTATCAAATGAAGCTAAAAATTGTATACAGAACTTATGAAGTAAACTCTTTAATTAAGCTACCGCAATAAAGTAAACTTGCAACCTCGAATAGTATCGTAGTTTGCAAGTTTTTCTGTGATAGATAGGTTTTCTTTCCACACTCTATAATATAAAATACGCCTAAAATTATTACAGAAGACGAGTTATAAAGGAAGAGAATGGAATTGTTTGATCTATAATATAATTAGAAGAAAGGCTCATGAATAAGTCGATTTTAACAATATTGCTATCCTTTAGTGTTTTAGGGTTAACATTCATAACTTCTTGTAAAGGCTCGGCAGGCAAGAAAGCTGCAACAGAAACATTGGAGTATATAGAAAGGAAAGCAGCTGATAAAGCAGCCAGTAGTGTTGAAAGAGAAGCAGGACAAGTGGAATGTGCGGTAGAGGAAAATGCAGACGATGCCTATCGGTCTACAAGGAAGACAAGTCGTCCAAGGCATCATTCTTCTTACGATGATGATGACAACGAATATGAGGAGACTGCACCACAGGCTTATTATGCCACTTGTCCATACTGTAATGGCGGTGGCATAGTTTATGCCACTGATATGTATGGAAATGTATTGGCTGATTATTATGGCAATCCACAAACTTCGTCATGTGGTAATTGTGGCGGTAGCGGACAAGTAATTGTTTATCAATAAGATTGTTTCTATTTCTAAAATATTGATGTCTGTTATAGGAAAGATGGAAAACAATAATACAAGCAAGAACATTATAGGCTGCTACCTCTACGATGACCTGAGCATATCATGCTGTCTCAACAACGATAAACATCCGATAGGACTAATTTTTGATGTTGACAAGACGGATGGTAGTGTATGGGTGATGGCTCTTAAAGACAGCGACTGCATTGGCGTACATACCCCCAACGAACTACCGAAGACGGATGCTGATTTCGAAAAACCTGGCTATGACAGACTTGAATGGACTATTGCGGAGTGCCGACATTGGGAGAAATTGCTTGTCAATGTGTGCGGATGCTGCTTAGAAGAAGTTGTTGACGGCTTTGAGGAACATTGCAGTGGTTATTCGTTTGATGCGGACAAGGCGAACGAAATGCTTTCAAAAATAGGAATTGACATAGGCGAAAACGGCTATATCTATTGGACTTCTACAATGGAGAATAATGGTTGGGCTGAGGTTGTAGGTTGTGGCGAAATTATAGAAGACCCTATGCCTTATACTGATGACGAAATTTCTGAATGTAGAATGCGTTTCGTTGGACGTTTGGATATCAAAGAACTGAAAATAGAAGACCTGGCATTTTAAAAGCTTAATCATCATAAGGGAAAGACTTGCAGACCATGAAAATATTAAGGTTTGCAAGTTTTTCATTTTCACATGTGATAGATTGTCTACAACCATTCTCTCTATAACATAAAATGTATAACTATAAAAGATTAAAGATATGAATAAACCAAGTATTATAGACACTGCTGCTTTGAAAGACAAACTGCAAGAGTATGCAACAAAAGTCGGTCGTATTAGTGCTCGTCCACTCTTGTTGCTCTATTTCATCATGGTCAGCAAGGACACTCCCAAAAGTGATAAATTGATGATTTTGTCAACCATATCCTATTTGGTGTTCCCAGTAGATTTGATTTCAGCGAAGCGTCTGCCTATAATCGGATGGATAGACGAGGCTTTTTCTCTTTCAGTTGCCTATCAGAAAATGAGCAAGAACATCACACCAGAAATCGAACGAAAGACAGATGCATTGCTTGACAAGTGGTTTCCTGAATATACCAACTACATTGAAGTCTTTGATTGATGGTAAAAGCAATTAAACCCAAAATTTAAATATATAACACCTATGGAAGTAAAAATAAAATATTCAGAGCTTCAAGATTTTATCTTGCATAATTTCAAGAAAGAAGTGTCGTTGGCATTTGTCGCTCCATCTACAGTTTCCGTGTCAACGAAAATAAAGGTCTTTGGCTTTGCGAAGAGTATAGGCGTAGAAATGTGTGTTGAGAAAATAGATTGTTCCAACCTACAGATAGCATATAGTGGTAAGTTAGGGGTTGAATTGCTTATCACTCCTGCCATTGCTTTCTTGAAGAAACTCTTGCCAGACAAAACGAACTTTATAACTCAGAACTCAAACAATCGAGTAATCGTAAACATGGCAGAAATAGAGCAGTTGAAAGGTGTGCTTGAAAAGGTAACACTGAAGAGCATATGTTTTGATGAAGAGCATGTTGTAATTGAGTCTTCCTTGAACATACCAAATTGTAAGTAGGTTTATAGCCAGACACATTAATAATTCGATTATGTTTACTACGCAGTTTTGGCTCATTGTTATAGGCATTGCTCAAATGATTGGTTGCAGTTGGATTTTCAGTAAATTCCAAAAACGGACTTACAAACGGGAAATCCGAAGCAGACATTCTTATGTCTTGTTGGCTAAGTTGCTAGCTGAAGAAGAAAAACTTAGGTGCAACATCAGTAAATGCAATGAGGATGGTACAGGAGAAGTGTATCTTGGCTTACCGGAAGGGATAGTAAAGGTGTTTTCTCTTGGATATGGTAGATTTGCTATTTCTCTTGTTGGAGCTGTTATTATAAATGACTTGCATGTAGACATGGCTCGTGAGATTTGTAAGGATTTGAACACTACGGAGAGTAGAGTAAGGTATAGCGTTGGCTTTGAACCGGCTTTTTCCCAAACAGGAATTTCTATTACTTGTGACTTTGAAGAAGATGGCGACGATGAAACTACCGAATACGATATTCTTAGTTATGCCAAGACATATTTAGAGCCAAAGCAACAAGAACTACAAACAATATGGACTCAGAAAATGGAAGAAATGCAATAATACAAAAATATAAAAGACATGAACACAAATAAATATTTCAAGTTAGGCTTAATCACAATGTTTTTAGCCTTTTTCGGACAGTTGTCCTTCGCCCAAGAAGTGATAGTGGCTGACACTATTGACGCAGAAGAAGCATTTGGCAAAAAGCCCATCACCCAAGTACCATTGGAACAATGCGAACAGATAGACACTTGTAGCATTGCCAAGTTTGCCGTTGTTTCAAAAGGTGGCAAACAGGGTATCTATGACTTGGAGAAGCATGAGAATGTTACGGAGATAGATTTAGATGTTGCAGGTTTCTCAAGTCGTTATGTGTCAGAAGATGGCATTGAGGTATTCTACTTCTATGTAGAAAAAGGGATTGAGCGTGGCACCATTGGCGTGGTTGGAGAAAACAATCAAACTGTTGGTGTATGGATGGACAATCCTGAATATGTAGCAAAACTTGATGAATGCACGACAATAGATAGCGTGATGACTCAAAAATGCCAAGATGTTTTGTCTGAGGGGTTGAAAATGTTGAATGGAACATACGGACAGATTGCTGTTATAGATGCACAAACAGGAAGACTGAAATCATGGGTTGCATTGGAGAAAGATAGAGATGATTATTCAGAGGGCAAGCTATTGAAACAAGCATGTAGTCCTCGCATTTTGACACTTGTAGGCATTACTCCTATGTTGGCAGATATCAATGGTTCACTCAATGACAAGATGGATTTGTGCGGTGGCATATATAATATAGGTGACAGCATCAGCATTCGTGACCATAACTGGCGGTCTGGCGGTTATGGTGTAATGACTTGTCGCCAAGCATTGACACATAAATCTAACGTGGCTATGTTCAAGATACTCTTGGTAAATCGTGGCGACAATGCTTTTGGTATATGGAAGAAAATGACAAGTGACGAAAAGCAAACAAACGCCATGGAATTGGCTGCGCTCTTTAATGGTGTCTATCAGAAGAACACTCTGACATTCCCGACTTTGCAAGGGGACTCAGTTACAGAGGAAACTTACAATAATATTACGCCTTTAGGACGTAAATATCTGCAAGAGGTATTGATTGGTCTGAACAAAGGGAAAGGCATACAAGCATCTTATGCCCCAAAGAAAGTGGATATAGCAGGAGTATATGGCAACTATCAAGGCAAAGAACTTGAAAACGGTGAACATGAATTGGCAGAAATGTCCTTTGTCGGAGTTTTCCCACGCAAGAAACCTCGCTATGCCTTGGCTGTAATCATCAATAGACCGAATGAACAAACTCATGGTCCAAAGGATTTAGCCAATGGCATCGTGAATAATCTTGTGGAATGGTTGTCTAAATATTAACACTTGGAAATTATGGAAGAGGTTATCTACAAACATGAAACGAATGGTGAGTTCACAGGAATCTATGCGCAAATAGAAGATGGCAAACTCACCATTACAGAGCAAGATATGGGTGAATTTGAGAAAGAATATTCAAGAGACGGCGAGGTTGAGTCTTTCGTATTCTTTGATGTGGCAAATACCAATCGTCTGATGAGGTCTTTGCACGCATCTGACAACTATAGTCTTATCGAATCATTAAAAAAGAAATTCAAAAACATGGGAGTTGCATGAAAAGCGAGATCTGCTATTATTGCGATGAACATGACATCAAGTATCAAACACAAGTATATTATTGATAGAACAATGTGACACAGCAAGCCAAGATTCCCATATTATTGAAATAATATTGTCGGAAATATTACGTTACAGATAGATTAGAGATTACATTTGCCTCTATACTATCATAAACTAAAAAGAATCGTAATATGGAGATAAGATATGCAACAATAAGCAAGACTGGTAGAAGGCATAATAACGAGGATGCTTACAAGGTCATTGATATGAACAAAAACAACAGGTTTATGGGAATAGTCTGTGATGGCATGGGCGGTCATTCCTTTGGAGAGACTGCCAGTGAAACGGTATGCAATACTATTTCTGACTTTTGGAAGAAGCATATCAGTACGCCCGATTGTGACTCAAAGGTAAAACTCGCTTGCAAGAAAGCAAGTTGTGCCATTGACCAAAAGGCATTTGAGTTTCATCATGCAGAGATGGGTACGACTATGGTCATGGTAAGTATTGAAAACGATGTGGCGACCATTGCGCATATTGGTGATAGTCGTTGTTATGTACAAAGACCTGGTGATGGATTACTTTATCAGACAAAAGACCATATCCGGCTTGATTTTGGATGGGAGATTGTTGCCAAGTGCTTCTTCTCTTACCGCCCAGAAGTGGCAGTACCAGACATCCGACAAATCAAACTACAGACTGGTGACAGAGTTTTTCTTTGTTCGGATGGACTATACAAAAGCATGGCTCCTGACATTTTGCAAGCAAGGATGATGGATGACAAATCCTTGGAAGAGATTCTTGACGTTTATGATTTCCTTTGTAAGAAACAAGGAGATGACAATTATACGGCAATATTGATTGAATGTATCTGAATCTATGGAAAGAATTATGAAGACTCGTTATACATTGTTTGTATTGGGCGTTGCACTGTTATTGATAGCTTCTTGTAATAGAGAAGATATAAGCATAACCTATTTCAAACAACTGCAAAGTACTTCTGACAATACCAACAAGGAAGACTCCTTAATGATGCCTTGTGGATTTATAGAATATGACTCCGTTCGATTCTCGGATGGTTCATATGCTGTACATCGTTTGCAATATGCACCGCAGAACAGTCTGACGGAGTTCTTTGATAACAAGGGACGAACGATTGCCACGATAGCAAGGGCATCGGAATGTTATGCACAAACTCTTGTGTATGATTACGATGATGAAGGGCGGTTGTCTCATCTCCTCCAATATAAAAGTGAAATATTTGAAGGCTTGGATTCAGACAGCGCAAGTTATGGAAGGAATAAAGATGGGTATATTGGATTTCGACAAATGATAGCAGATATGGTTTATGAACATCCTGACAGTGCAAAATACCGACAGACGAACATTGAATATGATAAAGATGGCGATGCTGTAAAAGCCTATATGGTATATGGCAGTGATAGCATTGTTGCGCCAAGCGGATATAAGTTGACCATAGCGGTAAAGCCTTGCCTGAGTTTTTGGCAAAGCGACTTGCATGGTGGCTTTCATATCTTCCATGTGACAATGGAACCTAAAAGAAAGGATTTGCAAAATTATAAGGTTTGCCGATTTGCAGATTATCTGCCCTCAATGGATTCGGAATATCGAAATGGGCGCATTGTCAAAACAGTATGGCACCATGATCCATGTATAGAGTCAGATGATAAAGACCTTGTCTTCATTCCAATAATAACTGATGACTTGAATGTATATTCCGTTACGTGGGAGGATGGCAGCAAGCATCAACGTGTATATAAAGACGGGCTGTTGGCATATAAGCAGGAAATCAGCAGGTATGGTACTGTGTTGAAAAAGGAAACGTACTCTTTCCTATCAGACAAAAAGGTCAAAGTTACATTTGAGACCATTGATTATAGAACCAAAGCATTGAAGACAATATCAACTTCAGTCATGAATGTTCCTAACATGGAAAAGTTTCGTGAGGACATGAATGTAATCAGTGGAAATTACAGATGGGAAAATTATTACAACAAATAAAAACTTACGGATATGGACAAGAATAATTTAAAGGATGCCTACGATATAGGTGAGAATATGGCAGTGTTTAGTGGTGAAGGAAGAAGTTACACCATCATCAATAAGGAAACTGGTAAGACAAGGCTGCTTGTAAGCGAAAGCGGATCACTCCTGGTTGCAGACAATGAGATAGACTTCAACGCAATAAAAAAAGGATGTCCTGATTTCAATGGCCGTAAATCTGTTCGATATTGGTTTGGCAGATATAACGATTTTAGAAATGGCATTTGCGCCATCTGTTGGACGATACATCCCGATGGACGTTATTTTGCAGATGAAGATGGTTTCGGAATGGAGGACAATGACGAAGAAAAGGTCTATTGCATCATTAACAAGGACTTGGAAATCATCGTGCCTTTTCAACCAATGGACAATGTAATGGGAATGTTGAAGAAATACGAGAAGTAAGTATGCTGGTTGTACATCCAAAAGATAAAACAACTTCTGCACTCTCTGCTTTATATGAGGGTAAAGATGCCAATGTGGTTAGCACTAATTGTTCCAACAAGGAAATGGAGCAATTGTTGCATCATGTTTCTACACAAGAACGAATCATGCTACTTGGACATGGCTCAGACAAAGGGTTGTTCTATCGAGAGGATGACACTAAGGATGAGTTTGACAAGATTATAGTTGGACATCCGCACAGTTTCCATTTGCGCAAGCATGGCGGTAATATGGTTGGCATATGGTGTCATGCAGATGAGTTTGCAAGAGCAGAAGGACTGCATGGGCTATTCTCTGGCATGATAATATCTGAAGTCAAAGAGGCTGAGGAATATGGAATTATTGCTTCACGACAAGAGATTCTACAATCCAACATCATCATGTTTGAATATTTACGAAAGTTACTTGATAAGGATATTCCTCTACACGAGATACCACAGCGTATAAAAAACATGGATAATGAAAAAACTCCTCTATCTGTGTTTAACTATCACAATTTCCATTACATATAATAAAAAGAGAGGTTATGCAAGTAATAAAACTTAATGGCGAGCACTTGACGTTCAAAGGCAGAGTATATGGTTCTGTTGGCATACAATATCGTATAGAGTATGATAAAACTGCTTTTCAAGTGGAATATAACCACGAGTATGTATTATCCAAAGAAGACAGGGAAATGAACGAAGGGGCAGACGAATCTTTTGTGACATACGTACTTACTCCTTTAAAGAGAGGTATATTTGAGATTTATGAAATAGAAGGATTTCGTGGTCAAGAAACCGCAAGAAACAAGCATACGGTAGTAATCATATAAACCTAACTACAACTAAGAAAAAATGAGCATATCAAGACAAGATAAAATACGCGGTTCACTCCTTGGTGGAGCCATCGGTGATGCACTCGGCTATCCTGTTGAATTCATGTCATATTCGCAGATAAAATCAAAGTATGGGGAGGAAGGCATAACACGGTTTGAGTTGGATAAGAATGGAGTGGCTGAGATTTCTGATGACACGCAGATGACTTTGTTTACTGCCAATGGCTTGCTATTTGGTTTTACGAGAGCAGAGTTGGACGCGGCTTTAGCAAATCCCGAAGATTATATTCGAGACTCTTATATTGAATGGTGGCAAATTCAAACGAACAATGTTGACTATACACAATGGCATTATAATTGGATAAGAGACATAAAGGAGCTACGTGCCCAACGTGCTCCAGGAAACACTTGCATGCAAGCATTGCAGGAAATATCAAGACAAAACGAAGTGAACAATCAAAGCAAGGGGTGTGGGGGCATCATGCGTATCGCCCCAATTCCATTGTTTCACAATGTCTTGAATAATTGCAAGAATGACTTTGTTATACAAGAAAACAGTTCTGTAGAATTATCAGGTGAAGTTGCAAAAATAACCCATAAGCATCCTTTAGGTTGGTTGCCAGCGGCTCTTCTTGCATACATCATCGATAAAGTGATAGAATTGTCAACCATAACTCCTTATCAATTTGCCAAAATCATCAACGACGGCATCAAATGTTTAGAGCATTTATATCCAGATCAGCTATATCATATCCATAAACTTCAATATTTGCTGGAAAAAGCAGGACGTAGAGCAGTATCAACTCTTTCTGATGAAGAAGCAATCCGTCAGATAGGAGAAGGATGGGTTGCAGAAGAAACTTTGGCTATAGCAGTCTTTTGTATCATGAGATATCCGAATGATTTTGAACGTGCTATCATCGCATCTGTAAATCATTCAGGCGACAGCGACTCTACGGGATCTGTTACAGGCAACATCATAGGTGCCCTTCTTGGAGATTCAGCCATTCCTTCTTACTATAAGGAACATTTAGAGTTGAAATGGTTGGTGGAAGAACTTGCTGATGACATTGCTATAGGAATGCCGGTACATACTCATGATATTACAAAGGACACACCCGAAAAACAGAATTGGCTTTATAAGTATGTTTATAGTCCTTTTTTAGATGTTGTACCAATAAAAAACTCATATTTGGTTGACAGGGAACTTGGCATATATGCTGGTGAATACCCTGGAGATAAAGATGATTTTGAATGCAAACTAAAAATTGGCAGCTTTGACAATCATCCTTGTGAATTCAATTATTTTTATGATTTAACGGAGAAAGGTGAACTGCGACCATACAGGCAATATCTTGGGACTGAGCAGGAGTATCATAAATTTTCCATTCCCGACTGTGGAACACCTAATGAAACTGCAAGTGTTGCTCGGCTATTGAATGAAATAATTACCAGAAGTCAGCGAAACCATCAAAGTATAATACATGGTCATGAAAAAACCTACATTCACTGTTGGGGCGGCGTTGGGCGTACAGGTACCATCATTGCTTGTTACTATGCCTACCGGCTGAAAGGACAAGGTCATACGGCTGATGAGATCTATCAAAAAGCGATGGACATGTTGTCTGAAAGCTTCTCCCGTTGTCCAAAATCCAAGTATAGGATTTCTCCTGAGAACCAACAGCAAAGAGACTTCATCAAGATGTTTATAGCTAATGAATGCATGTGAAATAAGTTTTAAAAATAGTATTCTTGCCATTTGGAACCAATTGACAAGAAAGGGTGCATGGCGAAACATTTTTGTCACACACAATGCCTTTGGAATATTCAGCAAGTATAGCCATATTTCTCGTCGTAGCGGAAACCCCAAGATTCCTTATCCGAATAAGAAGGTGGCATTAAGAGCTGCTGAGGCTATGGGTAAGAAGCATGGTGTGCATTTCTCTATATACAAATGTGCTTGGTGTGACGGATGGCATATAGGAAAGAATGCACAGAATAAAATAAAAAGGAACAACGCATGAAAGATAAATCTTCGCCAAACTATATAGAGTCTCTTGAAGAAAATGAGGTCTTTGTTTTTGGCAGCAATTTGGATGGATATCACATCGGAGCTGCAGCAAGGATTGCCAAAGAGCGTTTTGGAGCAGTATGGGGGCAAGTTTTTCTCAATCATCCGATATTAGGTGAGAGATTAAGAGCTGTAACGAAGGCTTTGTTAACGCATACTGATATGGATGTGGTAGATATTTTGGGGGAAGTTGATGCATCATCAATTAATAGGTAAAGTAAAGAACTACCGAATAAAGGAAATCGTATCCCTCAGCTCAATTTGATATAAAATCGAATGGGCTGAGGGAATTTTATATACTTTGATGATAGGAAAGGTTACTTGTTTTACTCTATACACATAAACAAATAAAGTTTGTAACAAAAAAAATATCAGATAATATGGAAGAGCTAAAAGACAAGACAGCAATGCAGAAGACTCAAATCTTCAATGTGATAATCCTTGACCGTAGTGGTTCTATGCAGAGAATACGTCAAGCAGCGGTGGATGGATTCAACGAAACCTTGGTTGGAATCAAGAAAGCGCAAGAGAAATTTGCCGACACACAGGAGCATTTCGTTTCACTAGTTACTTTTTGTAGCTGTGAGACATGTAATGTTTTTGACAAAGTACCTGTGGGTAAAGCGCATCCGTTGAGCATGAACGACTATGAACCATGTTGTTCAACTCCTTTATACGATGCTATGGGATTCACCCTTACTGCGATGCATAAACAGATCAAAGACATTGAGGATGTTGCGGTTGTTGTTACTATCATTACTGACGGTTATGAGAATGCGTCCCAAGAATATAATGGTAGTAGCATCAAGGCACTTGTGGAAACACTTCGCAAAGAAGGCTGGACATTCACTTACATGGGAGCAAATCAAGACTCAATGGAAGTCGCTATGTCGATGTCTATCCGCAATGCTCGTAATTTTGATTATAGTTCAGAAGGAACACGTGCTTCCATGCGCAAAGACACCACGACCCGTATGAATTTCTTTTCTCGTCTTTCTCAAATGAAGAATGAGGCTGCTTTTTGTGCAGAACCGATGTCAAAGGAAGAACGTCTTGGTTGCTATGGTAGATTGGCAGATGAAGCCTTTGATGAGGAGGAAAATAAATAGAAGCTTAAAATAAGAGGCATATGAAAAGAGCAATTATTTTATTTTGGAAAGGGTTGACAGGTATTATTTCTGCAACAGCAGAATGGTTCACCGTGATACTTGGAATGAAGGATGAATCTAAGTATGGCAAGTTTATTCGACGTGTTGTTGGAGGCTGTTTTGCGTTCATCATGTTTGTGTTTGCATGTGCTGGAGGTAATGCGTTATACGAGTTTGTTTACAAGAAAGTGAATGCTGCGAAATATTTGGATGACTCCTACTATGACCCGCAGTACCTGTCAAGAAATGCAACTTATTATAGCCGTGCCTATGAAACGGATGGATATGTGGAGACTCGTGATGGCAAGAAGACTGTCAAGGGCATACATTGGATTTCAAAACCATTGGGGAACGACTCGCTTGTCTGTTATAGTAACGGCGATGCTCGTGGCTACTTCAATATGCTGACGGGTGAAATAGCTATCAAGCCTCAGTACAAGCACGCATGGGTATTCTCTGATGGTTTGGCTTCCGTAGATGACAATGGAATGATAAAATTCATCGATGCCAAAGGAAATGTTGTTATAGACTTGAATATTCCATACATCACTGGTGCAGAAGGATATGTATTCCACAATGGACATTGCGTAATACATAACAACAAACGTGACAAATTTGGTTTGATAGACAAAAAAGGGAATTGGATGTTAAAAGCTGAATATGATGCTATTTCGCCCAAGGATTCTTTCTTTGTCGTAAGCAAAGGAGGTATACAGAGTGTTCTTACAGAAAATCTGAAACCAATATTGCCTTTTATGGAAGCAGACCTCTGGATCTCTGGTAATAGCATTACAGCAACAATGAAAGACCATACTCTTCGCAAATACAATTTGCAAGGTGAGTTGATTGACGATTTCTTGATTAGTAATGTTGACAGATTATTGTATGACACCGATGAAATACGATATACTACGGCAAAGAACTATGATGATGAGGGTAATTTAACAGGTGAAACGGCAGAAGCAGAACCAACACCTTATCAAAAGACTGCAAATTGCAAAAAATATGAAGCAGAACTTGGTTGGTATGGCTTGATGTCGCCAAATGGCAAAGTCATAACACCTCCAAGATACAGTGACATTACAGCTATTGGCTACGACTTGTATCTCTGCAAGACCGATGATGTCAGAGGTGAAGTACTAAATGGAAAAGGTGTAAGAATTAAATAAGCCTTTTCTTTGGTTCATGGAGAACAACTGGTTGCCATAAGACTTCTCCATGAATTGTAAAAGGATGGTAGGATTAAAACTCTTGCCATCCTTTTTTATGTTCATACCAAAATGGAACAAGCGGTGCATATAGCTATGATGGAACCATACAACATATCGTCAGATTGGAACATGGGGAGCCCGACTTCGGAGAGGCTACCAACCCGGCA
>ENA-OZLN01000125-OZLN01000125.1-human-gut-metagenome-genome-assembly--contig:-NODE-125-length-20040-cov-34.954016_pt1 | contig 20040 bp, 16 predicted proteins | sample MGYA00243863_ERZ653791 | MGnify/ENA primary metagenome ERZ653791 (study PRJEB26926, sample SAMN06164639) | human gut metagenome | biome: ENVO:00009003; feature: ENVO:2100002; material: ENVO:00002003... | reverse complement strand
TGCGCTCGCTCATCGAGCAGCTGAAGGAGGAATATCCATTAGCCACGATTCATGGCCATAATGAATTTGCCAACAAAGCCTGTCCCTGCTTTGATGTAAAGAAGGAGTGGGGGAAGGAGTAAACACAAAAATAGCGGATCTTTCACAGACCCGCTATTTGATATTTAATAAATACTCTGGAATGAATTTTAATCATCACCAAAAATAAAAGATGTCTTATACAATGCCCTGAGCCATCATAGCCTTAGCTACCTTCAGGAAGCCGGCTACGTTTGCACCCTTTACGTAATTTACGTAACCGTCTGGCTCAGTACCATACTTCACGCAGTTAGCGTGAATATCGTTCATGATGTCGTGGAGCTTAGCATCAACCTCCTCACGAGACCACTTCAGACGCTCTGAGTTCTGGCTCATCTCAAGACCTGATACTGCAACACCACCTGCGTTGGCTGCCTTACCTGGAGAGTAGAGAATCTTAGCATCCTGGAATACCTTGATAGCCTCTGGAGTAGAAGGCATGTTAGCACCCTCGCTTACTGCGATTACACCGTTGGCGATGAGAGCCTTGGCTGCCTCCTCGTTGATTTCGTTCTGAGTAGCTGATGGGAGAGCGATGTCTGCCTTCTCAAACCAAGGCTTAGCACCTGCAACATATTTTACACCATACTTCTCTGCATACTCCTTGATACGGCCACGCTCTACGTTCTTGAGCTCCATGATGTAATCGAGCTTCTCGCGGTCGATTCCGTCTGGGTCGTAGATGTAACCGTCTGAATCTGAACATGTAACTGGCTTAGCACCCAACTGGAGCAACTTCTCCATAGTGTACTGGGCTACATTACCTGAACCTGAAACCAAAACAGTCTTGCCCTTGATGTCAATACCCTTGGTAGCGAGCATGTTGCAGAGGAAGTATACGTTACCGTAACCTGTAGCCTCAGGACGGATCAATGAACCGCCGAACTCCTGACCCTTACCGGTCAAGACGCCCTGGAACTGGTGTGTCAACTTCTTGTACATTCCGAAGAGGTAACCTACCTCACGGCCACCTACACCGATGTCACCAGCTGGAACATCCTCGTCTGGACCCATGTGACGATAAAGCTCTGTCATGAAAGCCTGGCAGAAACGCATTACCTCGTTGTTGCTCTTGCCACGTGGAGAGAAGTCGGAACCACCCTTAGCACCACCCATTGGGAGAGTAGTAAGAGAGTTCTTGAATGTCTGCTCGAAAGCCAAGAACTTCAAAATACCCAAGTTTACTGACTTGTGGTAGCGAAGACCTCCCTTGTAAGGGCCAATCGCGTTGTTGTGCTGTACGCGGTAACCCATGTTAGTCTGTACGTTGCCCTTATCATCTACCCAAGATACGCGGAACTGGATGATGCGGTCTGGAATGCAGAGACGCTCGATGAGGTTTGCCTTCTCAAACTCTGGGTGCTTGTTGTACTCTTCCTCGATAGTACCGAGAACCTGACTAACTGCCTGAATGTACTCAGGCTCGTTTGGGAATCTTCTTTGGAGATTCGCGATTACTTCTGATGCTTTCATAATCTTTAATCTTTTATTGTGTTTAAATTCTTACTTCTTTATTTCTGCTTGCAAAGATACATGTTTTTCTCGAAAACACCAACAAAAAGAAAGAAAAAATGCAGAAAAAGTAGAAAAAAGATATTTTTTAACATTCTTAATCACGATTTGTAGCGCTTTTGTGTACGCACACCTTATTATATAAGGGACGTTTTTCGGGGTTTTAGCCTTTATCTCTGTTTCAGGAAATCTTGCATTCTGACGACTTCTGTTTATCTATCCTGCGCCATAGGGCATAAATGAGCAGGATGATAGCGTAGAGACCGAATACCTGAGGCAGACTGATTCTTACGTTTTCGATGCTTGCTCCAGGCAGCATGCTGATCAGTTTTATGGCTGTATTCAAAAACTGGGTGATGCTGGTCAGGGCGCCTGATGTAAGGCTGATGAGTGGGGCGACAACCGGTGCTATGGGCGCCCATAACGTGAGTGGGGAGAACAGGATTAAGGCTGCTCCAAGATATAGGATGAGGGTTGCTGCGGGAATGGCGATGTAATTGGTGAGAAGTGAATAGCACGATATTCTGCCGAAGGTGTAGACGATGACCGGAAGGGTTCCTATCTGGGCTGCCAGTGAAACGCAAAGGAGGCCCCATGCCCAACGGATGAAACGGCTGCGGATGGGGAGGAGGGAATAAAGGGGTGTGAAGAACAGCAGAATGGAGGCTACTGCCAGGAACGAAAGCTGGAAACTCAACTCGAAAAGGTAGAGCGGACTGATGAAAAGCATAAATATATAAGCTGAGGATAAAGTGTTGAGCGGCAGACCGGTACGATGGAAAGCTAAACTTAAGCTGTAGGCTGAAAGCATGATGGCTGCACGGACTGCACTTGCCGGCAATCCTATGAGAAAAACGTAGGTCCAGATGGAGATGAGGGACAGGATGATGGTGTAAACTGAGTACTTTCTGCCGCCTAGCAGAAAAATGAAAAGCTGGAAGATAATGCCTATATGAAGTCCGCTTACTGCCAGGATGTGACTGGCTCCGGAAATGGAGTAACTGTTTCGGGTGTTCGAGTCGAGTGCGCTCTTGTCGCCCAGCGCCATGGCTGCGATGACTGCATAGTCTTGCTGTTTTACGTGAAGGGAAACCAGTTTGCTTTCAATATTGCTTTTATAGCGTTCGGTATTGATTTTTGCCCGTGTGAGGTAAGACAGTTCCTGCCAGTTTTTCAGTTGTGTAGAGGTTTGAGAATCAGCTATTTGCTTACAGGTAAGAAAAGCCCCAAGGCTCAGGATGCATAAATGAATCATCACGCATTGGGAGTAGATGAGAAACTGGTGGCTCCTGCAGAAGTAGGCTTTTTTGCTTAAGAACTCAGTAAGGAAAAAGATGATGCTGCCAAGGGCGCATGAAATGATGGAGATGATGAGCCAGAAGCGCATGTTGAAATCATCATAGCCCCATTTGGCTATGATGATTCCGATCGTCAGTGTGAGGCTGATGGTCATGAGCGGGGGGAGGGGTAGCTCTTTCATCATTCCTCTTTCCTTTTAAAAGATGATTTATTTCCTATTTCTTGAATCCGAAGATGCGCTTGATGAATTTCTTCACAGCGTTTTCTTGCTTCTGTGGATTTACGATAGGAGTGTGCTTGCGTGCAGCCGGCTTGTCGCCCTTTTTCTGGGCTACGCCTCTGCCACGGCCGTTGCTGCCTGGGCGAACATTGTTCTCGGTGCCTGGGCGCTGCTGGTTGCTGTTATTGCTGTTATTGCGGCGCTTCTGGCTGTTGCTGTTCTTTGGATGTTCGCCTGGCTGGGCTGGCTTTCTGTTCTGCTGCTTTGCGTTCTGCTGCCTGTTGCCCTGCTGAGGCTGCTGCTTTGCGTTCTGCTGCCTGTTGCCCTGCTGTGGCTGCTGCTCGTTGCTGCGTGGCGCTTTTTCCTGACGCTCGTTTGGCTTGTTTGGCTTGCGCTTGTGAGAAGTCTGGTCGCGGTCTTTCTGTCGGCGGTTCTTGGCGCTGTTCTTTCCGGCCTCGCCGTTTCCGCCGTTACCGCGTCTGTTGTTTCTTCCGTTTGCGCCTTTCTTCTTCGGCTTGTTGAGCTTGATGTATTCAGGACCTTCGCCGCATCCCTCAGGGAGAGGCATCTTGTCTACCACCTTCTCCAGGAACTTTTCTATCTGCTGGAACCAGTACTGGTCTTCTTCGCTCACGAAGGTGATGGCTCTACCATCGCGGTTGGCACGGGCTGTACGGCCGATGCGGTGAACGTAATCTTCTGTATCGTGAGGAACATCGTAATTGATGACCATCTCAATATCATCGATGTCGATTCCGCGCGCCACAATGTCGGTAGCTACGAGAACATCATACTGTCCGCTCTTGAACTTGAACATCACATCATCGCGTTCAGCCTGTTCCAGGTCGCTGTGCATGGCTCCGCAGTTTACTCCAATCTGCTGGAGGGAAGCTGCGAGTTGCTTCACCTTGAATTTGCTGCCGCTGAAGACGATGACGCGCTTCAGGTCGCCTGCCTTGAAGATGTCCTTGATGATGGTCATCTTCTGGGTTTCGTAGCATACGTATGCTTCCTGCTTGATTTTCTCGGCTGGCTTGCTGACTGCAAGTTTGATTTCTACCGGATTCTTGAGCAGGGTCTTAGCCAGTTCTTCTATCTTCTCAGGCATGGTTGCCGAGAACATGATGGTCTGGCAGGTCTTTGGCAGTTTTGCCGCGATGGTCTTGATGTCTTCTGAGAAACCCATGTCGAGCATGCGGTCGGCCTCGTCGAGAATGAAGAAGCTTACCTTGCTGAGGTCTACATTGCCCAGAGAGATATGGGAGATGAGGCGGCCCGGGGTGGCGATGACTACATCGGCGCCCATGCGGAGGCTGCGCAACTCCTGATCGTAACGGTTGCCGTCGTTGCCGCCGTATACGGCTACGCTGCTCACGCCCTGCAGGTAATAGCCGAAGCCTTGCATCGCCTGGTCTATCTGCTGGGCGAGCTCGCGGGTTGGTGACATGATGACGCAGTTGATGGCGTCTTTAGGATAACCGCCGTCATCGAGCTTGCTCAATACTGGCAGCAGATAGGCTGCGGTTTTGCCGGTTCCGGTCTGGGCTACGCCCAATACATCGTGACCTTCTAATATCTCTGGAATGCACTTTTCCTGTACTGGAGTGCATGTGTCGAAACGCATGTCATATAATGCGTCGAGCACGTTGTCGTTTAAATCTAATTCGTCGAAATACATTTTTTTTTAATGTTGAATGTTGAATGTTGAATGTTGAATGTTGACTTTTTACCTCGGTGCCTTGCGGTAGCAGAAGTAGGCTACGATGGCGAAGAGGAAGTTTGGAAGCCACGCTGCCAGAACAGACGGGAAATTGGCCTGGATGGCGAAGGTGGCAGAAACCGTCTGCAGCATGATGTAGCCGAAACTCAGCGCAAGACCAACGCCCAATGCTGCTCCCATGCCGCCCTTGCGCTTGCGGGCTGAGAGGGAGACACCGATGATGGTGAGGATGAACGAGGCGAAGGAAGAGGCGATGCGCTTGTGGTATTCTACCTCGTACTGCACCACGTTGCCCGAACCGCGGTTAATCTGCTTGGAGATGTAATCACGGAGCTCAGGACTGGTGAAGGTTTCCTGCTGACCTTTGGAATAGACCAGGTCGGTAGGTTCCATCATGATGATGGTGTCCTTCTGGGCTCCGCTCGTAATATGCTCCTTCATGCCCTGGAGCTTGCGGATTTTCCAGTTGCTCAGTTGCCAGTGATACTTGCTGTCGGAAATGGTGTCGTACTGGATGTCCATCGCTGTAAGGTGGCTTACGAGTTTCTTGTCCTGGAACTTGTCGAGACAGAATCCGTAGCCGCGTTTCATGCTGTTGTCGTAATGCTGCATATAGGCAATCACTCCCTTGTCTACCTGCAGCTGTACATTCTCGGCACTGGTATTCTTCTTCTTGTTCTTGTACATCGTCTCGAAGTTCTGCCTGATGACGGTTCCGTGGGGAATGACGTAGGCTGAGAGCCCGAAGGAGAGGGCTGAGAGCAGCACGCAGGTAATCATGTATGGGCGGAGGAGACGCTTGAAGGATACTCCCGACGCCAGGATGGCGATGATTTCGGAATTGCTTGCCAGCTTGGTGGTGAAGAGAATGACCGCCACGAACACGAACAGCGCACTGAAGAGGTTGGCAAAATAGGGCACGAAGTTGGCGTAGTAATCGAAGATGATTGCGCGCGCCGGTGCATGGTGCTCTGTGAATTTCTGCAGGTTCTCGTTGAAGTCGAAGACGATGGCGATGGAGATGATCAGGGCGATGGAGAAGAAATAGTAGCCCAGAAACTTCTTGATAATGTACCAGTCGAGCTTCTTGATGTACCTGAACGGGTTGAGAAACCTGAATATGCGCAGGAACCGGAGCTTGTGAGCCAGCCAGCGCACAGCCCTGATGAGCCACCCGAACTTGCGGGAAGCCCATCGGCCGGTGCGGTAGAGCCGGCGGTGTTTTCTTATTTTCTTAAAATCTTTCATGATGCTTGCTTACTTAAATTCTTCGGCCAAGCTGGTCGATGATGGAATTCTTCCATGCCACGAAATCGCCCTGCTCGATATGATGGCGGGCATCGGTCACGAGGCGCAGATAGAAAGAGAGGTTGTGGATGCTGGCTATCTGCATCGCCAGCAGCTCCTGTGCCTTGAAGAGGTGGTGGAGGTAGGCCTTCGTGGTTACGAGGTCGATGTCGCAGCCGTCTGGATCTACCGGACTGAAGTCTTTCTCCCACTTCTTGTTGCGCATGTTCATCGTGCCCTGATAGGTGAAGAGCATGGCGTTGCGGCCGTTGCGGGTCGGCATTACGCAGTCGAACATGTCTACGCCGCGCTCGATGGCTTCGAGGATATTCTGCGGGGTTCCTACGCCCATCAGATATCTCGGCTTGTCTTTCGGCAGGATTTCGTTCACTACTTCTATCATCTCATACATCACCTCGGTAGGTTCTCCTACGGCAAGTCCGCCGATAGCATTTCCGTCGGCTCCCTTGTCGGCAATGTATTTGGCTGCTTCGCTGCGCAGGTCCGGGAAGGTGCAGCCCTGAACGATAGGGAAGAGACTCTGCTGATAGCCGTAGAGGGGCTCGGTTTCGTTGAACCGCTTGATGCAGCGGTCTAGCCAGCGCTGGGTGAGCATGAGGCTGTTCTTGGCGTACTGGTAATCGCTCTTTCCCGGTGGACATTCATCGAAGGCCATCATGATGTCGGCTCCGATGACGCGCTCGGTGTCCATCACATTTTCCGGTGTGAAGAAGTGCTTGCTGCCGTCGATGTGGGAGCGGAACTCGCAGCCTTCTTCCTTGAGCTTGCGGATGCCGGTGAGTGAGAAGACCTGGAAGCCGCCGCTGTCGGTGAGGATAGGACGGTCCCAGCCGTTGAACTTGTGCAATCCGCCTGCTGCCCTGATGACGTCAAGACCTGGGCGCAGGTAGAGGTGATAGGTGTTTCCGAGGATAATCTGTGCCATGACCTGCTTCTTGAGTTCCTCGAAGTGGACGCCCTTCACGCTTCCTACGGTTCCTACGGGCATGAAGATTGGGGTCTTGATCTGTCCGTGGTCGGTGGTGATGATGCCTGTACGCGCATCGCTTGCTTTATCTGTTACTTGTAATTCAAATTTCATTTCTATTCTTTTTTATCATTTTCCTCAATGCTGAAGTCTGTAGGGTTTTTCACCTTCTCGTCGGTCAGCGCGAACTGCCAGACGTCAGCCACATTCTCTACATAGTGGAAGTCTACGCCCTTGAGATATTTCTCCGGTATTTCCTCTACGTTCTTCTGGTTCTCCCTGCACATCACGATGTGCTTGATTCCTGCCCGCTTAGCTGCCAGAATCTTCTCCTTGATTCCGCCTACCGGGAGCACTTTGCCGCGGAGGGTAATCTCGCCGGTCATGGCTGTGTTGGCACGCACCTTGCGCTGGGTGATGGCTGAGGCGATGCTGGTGGCGATGGTGATTCCGGCAGAAGGACCGTCTTTCGGGGTGGCTCCCTCAGGCACGTGGATGTGGATGTTCCACTGCTCGAAGATGCGGTAGTCTACCTGCAGCAGGTCGATGTGCGACTTGACGTATTCCAGTGCGATAATGGCTGATTCCTTCATCACGTCGCCCAGGTTTCCGGTCAGGGTGAGCTTGCCTGCCTTGCCCTTGCTGAGCGAGGTTTCGATGTAGAGAATTTCGCCGCCCACTGAGGTCCAGGCTAGTCCGGTTACCACTCCTGCATAGTCGTTGCCCTGGTAGATGTCGCGGTTGAACGGCGGATTGCCCAGCAGGTCTTTTACTTCGGCAGGGGTGATGGTGTAGTTCTTCAGCTCCTGGTTGCAGGCAAGTTTGTAAGCCATCTTTCGCAGACTCTTGTCAATCTGCTTCTTCAGCTGTCTTACGCCGCTCTCCCGGGTATAGTGCTCGATGATGAATTCGAGGGCATTCTTGTTGAAGCTTACCTTCGGCGAAACCTTGTCGAGTCCGGTGCTTTCCAGCTCTTCCGGTACGAGATGGCGCTTGGCAATCTCTGTCTTCTCTTCGGTGATGTAGCCGCCTACTTCTATCAGCTCCATACGGTCGAGGAGCGGACGCGGAATGACGCTCAGGTCATTGGCTGTGGCGATGAAGAGCACCTTGGAGAGGTCGTAATCCATATCGAGATAGTTGTCGTGGAAGGCATTGTTCTGTTCCGGGTCCAGCACTTCGAGCAGGGCTGATGCTGGGTCGCCGTTGAAATTGCTCTGCGCCACCTTGTCAATCTCGTCGAGGATGAAGACCGGATTGCTGCTGCCTGCCTTCAGCATGTTCTTAATGATGCGGCCCGGCATGGCTCCCACATAGGTGCGGCGGTGACCGCGGATTTCGGCTTCATCGTGCAGACCGCCCAGCGACATGCGTACATACTTGCGCTTCATGGCTGCTGCGATGCTCTTGCCCAGACTGGTCTTTCCTACGCCCGGAGGACCGTAGAGGCAGAGGATAGGACTCTTGCCGCCGCCGTTCAGTGCTCTTACGGCGAGGAATTCCAGGATGCGCTCCTTCACATTCTCCATGCCGTAGTGGTCGTGGTTCAGGATGCGCTTGGCACGGGTCAGACTGAGGTCGTCCTGGGTGTAGGAGTTCCAAGGCAAATCTACCATGGTCTGCAGGAACCCTATCTGTATCGAATAGTCAGGACTCTGCGGGTTCAGGGTGTCGAGCTTGGCAATTTCTTTCTTGAAAATCTTGGCAGTCTCTTCGCTCCAGTTCTTCTTTTTCGCCTTCTCCAGAATCTCCTTCTTCTCCGGACTGGCGTTGCCTTCTCCCAGTTCTTCCCTGATGTTCTTGATCTGCTGCTTGAGGAAGTATTCCTTCTGCTGTTCATCGAGGTCGTAGTGGGTTTTGTTCTCAATCTCTGTCTGTATGCGTAGCAGATGGCGCACCTTGTTCAGAGATCTGATGGCAATCATGATGCGCTCGCTGAGTTTTTCCTCTTTCAGCATCTTGATTTTATCCTCGATGCTGAAAGGAAGGAGGGAGCACATGAAGTTGCACTGCATGTGAATGCTCGACAGTTCATTGATTGCCTGGATAGCATCATCAGAATAGTTGGCGCTTGATTTGATATAGTCTGTCGCTTCGTAATGGAAGTTCTCGTAGAGCATTCTGAAGAGTTCATCGTTGTTCTCGTCAGGCCATTTCTCCGGAAGACTTTTTACGTCAATTACTGTGTAAGGCTCTTTTTGAACGAGATGTTTCATCTGACATCTGCCCAGACCCTGGATGATGATGCTCATCTGCTCTGTGCCAGGCATCTTGATCACCTTGATGAGTTTGGCGAAGACACCTACAGGGTAGAGGTCTTCTTCGTAGGGCGATTCTGTATCTTTGTTCTTCTGACAGAATACGCAGAATATGGTGTCTGGTTTCTTTTCCAGCATCCGGACGAGATTCAGACTTTCCTTTCTGCCCACAACGATAGGGGTCATGTTGGTAGGGAAAACTACAATATCTCGCATGCAGAGGGTAGGGTACAAGCCTTCTTCCTGGTCTTCGATCAGGGTTTTCGGGTCGCCCTCGTAATCTGCAATCATTTGTATTCGGGTACTTGTTCTTCTATTATCCATTTTGTTATGATTTCTATTTTCCGTGCAAAGGTACTCATTTTTTATGAAATATCGTGGAAGATGATAGATTATTTAATAATAAAATTGCTTTTTCTATATATTAGTACCCGTTTTTATAGATGTAAGTAGCTGCTTTTGCAGGTGGAAGTGGCAATTTCTGCTGCTTGCGATAAAATAAATCGGCGGCGCATTCGTTTTCTTCTGTAAAGAGACAGAAGAATTTATGGGTAATTTTCGATTTAAACAGTTTGAGATAGAGCAAGACCGTTGTGCCATGAAAGTGGGAACTGACGGCGTTTTGCTGGGTGCATGGGCGCAAGGTGGCAGGCGGATTCTGGACATTGGTTCCGGAACGGGACTGATTTCGCTCATGATGGCGCAGCGTTTTCCTGAAGCTGAGGTCGTGGGGATTGATATGGATGCTGATGCCTGCGGACAGGCGAGGGAGAATGTGATGGCCAGTCCGTTTCGCGACAGGGTGGAAATAGAATGCTGCAGACTGCAGGATTTCGGGGGAGCCGGTGTTTCGAAAACTGCTGAGGCTTTGGAAACTGCTGAAGGTTTGAAGGCTGATGGTGGTGCATCGGAAACTGCTGAAGGTTTGAAGGCTGCCGGTGTTTTTGATGCGATAGTGAGCAATCCTCCGTTCTTTGTTGATAGCTTGAAAAATCCGGACAGTAAGAGGACGATGGCGAGACATACGGACAGTCTTCCGTTCCGCGATTTGTTTGCGGGTGTAAAACGGCTGCTTTCTGATGACGGTATTTTCTCTGCAATTGTTCCCGTAGAAGTAGTGGAGCAGTTTGTTGCAGAGTCTTGTATATTAGGTTTTTATCTTATACGGAAGTGTGGCGTAAAGACGGTAGAGCGCAAGCAGCCCAAGCGCTTTATGCTGAGTTTTGCCAAGCATCGTATTTCGCCTTATGAAGAGCATGTTGAAACGATGATGGATTCGCAGGGGAACCGCTCGGAATGGTATAGAAAAATAACGGAAGAATTCTACCTTTTCTAGGAGTGTTGAATGGATAGGGGAATGTTGAGTGTTGAATGTTGAATTTAGAGGGAGTGTTGAGTGTTGAATGTTGAATGGATTGGGGGCAACACTCAACATTCAACACTCAACATTCAACATTCAACACTCAACATTCAACATTCCCTCAAAGGTTCAGCTTCTTCTGTACCAGTTTGCTGATAGCTTCTACTCTTTTGCTCTGGCGCTGGATGTCTTTATGAATATCATCGCGCACGGCATTGAAGTCGTTGAAGAAATCGGCAAAGGCAGACTGAATCATGTTCGGCTTGCGGTCGTTCTTGTTGGCAAATGGGTTCACCAGCATCTTGATTCCCTTTTCTTCCAGGTGAATATCAATCTCTGCACCCGTCATCACAGGGTCGCCATCATAATGGATTACGCCTGGCTGACTGCGGGTGATATGGAGCTTCTTGCAGCGGAACGACTTGATCTTCGAGTTCTTGTCCAACGTCTTGTTGAACATGTCGAAACTTACCTGAGGCGCCTCGATTACATCGAATGGTTCCATGATGACGACATCCATCAGGCCGTCGCTCATGGATGCTTGAGGGGCAATATAGGCATTGTTGCCATACTGAGATGCGTTGGCACAGGAAATGAGGAACGCCTTATACTGCTTGGTGCCCGTCTCGTCCTCCAGCGTGTAAGTCTCAGGCTTATACTTCAATCCCTCGCGCAGGATGTTTTCAGCATAAGTGATAGGACCACGCTTGCCGCTCTCGGCAAACTTCATGCTGACGAAAGCGTCAAAGCCCATGCCGCAGGTGCAGAAGAACGGGTGGTCGTTGATGACACCATAATCCAGATCTCTAATCTGGCATTGGTTGATGACCTCTATGCATTTCTTCAGGTTCATCGGGAGCAGCAGATGTCTTGCCAATCCGTTGCCCGAACCGCAAGGCAGAATGCCGAGGGCAGTATCGGAGTGAACCAGTGAGCGGGCCACCTCGTTGACGGTTCCGTCACCACCAACCGCCACAACCACATCTACATGGTTGTTCTTCGCTTCGGTAGCAATTTCCGAAGCGTGCCCAGCTCTTTCAGTCATTCTTATCTCGTACTCAAAAAGCTCTTTGTCCAAAACAGAATCTATCAGACTGGGAACTGCCGCCTTGCTGGCTGTTCCTGAAATCGGATTCATGATGAAAAGTATCTTTTTCTTCATTATATAGTCAAGAGTTTGTAAAATTTAGGCTACAAAAGTAATAAAAATACCCAAAATAACAAGAAATATCGATTAAAAAAACTATAAAAGTAAACTTTCTTATAAAAAAAGCCGTTTATTGAGTTCTTTTTTGTATCTTTGCACCCTGAAAGTTAGAAAAGTATAAAAAAAGAAAATAAAGTACACCTATTAATAATGGGACAATTACAAGAAAGATACAAGAATTATCGTGAACCTCAGAAGTATATGGCTGCCGGTGTGTATCCATATTTCCGCGAGATCACAAGTAAGCAGATGACAGAGGTAACCGACATCGATGGTCATAAAATCCTGATGTTCGGTTCTAATGCTTATCAGGGTTTGACTAACGACCAGCGTGTTATTGATGCAGCAAAGGCTGCGCTCGACAAGTATGGTTCTGGTTGTGCAGGAAGCCGTTTCCTCAACGGTACGCTCGATTTGCACGTGCAGCTCGAAAAGGAGCTTGCTGAGTTTATGGGCAAGGATGAAACTTTGTGTTTCTCTACAGGATTCTCTGTAAACCAGGGTGTCTTGGCTTGCGTAGTAGGTCGTAACGACTATATTATCTGCGATGACCGCGACCACGCAAGTATCGTAGATGGCCGCCGCCTCTCATTCGCTACCCAGCTCCACTACAAGCACAACGATATGGAAGATTTGGAGCGCGTGCTCTCTAAGCTCCCTCAGGAGGCTATCAAGCTCATCGTTGTTGACGGTGTCTTCTCTATGGAGGGTGATCTGGCTAACTTGCCTGAGATTGTAAAGCTCAAGCATAAGTACAACTGCTCTATCATGGTAGATGAGGCTCATGGTCTTGGCGTATTCGGCAAGCAGGGTCGTGGTGTATGCGACCACTTCGGTCTGACCGACGAGGTAGACCTCATCATGGGTACATTCTCTAAGAGTCTGGCTTCTATCGGCGGTTTCATCGCATCAGACAAGGATACAATCAACTTCCTCCGTCACAACTGCCGTACATATATCTTCAGCGCTTCTAACACTCCAGCTGCCACAGCAGCAGCTCTCGAGGCTCTCCACATCATTCAGAATGAGCCAGAGCGTTTCGAGAATCTCTGGGATGTAACCAACTATGCCTTGAAGCGTTTCCGCGAGGAAGGTTTCGAGATTGGCGAGACAGAGAGTCCTATCATTCCTCTCTACGTACGCGATGCTGAGAAGACATTCGTTGTTACCAAGATGGCTTACGATGCAGGTGTGTTCATCAACCCTGTTATTCCTCCAGCTTGTGCTCCTCAGGATACATTGGTACGTTTCGCACTCATGGCTACTCATACAAGAGAGCAGGTTGAGCAGGCTGTCCAGATCTTGAAGAAGATTTTCGTAGAAGAGGGAATCATCAAGTAAAATCAGATTTGCCGGTCTTCTCGGTTTGACAGATTCGGGCAGTCGGTTTCTGATTTAAAAGTTTAGCAAGTATGGTTGCGGTTCTTTACCGCTACTATATATAATAAGGTATAAGGGCAATTCCGGATAGGGGTTGCCCTTATTTTTTGCCTGTTTCCCAGCCATTTTGCATTAAAATGCATGTTTTTTTGAAAAAAGTTAGGGAAAAATTTGGTGGAATCGAAAAAATGTAGTACCTTTGCACTCGCAATTCAGAAATGATGCTTAAAGCAATGCTTAAGAGGTATCGTAGAGATGAGTAAGCGGGGTGTAGCGCAGCCCGGTAGCGCTCCTGTTTTGGGAACAGGTGGTCGCAGGTTCGAATCCTGTCGCCCCGACTCTTTTTCTCTCACTCAAACCTTTAGCAAAGCACAAGCGGGGTGTAGCGCAGCCCGGTAGCGCTCCTGTTTTGGGAACAGGTGGTCGCAGGTTCGAATCCTGTCGCCCCGACACAAGAAAGCTAAGAAGAGTCAAATCTTCTTAGCTTTTTTGCTATATAAAACTCTCGCCCAGAATGGGCTGGAGGGGGATAACGCAACAGAGTAATTATTATATACGTTTTAATTTTATAGATTTATGATTATTACGATAGCGCGCCAGTGTGGATGTGGCGCTATTCGCGTGGGCAAGCTGCTCGCCGAAAAGTATGGTATTCCTTTTTATACCCGTAAGAATTTGATGGAAATGGCTGAACAGAGAGGAGTGCTCGACGAGATGGAGGCTTTCTTCGATGAGCGGCCGGTAGATGAACTGCTCTTCTCGATGTCGTCGCTTGGCGAAACGCAGAGGTCGCTGACTGAGAAACCGCTCCGTACACTTGCCGATATGATAGGCGATGAAGACTGTATCATCATCGGCCGTTGCGGCAACTATATCTTCCGCGAGCGCAAAGACCTGATTTCTGTTTTCCTGAGCGGCAATCTGGAGGCTCGCATCAAGGGAATTCAGGAGGAGAAGGGCTTTTCGTATGATGAGGCTGAGGAGTTTGTAGAGCACACCGAGGATTGCAGAGTGGCTTATCATAAGTATTATACAGACCTTACCTGGGGAAATGCCGATGATTACGACATCTGCCTGGATACTGTGCGCCTGGGCGTAGAAGAGACGGCAAGCCTCATTGAGCAGTACGTTAGCTTGATATAAATTCAAAGTAATTCAACATGAAGTTTTTAATTCAATTTTTGATAATCATAGCGTTCTCCTTTGCTGGGGAATTGCTCCATTTTTTGCTGCCATTGCCTATTCCGGCAAGCATCTATGGCATCATCCTGCTCTTCCTTGCGCTGGAAACAAAACTGATCAAGGTGAAGCATATCCGCGAAACCAGCAGTTTCCTCATTGCCATCATGCCCGTGATGTTTATTCCGGCTGCCGTAGGACTGATTGATTCCTGGCAGGATATCGGCAATGCATGGTTCCAGTATATCGTAGTTACGGTAGTCAGCACCTTCGTCGTGATGGGTGCTTCGGGCTGGATTACGCAGTTGGTAATCAGAAAAGGAAAGGAGGCGAAGAAATGAACCAGTTGTTTCAGGATTCTGTCTTCTTCGGCGTTCTCATCAGTCTGGCAGCCTACGGCATAGGCATGCTGCTGAAGCTGAAGACGGGATGGTCGCTGATGAACCCGCTGCTCATCTCCATCATCCTCGTTATCATCACGCTCCTGCTGACGGGCGTAGATTACAAGACCTATTCGGCGGGCGCCAACAGCATCAGCTATCTGCTCACACCAGCCACCATCTGTCTGGCTGTGCCACTTTATCAGCAGGTTGAGCTTCTGAAGAAGAATTATCGGGCTGTGCTGATCGGCATTGTTTCGGGCGTGCTGGCGAGTCTCTGCTCCGTGCTCATTCTCGCCCTCATCTTCCATTTCGACCATGCGTCCTACGTTACCTTCCTGCCTAAGAGCATCACTACCGCCATCGGTATCGGCGTTTCCGAGGAGTTGGGCGGTCATGTTTCGGTTTCGGTGGTTGTCATCATCGTAACGGGTGTGCTGGGCAACATCTTTGCAGAGAAATTCCTGAAGCTTCTCTCCATCAAAGAGCCTATTGCCAAAGGTATCGCCATCGGCTGTTCTTCCCATGCGCTGGGTACGGCAAAGGCGATGGAAATGGGTACTATAGAGGGAGCCATGAGCAGCTTGAGCATCGTGGTTTGCGGTGTGATGACGGTTGTAGGCTCATCCATCTTTGCTCTGTTTATGTAGAGGCAGATACAATAATATTTCCCTTTTTCCGTTTTTATAGATATGAAACGGAAAAAGGGATTTTTGTATATAATGGGTGTAGGGATGGCGATGAGCGCCCTGCTTGCCAGTTGTGCCGACGATGAGAGTTTCTCAACGTCGAGGGGAGATGTGCTCTCGTTTTCGGTAGATACGCTGAAGATGGACACCACCTTCTCGAATGTGCCTACGCCTACCCGAAGCTTCTGGGTTTACAACCGTACGGGTAAGGCTCTGCGCTGCCAGTCGGTGCGGCTGGAAAATGGTAACCAGAAGGGCTATAGGGTGAATGTTGACGGCTCTTACCTGGGCACCGAAGCGGGATTCCAGACGCAGAATGTGGAGATTAGGAAGGGTGACAGCATACGTGTGTTCGTAGAACTGACTTCGGCGATGCAGAACAGCGAAGAGCCGCAGCTGGTGAGCGACAACCTGGTGTTTGCGCTGGAAAGTGGCGTGGAGCAGAAGGTGAACCTGAGGGCGTTTTCATGGGATGCGATGAAACTCAATTCGCTCGAGGTGAAGCAGGACCAGCTGCTGGAGAGCACGCTGCCGGTAGTGGTTTATGGGGGCATCAGGGTTGATGAGGCGGCTACGCTGACCATTGCTCCGGGCACCCAACTCTATTTCCACGAGAATGCGGGCTTGCAGGTGTTCGGGTCGCTGAAGATTGAGGGCGAAAAGGACAGGGAAGTGGTGATGCGGGGCGACCGCTTGGACCACATGTTCGATTATCTGCCTTATGACCGCACACCGGGACAATGGCAGGGAATCAGACTGATGTCTTCGGCTCATGACTGCAGGATTTCGTTTGCTGATATTCATAGTGCCTACGATGCTGTGATGATAGAAGCGGGCGATGCTACGAAGCAGAAACTGCTCATCGAGAACGCTACGATTCATAACAGTCAGGGCTACGGTGTGAGGATTGATTCTGCCAAGGTGCAGATTCTTAACTCGCAGATAACCAACTGTCTGAAGCATCCGCTCTATGTTGAGGGTGGCGATGTTGAGGTTAACGGCTGCACCATAGCCCAGTTCTATCCGTTTGACGGGCGCCGCGAGTCTGCCATCGGTTTTGCCTCTCCGCTGCCTCGTTTCGAGGTGAGAAATTCGCTCGTAACGGGCTATCATGATGATGAGGTGGTCTGGGAGGCTCCGAAAGAGGAGGATGCCTTCAATTTCCTCTTCGACCATTGTGTGTTGCGCACGGAGAAGCTGGAGACCGACGACAGTCTGAAGTTCACCCATGTGGTTTATGAGGACATCAAGGATACGACGGTGTTTGCCGAGAAGCATTTCCGCCTTTTCGACACCGACAATCTGAAGTATGATTTCCATCTGCGCAAGGAGTCGGCAGCAATAGGAAAGGCAGATGCAGAAACGCTGCCTGCAACCGACCGTGATGGTTTGCCGAGAAAGAAAGAGCAGCCTGCCGCAGGATGCTTTGAGTATAAGGAGGAATAATGAGTATAGGAGGAATAAGAAGAAAGCCCTACAGGAAAGTCTGCATGATGCAAACTTCCTGTAGGGCTTTTTCTTATATCCTGAGCCCATTTTTTAAAGTGGGCTCTGTAATCTTATTCCTTCATGTTCGAATCTACGAAGCAGAAGGGGAGAAGGTCTTTGATGCTGTCGAAGCAGTAGATGCCGTTCTCGCCATAGAGCAGGATGCGAACGGGGCGCTGGTAGCGGTCTTCCATCTCCAGTATCACCTGGCGGCAGGCTCCGCATGGCGAGATAGGCGACTTGAGGAAACCATTCCCGTTTCTCGCAGCGATGGCGAGCGTCAGGATAGGCTGGTCGGGATAGTTGCTCTGGGCACCGAAGATGGCGCTGCGCTCGGCACAGAGTCCCGACGGGAAGGCGGCGTTCTCCTGGTTGGCTCCAATCACTATTCTGCCGTCGCCCAAGAGCAGGGCTGCTCCCACATAGAAGTGGCTGTAGTTAGCATACGCATTGCTGGTGGCAGCCTTTGCCCTGTTTACGAGCTCCTGCTCCTGCTGGCTCAACTCTGAGAGCTGAGCCACCATGTATCTGATGTTTAGGTTTTGTTCTTTCATAGATATAATGTTTTTATGATTTCTTTATTTCGTGTAGAAGTCGATGATGTCCTGCAGCGCCTTCTTGCATACTGCACAGAACTCCGGCGTTTCGTTGATGCGCATACGGCAGTCCTGCACACCGCGGTAAACGCCCTTCAAGCTGTATCCGGCACCTTCGAAGACACCCACCTTGCTCACCGCCTCCTTCTCTTTCTTTGAGAGCGGAGTAGGAATCTTGGTCTTCTTGTCTATCATGTTCTCCCATTTTCCGTGGAAATCGGCAAGGGTAGTGATGTTCTTCTCCCAAGGCTCTACATCGTGAGGATACATCGGTATCTGCTCCTGCTCGTAGGCGTATTCATCGGCAAGTCCGGCAAAGGAATGGCCAAACTCATGCACCACTACCGGCTTGAACCATTTCTGGTGGCAGGTGGTGAGATTGTATGAATTGAGGATGCCGCCACCGCCATACTTATCCGAATTTACCAGCACGATGATGTGCTCGTAAGGGGTACCTGCCAGCCAGTTGTGCAGGTCTTTGAGATGCAGGGTGGTAAGGTAGCGGTCGCTGTAGAAGGTGTCGAAATGAGAGCTGAGGGCGGTCTCGTGCCAGATGCCCTGGGCTGGGATGCTAGGTCCGCTCTGCTTGGATGGCGATTTTACGGCTACGATGTTGAAGCGGTCTCTCATGCTCTTGAAGGGTTCGTGGGCGAAGATGGCCTCTGTAGCCTCCTGCGCATCTTTCAGGAAGACAGGCATCTCTGCATCGGTATAGCCTTCAGCCACGTATGCGATGTGGATGCATCGGGTGGTGTCGGCAGCCTGCTGCAGGGTGACGTATGGTGTAGGCTTGTTGCCTTTCTGATGAATCAGAATGTCTTTCGGCGCTACCTGGTGGGTGAGCGTGGTGGTTATCTCGCGGCGGTTGTTGCGCAGGTCGAGGGTGATGTCTACGGTATCTTTCGGCATCGGAACGAGGAATACGTTCTCGAAACTCTGCGTGTTCTTCTCTGCCTCTGGATAGGAGAGCCATTCCTGGAAGAGGGTGGAGAAGGAGTTGCGGTAGATGATTTTGCCCGAGCGGTGGTCGCGTACGGTTATCTGTCCGTTGCCCTCTACCGGGAGTTCGGCCAGTCGCTGCCGTTTGCCGTACCAGCGTGGCATTACGTTGAGTTCGTCTACGGCTATCATCTGCTGCTTCTGGTTGCCGGCAAAGGTATAGTCTACCCGCAGCGTCTTGTCTGTGAAATAGTCGTCAAAGTTTTGCGCCTTTATTGTGCCGGGCGCCATCAGCATCGCCATGGTGGCGAGGGATAATATCATTCTCTTCATTGTATTTTCATTTAAAATTCACATTCACATTCACATTTTACTAATCCCTTATCTCACCCTCAGCCTTGTTCCTACGCTTACCGGGATGTTAGGGTCGAGATGGTTCATCTTGTAGAGTTTCTCCAGTCGGATGCCATACTTCTGCGAGATGGCGTACATGCTTTCGCCCGGCTGTATCACGTGAGGGCGCTTCTTATACTGCTTAGGTGCCTTGGAGCGTTTCTTCTTCAGATAGATGATGTCGCCCTTGTGCAGCACGGCGTGCTTGTTGCGCTCGTTGTAGCGAGCCAGTTTGCGCCAGCTGATGCCCACCTCCTTGCCTATGCTCTTGAAGGTGTCGCCTTCGCGGGCATAGAGATAGTAATTCTTGTTGAAGATATGGATAGGGTGCAGCAATCCTTCGGCGTTTACAGGCTGGTCGGTACCGCTGTGGGTAGCCATGAAGCGGTCGTAGCGTTTGGCCTTGTCATACTGGTTGAGCTTGTAGAGCTCTATGATCTGTATCAGCTTGCTGGCATACTGCGGGTTGGTGGCGTAGCCGCAGGCTTTCAGTCCGCGAGCCCATCCCTTGTAGTCGTGCTGCGAGAGTTCGAAGAGGCGTGCGTAGCGTGGCTGGCGCGCCAGAAACTTGCTGTGGTCTTCGTAGCTGTCTCTTGCGTCCTGGTATACGCGGAAGCATTCGCCCCGGGCATCATCGTCGTGGTACTGGGTTGGTCCCGTCCAGTTGTGACATTTTATGCCGAAGTGGTTGTTGCCCTGGCGTACGAGGTCGCTCCTTCCTGCCGCACTCTCAAACAGTCCCTGTGCTAGGGTGATGCTGGCTGGAATGCGGTAACGGAGCATCTGCTCGATGGCAAGATCCTTATACTGGTTGATATATGTCTGATAGGCCTGGTTCCACTTCAGCTGTGCGCCCATCGGGAGGCAGCAGAGCAGAGCGAGCCCTAAAATGTTTGCTTTAAGATGATTCATTCTGCAAAAATATAAAAAAAAACGGATAAATCGCGGTTTATTACAAAATTTTTAATATCTTTGCACAAAATATTGCATATTGAACTTTCGCATGTGGCTTAAGTACGGGCTGAAGGCCCAAAAGCTCCAGAAGCAGCACGCCCTGAAAGGGCAGA
>ENA-OZLN01000109-OZLN01000109.1-human-gut-metagenome-genome-assembly--contig:-NODE-109-length-21229-cov-6.726126_pt1 | contig 21229 bp, 9 predicted proteins | sample MGYA00243863_ERZ653791 | MGnify/ENA primary metagenome ERZ653791 (study PRJEB26926, sample SAMN06164639) | human gut metagenome | biome: ENVO:00009003; feature: ENVO:2100002; material: ENVO:00002003... | reverse complement strand
AGATGTGTATAAGAGACAGTCGGTGAGTTGCGCGAACTCGATGTTGCAGCGCTGGGGAAAAGCCTCGTTGTATTCGAGCAGCCTGCCGCAATGCGCGATGTCGATGGTGTCGATGTCATCGACAAAGGTTACGAAGTGAGGATTGCCCATGCAGACATAGGTGCCTTCGAAGATGCGCTCGTCGGCGGCAAGCACCGAAGGGCCTACGAACTGCTCCTGGTTCTGGAGTAGTGGCTTCAGCATGTCTACCGTCACCGATTCCACCTCCGTGCCATCCTGAATATGCAGTTTCAGTATCTTGACACCCGAAAGGGTTTCCAACCGAATGGTGTCCTTGTGGGTGAGTCCTTTCTCGTAGAGATATTTTCCGATACAACGACTGGCATTGCCGCACATCATGGCTTCGGAGCCGTCGGCATTGAATATGCGCATCGAATAGTCTGCACGTCTGCCGTCGTGGGGCTTGCCTATGAGAACCAGTCCGTCGCTGCCTATTCCTGTATGGTAAGCACTCCAGGCGATGGCGGCTTTCTCGGGATCGGGAATGTCGTAGAGCTGTGTGTCGACGTATATGTAGTCGTTGCCGGCTCCCTGCATCTTAGTGAAATGAACTGTTCTTCTCATATTGCGTTGTTGTTTGCCTTTTTGTTCTACTTCTTGTTATTGTTTGACTTTTTGTTATGTTATCCGCCGTTTCAATAACTTTTTGTTTCTTTTCGTGTGCAAAGATACGACATTTTGTTTTCTTATCCGTAATTTTTTATGCAAAATAAATCTAAAAATATACTCATTCTTACAGTTTGCTATATATGAGCGGTATTTTAATTACAATTTATCACCATTAAAAGCTCACGTCATGATAGTTTGCTCTTATTTTCGTGTTTCGTGGTTTCATAATCAAAGAATTATCCTTCATGAACCTCGCTCAGCATCTTCTCTATGAGGCGGGGAACACCATAACAGTCTATTTCCGACTCGGGAATCCAGATGTAATCGGGAGGAAGAAGCGGACGACGAGAAACCTCGAGAAGATAGAAGTCGGCAAGAAGAATGCGATGGGTGAGAACATGCTTCACACCCTGCGACAGAAGACGAAGATGAGCATCTGGTGCACCGCAGTCCAACTGCTGCAACAACTCGGCAGGCGTGGCAGCACGGGTGCCGTCGGGAAGCGAGGCATTGAAAGGCTCCCACAACCCCTGCCAGATATCGCCCTCGCCCCTGCGATGGATGGCGGTAAACGCCTGCGAGGAAGCCGACTCCCTACACCTTATATATATATAGGCGAGACGGCGCGTCTTGATCTGAAGCTTGCGTTGCTTCACGGGCAACTCCTCTACCCTGCCCGTGCGGAAAGCCTCACAGCTCTCCATCAGCGGACAATCGGAACAACGGGGCGACAGAGGCGTGCACTGCAAGGCACCAAAATCCATGATGCCCTGATTGTAGGCTGAGACCTCGGAAGGAGGCAGGAGCGACTGAGCCAAGGCAGCAAACTCCTTCTTGCCCTGTGTGGAGTTGATGGGGGTGGAGATGCCAAAGTGGCGCGACAGCACTCGATACACGTTGCCGTCCACCACTGCCGCCCTGATGCCGAAAGCAAAGGAGGCAATGGCAGCAGCGGTGTAGTCGCCCACTCCCTTCAGCTGTCTGATGCCTTCGAACGTGGAGGGAAACTGTCCCAATGCCACTATCTGACGGGCAGCGGCATGCAGGTTGCGGGCACGCGAATAGTAGCCCAAGCCCTGCCAGAGCCTCAGCACCTCGTCCTCGCTCGCCGAAGCCAAAGCCTCGACAGTGGGAAAATGGCGCATAAACCGCTCCCAGTATTCCCATCCCTGGGCGATACGCGTCTGCTGCAATATCACCTCGCTCAGCCAGATGGGGTAAGGGTCGGTGGTGTCGCGCCAAGGCAAAGCCCTGCCGTTATCGCGAAACCATGAAAGAATCGCATAAGAAAAAGTTGTATTCGACACCATATCCACTCGCTTTTATTTACTTATTGAACTTCAGCAAGTTCTTACTTACCTTTTTACTTTTTTACCTTTCTACCTTTTTACTTTTTTACCTTTTTACCTTTTTACCTTTAAAAATTACGGCTGGCACAGCAATGCGCACACCCTGTCCTGAAAACGGCGGGCATTGACGGCATGCATGATGCCATTGTTGAGAATGACGAAACACAAGTCGTGCCCGTTGGCTGCCGTACAATAGCCGGCAAGGGTGATGATGCCTGTCAGCGTGCCCGTCTTGGCCCGCACGTTGCCGCTTGCCGAAGTGCCACGCATTCGCTTCCTCAGCGTGCCGTCGATGCCGGCAATGGGCAGCGAGGGACGAAGATGAGGATAAATGTTCTCGTTGCGATAAGCATAACGCAGGAGCTGACATTCCAGTTCGGCACTGAGATAATTGTAGAGCGAGAGGCCCGAGCCGTCGGTCAACCTGCAGCGCGAAGCATCCAGTCCGAGCTTGCGCAGGAGCTGTCGCTCCACGCTGCGCGCACTCTTGGCGCTGGCAGGACGGTTGCCCGTAGAGGCGGCTATCTGATAATACATACTCTCGGCATAGAGATTGTCACTCTCCTTCATCATCTTGTGCATGATCTGATCCATGGTGTGGAAGCGCGTGCACACCGAAAAGGCGCTCTCAGGACAGCGTTTCACCTGAGGCGTGTCGGTCTCGAGCACGATGCCTGCATCCTTCAGCCTGTCGACGAAACGATCCATAAACCCGTCCTTTCGGGCAAAGACCAAAGGCGAAAGCACAGGATTGTCGTCGTCCCAGCACCAGCCCTCGCCTAAGAGATCGGCGTCCTTCATCGAGCGGTCGGCATAGATGCTGCCACGGATGGTGTCGACACCCATGTCCTGCAGACTGCTCACAAAAGCCCGCATGTCATCGTTGTTGAATCGCGGATCCATACCGCCCACGCAGTACACGTCGCCCTGGAGCACGCCCTCCTCTATCTTGCCCGTGTACTTGAGCTGCGTCTTAAACTGATAAGAGCCGCCCAACCTGTCGAGGGCAGTGATGGCTGTGAGCAGCTTCATCGTGCTGGCAGGACGCATGAGCTGACGTTCGCGATGGCGATAGATGCACGAGTCGGCCTGCAAGTCCCACACCATGATGGCAACCTGCGAAGTCTCGAACATATCGTTCTGTAAGAGACGGTCGAGCCCCTGCCTTACATTTTCGGGCCAAGGCAGGCGCAAGCCGCCGGCTGTGATGGAATCGACAGCCAACGAGTCGGCTGCTATGGAGTCGGCACAGAGTGTGTCTGCCGACGCCTCGCTTTCGTCCCTGTCCTCTACTACTTCCTCCTCGCCCGCCACCAAGGGCGCAGCGCTCTTCTTTACGTCCTGTGCTCCTACAGGAAGCGAAAGCATCGCCACCATGCAGAGCAACCAAATATATCTGTATTTCATTTTTTTTATCTTGTAATGTTCTTTTTATTTTTTTCAGGAGTTAAGGAGTTATCGCTCCCTGCGGTCGCTGAGGAGTTAAGACCTTTCCCCAATTCTCTCCGCTATTGCCTTTTTCATTCCCTCCTCGTTGTCGGGCTGAACCGTCACCATGTTGCCAGCTCCGTATTCGATGAGCAGGCAGTGGTCGAGACCGAAGAAGCACCGTATGCTCTCCACCCTCACCACATCGCACAACGGCACATTGCGATTCGTGGAGAAACGTCCCTCGTCGATGATAAGGAAGTCCATCTCCTCGTCGCGGTCGATGGGTTTCACACGGCGGATGGTGTACGTGGTATGCAGAATGCGCTCTATCATTCCCACGATGACTATAGCCACCAAGATGCCCAGAATAGCCGTCTTGACCCAAAAGAAATATACGGCCAAAGCCGTGAAAAGCCCCATGCCCAAACGCACTGGAAGCGTGATACGCTTATGAAATGTTCTGTCTCTCATTATCCTTTTCTACAAAAAAACACTGCAAAATTACAAAAAATATGGCTTTTAATGCTCACTTTAAAGATAAATTATTACTTTTGCAAACAATTAGGATAAAATCCATTAATTAGTTTAAAGTAAACTCAATGGTTTATAAGTATGATTTTCTGATTATCGGTGCAGGAGTTGCCGGTATGAGTTACGCCCTGAAAGTGGCCAGAGCGCATAAAGGTAAAGTGTGCATGATCTGCAAGACATCGCTCGACGAAGCCAACACATCATTCGCACAGGGAGGCGTCGCCTCAGTCACAAATCTCGAAGTGGACAACTTCGACAAACACATCCAGGATACAATGATTGCTGGCGACTACATCAGCGACTACAAAGCCGTGCAGCAGGTTGTCACCAAGGCACCCGAGCAGATCAAGGAACTGGTGCAGTGGGGTGTCAACTTCGACAAGCAGCAGGACGGCAAGTTCGACCTTCACCGCGAGGGAGGACACAGCGAGTTCCGCATCCTGCACCATGCCGACGACACGGGAGCCGAGATTCAGCGCGGACTGATGGAAGCCGTGCGCAGCAATCCTGACATCGACATCAAGGAAAACCATTTCGCTGTCGAGATTATCACACAGCACCACTTAGGCGCACGCGTCACACGTCGCACTCCTTACATCAACTGCTACGGAGCCTATGTGCTCAACCCCGAGACCCAAAAGGTGGACACCTATCTGAGCAAGGTGACAGTGATGTGCACAGGCGGCTGCGGAGCTGTCTATCAGACCACTACCAACCCCGTGATCGCCACGGGCGACGGCGAGGCTATGGTCTATCGTGCCAAGGGAACAGTGGCCGACATGGAGTTCGTACAGTTCCACCCCACAGCCCTCTTCCACCCAGGCGAGACTCATCCTGCCTTCCTCATCACCGAAGCCATGCGTGGCTATGGCGGCATCCTGCGCCTGCCCAACGGCGAGAGCTTCATGGAGAAATACGACAAGCGACTGAGTCTGGCTCCACGCGACATCGTGGCACGTGCCATCGACAAGGAGATGAAGAAGCACGGACTCGACCACGTATGCCTCGACGTCACTCACAAGAATCCCGAAGAGACCAAGCACCACTTCCCAAATATCTATGCCAAGTGCCTGAGCATCGGCATCGACATCACCAAAGACTACATTCCCGTACGTCCGGCAGCCCACTATATGTGCGGCGGCATCAAGGTCGACCTCAACGGCTGTTCGAGCATCAACCGCCTGTATGCTCTGGGCGAATGTTCGTGCACGGGTCTGCACGGCGGCAACCGTCTGGCAAGCAACTCGCTCATCGAGGCTGTGGTCTATGCCGACACAGCTGCCAAGCACAGCATCGAGCATGTCGACGAGTACGACTTCAACGAGAAGGTGCCTGAATGGAACGATGAGGGAACACTGACCAACGAGGAGAAAGTGCTCATCACACAGAGCGTCAAGGAAGTGGGCGAATGCATGAGCAACTACGTGGGCATCGTGCGCAGCGACCTCCGACTGAAACGTGCCTGGGACCGACTCGACCTGCTGTACGAGGAGACCGAGAACCTCTTCAAGCGTGTCAAGGTAAGCAAGGAGCTCTGCGAGCTTCGCAACATGATCAACGTGGGTTATCTCATCACCCGCATGGCGATAGAGCGCAAAGAGAGCCGTGGTCTCCACTACACCATCGACTATCCCGTCCACGCCTACGACAAGAAATAAGCCGAGGAGCCGAAGCTGCTCGGGGAAGTTAGAGAAGTTACTTAAGAACAATATATATAGGGGCGAACTGCACTTAGCAGTCTCGCCCCTAATTTGTTTTTACAACACAGCAACAGACACAATTCATCCATATCTATTGTTTTGTCACGCCACCTCGCTTTTGTAGTACGATTATCTTCATTTCATTACAATAAACATGCGTTTTATAACAAAACGTAAGATAATCAGGTACAAGAAATACAATTTTTCCTGCATTTTCTTGCATGTTTTAAAAGATTTAACTACCTTTGCAGCACATTTATTTGACATTCGTTAATATGTACGAGGGTGAGACGAAAGACAAAACAATGTTCACATAGAGAATTCTTATACTATTAAATTTCCCTCTAAAGAGATTATCAACATGAAAAAGAGAGTTTTGAGCCTTGCTCTACTCTGCTGCTTTGCCCCCCCATTTGGGCTTATTCATGCAGCCGAGACTGAGCAAGCAGAATTCTTGGTTTTAAAGATGGCCGACTCCAAGACGGCCGAGTTCAAGTTAAGTACGCGACCCGTCATCGCTTTTTCTGATGACAAGTTGCAGATTACATCCGATGAGATTTCCACCGACTATCCACAGAGCGATGTAACCGAGTTTTATTTCACAGCCATTTCCACAGGCATTGAGGAAAAGGTAAATCCTTCCACCATGAGTTTTAGTTACACCGACAACGCCACAATCCGCATCAGCGGCTCAGCGGCTGGCGAAGCTGTGCTCTACGATGCCAACGGCAAGCTGCTACAGCGACAGAAGGTAAGCGGCGGAAACGCCACCATCAATGTTGCCTCTTACGCACCGGGTGTGTATATTCTTAATCTGACCAACGAACATTCCTTTAAAATCATCAAGAAATAATGAAGAAAACTTTACTTTTATTCACATGCCTTCTTGCCTTCATAGCCATGCCTGTACTGGCACAGCAGAAAACAGTCAAGAAGCACGTTACCTTTCAGCTCATCAAAAAACGTGGCGCTGACGCTGCCGTAGTTGGCAGAAGAAAAGCCGCAGCCGCACAGGCTGTCACCAATATCAACAACAGTGTGATGCTGGCTTACTATCCTGCTGCCGGCTCAGGAGCAAAAGGATACGAAAACTACTACTTGGTTCTTTCTGACAAGGAAGATGTAAGCTACAATGTCAACGAAGGCCAGATCAAAGCCACAAGCGCTACTGTAGCCGAGCTTGACCTTTATGCGCCAGAAGGAACAGGCATCGACCTGCCTGCAGGAACCTTCGCTGCCTCTGAAGGCAACTTGTACTACAATCCCGAACTTACTTACGTGGAGAACTTCGACGACAAGGGTAACAGCGACGGCGGTGTGAACATAGCAAGCGACATCAACGTGAGCAAGGCAGAGAACGACGGAATCGTAACCTACACGCTCTCGTTCAGCGATGCCAATGGAACACAGTATTCGTACGTCGGCGAAATGGTATTCAACAATATGTCAGCGGGAAGCTCTGATGTATATCCTCAGATTTCGACAGACATCAACACCACTTTCCATGGCGGTATCGGCTACTATTACGGCAACCTCATGGACTCTAAGACCGGCAACATGGTGCTCAACCTCTACGACGGAGAGTACGACACCCAGACTGGCGGAATGACAGGCAAGGGACACGACCTCGTCATCAACCTCTACAACCGTCTCTTTGGCGACCCTAAGACCGCCACTGTCGTGCCAGGCACCTATACCGTAGCACGCAACTTCAAGGTAGGCACTTTCTTCCCAGGTATGGAAATCGACTACAACGGCATGACTGTCGTAATGGGAACCTACGTGAAGCGCCGCAAGGCCGTGACAGGAATGGACACCGACTACGACTACTGCTACATCACCAACGGAACCATCACCATCGCCGACGGCGAGAAAGAGGGAACCTTCGACATTACCGTAGACTGCACCACCGACCGCGGACACAAGGTGACAGGCACAGCCAAGGGCATCTCGTTCATCTACTACGATCAGTCGGAGAAAGACGACAAGGACGTTGACTCCAACCTCGAGGAGGATGTACATCTCAAGTTCGACCGCGTGGAGAAGTCACGCATCTACTCGCTCGGTGTGCAGAACGGTGTTCAGGTGTTCTCTGTCGACCTCGGTTCGCCAAGCGGCAAGGACGACCAAGACTATACAGGCGATCAGGATCTGCTGCGCATGGAATTCCAGGCAGCCGAAGGCAGCCAGTATCTTCCCGAAGGCACCTATACCCTCATGGAGGAAAGCCATCTGTGGACCAACATGTATGCTCCATTCATGATGACCCGCGGCTACTTCTACAACAACGGCGAGCGCACAGGCACACGCTACCATCACTTCCGCAAGAACCCAGACCCTGCCACCCGTCTGCCATGGGTAGTTGACAAGTGGGCAACAGTCTACTCAGGAACCGTGGGCGTAAGCAAGACCGACAACACACACTACAAGTTCGTCATCAACCTCTTCGACGGCAAAGGCTTCCAGATTACGGGCGAGTTCGACAAGGAGATGGAATACAATTACGAACCATCTTCCATCACTGGCATCGAAGGCATCAAGGCCGACTTTACCGGCAAGACCGAAATATACTCTGTTGGTGGACAACTCATGCAGACCATCGACGGCACCAAGGCTGCCAGCATCGCCAACCTGCCAAGCGGCATCTATATCGTAAAATCAAACAACAAAACTACCAAAATCGTAAAGAAATGAAAAAGTATATAGCTACAGCAGTACTCTGCCTCGCGACAGTGCTCCCCACATTCGCACAGACAAGACGCGTGATGACCGTTCACCAGAAGGACGGTACAACCAAAGTATATAAGGTAAACAGCATAGAGAACGTCACCTTTACCGACGAGGCTCTCGCAACCCTCAGCAACCAGTGGGCATACAACGACGACGTAAAGGATCTCAGCAAGGTAACCATGCTGGATGCCAACGGCTCATACGTGTTTGCGCTCTATGGCAGCGACAGCGATACAAAACCAGTATTCGAGCTGACCATTCCACAGAGTCTCATGGGTCATGAGATTACGCTTGGCTCTGACGACGCTCAGGACGTAAAGGTGGCTTACAATGGCGAGACTCCTAAACTGACTGGTACGCTCCAGGCTCGTTTCGGCAAGTTCAAGAAGAACGTCACCATCACACTCGAGGCAGAGACTGCCGACTACAGCGACCTGCGTTGCAAGTGGGCCAACAGTGCGTTCACCCAGATTTACTCTGCCACCAACAGCATCAAGACCACCAATGTGAACGACGTGAAGACCTATGACGTTGCTTCTGCCCTCGTGCTCAACCCAGCCACTGTAGGTGCGGCAACAACCTTCGCCTTCGGTGATGTCGAGGCTACCACAGCCGACGGTTTGCTGGCAGGCAAGATTGGCGTTGCAGTAAGCATCTCGGCTTCCAAGCTCTACAATGGAACCATCGACCTGGCTACCGATGCCGACAGCTACACCCTGAAGTACATCGACTACGCCACACGCGTCACTTACGAGAAGGTAAAGGCCGGCACTATCACCACCGCACAGGACAAGGACGGCAAGCTCTACATCAAGATCAACGCCACCTTCGATGACAACCGTACCATCGAGTTGGAGTATTACGGTGCAACCACTGCCGTAGAGAGCCTCGAAGGAATGACTCCTGCTGTGGTAAGCAACAGCTACAAGTTGTACAACCCTGACGGAAGCCCCCTTATAAACAAGGACATCTGCAAGGTGCTTTTTAAGCAAAAGAACAACATCTATACATTCTATCTTTATGGCGGCGAGTTCTCAAGCAAATTCAGCAGCGAAAAGGTAACACTGCAGGTAGATGAGAGTTTCATCAATGCCGGAACCATTAACTTGGCTGAGCTGAAAGACGGCGACAACTTCCAGGTAAAATACGCTGACATACAGTTGTATTCTCCCGATGCCAAATATGGTGGATTTAACAACACTCCAGACAACGGTACATTCTCCATCAAGAAAGACGCTGCCGGCAACTATGAAATCTCACTGGATGTTGTCAACACTTATACCAACGCCATGACACCAAATGGTGCTGGTAACAAGGAGCGTTTGGTATTTAATTACAGCGGAGAAGTAGGAGCATACTAATAAACAGATTTAAAAAGAAAAAGTAAGAATTAAGAAATGAATAAGAAAGCCATTCTTATGGCATCATTCCTGCTTGTCGGCAGTTTCAGCTTTGCGCAGAAGCTGTCGCCAAGCACAAGCATGATGCTTCACGAAGCAAGAACAGCACAGAAGAAAGCCAAGGCTGCAAATGCTACCCCACAGACTGTCAGCGCATTCATCACCGTCAAGTCGCAGGATGCCATTGCCAAAATAGAGGCTCTGGGAGCCAAAGTGAACTCGCGCATCAGCGAGACACTCGTCACTGCCGACATGCCCCTGTCTGCCATCGAACCTATTTCCAATCTCGATGAGGTTGTTTCGGTTTCGGTAGGTACTGAGGCCAAACTGCTGATGGACAACGCCCGCAAACTTTTGGGCGTAGACGACTGTCACCAAATGACAGAGAATAACGGTCCCTACACCGGCAAAGGCGTAGTCATCGGTATCGTGGACAACGGATTCCAGTACGATCATGTAGACTTTCTCAATGCCGACAAGAGCGACACACGCATCAAGCGCGTATGGGATCAGCACGGCACAGGCAATGCTCCCGAAGGTTTCGGCTATGGAGCTGAATACAAAACCACAGCCGAGATAAGAGCTGCCAAATATGACCTGACCAGTGGCTTCCATGCCACCCACGTATCGGGCATTGCCTCGGGCAGCGACAAGAGCACACCTTACTACGGAGTGGCTCCCGATGCCGACCTCGTGTTCGTGAGCTTCAAGAGCACCAATGCACAGATTGTAGATGGAATCAAGTATGTGTTCGACTATGCCAAGAGCGTAGGAAAGCCTGCTGTTGTCAACATCAGCCTCGGCTCACACATGGGTCCTCACGACGGAAGCTCCGACACCGATCTCTCGTTTGCCAACCTGGTTGGTCCGGGCCGCATCATCGTTGGTGCCGCAGGCAACGAAGGTCTTGACAAACTGCACGCCAGCAAGACCTTTACCGCCACCAACAAGCAAATGAAAACCATGTTTGCCTATGGCAGCGGACAGGCCAACAGTTCCTACAAGCAGGCTTACGTCGACATCTGGGCCGAGAAGAACTCAAAAATTTCCGTTAAGGCTGTTGTCGTAAACACGCTCAACGGTAAGATTATCGCATCTTCAGAGGAAGTTTCCAACGATGGTACGAAAGAAGTGAACTGGGTTGCCCCCGACGGCAGTGGCGTGGTAGTTCAAGTAGGTTTGTCGCTCCAGGAAAACCCTGTCAACGGTCGCACCAACGTGCTGCTCATGAGCCGTGCCACTTCCATCAACACTGGCTTTGCCATCGGTGTTGTGGTGACTGGCGAGGCTGGCAAGACCGTACACATGTGGAACAATGCCTCCTCTGGCGAGTTCACGAGCTTAAACAAGCGTGGCTGGACCGACGGCGACACCAACTGCACAGTAGGCGAGCTGGGCGGCGAGAGTCCTGATGTCATCTCTGTAGGTTCGTTCAACTCGAAGGTACAGTACCAGCCCATCAATTTGCAGGGTACAGAAAATGCTTACGGCCTCAACGAGGAGCTGACGGGTAAGTTCCTGGAGCACTCCGCCTTCTCAAGCTACGGTCCTACTGCCGATGGTCGCGTCAAACCCGACATAACAGCTCCTGGCTGCATCATCGTGTCAGCAGGTTCAAGATATTGCTCAGGATGGAGCGACGACACCAATGTCATTGCCCGCACTGGCAACGATCTCTATACCAACGACGTAGGTACTTCTATGGCTTCGCCTTACGTGGCAGGCGTCGTAGCTCTCTGGCTGCAGGCCAACCCCAACCTGACACCTAAACAGGTGCTCGAAGTCATCGGCAACACAGCTGTCCAGAATGATGATTATATGACAAAAGGACAAACCTTCCCCAACAACACATGGGGCTATGGCCGTATCAATGCCATCAAGGGTCTGAAGCAACTGCTCGGCACAACAGGCATCGATGATGTCAAGGCCACTGAGTCTATGTATCGCATCATAACCGACCGACAGGCTCGCACCGCCACATTCTACATTGGCAGCGACAAGGGTCAGGCTCGTGTAGCCGTCTACAACCTCACTGGCCAGTTGATGTATTCTGCACCTATCAACAACAACGGCGAGACCATCAGTCTGTCAAGCCTGCCCCACGGCGTGTATGTATTCAAGCTGACACAGGGAAGCAACACACAGACCATCAAGTCTACATTGTAATCTCTCAGTCTGAGATAAATCTATCCAATAGGAGGAAAACAGATTTGTTTTCCTCCTATTTTTATTTTCTTACCTTTCTCAAACCAGCCTACAGCCCGTGCAGCCTGTTTGACAACTTTGGATTATTATACGCCTCAATGAGCTGATGGTCAAAATCATACTCTTGACCGTCACTTAATTGTTCCATCATCAAAAAAGCTTCCTAAAGGAGTGAGATTCTCGGATTTTATTTGTACTTTTGCCATACCATTCAGAGTTTTATTGGTCTTTTTATTGCAACACGAAGACAAGCGAAATTTCTGACATGGCCCAATCCGAGCAACATATGGTTGCTCAGGGTGCTTATAAAATAGATAAAAATATAGTGTTGCGTAAATTAGGGTGAAACAACTTAAAGAAAATGAAGGCATAGAGCGCAGTTTGTTGCTCGCAATGGCTGTTATAGCGGGATTGACAGTGGCTAATTGCTATTATAACCAACCGCTTCTTGAGATGATACGTCACGACATAGGAGTGAGTCAACATGGGGCGAACCTCATAACCGTTGTCACACAAATAGGTTATGCGCTGGGGTTGTGCTTCCTTATACCAATGGGCGACCTCTACTCACGCCGTCGCATAATTGTTGTGAACATGACCGTAGCAGCCATGATGGCCATAGTCATTGCTGTTGCCCACAAGGTGTGGCTTATTTGGGGAGCCTCCCTATTGTTGGGAGCCTGTTCCGTTATTCCACAATTTTTCATACCGATTGCAGGACAATATTCCGAGAAGAAAAACAAAAGCAGGAATATGGGTGTCGTTCTGTCGGGATTGCTAACCGGCATTCTCGCATCGAGAGTGGTTAGCGGTTATGTTGGCGAATGGTTGGGTTGGCGCGAAATGTTCTTCATCTCTGCTGTCGTGATGGTGCTGTGCATGATTCTTACTCTCAAGATGATGCCACAGATAAAGAGCAACTATGTGGGCACATATAGGGGCTTGATGGCCAGCGTATTCAATATTGTGAGGAGCAATGGACGCATACGCCTTTATGCCATGCGTGCCGCCTTTAGTTTTGGCAGCATGATGGCCATTTGGTCGTGCCTTGCCTTTAGGTTGGCACAAGCTCCGTTCTTTTCTGGCAGCGAAATGGTAGGAACGTTGGGACTGTGCGGCATAGCCGGGGCTATTGCGGCAAGCGGTGTGGGCAAACTTGTGAATCGCTGGGGCATCAGAAAGATGAGTATTTATGGTGCATGCCTGCAGCTTGTGGCGTGGGCTGCGGCCTGTCTGTTTGGCGACACTTTCATGGGACTTGTTGTAGCCATCATCTTGGTAGATATAGGCTTGCAATGTCTGCAACTTAGCAATCAAAGCGGCTGCATTCAGGAGATGCCTCAAGCCTCCAACAGAGCCAACACCATATTTATGACTACCTATTTTATAGGCGGTTCCTTTGGCACCTATTGTGCCGGATTGGCATGGACACACCATGCATGGACGGGAGTGTGCGCTGTGGGAGCTATCCTGGCTGCAATCTCGCTATGTATAACATGTTTTAACCGGAAGAGAATTTAAGTGCTGGCTATCCTATTAATCCACAATCTACAATATTTTATGTGATATTTGACACACCTTATTATATATAGGGGCGAGACTGCAAAGATGCAATCTCGCCCCTATTCTTTCACTTCACTATCTTCCCGAAACATCCTTATCTCGTCAACGAGAACTTGACACTCAGACCGAAGTCCTGCGTGGTGGTGGGATAACTGCTGCTCGAGAGCAGAGGAGTGTTGGTCTGACGGTCGTAGTAGAAGCTCATGGTGAGGAGCCGGTTGAGGGTGTAATCGGCCGAGAAACTCAGCTTGAGCGCCTTGTTTCCGCTACTGGCACTGCTCACCATAGAGGCTATGTCGCGCACGATGGCAGCCTGACGGCGGAAGCTGAAATCAAGACGCAGGTTGAGGTTCTGGTTGGTTCCAGAGTTGCGGTTGCTGGCGGCCGCGTTGCTCTGATTCTTGTTCTTTCCCTTCGACTTGATGGCTCGCTTTCCCCTGCCGAAAAGGCTGAGGTTGTTGAGACGATAGCCCATTCCTACGACCCAGTCCTTGCTGAGCGCCTCGTTCACCTGCACACTCGTCATGCTGAGACTCAGCACGCGCGTCTGACGATACTCAGCTTTGAGCGTCATATTGTTGTTGAACGTCATGTCGACACCCATGAGTGGCGAGAACGACTCGTTGATGCTTACCTGCGAGATATTGAACATGCTGCTCGGTGTGACACTGCCTGTCGCCGTGTCGTCGATGAAGCCTATTCCGTTCATATACTCCTGGAAGGTGCTGTAGGTGTTGTAGCTTCCTATGGCGAAGATGCTCTTATAGGAGTGGTTGATGTTGATGCTCTTGAAGTGGTCGCGCAGCCAGGGCAGCTTGCCCAGTCCGCTGTAACGGACAGTCCAGTTGGGCAGCAGACGGCTGAGTGCGGGGAAGAGCGAGAGCGACGAGCCTCCCATGCTGGTATAGGCATCAAGAAACGCCGGAATCATCACATCGCCGCTGTACTTGTTGACAGGCGTGCGCGAAGCATCAAACTTGCCTCCAGCAAGAGCCGACCCTGCCGGATAGACTGCGTCGGCATAACGCGCCTCCACCTTGTTGCGGTAAGACTCGAGCGAGTTGACAAACTTTTCGAAAGTCTTGCTCTTGTAGCCGCTGTTTGCCGAGCCCATTCCCTCGAAGGCAGAGCCTATCGAGATGGTAGTCATGGTGAAGGTTCCGCTCTCCGTGGTGGGCGTTCCCTCGTACATGTACTGCATGCTCTTCTGCACTGTCTTGGTGCGCGAGGCGTTGAGGTCTATCTTGAGATTTCTCACCGGTTCGAGCGTCATGCGCAGCTGCAGGTCATTGGTGGTGCTGCTGGCAGCAGGTGTGGCGATGGTGTCGTTCACCAGGAGCCAGTCGTTGCGTCGTGCCTTGTCTATATAGCTGTCGTCCACCATACCGAAGGCGAAGTCGAGGCCTGGCGAGAGTACGCCCTGCTTGGTCTGTCCGAAGGCGTCGCCGATGGTGGGCAGGAATCCTGGCAGCGTGAGCTGATAGTTGTTGCGATAGGTGAAGCTGATGTTGCGCACCATCATGGCCGTGCGTGCCACAGCCTGCATGGTCTTGTACCAGCCCTGGTTCTCGAGCGGTTCCTTCGGCAGCACGGTGAGTTTCACCTTGGTGGCAGTGTCTACCTTCGAGATGAGTTTTATCTGGTTTGCGTTCACCTTCTTGTATTTCAGTTTCATCACCTTTCCGTCCTCAGTCTTGGCGGTAACGATGAGTCGCTTGCTGTTCTTGCCGTGGTTCACCTTGATGATGGTGTCGGGCATGAGCACCACTTCCTTCTCGAAGGCACGGCGGTTCTTGGGCAGTGCTTTCTTCTGCTGCTCTGCCTTCTTGTTCTGCTTGCTCCGCCATTGTTTCTCAGCCTCGTCGGGGTCTTTTCCGGCAGCCTCGGCTTCCTTTCTCACCTTTTGCAACTCCTGTTTCTGTCGCTGTGCCTCCTGCCTCTGCTTGGCTTTATCCTGCTTCTTGCGCTGCAGTTGCGATCTCGACGGCTCGCGGTCGAAGCGCTGGTTGGCCTTCTTGAGGAAGGGCACGTGGTTGTAGAGTTTCACCAGGTTGAACGATCCGTTGAGTGTCACGTCGCGGTTGGTGTTGATGGTGTTTCCGTAGTTGTTACCGTCCTCGTCGTCGGTTCCCTTGTTCCAGGAATAGGTCGAGTTGTAGTTGGCGTCGGCGTTCACCCAGTCGAATACGGGCAGCAGGTTGAGCGGCAACTGATAGGATGCGGTAAACGTCTGATTGTAGTCGAGCGGTGTACCGAGGTGCTTGATGCTTGTCCACACCGAGTCCTTCCAGGCATGATACTGGTCGGGATAGAGGTCTTTGTTGACGGGTGTGTAAGGCTCTTCTATCTGTGCGTGTGTGGCGCTTCGGAAGTTGGCGTGCAGGTTCTTGGTGAGGTCCCAGCGCACGGCGAACTCTCTGTTCCAGAGGAACTGCTGGCTGAACGAGAGCGGCAACTGCGTATTCTCTGTCGACTCCATGTCGCGCTCCTGCAGCTCGTAGTAGTTGCGCGTCATCTCGGTGTTGAACGCCACATTCTGCGGCAGCCAGTTCAGTCCGAATCGCTTCAGTATGTCGAGCCACTTGCTGCGGTTCTTTATCTTCTTGAACGGCTCCCACGCCTTGTAGACCGGAGTCCACGAATAGTCGAGCGCTCCACGCCAGTTGTCCTCTTTCTCGTAAACGGTGGTCTCGCCCGTTGTGCGCTGGTGCGAGTGACTGTAGGAGAAGGAGAAGTTGGCAGGGTCGTATGGCATGGGGTGACGCTTGGTGGAGATTCCTACCCTTGCGTTGGAGATGGAGAAGTTGGTATTGGTGACCTTTGTCACGGCGATGCTCTCTATGGAGTCGCGCTCGTGTCGCGATCCAGCCGCGTCGAGTGCGTCCTTGAGTTCCATGTCGGTGTCCATCGGGTTGTACTTGGGCGAGGTCTTCTCCTTGGTGATGCTGTAATATAAAGGTATGCTCACCTTGGCCTTGTCGGGGAAGAACTTTCCGAGCTCGAGGTTGGTGGTGACGCTGTACGAGCTGTAGGTGTCGGTGGATCGGCTTGCCACTCCGTCCTCCAGACCGCCGAATCCCTCGCTCTGATATTTACCTGTGGCGTTGACGCTTCCCAGGTCAGAGAGCTGCACATTGAGGTTTCCGTTGGCAGCCCATCCGCCCTTGCTGTTGTGGTCGAGCAGACGCAGCTCGTTGACCCACACCTCCACACTCTTGATCTCTCCGGCGTTGTTGCGCACGCCTATCATCATGGTTTTCACCTCTCCGAGTGTAGGATTACCCATGATGGTGATCTTGTTGTTGGGATGGTTGGAGTCGTAGGCCGAATAGGGTGCTGAGAAGGAAGCCATGCCTTGCGACTTGGCCTGGTTGCGCGCCTTCTTGAGTGCGGTGAAGACGGTGAGCGCCACGTCGAGCATGTTCTCCTCGGGCCACACGGCACGGCAGTCCTCGTAGCTGTATCGGCTGTAGTTGTTGCGTGCCGGTGTGAGCTTCAGCGGTATTTCGTACTCGTAGTAGTTGTTCTTGTAGTCGCTTCCCAGACGGATGAACACCGAAGCCTGGTTGTCCTGCAGCGAGGTGACGTCCTGCTCCAGGGCGTTGGCGTGAACAAACATCTGCATGCGCTTGTACTGTCGCAGGTCGAGGGTGGTGTTCTTGTACACCGCCTTGGCCTCGCCCGTGCTCAGGTTCTTGGCCACGAGGCTGAGCGACTGCTCGTTGGCCTCCACAAGCTGTGGCTGTGTGGGGTCTTGCTCGCGCTGTACGCCCGGTGGCAACACATAGTTGACAGGTGTCTTCTCGGCATTCTCCTCTATGCTCACCGCACTGGCCTCGAGTGTGCCGCTGTTGGCAGCGCCCAGCAGCTGGTCGTAGGTTCTCCACTCGCCCCTTACCAGGTCGAGTGTGCCGAAACGCAGCACGATGGGCTTGCGGAAGTTGGTGAGGAACATGCGCATGAAGCGTATGCTGGAGAAGTCGTTGATGTTGCCTTCCTTCTTCTCGTACTGGTCTACGGGAATGCGGAACTGATACCAGGTGACGGTGGGCTTGCTGCCGTCGCGCAGTGTGGGCGTGTAGCTTCGCTTGTCGACGATGAAGTTGGAGCCCACCTGCAGGTCTTCGGGCCGTATGCTCACGTGATACTGATAGTATTTCTCGTATTCGTTGAGGGTGAAGTCCTGGTTGATGTCCTCCACGTCGGGCGTCGACTTGTAGGAAGTGTCGTAGCTCTCGGTGCGGCTGTCGCTGTCGGGCGAGTTGCCCTGTGGGTTGTTGATAAACTTGTATCTGTACAGGATAGGTGCCTTCATCTGGTCCCAGTCGCTGCCACGGTAGTAGTGGTAGTCGTCGCGAGCAGGGTCATTGTAGATGCTGTCGAACACCGCCTGGTTCACCTTGCCCTGTATCTGGCTGAGATAGGCGTTCTTGTAGTAGTCGCGTTCCTCCTCGTCGTTGAGTCCGTTGAATCCCACGTCCTGCAGTGCTCGGCTTCCCTTCGTGGTGGCGAAGGCATAGGTCACGGTGCTCTGTGCGGGAATCTTTCCCCACTGTGTGTAGGTGAAGTTTGACATTCCGTCCACGGGCATTCCGCTCTCATAGAATTTCTTTCCGTCGCGCAGGATGTCCTCGCTTATCTCGCCGAGGTTGATATAGAAGTCGCCGCCATACTGGGCAGCGTCGGCCTGCTCGCGCGAGTAGATGAAGGGATCGAGCATCCAGAACTCGATGTACTCCACGTTGGCCTGCTCGAAGTCGTTGGTGTCGAGTTTGCGCATCATGCCTCCCCAGTTCTGCTGTGGCATGGCGAGGGTTCCGTCGGGCTGCAGGTCGGGGTTGAAGTTGTAAGGACCTGGCTCGGCAGGATAGTAGGCGAGGTTGAGCACGCTCAGCGTGTTGGTGGCTCCGCTGTAGGAGCTTTGCTGGCGCAGTGGGAAGAGCTCGCGCACATAGACCTCACGCACATAGTGGTTGGACAGCTGTGCCAGGTCGCTCTTGATGTGTCCTGGTGTGAGCGAACTGCCCCGTCGTGTGAAGAGCGGGTCGATGGTGTACCAAGCCAGACGGCTGCGTCGGAATCCGCTGGTCAGCCCCGTCTTGTCGTTGTAGTCCTGACGGAAGTTTGACGAGGGCACACTGGAGAGCACCCACGATGTGGGCGACATGACGTCGATGGTGTTCTTGGTGTTCTCGAAGTCGTCGAGATAGGATGCGTTGTCCTGCGTTCCGCTGGCCTGTCCGGCAAAGAGTTTGGCAAACTCGCCTGTGAACGAGATGTAGGATGGCTGCGTGAGGTGCAGAAACGGTATTTTGTCGAGCATGTTGGTGAGCCACTGGCTCTCGCGCTTCCAGTTGAGGTTGAAGCCCACGAGGGTGTTTCTGAGAGGCTCTGCACCCATGGTCACCTTGGTGGTGAGGGCCTGTTCGGTGAGGTGCTGCAGGGTTCCGCTGATCTGGAAGTTCTTCGAGAAGTCGTACTCCCAGTTCACGCCAAACATGGTTTTGCGCATCTGTCCGTAGTCGGTGTTGCTCTCGAGCGACACGTTGACGGGTGTTCCAGCGTCGATGATACTCTGGTTGAGGATAGTCACCTCGCCGGCATTGTAGTCCACCGCATAGTCGGAGCCTTCGGTGAGGGTCACACCTCCTGCCGTGACGAGCACCGAACCCTGTGGCACGTTGTATGCGCCTAAGGAGATGACGTTGGCGGAGGTTCCGCGAAACTGTCCCACAAGTTGAAATTTGTTCTTCTCGGCTATCTGCTTCGCCACGGTCTTGGTGCTGTCGTAGAGTTCGGTGAAGGCGTACTTTTTCGCCACCTCGTCGGCGATGCCCTTGCCCTTGAGATAGGTGTAGAGATAGCTTCCGAAAGGCTCAGCCTTGGGGATGAAGACGCGTCCTTCCGATACGGTGTAGCCAGCCACGTAGTCGTAGTAGCCGTTGCTGTGGGGATTGTTGTTGTTGTCGAGTCGGTCGGCTCCCAGCACCTTGATGATGGGCTGGTCTTTCACCTTCGCCTCGGGAATGTAGTTGAGGTAGACGCCCGTAGAGTCGCTCTGATACTTCACGTCGAGTCGGAACTTCTCCTTCTCCACCTGCGATGCGAGGTAATACACGTTCTTCATCATCAGGTCCCAGTTGCCCTGCTGCGGGTTGTTGCTGGTGTTCTTGAGCGACTTGACGAAGAGTCCCTGTCGGGTGTCGGTGATGTCGGATGCGAACTCGCCCACCTGATAGGTAACACCGCCGTAGGTGTACTCGTAGGCCACAGCCAGCACCTGGTCAGTCTGCAGTCCGCTCCTCAGCGACACGTAGCCGAGGGCAGTGTTCACCGTATATTCCGACGAGGAGAGCAGCCTGGCGCTCTCCAGCTTCTCGAAGTCGTCGCCGCCCTTCAGTCCTGCTCCTTCGAGCACGGTGGCGGCCTGGTCGATGTCGCGTGCTGCGGCATACTGGTTCACCATGGCGTCGTACTCGCTGTTGGCTCTGTTGGAGGGCACGGCCGTTCCTGCAGACGCCCACATGGGGTTGCTTATCTTCGAGGTCTCGCCCAGGTCGGTGAGGGCTATGATGTTTCGGGTGTTGGTGGTGGTGGCAGTCTTGTTGGTTACCCAAATCTCCACTCGGTTGATGGTGACGCCAGTTGTGAGGTTGGGCAGTTTCTGCATCCATGCGTCGTAGTGGTCGCGGAAGTATCGCGAGAGGAAGAAGTGTCGGTTCTCCTCATAGTCGGCCACATTGATCTCGAAGGGTGTGAGCTGCACGCCTCCCTTCGACGACACGCTCTTCGACGACGATTTCTTCTGCGACAGGACGGTCTGCAACTTCAGTTTGCCAAACTGCATATCGGTGCGCACACCGAAGAGGCTGCTGGCACCGCGGATGAGCGACGAGTTGGAGGGGAACGACACGTTGCCTGCCTCCACGAGCTTGATGATCTCGTCTTCCTTGCCGTCGTACTTCAGCTTCATGTTCTGCGCGTCGTAGTCGAAGGTGGCGTCGGTGTTGTAGTTGAGGTTCATGTTCACCTTGTCGCCCACCTTTCCGTTGACGTTGAGGTTGATCTTCTCATCAAACTCCATCATCGTGGTCTTGCGGTTGCGGATGGGCAGCGAGGGGTTGTCCACACTCTTCTTGTTGATGCCAAACTTCAGCTCGGCAGTTCCCTGCGTGCGCACTCGGATGCCTCCGGGACCGAAGATTTTCTCGGCAGGTCCCAGGTCGAAGTGCATGTCGGTGAAGTCAAATTTCTCCTTTCCCTTGGCCTTGTATATCTCGTCGTTCTGCTTGCGGTAGTAGGCACGTCGCTCGTTGAGCTCGCTCCATGCCATGTACTCGGCAGGCGTCATCATGATGGGAGCCGAGAGCCATGCGCCGCCCAGCTTGTTGCCGATGACGTAGCGGTCCAGCGTGTCGTTGTACTCCACGTGGTATTTCATGTTGTCGGGGCGCTGCAGGTCTAACGGACTCTGATACAGGTCGCCCGTGCTGATGGGCTGTGTGCGCTGTACAGGCCATCGTGTGTGCAGCAGCGAGTCGGGTATGGTGTCCTCGTCGGCGAGGATGGGCTGGGCCGTGATGCCGGGCTTTCCTGCTGCCGTGGCAGCCTTTTTCCTGTCTCTTATACACATCTGACGCTGCCGACGAAG